>Ga0193751_1000054_pt1 | contig 101214 bp, 95 predicted proteins | sample L1c2metaG_FD_143050 | JGI IMG/M metagenome (GOLD analysis project Ga0193751, IMG submission 143050) | Soil microbial communities from a riparian zone of the East river system, Colorado, United States - L1c2 | ecosystem: Environmental > Terrestrial > Soil > Riparian zone | place: USA: East... | reverse complement strand
TCGCGATGGCTCACACAGAATCATGCCGGATTCCGCCGCGGCAAGGCGATCGAGGCCCGCAGAGCAGCTCCTCGAAACTCTCGATTCTAAAATTGCGCAGCGCGGCGGATTTGGATTCGAAAATTGCTCCAAACCCCTTGAATCGCACTGCAACATCTGTGTCGATATTAGCCCCGGAGGGGAGAGGGATAGGCGGCCTTCGGCCGCCGTTCTTAGCGTTGAAGAACGCCGACGCGAAGCGTCGGCTAGGGTGAGGGGGTTCCCGGCCTATCGATAGGGCAGGAACCCCCGCACCCGGATTCCGCGCGCAAGCGCGCGGAATCCGACCTCTCCCCTCCGGGGAGAGGTCGAGCGCGCACGCTCCCGCGGCGTGCTACGTCAGCGTCAGCGCATGGACGGAGAAATAGTCCTTCGCGTCGGTGAACACCGCGCGCCTTGTCCAGCCGGCACCGGCGGCGAGCACCGCGAAGCTCGCGCGCGTGTACTTGTAGCTGTTCTCGGTGTGGATGGTCTCGCCGGCGCGGAACGCGAAGGTGTGGCCGGCGACGCGCACCTGCTGGTCGACCCGGCTCACCAGGTGCATCTCGATGCGCGAATGCGCGCGGTCGAAGAACGCCCGGTGGGTGAAGGCATCGAGATCGAAATCGCCGTCCAGCTCGCGGTTGATGCGCGCCAGGATGTTGAGGTTGAACCGGGCGGTGACGCCGCCGGCGTCGTCATAGGCGGCGTCGAGCACCGCCTTGTCCTTCACCAGGTCGACGCCGACGACGAGCGCGGCACCCGGCCCGAGGATGCCGGCGGCGCGGCGCAGGAACGCCGCCGCGGCCGGCGGCTCGAAATTGCCGATGGTCGAGCCGGGGAAGAAGCCGACCAGCGGACGCGCGCGCACGCGCCCGGGCAGCTCGAACAGGCCGCTGAAGTCCGCCGCCACCGGCAGCACCTCGAGCAGCGGGAAATCGCGCTTGAGCCGCGCCGCCTCGCCGTTGAGGAACTCGACCGAAATGTCGACCGGCACGTAGGCGGCGATCTGCGGCACCGCGGCTAGCAGCACCCGCACCTTGGTGGTGGCGCCGCTGCCGAACTCGACCAGGGTCGTGCCCGGCCGGACCGGCCCGACGATCGCGGCCGCGTGCGCGCGCAGGATGCCGAGCTCGGTGCGGGTCGGGTAATACTCGGGCAGCGCCGTGATCTCCTCGAACAGGCGCGAGCCCTCGGCGTCGTAGAAATGCTTGGCGAGCAGGTACTTTTGCGGCGTCGACAGGCCCTCGATCACGTCGCGCGCAAACGCGCTCGGCGCTTCGGCGGGACGGGCGCGACGCAGGGCAGTGCGTGCCAGGATGTTCATGGTCAGCCGCCGTAGTCGGCCAGACGCAGGCCGCTGAACTGCCAGCGCGCCGGCGGATAGAAGAAATTGCGGTAGCTCGCCCGCGTGTGACCGGCCGGGGTGGCGAACGACGATCCCCGCAGCACCATCTGATTGATCATGAACTTGCCGTTATATTCGCCGAGCGCGCCGTCGGCGGCGACGAAGCCGGGATAGGGCGCATAGGCGCTACGCGTCCATTGCCACGCCACGCCGAACGCGTCGTTGAGCTCGCCGCCGCGCGCGGCGACCTCCCATTCGGCCTCGGTCGGCAGATGCTTGCCGGCCCAGCGCGCGAACGCGTCGGCTTCGTAGTAGCTGATATGGGTGACGGGAGCGTCGAGATCGACCGGACGCAGGCCGCCCAAGGTCAGCGCGTGCCAGTGGCCGTCGATCGCGCGCCAATAGCCGGGCGCGGTCCAGCCTTCCGCCTCGACCGTCGCCCAGCCGTCGGACAGCCACAGCGCCGGCGTCGCGTAGCCGCCGTCGGTCATGAACTCGAGCCATTCGAGATTGCTGACGAGGCCGCGCGCGATGCGAACCGGCCCGGCGAGCACGCGGTGGGCCGGACCCTCGTTGTCGAACGCAAACCCGTTGCCGTCGTGACCGACGGTGCGAATGCCCTCGGGCACGTCGACGAAGCCGGGCGCCGCGGCGCGCGCTGGCGGCTGCCAGCCGGCGTCATAGGCGGGCGACGTCGGGTTCTGGGCGAAGGCGTGCAGGACGTCGGTGAGCATCAGTTCCTGGTGCTGCTGCTCGTGATTGAGCCCGATCTCGACGATGGACGCGATGCGCCCGAGCGCGGCCGGGCTCGCCTGCTCGATCAGGTTCTCGACCGCCGCATCCACATGCGCCCGATAGGCCGCCACCTCGGCCATGTCCGGGCGGGTGAGCAGGCCGCGCTTGGGCCGCGCGTGACGCGCGCCGGCGGCGACATAATAGGAATTGAACAGATAGGCGAAGCGTTGATCGAAGGTGCGGTAGCCGGGCGCGAGGGGCTTGAGCAGGAACTCCTCGAAGAACCACGTGGTGTGGGCGCGGTGCCACTTGATCGGGCTCGCATCCGGCATCGACTGGACCACCTGGTCCTCGGCCGACAGCGGCGCGGCGCGGCGCTCGGTCTCGGCCCGCACCGTACGGTAGGCGTTGCGCCAATGGGCAGCCGGATCCGCCTGCCCGGCCACCGCCGGCCTGCGGTCAATCGCGATCCTCGTCATGACAAGCTCCAGGCGCGGACGATCGACGGCGGCTTACGGGCGGCGGCAACCCACGAGAACGGGCCGACCGGTATATTGTTCCATCGCCCAAGATGGGGTGCAATCCTACCATCGCAACCCTGGCACAATCGTGATCCTGTGCGGCCAGCATGATGATCGCGTGAACGTCCGTTCACGCTTGACAAGGCCGGAATGGCCGGTCGGGATGAATGTCGGGAGGCCGACATGACCAATCCGACGACCGTCAAGCTCGAAGCCGTGCATCCGAAGCCGGAAGAGGCCGCTCACATGCCCTATGCGCCGGCGGTACGCATCGTCGGCGCCTGCGACCTCATGTTCATCTCGGGCGCGACCCCGTCGCCGCTCTACCACCGCCACCCGCACGTCGAGGCGGAGCACGTGCACCCGCACGACATCGGCGAGCAAACGCGGCGCGCCATGGATTCGATCAAGCTCATCCTCGACCACGCCGGCGCCAGCTTTCGCGACGTGGTGAAGGTCACCAAATATCTCACCGACATCCGCGATTTCGACGGCATGCACGCGGCCATGGCGCCCTACTTCGGCGACTGGCGGCCGGCAAGCACGACGCTGTGCGTCAACCAGCTCAGCTCGCCCGGTGCCCGCGTCGAGCTCGACATGATCGTCGCACTGGCGAAAGCGGAACGTAGGATGGGTTGACGCCCGCGAGAGCGGGCGGATACCCATCGATGGGTTTCGCTTTCGCTCAACCCATCCTACGTCATGACATCACCGCTTCCGGAGAACCTGCGCCGCATCGTCGACGCCGAATACCCGCGCTTCTCGCCTGCCGAGATGGAGCGCCGGCGCGGCGCGATCGAGCGGCTGCTCGCGGACAACGGCGTCGATCACCTGGTCTATTGCGGCTTCAACCGCAGCGGATCGGCGGTGCAATGGCTCACCCAATGGCCGGTCACCGCCGAGGCGGTGGGCGTGTTTTCACCCGGCAAGCCGGATTCTCTGTTCGTCCAATACTTCAATCACCTGCCGCTGGCGCAGCAGCTCGCCGAACGTGCTGTGGTCGCGTGGGGCGGTGAGTCGTCGATCGGTGCCGCCATCGGGACTCTGACCACGCGCGGCGCGCGGCCGGGACGGGTTGGCGTGATCGGGCCGCTGCCGTTCGACCAGCACGCGGCGCTGGCCGCGCGGTTCGGCACCGTCGTCAACCTCAACAAGGCCTACGTGCGGCTGCGCACGATCAAGTCGGCGGAAGAGATCGACTGGATGCGCATCGGCGCGGCGCTGAGCGACCGCGGTCTTTTGGCCTTGCGCGACGGGCTGGCGCCGGGCCTTACCGAGCGGCAGCTCGGCGATCTGGTCGAACGCGCCTACGTGGGCGACGGCGGCAGCAACGTGATCCATTATTTCGCGGCGACGCCGATGCACGATCCGCAGCGCGCGGTGCCGGCGCAGTTCCCCTCGACCCGGCGCGTCATGCGCGGCGACGTGGTGGTGTGCGAGATCGCCGCCGCGTTCTGGGACTATCCGGGCCAGGTGCTGCGCAGCTTCGCGGTCGGCGCCGCGCCGACGGCCCTCTATGGCGCGCTGCACGCGGCAGCGGATGCCGCGTTCGACGCCATCGCGGTCGTGCTCAAGGACGGCGCGACGCCGGCGCAGGTGATCGCCGCCGCGGGCGTGATCGAGGACGCGGGCTTCACCATCTGTGACGACCTCCTGCACGGGTACGGCGGCGGCTACCTGCCGCCGATCCTCGGCTCGGCGAGCCGCCCGGCCGGGCCGATCCCGGATGAACCGTTCCGCGCCGGCATGACTGTGGTGATCCAGCCCAACGTCGTCACCAAGGACGGCCGCGCCGGCGTGCAGACCGGCGAGCTGGTGCTGGTGACGCGCGACGGCATCGAGCGCCTGCACGGCGTCCCGCGCGGGTTCTTGTCCGTCTCCTGACGGGACCGCTCAGTCGGTGATCTCGTCGCGCCGGTACCACGGCAGGAAGCGCCGCGTGCTCCAGTTGATCAGCGCGTCGGCGCCCACCCCGAAGGCGGCGAGCAGCAGCACCCCGACGAAGGCCTCGTCATGCCGGAAGGTGCGTGAGTTGAACAGGATGAAATAGCCGAGCCCGCCGATGCCGATGAAGAACTCCGCGACCACGGCGCCGATCAGGGCGCGGCCGACGCCGAGCCGCACGCCGGCGAGCAGGTAGGGCGTGGCGGCGGGCAGCACGATCTCGACCAGCATCGCCCGGCGCGGCGCGCGGAACGAGCGGGCGACCTCGATATACTCGCGCGGCACCGCGCGCGCCCCGTCGGCGACGTTGACGACGACCGAGAACAGGGCGGCGAACACCGTGATGGCGAGCCGCGCCGCGCTGGTGTAGCCGAACCACAGGGTCACCAGCGGCAGGATCACGATCATCGGCAGGGCGTTGAAGCCGTTGACGTAGTGGCGCAGAGCGCGGTCGGCGATGTCGCTGCGGCCGATCAGCAGCCCAAGCAGCGTCCCGACCACGACCGCGATGGCGAGGCCTTGGGCGACCGCGTTCAAGGTGGAGGCGGCCGCCGCCAGGAACGCCGGATCGACGATCACCTTGGGGATGGCCAGCAGAATGCCGCTTGGCTTCGCCACGTAGGCGGGCGCGAAGGCGCGCACCGTCGCTTCCCACAGGGCGAGGATCGCCAGGCCGGCGACGAGGCGCGGCCCGGTCGCGCCGGCGCGGCGGGACGACGCGAGCGCGATCGGCGCGGCGACCGCGTCGCTCATGGCCGCCACCGCGCGAACCGGCGCTCCAGCACGAAGCCGACGCGGGTCAGGCCGACGCCGAGCACCCAGATGATGAGGATCGCCGCGAACACGCCGGCGGTGTCGAAATTCTGCGACGCGCCCATGATCAGCTGGCCGAGGCCGGTCGAGCTGAGGAAGAACTCGGCCGCCACCATGCCGACGAGTGCGCGGCCGATCGCCTGGCGCACCCCCGTCATGGTGAAGGCAAGCGTGTAGGGCACCAGCACCTCGCGCCACAGCGCCGACTCGCTCGAGCGGAACGAGCGCGCGACCTCGATCAGCTCCGGCCGGATGCTGCGCGCGCCTTCGACCGTGTTGTAGAGGATGGGGAACACGGCAAACAGGAACACCACCAGCACCTTGGGGGCGAAGCCGAAGCCCATCATCGACAGGATGAACGGGATCAGCGCCACCATCGGGGTGGCATAGAGGACGACGATGTACGGCTCGAGCGCGACGCGCACGACGCGCAGCCGCACCAGCAGCAGTCCGGCCGGCATGCCGATCGCGAGCGCGAGCGCGAAGCCGGTGGTGAACAGGATCGCGGAGCTTGCGAGCTGTCCCATCAGCTCGCCGCTGCGCGCAAGCTCGTAGAGCCGCACCAGGGTCGCGCTCAGCGGCACCATGAAGGCGGGGCTGGAGTTGCGCCCCACGATCTCCCACAGGGCGAGCCCGGCGACGAGGCTCAGCGCAAAGGGCGCATGGCGGCGGAGGGTGGCGGGGCTCATCCTGGTTCCCGCCCTACCGATGGCGCGGGAACCCATTCACCCCAACCCTCTCCCCTCTGGAGAGAGGGAGTCCGCGCGGGAGCGCCCATGTTCTATTTCTTCACCATCGCGTTGGCGTCGCGCCAGACGCTCGCGTCGACCAGCCGCTCGAGCTTCACCGGCTCCTTGCCGGCCATGATGCCGCCGGTCTTCACCGACACGGCGATCATGGCGTCGAGCTTCTTGGCATCCATGCCGTCGTCGTTCGCCGCCCAGAAGCCGATGTCGAGGAACTCCTTGAGGGCGAGCCTGGAAATGTCCTTGGCATGGCCGGTCGGCGCCGCATCGTCGGCCACCCGGTCGGCATTTTTCGGATCCTGCATGAACCGCGCGGCCTCGATCAGGGCGGCGAGCACGCGCACGTAGGCGTCGCGGTTGCCCTTGAGCTTGTCCTCGCGGGCGACGGCCAGGAGATAATGGCTGGTCGGATTGGTCCGCTTCATCGCCAAGAGCGTGTAGACCTTCTTGCCCTGCGCCTGCAGCACCGCGACGTCGTCGAGATGCAGCACGCCGAACGACAGCCGCCCGGCCAGCATCGCCGGCGCGGTGTTGGAGGAGAGCGCGACCTGCTGCACGTCCTCGATCTTGGCGCCCGGGCACGCCACCAGCATGATCCGCAGCGCGATCGAGCGCGCGGCGCCGACCGCATCGACGCCGACCGGCTGGCCGGCCACGTCCTTGCAATCGGTCTTCGCCGGATCGATCGAGCCGAGGACCCAATCCGGCGCCGGGAACCCGTAGATCGCGACCAGGTTGGCGCCGGCGTTGGAAATCTGGTTGATGATCAGATTGGTGGGCGAGAGCGACAGGTCGATGTCGCCGGACAGCACCGCGCGCGCCGCGGCGGTGCCGGTGTCGAACGGCCGCACCTCGACCTCGGCGCCGTATTTCTTGAAGAAGCCCTCGCGCTCGGCGACGTAGAGCTGCACCGCCGCGAAGATCGGCGGAATGCCGGGGGCGGCGACGATCATCTTCTTGCCTTGCGCGGCGGCCGGTCCGGCCGCGAGCGCGGCCAGGCAGGCGATCAGCATCACGGGTCTGCGAAGCATGAACGTTCCCTCTGTTTGTTTTATTGCGAGCGTTCCAGGTGGAATTCCGCCGCGCGTGCCTCGACCATGAGGGTGCTCCACACCCGTTCGCGCAACTGGGCGAAGCGCGGCGCCCCCAGGGTGGCGCGATCGCGCGGGCGCGGCAGGTCGATCGCGATGATCTCGTGGATGCGGCTCGGCCGGCCCTTGAGCACCACCACCCGGTCGCCCATCAGCACCGCCTCCTCGATCGAATGGGTGACGAACACCATGGTGGTCGGGCGCTGCTCCCAGATGCGCAGCAGCTCGAACTGCAGGATCTCGCGGGTCTGCGCGTCGACCGCCGCGAACGGCTCGTCCATCAGCAACACGCGCGGCTCGATGGCGAGCGCGCGGGCGAGCCCGCAGCGCTGCTGCATGCCGCCGGATATCTGGTACGGATAGGCATGCTCGAATCCGGCAAGGCCGACGAGGCCGATGAAGGCGGGAACCCGCCGGGCAATCTCGTCCCTGGAGGCGCCCGCCATGCGCAGCCCATAGGCGACGTTGTCGGCCACGGTCTTCCACGGAAACAGGCCGAAGTGCTGGAACACCATGGCCATGCCGGCGATCGGCGCGGCGACGCGCTCGCCGTCGACCAGGATCTCGCCGGCGTCGGCCGCGATGAGCCCGTCGATGCAGCGCAGCAGCGTGGTCTTACCGCAGCCGGACGGGCCGACGATGGCGACGATCTCGCGCTCGGCCACGGCGAGATCGATATCGCGGAAGACTTCGAGCGCGCCGTAGCGCTTGCCGAGCCCGCTCAGCCGGATTTGCGGCCTGCCGTTCACGCCCGCCGCGGGCTGCGTCTGCTCCGATGCGGCCATCGCCATCGCGGCCGCATCACTCCGCCGCCTGGTCGGTCGGCTTCACGCTGCCCCGCGCCCAGTACGCGGGATCCTGCTTGGAGCGGACCAGCCGGTCGAGATCCTCGAAGCCGGGCGCCATCGAGGCGGTGGTGCCGGCGAGCACCTGATGGTGCTCGATGTCGAGGGTGCGCAGCCAGCGCTGCTGGCCCATGGTGAGCGCGACGAAATAGCCGATCTCCACCAGCTCGGGCTCGGAGAAATGCCGGTGCAGCCGTACCCAGAACTTGTCGTCGGTCGGCAGATCCCAGGTGATCGCCTCCGCGTAGGCGAGCGCCGCCTTCTGGCGCTCGTCGTAGCGCGTCGACTTTTCGAAATCGATGAGGTCGCGATAGTCGTCCTCGAGCAGCCCGGCGCGCGCCGATTTCACCGAGCGCTGGTTGCCGCAGTATTCGCATTTGACCGAACGCGACACGTAGATGCGGCACAGCTCCTTGATGTTGTGGTCGGCGACGCCGTCCTTGAATACCGAACGCCAGCTGTTGGCGAACGACCAGAACACCGCCGGCACATGGGCGCGCACCGCCTGGCTCTCGGGCCGCGGCGTGCCTTCGCGCCGGCAGCGGTCGAGCTCGGCGAGCATCTCCGGGTCCGTGATGGCCGTCGGATCGACATAGCTGATGCGCGGGTTTTTCATTCTGCTCCTCCCGGATTGGATCGCGCCCTGCCTTACTCCACCCCCGCCACGCGATCAACGCCGCCTTTGGACCGGCGTTCCCGCCCTATGGCGCGTCGGCCGCAACGATCCTAACATGGCGCATCCTGACTCACGGCTCAACGCCGCCGGCCGCGACGGCGCAATGATGCACAAGCAAGGAAGGCCCTCATGGAGGCCCCGATGAAGGTCGATCGACGCACGTTTCTCGCCGGCGTCGCCGTCGCCGGTGCCGCCACGGTACCGGCGCCGCACGGCGGCACGGCGGCCGCGGCCCCTGCCGTCAAGTTCCCGTCGGCTGCCGCCCTCGCGGCCGAGACCCTGGTGCCGGCCGCGCTGCCGGCGTCGTCCGGCAAGCCCGGCTCCGACTTCATGGTCGACGTGATCCGCTCGCTCGACATCGACTACATCTCCGCCAATCCGGCATCGAGCTTCCGCGGCCTGCAGGAATCGATCGTCAATTACGGCGGCAACCAGAAGCCGGAGTTCCTCACCTGCATGCACGAGGAATCCTCGGTCGCCATGGCGCACGGCTATTTCAAGATCGCCGGCAAGCCGATGGGCGTGCTGTGCCACGGCACGGTCGGGCTGCAGCACGCGTCGATGGCGCTCTACAACGCGTGGTGCGACCGGGTTCCGGTCGTCGTGATCCTGGGCAACATCGTCGACGCCACCAAGCGCCGCCCGGGCGTCGAGTGGCTGCACACGGCGCAGGACGTGGCCGCGATGGTGCGCGACTTCACCAAGTGGGACGACCTGCCGGCTTCGCTGCAGCACTTCGCCGAGTCGACGGTGCGGGCCTACAAGATCGCCACCACCCCGCCGATGGCGCCGGTGGTGATCGTCGCCGATGGCGGCCTGCAGGAGGCGCCGATCGGCGACGGCGAGTCGCTGAGCATCCCGAAGTTCGTCGCGACGGCGCCGCCCCAGGGCGACACGGGCGCGGTGCGCGAGGCGGCACGGCTCCTCGCCGCCGCGCAATCGCCGGTCATCGTCGCCGACCGGCTCGCCCGCACCGCCCAGGGCATCAAGCTCCTGGTCGAGCTGGCCGAGACCCTCAACGCGCCGGTGATCGATCAGTATGGCCGCATGAACTTCCCCAACGCGCACTATCTCTCGCACAGCGAACGGGGGCGCGCGCTCATCGGCCAGGCCGATGTCGTCCTCGGCCTCGAGCTGACCGATTACTGGGGCACGGTGAACGCCTATACCGACAACCACGAGCGCACCACCACGTCGCGCACCAAGGCCGGCACCAAGCTCATCAGCATCGGGGTCGGCGACCTCTACACCAAATCGAACTATCAGGACTTCGAGCGCTTTGCCGCGGTCGACCTGCCCGTCGCCGGCGACGCCGAGGCGACCCTGCCGGCGCTGATCGAGGCGGTGAAATCGGCCCTGTCGGCGGAGCGCCGCGCCGCGATCGCCGGCCGCGCCGAGGCCATGCGCAAGGCGCGCGCGGCCACGCGCGAGCGGATCGCCGTCGACGCCACCTATGCGTGGGATGCGAGCCCGGTGTCGACCGCGCGCGTCGCCGCCGAGCTGTGGGCGCAGATCAGGAGCGAGGACTGGTCGCTGGTCTCGCCGGACAATTTCTTCAGCCGCTGGCCGCACCGCATGTGGACGATGGACCGGCCGCATCACTACATCGGCGGATCGGGCGGCGCCGGCGAGGGCTACGGCCTGCCGGCGGCGGTCGGCGCCGCGCTCGCCAACCGCGCGGTCGGCCGGTTGACGGTCAACATCCAGTGCGACGGCGACATGATGTATGCGCCGGGCGCGCTGTGGACCGCGGTGCACCACAAGATCCCGCTCTTGACGGTGATGCACAACAACCGCGCCTATCACCAGGAGACCATGCATCTCCAGCGTCTTGGCAACCGGCGCAATCGCGGCGTCGACCGCGCCAGCATCGGCACCACCATCACCGAGCCGAACATCGACTATGCCAAGCTGGCGCAGTCCATGGGCATGTGGGCGGAGGGGCCGATCGAAAACCCGGCGGATCTCGGTCCCGCGCTCGCGCGCGCGGTCGCGGTGGTCAAGCGCGGCGAGCCGGCGCTGGTCGACGTCGTCACCCAGCCGAGGTAGTTATTTGAGCATGGTCCTTTCCGAAAACCGGTCCCCACTTTTCGGGATCATGCTCGAGGAACGCGTCATGCGTGTCTTGCTGATCCCGGCGCTCGCGGCCGGCCTGCTGTTGAACGGCGTCGCCCGCGCCGAGCCCTCGGCGGCCGACGGCCGGACGCTGTTCGTCAAGGTCGGCTGCTATCTGTGCCACGGCTACCAGGGCCAGGGGGGCGCGGCCGGTCCGCGCATCGCGCCCGATCCGCTGCCGTTCGACGGGCTCGCCGCGTTCGTGCGCACGACCTCGGGCGAAATGCCGCCCTACAGCGAAAAACTTCTCTCCGACGCGGACCTCGCCGACATCTACGCCTATCTGCAATCGGTCCCGCGGCCGCCGGCAGTCGCCAGCGTGCCGCTGCTCAAGCAATAGGAACTCGGTCGGACGATGCGGGACAGCAGCAACGACCTCGTGCGGATTCCCAGCGTGCTGATGCGCGGCGGCACCTCGCGCGGGCCGTTCTTCCTGCGCGCCGACCTGCCGGCCGACGCGGCCGCGCGCGACGCGGTGCTGATCGCCGCCATGGGGGCCGGCCACGAGCTGCAGGTCGACGGCATCGGCGGCGGCCATCCGCTCACCAGCAAGGTCGCGATCGTCGGCCCCTCGCAGGTGAAGGGCGCGGACGTCGATTATCTGTTCGCCCAGGTGAAGGTGCGCGAGCGCGTGGTCGACACCTCGCCCAACTGCGGCAACATGCTGGCGGCGGTCGGACCGTTCGCGATCGAAACCGGGCTGGTGGAAGCCGCGGACGGCACGACCCTGGTGCGCATCCACAACGTCAATACCGGCAAGCTGATCGAGGCGCGCATCGCCACGCCGGACGGCCGCGTCACCTATGACGGCGACACCGCGATCGACGGCGTGCCGGGCGCGGCGGCGCCGATCTATCTGGCGTTCCTCGACGCCGCCGGATCGAAGACCGGCGCCCTGCTGCCGAGCGGCGCGCCGGTCGACCGCTGCGACGGCATTGCGGTCTCCTGCGTCGACGCCGCGATGCCGGTGATGATCGTGCGCGCCGGCGACCTCGGCAAGACCGGAGGCGAGACGCCCGCCGCGCTGGAAGCCGATCGCGCCTTCATGGCGCGGCTCGAGCGCCTGCGCATCGCCGCCGGCCAGCGCATGGGCATTGCGGATGCGGCCGACCGGGTGATCCCGAAGCCGGTGCTGGTCGCGCCCGCCGAGCACGGCGGCACCTTGGCGACGCGCTATTTCATGCCGCACCAATGCCATACGGCGCTCGCAACCACGGGCGCGGTCGCGCTGGCGACCGCCTGCGCCACGCCCGGCACCATCGCGGCCGACATCGCCGGCCGCATCGACCTGCCGGCGACACTTTCGTTCGAGCATCCGTCCGGGCATCTCGAAGTCCGGCTCGAACGGCGGGACGGGTCGGCACAGCCGGTCGCCTCGATCGTGCGCACGGCGCGGCGGCTGTTCGAAGGCGCGGTGCTGGTGAAGCGCTCGGCGCTGCGCAGTGTGGAGTTGGCGTAACCAGGCAGAGGCATTCCATGAGCGTTCACGTGCACGCACCCCGTCGCATCGACGTGCTGCTCGCCGAGTACGGGGAAAGCCACCAGAACCCGACCAACAAGGCGATCCATTGGTTCGCCGTGCCGGTGATCGCCTGGTCGGTGATCGCGATCCTGTGGGTGCTGCCGACGCCGGGGCTCTTCGGTGCGGCGCTCTATCTCAACTGGGCGACCATCGTGTGCGCGCTCGCGGTGATCTACTATCTGACCCTGTCGGTCCCGCTGGCGATCGGAATGGCGGCGTTCAGCCTGATCGCCATCGCCATCGTCCGGCTGGTCGAGGACACGATATCGATCAAGCTCGAGTGGATCGCCGGCGTGCTGTTCGTGTTCGCCTGGGTGTTCCAGTTCGCCGGCCACGAGGTGGAAGGCAAGAAGCCGTCGTTCCTCAAGGATCTGCAGTTCCTGCTGATCGGCCCGGCCTGGCTGATGCACTTCCTGTTCCGCCGCCTGAATATCCCTTATTGAGCGCCGTAGGATGGGTTGAGGCGCGCAAGCGCCGATACCCATCATTTTGATGGGTTTCGCTCCGCTCAACCCATCCTACAAACGATTCCGGGAGGAACCATCATGGTGCGATTTGCTGCCGCCGCACTGCTCGCCTGCGCGAGTTTCGCCCCAGGGTGCGCCGGTGCCGAGGAAACGTCGATCACCCTCAAGGCCATGGGCTCGTTCCACGTGGGCGGGCGGCTGATCGAGGTCAGCGGGCAGCCGGTCAAGGAGTTGACGTTCGCTCCCGGCGGCGTTCCGGCACGCATCGACCCGAACGGCAAGTATCAGGTCGAGCAGATGTACGTGCAGTATTTCATTCCGCAGGACGAACGGGGCAAGGTGCCGCTGTTGCTGTGGCATGGGGGCGGGCTCAGCGGCGTCACCTACGAGACGACCCCGGACGGCCGCGAGGGCTGGCTCAATTATTTCATCCGCAGCGGCTGGGCGGTCTACAACTCCGACGCGGTCGAGCGCGGGCGCGCCGGCTGGACGCAATATCCCTCGCTGTTCGGCGAGCCGGTGTTCCTGCCGGTCGCCAATCCGTTCGAGCGCTTCCGCATCGGCGACGGCGCCGGTTCCTATGCGGACGATCCGGCGCGGCGCCGCGTCAACGCCGGCAGCCAGTTCCCGGTCGAGGCCTACGACAATTTCCCCAAACAACTGTCGCCGCGCTGGCTCACCACCGACGACGCCATCACCGCCGCCTATATCGCCGAGGTCGACCGGGTGTGCCCGTGCGCGATCCTGGTGCACAGCCAGGGCGGCCAGTTCGGTTTCAAGGTCGCCCAGGCGCGGCCCGACAAGGTCAAGGCGCTCGTCGCGGTCGAGCCGGCCGCAATCGGCGATCCGGCAAAAGTCGATGCGCTCAAGCACGTGCCGGTGCTGATCGTCTACGGCGATTACATCGAACGCGATTCGCGCTGGCCGACGATGCGCCAGAACGGTCTCGACTTCGCCGCCAAGATCACCGCCGCCGGCGGCAAGGTCGACGTGATCGAATTGCCCAAGCTCGGCATCAAGGGCAATTCGCACATGCTGATGATGGACAAGAACAACCTGGAGGTCGCGGCGCTGATCCAGAAGTGGCTCGGCGAGCAGGGGCTGGTGCGGTGAGCGGCGTAGCGGCGTAGGATGGGTTGAGCGGAGCGAAACCCATCAAATGATGGGTATCGGCGCTGCGCGCCTCAACCCATCCTACTCCTCGAACGTCAGGTGGGCGGCCTTGACCACGTCGCCGTAGACCTTGATGTCGCCGTCGATCATTTGCCGGAAGTCGTCCGACGGGATGCCGCCGGGATCGACCGCCAGCGCCTTGAGCTTGTCGGCCACGTCGGGCGACTGGACCGCGCGGCGCAGCGCGATCTCGATTTTCTGCGCGATCGCCGGCGGCGTGGCGGCGGGCACGAACAGGCCGCTCCACAGGCCGATGTTCACGTCCGGCAAGCCGGCCTCCGTCATGCTCGGCACGTCGGGAAGTTCGGCCGACCGCTTGGCGCCGGTCACCGCCAGGGCGCGCAATTGCCCGGACTTGACCAGCGGCACGGTCGGCGGCGGATCGGCGATGGTGAGCAGGGTCTGCCCGGAGAGCACGCTGAGCACCGACTCGTTGCTGCTCTTGTAGGGGATGGCGACGCCGGGCATGCCGGTCTTGAGCTTGAGCAGCTCGGTCGCGATGGTGAAGCCGGGCGCGGAGGTCGCGTAGTTCGCCTTGTCGGGATTGGCCTTCGCCCAGGCGACCAGGTCGGCCACGGTCTTCGCCGGATGTTGGGCCGACACCGTCAGCACCAGCGGAAACGAGCCGATCAGGGTCAGCGGCACGAACGAGCGCGTCGACTGATACGGCAGGTTCGGATAGATGGCGGGCGCGACCGACATGGCGCCGGCGGCGCCGACCAGAATGGTGTAACCGTCCGCCGGTTGGCCGGCCACGTAGGCGGCCGCGAGGCGGCCGCCCGCGCCCGGCCGGTTTTCGACGACGACCGCTTGGCCGATCAGTTCCTGCAGCTTGCCGCCGACCAGGCGGGCAAAAATATCGTTGCCGCCGCCGGCGGCGAAACCGACGATCATGCGGATCGCCCGGCTCGGGTAGGTCTTCGCATCCTCCTGCGCCTGCGCGCCGCGCGCCGACGCTGCCAATGCCGCGGCGGACGCCACCGCCATCAGGCGCACGATCTCCCGGCGATTCATCGCGTATCCTCCCTACTCCACCGGCGCCGCCGGCATGGCGCGGCCGGTACGCGGCCGCCGCATCAGCAGGAGCAGCAACGCCACCGGCATGCTCACAAGCAGCATCAGCTTGAAGTCGTTGGCATAGGCCATGATCTGCGCCTGGCGCGTCACCTCGGCGTTGAGCGCGTGAAGCCCGGCCGGCTTGGCGGCGTTCCAGAACAGATAGGCGCTGCCGGACTGTAGCATGCGATTGAACGGCGTCACGTGCTCGGCGATTCGCGCGTGGATGATCTGGGTGTTCTGCGCCAGCAGGAACGAGGTCACGGATATCCCGATCGCGCCGCCGACGTTGCGCATCAGGCTGAACAGCGCGGTGCCCTCGGTGCGCAGCTCCGGCTCCAGCGTCGCGAAGGCGATGACCTGCAGCGGGACGAACACGAAGCCGAGGCCGAAGCCCTGCACGGTCGTGGTGACCGACATCGACCAGATGCTGACGTCCGGCGTCCACCCGCTCATCTGCCAGAACGAGACTGCCAGCATCACCACGCCGATGAACATCAGCAATCGCGCGTCGACCCGGTTGACCACGCGCCCGGCCAGCATCATGGCCATCATGGTGCCGATGCCGCGCGGCACCATCAGCAGGCCGGCCTCGGACACCGAATAGCCGCCGAGCGTCTGCAGGTAGGGCGCCAGCAGCGCCGAGCTCGACAGCAGCACGGTGCCGACCGCGAACATGACCAAGATGCCGGACACGAAATTCACGTCGCGGAAGATGCGCGGGGTGATGAACGGCTTTTCGGCGGTGAACATGTGCACGACGAACAGATAAAGCCCGAGCGCGGCCAGGATCAGCTCGGCTACGATTTCGGTGGACGCGAACCAGTCCTGCTGCTCGCCGCGGTCGAGCATCAGCTGGAACGCCCCGAGGCACAGGCTGAGCGCCGCGAAGCCGGTCCAGTCGAACCGCAGCTTCGCATTTTGCCCGACGTCGTGCATGAACAGCCACAGCCCGGCCATGGCGACGATGCCGAACGGCAGGTTGATGTAGAACACCCAGCGCCAATTGTAGATGTCGGTCAGGTAGCCGCCGAGCGTGGGGCCGAGGATCGGCCCGACCATCACGCCCATGCCCCACAGCGCCATCGCCGAGCCGCGCTGCTGGATCGGATAGAGATCGAGCATGGTCGCCTGCGACAGCGGCACCAGCGCGGCGCCGAACATGCCCTGGAGCAGGCGGAACACCACCATCTGGGTGAGCGAATCGGCGATGCCGCACAGCATCGACGCGACGGTGAAGCCGCCCAGGCAGGCCATGAACAGGTTCTTGCGCCCGAAGCGCGCCGCCAGCCAGCCGACCGGCGCCGTCATGATCGCCGCCGCCACCACGTAGGAGGTCAGCACCCAGGTGATCTGGTCGAGCGTCGTCGAGAGCGACCCCTGCATGTAGGGCAGCGCGACGTTGGCGATCGTGTTGTCGAGCGCCTGCATCAGGGTCGCGATCATCGAGCAGATCGTCACGATGCCGCGGTGCGGCACCGTGGACCGCTCGGCGACCGGAATGGCCGTCATCAGAACAGCTCGCCGATCGAGCGCCGATGGCCGGTGTCGATGTCGACGACGACGCTCATGCCGGACCGCAGGATCGGATCGCCGGGCTTGCGCTCGACGCGGATGCGCACGGGAATGCGCTGCACCACCTTGACCCAGTTGCCGCTGGCGTTCTGCGCCGGCAGGATCGAGAACTCCGATCCGGCGCCGGGGCTGATGCTCTCGACCGTGCCCGACCATGTCCGTCCCGGGTAGGTGTCGACGGAAATCTCCGCGCGGTCGCCAAGCTTCACGTGGGTGAGGTCGGTCTCCTTCAGGTTGGCGTCGACCCAGACGCGGCCGGTCGACACCAGCCCGACGGCGCCGGTATTGGTGAGCGCCGCGGTGGCGGACACCAGATAGGTGCCGGGCTGCAGCGACTCGACCTGGGTGACGATGCCGTCGAACGGCGCGCGCACGGTCGCGTGGTCGAGCTGGCGCTGGGCCTCGTCGACCTGCGCCTTGACCTGGCGATATTGCGGGTGGTCCTCGACCGGAAGGTCGGGATTGCCGGAGAGCCGCGCCAATTGCACCTGCGCCTGCTGCTTGAGCGACTCCAGCTTGTTCTTGTCGGCGGCCAGCACGAAGCGCGTCTGATCGTAGTTCGATTTGGAAATGGCGTCGGTGCGAATGAGCACCGCGTAGCGGTCGAAGTTCGCCTGATCGAGCTCGACCTGGGACTTCTGCGCCTCGATGTCCTGCAGCATGCGCTTGTAGTCCTGCTTCAGGGCCTCGATGTTGAGCGCGACCTGGGCGAGCTGCGCCCTGGCATTGTCGAGCGCGATGTGGAACTGGCGCGGGTCGACGCGGAACAGGACGTCGCCGGCCTTGACGACCTGGCCTTCGTGCACCTCGACCGAGGCCACGAGACCGGACACGTCGGTCGTCACCATCAGCTTGGCGGCGCGCACATAGGCGTCGTCGGCCGAGACCCAGCGCCCTCCGCGCAGCCACAACGTCGCCGCCACCACGGCCGCGACCAGGATGCCGCCGAGCATCAGGACCCCGCGCACGGTGCGCTTGCGGCCCAATCTCCACGCGATCGACTGCTCCAGCTCGACGGTGCGCTTGAGCATCCCTACACCGCCTTGCCGACGGCGCGGGTTTCGGCCGCGAGGTTGGCCTTCATCTGCATGAGGCCGTCCGTGAGGGCCTTCTGGATCGCCGGACTCATGCCGGCGGTGATCACCTCGTTGATCTCGGCGCGGTACTTGCCGATTTCGCGCAGGATCGGCGCCGCCGCCGCCGTCAGGTGCAGCCGCCACACCCGGCGGTCGCGCGGATCGGCCTTGCGCACCACCAGGCCGCGCGCCTCCAGCCGGTCGACCAGCCGCGCGATGGTGATCGGCTCGACCTCGACGATCGCGGCCATCTCGTTCTGGGTCAGGCCGGGCTGCCGCTCGAGCCGCGCCAGGATCACCCACTGGGCCCGGGTCATGCCGCGGGTGCGCGCGCGCTGGTCCGCCCGGGTGCGCATGGTGCGCGCCACGTCGTAGAGCAGGAACAGGAAATCCTGGTCGAGGGCGGCTTGCATCGGCGGTCTCGCGGGTGGCCTATATGCCTTAACCGCGTTATTATAACGCGCGTTATCATTTTACGCCAGCCCGACGGCGGCTCGGCTGGTATGCGGGGATAACCCGTGGAAGCATGCCCGACCGCGGAATTGGCACGATCGCCGCGGTGTTATGATTGCTGCGGGCGAGCCGCCCTCGAGCCGGGAGGATCGATCACCATGGCGGACATACAGACGAGCGCGCTTGCCGAGCGGAACTGGGCGCAGATCGGCGCCTGGCTGGGTCTCGGACTGGCGATCCTGGCGCTGGTCCTGCTCGCCGCCGGGCCGCTCGGCTGGCGGCTCGGCTGGTGGCACTTCCGCTTCGCATTCACCTGGCTGATGCCCTATGCGGGCTACGCGGCGCTCGGCGGGGCAATCGTGTCGCTCGCCGCGCTTGCGTTCGGCTGGTCCCACCTGGGCGCCCGCGGCCTCGCCACGGCGGCGATCGGCGTCGCCCTCGGCGCCGTCATCGCCTATGTGCCGTGGCAATACGACTCCACCCGCAAGACCGTGCCGCCCATCCACGACATCACCACCGACACCGACAATCCGCCGGCGTTCGTGGCCGCGCTGCCGCTGCGCGGGCCGAATGCCAATACGGTCAAGTACGAGGGGGCGGACCTCGCCCGGCAGCAGAAGGGCGCCTACCCGGACATCGCGCCCGTCAAGGTCGCCGCGCCGCCCGCCGAGGCCTTCAGGCACGCGCTCGACGCCGCCAAGGCGATGCCCGGCTGGACATTGGTCGATTCCGATGCGGCGGCCGGCCGCATCGAGGCCAACCAGACCAGCCGCTGGTTCCATTTCACCGACGACGTGGTCATCCGGGTCGCGGCCGACGGCACGGGATCGCGCGTCGACGTTCGTTCGGTGAGCCGGGTGGGCCGCAGCGACTTCGGCGTCAATGCCGGCCGCATCCGCGCCTACACGGCGGCGCTCAAGGCCCGCGCCGGCTGAGCGGTCATGGCCTTGGCCGCCGCGGACGCCCCTGCGATCGCCGTCCACCGCACCGGCAGCGGGCCGCCGGTCGTGCTGCTGCATTGCCTGGGCGTCGACCATCGCTTCTGGGATTTTGCCGCCGGCCTCGGCGACGCGTTCACCCTGTTGACGTATGACCTGCCCGGGCACGGCGCGACCCCGGTGCCGGCCGGATCTTACGACATCGCCGACCTGTCGAAGCAGCTCGCCGGCCTGTTCCGCCGCCACGACCTGGCGCACGCGCACGTGGTCGGCATTTCGCTCGGCGGCCTCGTCGCCCAGCACTTCGCGGCGACTTGGCCGGGCCTGGTCGACCGCCTGGTGCTGATCGACACGACGCCGCGCTACACCGACGAACTGCGCCGCATGTGGGTCGAGCGTGCCGCGACCGCACGCGCGGCCGGTGTGGCCGCGCTGGTCGACGGGCTGTTGAATATCTGGTTCACGCCCGCGTTCGTGGCCGCGAACGGGCCGGGAGTGCGCTACGTCCGCACGGCGCTCGCCGGCACGTCGGGCGAAGGCTACGCGCTCGCCTGCGAGGCGCTGGGCGCGGCCGATCTGCGGCCGCTCGCCCGGCAGATCGCCGCCCCGACCCTGGTGCTGTGCGGCGCCGACGACATCGCGAGCTTCCTCGACGCCGCGCGCTGGCTCGCCGGCAACATCCGCGCCGCGCGGCTCGCCTGGCTGCCGGGCGCCCGCCACGCCTCGGTGCTGGAGCGCCCGGAGCAAGCGGTGGCGCTGATGCGGGAGTTCCTCAAGCAGCCGTAGCCCGGATGACGCCCGCGAAGGCGGGCGGAAATCCGGGAACCCCGCATATCGCTGCGCTCATGCGGGCTACAGATGCTGCCGGAAAAACTCCACGGTCAGCCCCAACGCGCGGTCGGCTTCCGGCTTGCTGTAGGTCCTGCCGCCCTTGCGCGCGAAGGCGTGGTCGGCGCCGGGATATTTGTGGATCGTCACCAGCGGGTTCGGCGACAGCCTGCGCTCCAGCAATTCGTTGACCTCCGCCTGCACCCAGCGGTCGCGCAGCGCCATGTGCAGCATGAACGGGCGGTGCAGGTTCGGCGCCTCGCGGATGCGGTGCTCGATATAGGTGCCGTAATAGGCGACCGCGCAATCGATGTCGGTGCGGCAGCACATCAGGTAGCAGAGCTTGCCGCCGAGGCAATAGCCCACCGCCCCGACCTTGCCGTTCGCCTCCGGCATCTGTTTGAGGAAATCCCAGGTGTCGGTCATGTCGCGGACGCCGAGGTCGTAGTCGAAGTCGTAATAGAGATCGAACGCCTTGCGCACGTGATCGGGATTGCCGTCGGACAGCTCGACGCCCGGCTCCTGGCGCCAGAACAGGTCCGGCACCAGACAGACGAAGCCGACCTCGGTGAACTCGTGGGCGTGGTGCCGCATGGTGTCGTTGACGCCCCAGATTTCCATGATGGCGATGACGGCGCCGGCCGGCGTGCGGTCGGGAACGGCGAGATAGGCGCTCATGGTGCCGTCGCGCAACGGAACCTTGATGCTGCGGGTCTGCATGGGCGTCCCCTCAGCGCGGGCGTTGCCGGCAAGAATCTGCGCCCGCTCGGCGGCAGAAATCTCCAGCGCCTCGACCGCCCGGATGGTTTTTGCGATCAACCCCCGCCCCTGCTCGGCATCGAACGGCGCATCAGTCGCGAACAGGCAGTGCGCGGTGCCGAAGAACGCATGCCCGCAGCGGGTGGGCGCGGCCTCGCCGTTGAGCGCGGTGTCGGCATAGAGCATGTGGAAGTAGTCGGCCGGCGGCCGCTTGAGCCCGCACTCCTCGGCGACCGGGTTGCGGTCGGGCGCGCCGAAGAAGATCTGGCGGAAGCCGAGCCCGATCTTGCCGGAGAAATACGGGATCATGCCGCCCATGTGATGGGTGATGATCTTCAGCGACGGCAGCTCGTCGAGCAGCCCCGCATAGATCAGCCGCGTCATGCACGCGGTGGTCTCGTAGGGCCAGCCGAACATGAACCAGATTTCGTTCTCTGACGCCTGCTCGCTGGCGTAGTCGGCGAATTGCGGGCCGCGCATCGGGTGCACCCACACCGGCAGGTCGTGCTGCGCCATGCGGCGGAAGATCGGCCGGAATTTTAGCGCGCTCAGCGGCTCGCCGGCGACGTTGGTGAAGACCTGCACGCCGCGGGCGCCGAGGTCGCCGACGGCGCGGTCGATCTCGGCGAGCGCCGCCTCGACGTTGTTCATCGGCAGCGAGGCGACGAACGCCGGGAACCGGTCCGGGTGCCGGCCGCACAGCTCCGCCATCTGGTCGTTGACGAAGCGGGCGAGGTCCGGCGAGCGCGCGGGCGGCGCGATCAGCTCGAGCGGCGGATTGGCGAGCGAGAGCACTTGTTGATAGCCGTCGAACTGATCCATCAGCCGCAGGCGCGCGTCCATGTCCCACAACGTGATCAGGCGGGGAAACGCCGTGAGCGCCGCATGGCCGGGCACGAGATCGGCCAGCCGGTCGAGAAACGGCTTCGGCATCACGTGGGTGAAAATATCGATGATCGCCATCGGCCCCCCGGATGAAACGCGCGGCGCGACCTTATGCGGGGTGCGCCGGCGATTTCAAGCAGCGCCGCGTGCTTGTCACGCCGTTGCTTTCATTATCTACTTTCCGCCCGGCGCGCGGCTTGCGCCGCCAACGAACCAAGAAACCTGACGACCACGGGGGGCATCACATGGCGGGCGACGCAACGCCGGCGTCCGATCTCATCGTCCGGCTGGAGCGGCTGCCGTTCTCGCGCTGGCACCGCAACCTGTTCATCCTCGCCTTCCTGGGCGTGCTGTTCGATGCGGCCGACTTCGCGCTGTTCGGCGCAGCGCTGCCGCCGATCCGCCAGGAGTTCGGGCTCAACCAGGCGCAGGCCGGCCTGCTGGCGACGATCGGGCTGATCGGCGCCTTCCTCGGCGCGCTGTTCTGGGGGACGATCTCCGACTACATCGGCCGGCGCACCTCGTTCCAGGCGACGGTCGGCATTTTCGCGCTGTTCACCGGACTGGTGGCGACGGCGTGGAACGTGGTCTCGCTCGGCGTCTTTCGCTTCCTCTCCAACTTCGGCCTCGGCGGCGAGGTGCCGGTCACGCTGACCCTGACGGCGGAGTACATGCCGGGGCGCATCCGCGGGCGCGCGACCGGCTCGATGATGGCGGCATTCCCGCTCGGGCTTGCGCTTGCGGCCGGCATCAGCCTCGCCATCGTGCCGCGCTTCGGCTGGCGCGCGCTGTTCGTGGTCGGCGTGGTGCCGGCGGTGCTGCTGTTCTTCGTGCGCCGCTACATGCCCGAATCCGTGCGCTATCTCATCAGCAAGGGGCGCCTCGCGGAGGCGGAGCGCACGGTCGCCGATATCGAGCGCCAGGCGTCCGCGCAAGGCGCGCCGCCGGCGGCGGCGCCGGCCGCGCTCACGCCGGACGTTGCGGCGCCGTCGCGCGTGACCGTGCTCGAGCTGCTCACGCCGGAACGGCGGCGCACCACCATTCTGCTGTGGATCGTGTCGTTCTGCTTCCTGTGGTCGTCGAACGGAATCCTGTTCATGCTGCCGACCATCCTGACCGAGCGCGGCTTTGCGCTCAGCCAGGCGATCTCGTTCCAGCTGGTGCAGGGCATCGCCGGCTTCTTCGGCTACACGGCGTGCGCGTTCCTGATCGACCGGTTCGGACGGCGGCCGGTGCTGTTCCTCTATTATTTCGTCGGTGCCGCGTTCCATCTGTGGTTCGCCGAGGCCTCGGGCCTGTGGATGTTCGCGGCGATTGCCGCGGTCGGCTGGGTCAATCCGGGCGTATACGGCTCGAACGGCGTCTACGTGAGCGAGCTGCATCCGACCCATCTGCGCGCCACCGCGGTCGGCTGGTTCTTCGGCATCGGCCGCATCGGCTCGTTCCTGGCGCCGGCGGTGGTCGGCTACATGCTCTATTACGGCGCCGGGCACTACGTGCTGCACACCTTCGCGCTCACCTACTTGATCGCGGCGATCGCGGTGTTCCTGGTCGGCATCGAGACCAAGGGCCGCGTGCTCGAGGAGATCACCGCCGCAAAGCCCGGCTGACCCTTGCGAACGTTCACGCCGCGCCGACGAGGGGCGGCAATTCGGCCAGGGTGCGGATCTCGCGGTCGGGATTTCCCGGCAAATGTTCGCGCCGCTGGCCGTAGCGGTTGCACCACACGACCCGCATGCCGAAGGCGGAGGCCGCCCAGGCGTCCCAGGCGTTCGACGACTGGAACGCTATCGCCGCCGCCGGCAGGCCGAGCCGGTCGACCGCGAGCCGATAGGCCTTCGGGTGGGTCTTGTAGACGCCGACCTCATCGACCGAGAGCACCGCATCGAGCAGCGGCGCGAGCTTGTTCCCGGTGACGGCGGCATCGAGCATCTTGCGCGAGCCGTTCGACAGGATCGCGGTGCGCAGCCCGGCCTGCCGCAGGCGGCGCAGGGTGTCGGGCACCTCGGGGAACGTCTCCAGCGTCAGGTAAAGCGTCATCAGCCGGTCGCGCAGCCCCGGCCGGTCGATGCCCAGGGTCTCCAGCGCGAAATCGAGGGCCTCACCCGTGACCTGCCAGAAATCCGCGTAGTGTCCCTGGAGCGAGCGCAGCCAAGTGTATTGCAGCTGCTTGTCGCGCCACAGCGCGGTGAGCCTGTCGGCGTCCGCGCCCAGCACGTCGCGGCAGCCGCGCGCCGCCGCGGCGAAATCGAACAACGTCCCGTAGGCGTCGAACAGGCAGGCCTTGACGCCGGCAAGCGGGGAGTCGGTCATGTCCGGAGATCCATCATTGCGGCCGTTACGCGGGCCAATCATCGCTATTCATTCCCGGTGCTCAAAGGGATATCGTGCGGCGCTCGGTCATGATACCGACCGAATGCGCCCGCCATATCGGCGTCTCGCCCCGCCATCACCCGGAGACAAAGGATGCGCGCCCGCCTGATTGTGTCGACAGCCGCCATTGCGGCCTGCGTGCTCGCCCTGCCGGCAAGCGCGGCGGTGAAGAAGGTCGCCTATCCCGAGGTCAAGGTCGAGCTCGTCGAAGCGTTCAAGCCGGACCCGGCATTCGAGAAGATGCGCAAGGCGCTGAGCGACGCGGTCGCCAAGAAGGACACCCAGGCGCTGTTCGCCCTCGTGGGCCCGACCTTCGTGTGGACCCTGCAGGGCGGCCCCACCGACCAGTTCGACATGGGGCGCGACGCGTTGCACAACTTCAAGGTCGTGTTCGGTTTCCGCCCGCAGGGCGCGGACGCGGACGGTCCGGTCGACAACGGGCCGTTCTGGGACGCGCTGGCCGCGTTCGCGAGCGACGGGACCTACTACCAGGACACGGAGGCCGGCAACCTGGTGTGCGGCCCGATCACCGCCAACATGGCGGACGACAAGGTGCTGGAGCAGGCGCGCAAGAAGATCGAATCGGGCGAGGAGACCGCCGACTGGTACTTCACCCTGGCGCCGACCTCGGTCGCCAAGGCGCCGAACGACGCCGGCCCGCCGGTCGCCAAGGTCGGTCTGGTGGCGCTGCCCGCGCTGAGCGTCTATCCGTCCGTGCAGGAGGGCAAGCCCGCCGTGCCGGCCACCCATGTCGAGGTGCTGCTCCCCAGCGGCAAGACCGGCTGGGTCCCGGCGAGCAGCGTGCGGCCGGTCGACTCCGAGCGGCTGTGCTACTCCAAGACCGCGGCCGGCGACTGGAAGATCTCGGCCTACGATCAGCTCGAATAGCTTCGCCGGGGCGGTTGCCGTCGCGACGGGCGCTCTTGACAGGCTCGTGCTGACGAATTATCAATTTCATCACTATTCACGCTCCGGCTTGGCCGGGGCCCAGGCGCCCTCAATCGGCGCCGATCGGTGTGCCATGAACCCGCAGGTCAAGGTCAGGCCCGACGACACCCGCGCCCGCATCGTCGATGCGGCCGAGGCGCTGTTCCGCCGGCTCGGCTACGCCAAGACGGCGGTCGCCGACATCGCGGCCGAGCTGCACATGTCGCCGGCCAACGTCTACCGTTACTTTCCCTCGAAGCAGGCCATCGTCGAGGCGATCTGCCAGCGTTGCCTGGCGGAAGTCGAGGAGCAGGCCTGGGCGATGGCGCGCGCGAAGGGACCGGCGGCCGACCGCCTGGAGCGCCTGGTTCTTGCGATCCTCAAGTACCATAAGGAAAATCTCCTCACGGAGACCCGCGTCCACGACATGGTTCTGGTGGCGATGGAGAACAGTTGGGCGGCGATCCGGGCCCACAAGGAGGTGATGCGCACGGTGGTCGAGGTGATCGTGCGCGACGGCATCGCGGCCGGCGAGTTCGAGGCCGTCGAGCCGCGCCAGGTCTCCGAGCAGTTCATGCGCGCCACCGTCAGCTTCTGCCACCCGGTCCTGGTCAGCCAGTGCCTGCAGGACGGCGAGGACCTCGAAGCCGCGGCGCGCGCCGCGGTGCGCTTCCTCGTCCGCGCCATCACGCCCCGGACCTGAACCCATGCCGCAATCCGCAGCCCCGGTCGCTTTGCGCCCAAATTGTGACGAAAGACGAAAATCGTCAGTCATCACTTCTCAGTGAAGGAACGCAGCCATGCCCGCAACCCTTCGACCGCACCTCCTGCTTGCCCTCGCTTTCGCCGTGACCCTTGCGGGCTGCGAGGGACAGGCGACCCCCGTGGCCCGGGTCGAGCGGCCGGTGCAGGTGCAGCGTGTCGCTTTTGCGCGTGAAGACACCCGCAGCGATTTCGTCGGCGTCGTGCGGGCACGCTACGAGACCGATCTGGGCTTCCGGGTCGCCGGCAAGATCGTGGCCCGGGTCGTCAACGTGGGCGACCGGGTGCACGCCGACGAAATCGTGGCGCGGCTCGATCCCGGCGACCTCAAGCTGCAGGTAGAGAGCGCCGAGGCCGAGCTTGCGGCGGCGACCTCGAACCTCACCCAGGCGGCGGCCGACGAGGAGCGCTATGCCACGCTGAAGAGCCGCGGTTTTGCGGCTGTCGCCGATTTTGATCGCAAGAAGGCCGCCAAGGACGAGGCGGACGGCCGTTTGCAGCGGGCAAAGCGCGCCCTCGATCTGGCGCGCAACCAGCTCGCCTATGCGGACCTCAAGGCCGGCGCCGACGGCGTGATCACCGCGACGCTGGCCGAGCCCGGCCAAGTCGTCGCCCTCGGCCAGGCGGTGGCGCGGCTCGCCCACCGCGGCGAGAAGGAGGCGGTGGTGGCGCTGCCGGAGACCTGGCTCGGCGAAGCCCGCAAGAGCCACGCGACGATGCGCCTGTGGTCCGACCCCGACCGCAGCTTTGCGGCCCGCCTGCGCGAGCTCTCCCCCCAGGCCGACGCGGCGACGCGTACCTACGCGGCCCGCTTCACCATTCAGGATGCCGACGACACCGTCGCGCTGGGCATGACCGCGACCGTCGCCCTGGCGCAAGCCGCCGAAACGCCGGTGGCCAGGCTGCCGCTCGCCGCCATTCTCAACCGCGGCACCGGTCCGTCGGTCTTCGTGGTCGACGACGCCGGCGGCCTCAAGCTGCGGCCGGTGAACGTCGCCGCCTTCACCGAGGAGGCGGCGCTCGTCACCGCCGGCGTCACGGACGGCGAGAAGGTCGTCACCATGGGCGTGCAGAAGCTCGTCGCCGGCACCAAGGTGCGGGCGGTCGAGGCGCCGTGATGCTTGCATCAGTCGTCGTCATCGCCCGCGAAGGCGGGGCATGACGAACGAAACTTCATGAGGGAATGGGTGCCATGAAGAGCTTCAACCTCTCGCAATGGGCGATCACGCACCGCGCGCTGGTGCTGTTCATGATCCTGATCCTGGGCGCCGGCGGCATCTATTCGTATTTCAATCTCGGCCGCGCCGAGGATCCGTCGTTCACCATCAAGGTGATGATCGTCAACGTCGCCTGGCCGGGAGCGACCGCCTCCGAGATGCAGACCCAGGTGGCCGACAAGATCGAGAAGAAGCTGCAGGAGCTGCCCTATCTCGACCGCATCGAGACCTACTCGCAGCCGGGCGTCTCCTTCATCCAGGTGATGCTCACCGACAAGACGCCGCCCGCCAAGGTCAAGGACCTGTGGTACCAGGTGCGCAAGAAGGTCGGCGACATCCGCGGCGACCTGCCGGCCGGCATCGTCGGCCCCGCTTTCAATGACGAATACGGCGACGTCTATTCGGCGCTCTACATGCTCACCGCCGACGGTCTCGGCCTTGCCCAGCTCAAGGCGCGCGCCGAGGACATCCGCCAGCGCCTGCTGCGGGTGCCCGACGTCAACAAGGTCGACATCATCGGCGAGCAGCCGGAGAAGATCTTCATCGAGTTCAGCCACGCCAAGCTGGCGATGCTCGGCATCACCCCGCAACAGATTTTCGACGGCGTGGCGCGGCAGAACGCCGTCGTGTCGGGCGGCGCGATCGACACCAGTGCCGACCGCATCAACCTGCGGGTGACCGGCGCGTTCTCCGGCGTCGAGGCCATCGCGGCGGTCCCGGTCGAGGTCGGCGGCCGCACGTTCCGGCTGGGCGACATCGCCCAGGTCAAGCGCGGTTATCAGGACCCGCCGAGCTTCCTCGTGCGCGAGGGCGGCAAGCCGGCGCTCGGCCTCGGCGTGTCGATGCAGGACGGCGCCAACATCGTCACGCTCGGCGGGAACCTGAAGCAGGCGATGGACGCCGTCATCGCCGAGCTCCCGCTCGGCCTCGAGGTCACCCAGATCGCCGACCAGCCGCGCATCGTCGACGGCTCGGTGTCGGAGTTCGTCGAGACCTTCATCGAGGCCCTCGGCATCGTGCTGCTGGTCAGCTTCCTCTCCCTCGGGTGGCGCACCGGGATCGTGGTGGCGCTCTCGGTGCCGCTGGTGCTGGCGATCGTCATGATGGTGATGTACGCCGCCGGGCTCGATCTCCACCGCATCACGCTCGGCGCGCTCATCATCGCGCTCGGCCTGCTGGTCGACGACGCCATCATCGCGATCGAGATGATGGTGGTGAAGATGGAGCAGGGCTTCGACCGGGCGCGGGCGGCGACCCATGCGTGGACCTCGACCGCCTTTCCGATGCTCACCGGCACGCTGGTCACCGCCGCGGGCTTCCTGCCGGTCGGGTTCGCCAAGTCGAGCTCGGGCGAATATGCCGGCGGCATCTTCTGGATCGTGACCCTGGCCCTCGTCGCCTCCTGGTTCGTGGCGGTGCTGTTCACGCCCTATCTCGGGCTCAAGCTGCTGCCCGATTTCGCCAAGCCGGGGGCGCATGCGGACCCGGACGCGATCTACGACACCCGCGTCTACCGAACGCTGCGCCGGCTCATCGCGTTCGCGGTCAAGCGCCGCGTCGCGGTCGTGGCCGTTACGGTGCTGATGTTCGTCGCCGCGGTCGCCGCTTTCGGGTTGGTGCAGCAACAGTTCTTCCCGACCTCGACGCGCACCGAGCTGTTCCTGGAAATGCGGCTGCCGGAAGGAACCGCGATCGGCGTCACCGATGCGACCGCGAAGCAGGCGGAAGGCATCGTCGCCGGCGATCCCGACATCCTCACCTACACGACCTACGTGGGGCAGGGTTCGCCGCGCTTCTGGCTCGGCCTCAACCCGGTGCTGCCGAACGCCAACTTCGCCCAGATCGTGATCGTCACCAAGGACCTCGAAGCGCGCGAGCGCGTCAAGGCGCGGCTCGACCGGGCCATCGCCGAAGGCGCGTTGCCGCAGGCGCGCGTGCGGGTCGACCGCTTCGTATTCGGCCCGCCGGTCGGCTTCCCGGTGCAGTTCCGCGTGGTCGGCCCCGACCCTATGAAGGTGCGGGCGATCGCCGAGGACGTGCGCGGCGTGATGGCGCAGAATCCCAAGATCATCGACCCGCACCTCAATTGGACCGAGCAGGTCAAATCGATCCGGCTCGAGGTCGACCAGGACCGCGCCCGCGCGCTCGGCCTGACCCCGCCGGACGTGGCGCAGACCCTGCAGACCCTCTTGTCCGGCTTCACCGTGACCCAATACCGCGAGGGCATCGAGCACATCGACGTGGTGGCGCGCGCCGTGCCGGCCGAGCGGCTGGAGCTCGGACACCTGCCGACGCTCACCATCGCGACCCGCAACGGCGTCGCCGTGCCGCTGTCGCAGATCGCGCGGCTCAACTACGAATACGAGGAGCCGATCCTGTGGCGGCGCAACCGCGACATCGTGCTGACCGTGCGCGGCGACATCGTCGACAACGTGCAGGCGCCCGACGTCACCACCGAGGTCCTGCCCAAGCTGCAGGGCATCACGCAGGCGCTGCCCTACGGCTACCGCATCGAGACCGGCGGCTCGATCGAGGAAAGCGCCAAGGCGAACGTCGCGCTGGTCGCGGTGTTCCCGGTCATGGCGGTCGTCATGCTGGGCCTCCTGATGGTGCAGCTGCAGAGCTTCTCGCGGCTGGCGCTGGTGTTCGTCACCGCGCCGCTCGGCCTGATCGGCGCCACCGGCGCATTGCTGGTGACCGGCCGCCCGTTCGGCTTCGTGGCGCTGCTCGGGCTGATCGCGCTCGCCGGCATGATCATGCGCAACACCGTGATCCTGGTCGACCAGATCGACCGCGACATCGCGGCCGGTCACGCGCGCCATCGCGCCATCATCGACGCCACGGTGCGCCGCGCCCGGCCGGTGGCGCTCACCGCGTTCGCCGCGATCCTCGGCATGATCCCGCTCGCGCGGAGCATCTTCTGGGGCCCGATGGCGATCACCATCATGGGCGGGCTGTTCGTCGCGACCGTGCTCACCTTGCTGGTGGTGCCGGCGCTCTATGCGCTGTGGTTCCGGGTGCGCGCCGACGAGCGCGCGCCTGCGATCGATGCCTTCGACATCGAAGCGGAGCCGGTGCGGCCGTTCGATCCGAGCCGCATGCCGGTGCCCATGGCGGCGGAGTGAACCGTGGCCATGCAGACAAGACGACGTTAGAGCATGATCCCGAAAAGTGGGAACCGGTTCTCGGAAAAGATCATGCTCCAACGCTATAAAGGGGATTCAGTGCGACGTCGGTGTCGGCTCGGCGAGCGCGCCGGCGTCGTCTCCGGGTGCGGCGATGTGCTCGGCCTGCTGCGCCAGCTGGTTCCACGCCTGCGCCATCAGCAGGAACAACGTCTTCTGCCGCGGCGCCTTGGCCTGCTCGGCCAAGCGTAGGCAGTCCATCGCGTCGTTGCGGATTTCGATTGGGCTACGCATGTGACACTCCACCCTCGCACAATGCCCGAACACTCGGCGGGACCTTTGCCGAAGAGTGTGGCGTCAATCGGCCCGAACCGGGGTCAGCAATAAGGCGAGCGGGTCACGCGGCCGCCGTGCGTCCAGGGCGCGCCGCCAGCGCCACCATGATGAGCGCGATGCCGCCGAATACCAGGTCGATGCCGACCAGCAGGCCGATCGCCCAGGCGGCGCTGCCCGGCAGGCCGGCGTAGATGATGCCGGCGATGATCAGATCGACGATCCCGCTCAGCAGGATCCATCCCCAGCGGCCCGCCAGCTGGCGGCGGTGCTCGATCGCCAGCACGATCGAAAGCACGCCGTCGATCAGGAAGAACGCGATCACCACGAAGGTGAGCGACAGCACGCCCTGGACCGGCGACCACAGCAGGGCGCCGCCGGCGAGGATGGCGATCACGGCCGAGAGCAGCGCCCACCAGAACCCGGGCGCACGCCGCGCCCAGATGGTCATCACCAGCCCGGCAATGCCGCTGATCAGGAACAACCATCCGATCAGGACCGTGACGGCGAGCGAGGCGAGCGGCGGCACGACGATGGCGAGCACGCCGAGCACCAGCAGGATGATGCCTTCGGTGAGGAACAGGCCCCAGTGCTCGTGCAGCGTCTTGCTGAGCGCGGCGGCGACATCCCGCGCATCCGGTGTGGGCGACGACATGGTTCGCTCCTTCGTTCGGTGGTCCGGCAACGGTAAGCTTATTTCGCGGCCGCAGGCAGATTCTGTCCGATGATACCGGCGGATTGTAACAATATTTTGCAATCGGAGCCACATACCTCCGGGCGCTTGATTTTATCTTGAGCAAGGGCTGGACCTTCTGTATGCCGCATCGCACAATCCAACAAAACCTGGAGACTGACATGTGGAAGGGACTATGCGCGGGCGTGATCGCGCTCGCGGCAGTGAGCACTTCGTCGGTTCTGGCCGAAGCGGCCGTGCTGGCCCATTCGCGCGCGCACACCGGCATGGCGTTGCGCAGCGGCGCCGTGACGAACGCCCGCATTGCGCACGCCAAAGCGGTGCTCAAGCTCACTCCGGCGCAGGCGCGGCAATGGGCGCCGGTCGAGGCGGCGCTGCGGGCCATGCTGCGTCGGCAGGGCGGCGCGGCCACCGTCGATTCGGGCCAGATGGTTCAGCTCACCTCGGCCGCCATGCCGCTGATCATGAGCCTCGATGAGAACCAGAAGCGCGACGCGCGGCGGCTCGCGCACTCGATGGGCCTGGAACAGGTCGTCGCGTTGTTCTGAGCGCGACCGGTCGCACCTAACAACCCTAGCTCCAATCCCTCTACGTCGTCATGGCCGGGCTTGTCCCGGCCATCCACGTCTTGTTTGTTGAACCCAAGACGTGGATGCCCGGCACAAGGCCGGGCATGACGGGTGAGGCATTGGCGCCGTGTGCATCACAGCGTGAAGTGCCGCAGGAACCAGTCGAGCGTCTCCTGCGGCGCTTCCTCGGGGACGTAGTGGCCGCAGGGGATCGGCCCGCCGGTGACGTCGGCGCCGTAGTCGCGCCAGATTTTCAGCACGTCGTCGTACACCGTGCCGGTGTGGCTCTTGGCGCCCCACACCACCAGCAGCGGACGGCGCACCTTGTTGCCGGCGCGCCAGTCGGCGTCGTCCATCTCGAAGTCGCAGGTGGCGCAGGCGCGATAGTCCTCGCATGAGCCGCGGATCGTCTTCCAGTTAAAGCAGCGCACGTATTCGGCGAACGCGCGCGGATCCATGAAGCCGAGGCCGATGCCGGGCTTCGACAGCTTCTTCTCCATGTACCATTCGGGCGGCACCGACGACATCATGCGCTCGGGAAAGTCGTAGGGCTGCGCCATGAACAGCCAGTGCCACGACTTCATCGCCCATTGCGTGGACGCGTGCGTCCACACGTGATGACTCGGCAAGATGTCGACGCAGGCGGCCTTGAGCACGCGGTCGGGATGATCGAGCGCCATGCGGTGCGTGGTGCGCGCGCCGCGGTCGTGGCCGGCGACAAAGAACTTGTCGTAGCCGAGCTTGCCCATGACCTCGACCTGATCGAGCGCCATGGCGCGGAACGAATAATTGACGTGGTTCTCGCCGCCCTCCTCCGGGCCGACGCTGTCGCCGTAGCCGCGCAGGTCGGCGGCCACCACGTGAAAGCGCTCGGCCAGCTTGCCCGCCATCAAGTGCCAGGACACGTGCGTGAGCGGATTGCCGTGCAGCAACAGGAGCGGCGGCCCGCTGCCGCCGTGGCGCAGGCGGATGCGCGCGCCGCTGGTGTCGATATCGACGAGCTTGAAGTTCTCGAACATGGTTCAAATCCCCCGCGCTGGGTTCACGCACGATGCGCCAGCAGAGCATGATCCCGAAAAGTGGATACCGGTTTTCGGAAAAGATCATGCTCCAACAATAAGCTAAAGCGGGATGGCGATCCGAAGGAAAGTCATCCCGCTTTAGACGCATGAAGCCGTCATCACGATTTCGTCAAGACCACCGCCGGCATGCGCATTGTGCACCCGGAGTCGCGCCGGATGGTAGCCGACTGCCAAGGCCATGCGGCCGAAACATGGCTCGTTCCCGTTGCAGCGCGGAACGGGGGTGCGTGGTCGCAGTTGAGCCTGCGCGGGGGCGAGAAGAAACTGAAACTGCACGTGCAAGCTACTGGAGCCTCACCATGACCCACAAACTGATGGCGGCCGCCCTGGTCGCTCTGTCGTTGGCGGCAACCACCGCCGCGTTCGCGCAAACCCGCAACGACTACTACAGATACAATTGGACCGGTCGCGGCCAGTGCGTGACCGATGAGGGTTACGGCCGCTATTCCTCGTGCGATGGCGGCGGCGGCAACTGACCTCGGCGTTAGACTGACCTCGGAGGCCGCTGCGGCGGCCTCTTTTCTTTATTCTCGTGACCGTATGGCCTGCAGCGCCCGCCAGACTTTCTCGGCCGTCGCCGGCATGTCGAGCGTCGCGGCGGCCGGCAGCGCGTTGGCGATGGCGTTGAGGACGGCGGCGGGTGCCGCGGTGGTCCCGGCTTCGCCGGTGCCCTTGACCCCGAGCGGATTGGTGCGGCACGGCACCGCGTGATGGGAGACCGTCATGGGCGGCATGCCGTCGGCGCGCGGCATCGCGTAGTCCATGAACGAGCCGGCCAGCAGCTGGCCGCTTTGCGCATCGTACACCGCGGCTTCGCCGAGCGCCTGGCCGATCCCCTGGGCGACGCCGCCGTGAATCTGCGCTTCCACGATCACCGGATCGAGCACGCGCCCGCAATCGTCGACGGCGGTGTAGCGCACGATCGCGACCGCGCCGGTCTCGCGGTCGATCTCCACTTCGGCGACGTGGCAGCCGTTGGGAAACGACGGCGGCGCCTTCACCTGCCCGCGCGTATCGAGGTCCTCGGCCAGCACGCCCTGGCGCTTGAGCTCGACCGCCCGCGCGGCCGCGTCGAGCAGGGATACGGCGCGGCCGGAGTTCGCCACGCGGAATTCCCCGGCGTCATATGCGATCTCCCCTTGCTCTGCCTGCAGCAGCAGGGCGGCGACGCGGCGGCCCTTCTCCAGCATGGCCTCGACGGTGCGCACGATGGCGCCGCCGATCATCATGGCGGAGCGCGAGGCAACCGCGCCGAACCCGGGCACGTCGCGCGCGGAATCCCCGTGCAGCACGGTGACGGCGCTCTCGGCGATGCCCAGCTGCTCGGCGGCGACGCGGCGGAACACGGTGAGGTGGCCCTGGCCCTGCGGGCTCGCACCGATGCCGATATGAACGCGGCCGCCGCCCGGGAACGCGATCGAGGCCGCCTCCTCCGGGAAGGCGCCGGCGATTTCCAGGTAGCAGCCGATGCCGATGCCGCGCAGCCGGCCGGCCTTGCGCGATTGCCGCCGCCGCGCCGCGAAGCCCGCATAGTCCGCCTGCGCCATCGCGCGGTCGAACGCGGCCGGAAAGTCGCCGCTGTCATAGGTGTTGCCGAACGGGGTGACGAAGGGCATGCGCCTGGCGGCGATCAGGTTGCGCCGGCGCAGCGTCGCCGGATCGATGCCGGTGACGCGGGCGGCCTCGTCGATCAGCCGCTCGAGCAGATAGTTCGCCTCGGGCCGGCCGGCGCCGCGATAGGGACCGATCGGCACCGTGTTGGTGAAGACGCAGCGCGAGCGCACGCTGGCGTGCGGGATGTCGTAGACGGCGGGCAGGCAGCCGGAGATGTGCAGGGTGGCGCAGAAATGCGCGACCAGGGTCATGTAGGCGCCGACGTTGGCAACGCCGTCCACCCGCAGCGCCAGGAACTTGCCGCGCTCATCGAGCGCAAGCGCGCGGTCCACACGGAATCGCGGCCCTGGTTGTCGCTGACGAAGGCCTCGGCGCGGGTCGATGCCCAGTGCACGGGCCGCCCGACCAGCTTCGCCGCATAAAGCAGCGCCGGGTACTCCGGATAGGTCGAGGCCTTCATGCCGAACCCGCCGCCCACGTCCTCGGTGGTGACGCGCAGTTCCTCCGGCTTGAGGCGCATGGTCTGGGCGAGCTGATTGCGAATGGAGGCGACGCCCTGGGTGCCGGCGCGCAGGGTCAGGCCGCCGTTCGCGCGGTCGTGGCAGGCGGTGGCGACGCGCGGCTCGAGCGACGCGGCGACCACGCGCTGGTTGACGAGGTCGACGCGCGCCACGTGCGGGGCCGTCGCGATGATGCGGTCGATCTCCGCCGCGATGCTGCCGTCCGCGTCGGCGGGCGCCGACCAGTCGAACGCCACGTTGCCGGGGGCCTGCGGCCATAGCTCCGGCGCGCCGGGCGCGATTGCCGCAGTCGCGTCGGTGACCGCATCGAGCGGCGCGTAATCGACGTTGACGCGCTCGGCCGCGTCCTGCGCCGCCGGCAAGGTCTCGGCGACGATCAGCGCGACCGGCTCGCCCACGTGCAGCACGCGAGCATCCGCCAGCGCCGGCCGGTGCACGCTCACGACCATCTTGCCGTCCCGCCCCGGCATCGGCACCGGCTGCGACACGCTGTTGAAATTTTCCGCGGCCAGGTCCGCGCCAGTGATCACCGCCAGCACGCCGGGCAATTCCTTCGCCGCCGCCACGTCGATCGCGCGGATCTGCGCATGCGCGTGCGGCGAGCGCACGAACACGGCCACGGCCGTTCGCTCGGGCCGCACGTCGTCGCCGAAGCGCCCGCGCCCGCGCAGCAGCGCGTCGTCCTCCACGCGGCCGGCCCAACCGGCGTGGTCGTTATTTTGCGGCGTCAATTCGATCTCCCCGCGCTCGTACTCCCACTCCCCGGAGGGGAGAGGGTTCGGGTGAGGAGGTTCCCGCGCTATCGATAGGATAGGAACCCCTCACCCGCATAGGCGGCCCTTGACCGCCGTTCTAAGCGCTAAAGAACGCCGACGCGAAGCGTCGGCTGTGCCGCGAGCAAGCTCGCGAATTGTCGACCTCTCCCCTCCGGGGAGATAAGTCCATCATAAGCCGCTGATTTCGTTATCATAAAACGACGTTAAAACGCCTGTGTAGAAGTTGTGTAGGGAATTTTGCATATTTCGGCAGGAATAGTTTGAGCCTGCTCGCGAGGCACCGAAAAAGCAAATGCTGATTCGATAAAGATGGCACAGATGCATCCTTAGTTGTATGCTATAAGGAATGCCCCCCGGTCGGGGCTCGGCGTTTCAGCACAGAGGCTCACGAGGAAGCTGTGTCCATCAGCGCTATCGAAAAGCCGCTCCATCTGGCCGAGTCCTTCGCGGAAATAGACTCGAACCCCGATATTTTGGCGCGGCTAACACCGGTCGAGCGTGCCGCGGTGGTCGCAAAAGGTTATCGGCGGCTGCTCGTCAGGCGCGAAATCATCTTCCGGCAAGGCGACGCCCATCGGGGCATTACGTTCATCGAATCCGGCTGCGTGCGACAGTACTACGTAGCACCCTCCGGGCGAGAGATCACTCTGTCTTATGTCAATGGCGGAAATTTCTGCGGCGTCCCTGGAATGTACAAGCGTGGGACCCATTTTTGGACGGCAGAAGCGGCGAGCGAGGAGTTGCGCCTGGTCATTATTCCGCCGGACCGGCTCAGATTCCTTCTGAGCACGATTCCGGCTCTCGCCATCGGGCTTGTCGATGGTCTTGTTTACAAGGGAAAGTGCTACGCCACGCTGCTGCAAATCCTTGGCACACGGTCCATGACCAAGCGGCTGATGCGCTTGGTGCTGATGCTGGCAGAGCGGCATGGCATCGCGGAGGCACGAGGTGTGCGGATCGCGCCACACTTCTCGCACACGGAACTAGCGAACATGATCGGCGCCACGCGGCAGTGGGTTTCTTCCAACATCCGGCGCCTGCAAATGGACGGCCTGATTTGCTCGAATGACGGCCGCATTGTCATCCTCGATTCCCACCGGCTTGCTGTCCTCTCCGAATGAGCCACTGGCGGCCGCTTCCAACCGCAGTTAGTTTCTGGAAAAATAGATGAAGAACGCCGCTCTTCGGAAAGGCTCTAGGTCGTCATTGATTGTGTCGCACTTCGTGACGGACGAGGACGGGACCTATGCGCGCTCGGAAATATCCACCCGAAGCGGTCCTTCGCGCGGAGGCGTTGGCCTTTTCCTATGGTGATCATCGGATCATTTCCGATTCCTCTTTCGTGATCGCAGAGGGCGAGTTGGTTTGTGTGTTGGGGCCTTCGGGTTGCGGCAAGACGACGCTACTCAATCTCATTGCCGGATTTCTCAAGCCCACGGAGGGCAGGCTCCTCTGCAATGGCAACCCTATTGCCGGGCCTGGTCCCGAGCGCGCGGTCGTCTTTCAAACCGGAGCCCTGTTTGACTGGATGACGGTGCAGGAGAATATCGCGTTCAGCCTGACGTGCCGAAATCGTCCGGCCTCCGAGCGCATCGAGGTGGCGGAACACATGGCAAATCTCGTCGGGCTGCAAAATTTTACTCACCGCTATCCGTACGAACTCTCAGGCGGCATGCGCCAGAGGGTCGGCGTGGCGCGCGTACTGGCCGCGAATCCCAAGATCATGCTGATGGACGAACCGTTCGCGGCGGTCGACGTCCAGACGCGCGAGAATCTGCAGGAGGAATTGCTCCGCATTCACACGGCGACCGGCTGCACCATCATTTTCGTGACCCACGGCATTGATGAGGCGGTCTTCCTGGCCGACCGTATTTTCCTTTTGAACGGCGCGGGCGACACTGGGTGGTTGGAATTTGAAATCGATTTGCCCGCCCCCCGTTGGTCGCCTGAGAACCGCTTGCACCGCTCATTCGTAACCGCGCGTGAGCGCATCTATCGGCATATGCGCAGAGATCTTCAAAAGAGCAATGGCTAAGCCTGCAAACACCTCACTTCCGCCGGTCCATGCGGGACTCAGACCTCAGGAGAGGGCGACGTGGATCGCCCAGCATCGCTACGGCATTCTCGTTTTTCTATCGCCGGCCGCGATCATTCTCGCCTGGGACCTTGCCACGCGTTTCGGACTGATCCGAAGGGACCTGCTGCCGCCGCCTCTGACCGTCCTCGCCAGCCTGATCGACGTGCTGCGCAACGGCTACGCCGGCATCAATATTTTCGTCCATGTCGGCGCCAGCTTGACACGCGTCCTCACCGCTTTCATCGCTGCCACGATCGTTGGCATCATCCTTGGCCTATTGCGTGGCCGCTACCGGTCGGTCGATGCGGTATGCTTGGTCCCAGCGGAAGTTATTCGGCCGATTCCGCCGCTTGGGCTCATCCCGCTGTTCATTCTCTGGTTCGGGATCGGGGAACTTTCCAAAATCCTCATCATCTTCTACTACGTGGCGCTGATCGTGATGCTCAATACCCAGTCGGGCGTACGAAGTTGTCCCGATGAGGTCATTCGCGCCGCTCTCTCGCTTGGGGCCAGCCCATTCCAGGTCTTCCGCTACGTCATATTGCCCGCGGCCCTGCCGCAGATCATGACCGGGCTCAGGGTCGGCATGGGCAGCGCGCTCGCCATTCTTGTCGCCTCGGAACTTCTTGGCGGGGATCGTGGGCTCGGCTTCGTGATCCTGGATGCGAGCAACTTCTTTCGCACCAACGAGGTGTTTGTCGGCATCATCCTGATCGGACTGCTTGGACTCATCACCGATCGCGGACTGACCTATGTGTCGCGCAAGCTCGTGCATTGGGAGGGCAAGAAGTGAGCCTTTAGCCCCATGCCTTCGCTCGTCTGCGCGCCCATACGATTGCGGCGCCTTGAAATCCAGGTCAAACTGGCCCCAGACATCCACACGCAATTATTCCGGCACGGATGAAGATGCGATGAAAGAACGATGATCACCCGATTTGGACTCCTCACGCTTGTGCTGACGCTTGCGATGGGCGGCGCCGCCCATGCGCAAATGCGTGTCGGTTGGCAAACCGGCGACGTGAACACCGAATTCACGTTTGCGGTCGAGACCAAGAAATTCGAGGGCGAGGGCCTGCGCCTGGAATTGAAGCCGTTTCCAGCCGGCCCCGCCATGCTGCCGGCCCTTGCGGCGGGTGAAATCGACGTGGCGTGGCTCGGGGAGTTTCCGGCGGTTACCGGCTTCGTCAACGGACTTCCGCTTGAAGTGTTCATGGCGCAGCACATGCACGGGTCGCATATCCGCCTGGTCGCCCGGCCCGAGGCGGGCATCAAGACGCTGCGCGACCTCAAGGGTACGAAAATCGGTGTCTCGATCGGGTCCACCGGTCATTTTCACCTGCTGCGGGCCTTGGCGGTGGCAGGACTGTCTCAACAGGACGTGACCTTGATCAATTTAGCTCCTGCCACCATGCCGCCCGCGTATGTCGATTGACGCTGCGCTGACCTGGGAGCCTCATGTCGGCGAGATGGAAGCCCGGGGAGCGGTCCGGCTGGCCACCACCGAGAGCCTGGGGCTGATTACCGGGGTCGTCGGCGTCGCTCGCAAGGCCTATCTCGTCGAGCACCCCGATGACATTCAAAAGTTCCTGAAAGCCTGGGACGCAACCATTACCGTCTACCAGAAGACTCCGGCCGAGGTGATGCCGTACGAAGCCCGGCGGCTGGGAAAGTCGCCAAGCGACTTCGCCCGCCTCGTCGAGCGACAGAACCTGATCGTTCCCTCCATGCAAGAGCAACTGACCGCTGAGTATCTGGGGCGTCCCGGCGAACAGGCAAATTGCCGCATCCTGACCTACATGCGCGATATTGCCCATTTCCTTCTCACCATCGACCGGATCAAGGCCGAACCGACGGATTGGAGCGGGTTGATCAATGTCCGGCCGCTTGTCGCCTATGTGCAAAACCCCCGCTGATCGCGGCCCGTCCGATTCGGGGCCGCCGGCGTCTTGGAGCCGGTTTGATGGCAAGGCACATCGTTTGTCTGACCTTTGATTTCGACGCCCTGTCGATCTGGATTTCGCGCGGCATGACAAGCCCGCTGCCGATCTCGCGCGGCGAGTTCGGCGTCGTCGGTGCCGCCCGTGTGCTCGGGCTGTTGCGGAAATACGGCATCGCCAGCACGTGGTTCATCCCCGGCCACACGGCGGAGACCTATCCAGATGCCTGCAAGGCAGTGCACGATTCCGGCCACGAGATCGGCAATCACGGCTGGACCCACGTGTCCCCACTGCAGATGACGCCGGAACAGGAGGAAGCCGGGCTTTTGCGCGCCAATGAAACCCTGCGCAGGCTTACCGGTTCTTACCCGGCAGGCTTCCGGTCGCCGGTTTGGGACATGAGCCCGCATACCGTCAGCCTGCTGCTTAAGCACGGATTTCTTTACGGCAGCAACGGCATGGCCAACGACTACACGCCGTACCGCGCGCGCACGGGTGACGTGATCGAGCTTGAGCAGCCGGCGGCGTTCGGTCCCCAGACCCGGCTGATCGAGATTCCCGTCAGCTGGTCCCTGGACGATGCGCCGCATTTCGAGGTCGTGCGGACGCCAAACTGGATTCAGCCCGGGCTCATGAATGCCGACGCGGTTCTCGGCAATTGGATCAACGATTTCGCGTACATGACGCAAATTCAAGACTGGGGGGTTCTCACCTATACCTGTCATCCTTACTGCATCGGCCGCGGCCACCGCATCATCATGCTGGAGAAGCTGATCCTGAATCTTATCGAACGGGGGGCCGTCTTTATGACCCTGCGGGCCGTTGCCGAAGAATTCGACCGCCGGTCGCCGTTTACCGGCGCCGAGAAGGCCGCCCGATGATCCGCCCGCGCAGCCCGGATCGGCCGTCTTTGCCGCCGGGGCCGCTCGTCACAACGTCGGCGGCGGCCGGCAATTTATTGCTGGCCGCCGGCTCCCGATTCGGCGCAAGCAGGGTGTCGCTCGTCTGGGTCCGAAACGACCAGGGTCCAGCCGGCATGTACCGCACACGCCGGGGAGCCGGGCTTGGACGAAGCTGCCGCATTCAGTCGCGTGGCCGATACGTCATGTCAATAAAAACCCCTGAGCCGAAAGATATCGAGGTAGGTCGCCGTGTGCGCGTCCTGCGTCTTAATAAAGGAATGTCGCAGGGGAAGCTCGCCGAGGCGCTCGGATTGACCTTTCAGCAGGTCCAAAAATACGAGAATGGCACGAACCGCATGGGCGCGGGGAGGCTGCAACGGATCGCCGAGATTTTTGGCGTCCCGATCTGGGCTTTGTTCGGCGCGCAGGCGCCGGCGAAGACGCCATCGGAAAGCTTGTTCGAGTTCGTCGACAGCGCTGCCGCCGTGCGCCTTCTGCGTGCCTATTCGCGAATTAGCAACCCAAAGCTCAAGCAAGCGCTGGTCACATTGGCCGAAGAAGCTGCCGCAAACGAAAGGGGGCGCCGGTGAAACGCATTTGCCGCCCTCGGCAAGCTTTTCGAGATTTGTGCACTGCACGGTCCTGCGTTAACGCGTGATAATGGCCTATTAGGGCTTGAGCTTGGAAACATAATTCTTCTACTGTGATAATCGCCAGCGGTTTTTTCCATGAGCGCCAACGGTTGACGCTCCTGCCAGAGCTCATTGTGATGACAGCGGACCGGGCCGAGCGATTGCAAGCAATTCTGGCCGCAATTGATAATCACATTCAAGCACTCCGCGATCTTGGACTCGACGATACGGCGAGGATTCTCGCCATTGCAAAACTGGACATACAAATGAAGTTGCATGACATTTCGGATGAGGAATTCAAGGCCTTCTGCGAAGCGCTCGAATCGGCGAGCGGCCAATTGAGGGAAGCGCAGGCAATCGGTCTGGCGTCTCGCGCATCGCGCAAAGGCTAGGGTAGAAAAGGCGTCAGAGCGTGGAATGTTGCTCGGCGTCTACAAATGCTCTTTTCTGACGATTTGCGTACCTGCGCGCTGAAGATTGAACGACTTGGATTAGCACATCCTTCGCTGTCAGCGCCGCCGAAGTTGCGAGCAAGCTCGCGAATTGTCGACCTCTCCCCTCCGGGGAGAGGTGAAGAAAGGCGCTCCCCTCACAGCCCGGTCGCAAAACGCGCCATGACGACGATGATCGCCACCTGCATCACGCCCTGCACGCCGACCACGCGCACGTAGGTCTGCATCCAGCGGCCGATCTTCTCGCCGTCCGGGACCGGCTTCCCCATCTCGAAATAGATGCGCAGGTTGGTCGGCAGCAGATAGCCGAGCCCCTGGATCGTGAGGATGGTCACGATGACGAGCGCGGCGATGACCCAGTTGAACTCCGGATAGCCGACCGCAAGGAAGCCCATGCGCTCGGCCAGGAACCAGCCGGCGGTGGACGTGACGATGCTCAGGGTCGGCATCAGGAACAGCGTGCGCGGCACCAGCGCCGCGATCACCGCGCGGCGCGCGTCGAGCGGAAGCCGGCGCAGGATCGGCCCGATCACGAAGCCCATGAACAGGTCGATGCCGGTCCACAGGCCGCCGGCGAGCACGTGGATGAAGTCGAGCAGCCAGTCGCTGCCCCAGCGGATCGCCGCCGTCATTGCGACGAGCGCGATCAACGCGGCGACGACGTAGAGCGGACGCACCGGCGAGGCGACGAAGCCCGGCGGCACGGCGGAGGTTCGATCGGTCACGCAAGCGTCCCGGCGTTGACGAAATGTCGGCCTAATCAGCGGCGGGCGAAGTCTACACTAACATGACACCGCGCAAACCCGCGCGGCCGGCAAGTAGTACCGCTTGCGCCGTGTCGCTCGCGCGGATGTGAGCACCGGCACATTGGGGCCGAAACGCCGCCGCGATCCGGCCGGATTCCTTCGCCTGAAATGGGCGCATTCCACAAGCACAGCAATATCGGGGGTGCGGGCGCGTTGCACGCCGATCCCGAAACGAACGGAGGCTGGACATGAAACGTTTTCTCCTCGGCGCCGCCGCCCTGCTCGCCCTCGCCGTAGCGTCAGCGCCCGCGAGCGCCGCCGACCTGCCGCGCGCCCACCCGGTGGTCAAGGCGCCGGTGGTCGCGCCGCTCACCGCCTACGATTGGACCGGCTTCTACATCGGCATCAACGGTGGCGGCGCCTGGGGCCGCTCGGACTTCGACGGCATCAACGGCACGCCCGGCAACTTCAACACGACCGGCTGGCTCGCCGGCGCCACCGCCGGCTACAACATGCAGTACGGCCATGCGGTGTTCGGCCTCGAAGGCGATATCGACTGGACCAACATCAACGGCAATGCACCGTGCGTCGGCGGCTTCGCCACATGCCAGACGCAGAACGACTGGCTCGGCACCGCACGCGGCCGGCTCGGTTACGCGTTCGACCGTTTCCTGCCGTTCGTGACCGGCGGCCTCGCGGTCGGCGACATCAAGGCCAACGTGCCGGGCTTCGGATCGGCGAGCGCCACCAATGCGGGCTGGACCGTCGGCGGCGGCCTCGAGGTCGCGCTCGGCAGCAACTGGACCGCCAAGGCCGAGTACCTCCACGTCGACCTCGGCAATCTCAATTGCGGCACCGTCTGCACCGGCGCGGCCTCGAACGTCGACTTCACCACCAACCTCGTGCGCGGCGGGGTGAACTTCAAGTTCTGATCAGGGATCAGGCGTCAGGAGTCAGGGGATCCCGACGCCTGAGGCCTGAGGCCTGACGCCTGTCCCCTGACGCCTGTCCCCTGGCTGGTCAGAAGCCGGAAGGTTTGGAATACTCCTCCCTGGACGGCGCCATCCGGCCCATGGGCATCAGCGCGCCGCAAACAAACGAAACGGGACGCGGGGAGGAAACAGTCATGCGGATCGGTCACGGGCTTGCCGCGAGCGCGGTCGCCGCCGTTCTGTGCGTCCCGGCGCTCGCTCAGGAAACCCCGAAGGTATCGGCGCCGGCGAAGGCCGCCGCGGCCGCCGCTGTTTCCGATCCCATGCCGCGCGCGCGGCCGGAGGACGTGGGCCTGTCGTCGGAGCGGCTGGCGGCGATCGGCAGGATGCTCAACGCCGACATCGAACGCGGCCGCATCCCGGGCGCCGTGGTGGCGATCGTCCGCAAGGGCAAGCTCGTCTATTTCGAGGCGTTCGGCTACCGCGACAAGGCGGCCGGCGTGGCGATGACGACCGACACCATCTTCAACATCGCCTCGATGACCAAGCCGGTAACCGCGGTCGGGGCGCTGATGCTCTACCAGCAGGGCCGTTTGCTGATCGGGGACCCGCTGGAAAAATATTTCCCCAAATTCGCCGCCCGGCAGGTCGCCCTGCAGGATGCCAACGGCAAGGCCATCGTCGACAACGCGCCGGCCGCGAACCGCATAACGATCCAGGATCTCATGCGCCACACGTCCGGGCTGATCTACGGCGGCCGCGGCACCACCGCGGTGCACAAGCTGTATCCGGCCTCGAGCAGCGCGGCCGCCACGACCATGACAGGTCCGGAGTTCCTCGATCAATTGAGCGCGCTGCCGTTGATGTACGAGCCCGGCACGGTGTGGGACTACGGCTTCGGGCTCGACGTGCTCGGACTGGTGGTCGAGCAGGTCGCCGGCGAGCCCCTCGACGCCTACCTGCAGGAGCGGCTGTTCAAGCCGCTCGGAATGGTCGACACGGGATTCGACATCCCGCCCGAGAAAGCGGCGCGCTACGCCAAGGCGCTGCCCAACGATCCCGACAGCGGGCAGCCGCAAGCGGTGACGCCGGACCTCACCCGCCCGTTGAAGTTCGCGTGCGGCGGCGGCTGCCTCGCCTCGACCGCCGGCGACTACCTGCGGTTCGCCATGATGCTGCTCAACAAGGGCGAGCTCGGCGAAACGCGCGTGCTCGGCCGCAAGACGGTCCAGTACATGACCTCGGACCAGCTCGGCCCGGACGTCAGGAACCTGATCGAGAAGGCCGACCCGACCCGCGCCGATTACGGATTCGGCCTCGGCCTCGCGGTGCGGACGACCCCCGGCATCGCCCGGACGATGGGCTCGGTCGGTGACTTCTCCTGGCCGGGGGCGAGCGGCACCAACTGGTGGGCGGACCCGCGCGAGGAGCTCGCGGTCGTGTTCATGGCCCATTCGCCGGGGCCGATCCGCTGGCACTACCGCCAGGCGATCAACGCCCTCATCTACCAGGCGATCGTCGACTAAAGCGCTTCAGGTACAGCCGAATCCGGTTCGCCGCGCCACGCCCCGGAGGCGATTGCGGCGGCAATCTAAAGTTTCCGTCAACCATTTGCCCGCAACGCCCCCCGGGACGGCCGCTCATTCACCAAATATTGGGCGCCCGCCCCTTAACGATGGCCGGACCCTACCTCATGCCTGTCGCGGGGTTTCCGGCCCATGCCGCTCGACGTAAAGACCCTGTTCCTTCTCACCGTCGACGTCGAGGCGATGCTCGGCCTGCTGCTGCTGTTCGCCTGGGTGCAGAACACCAGCGTCGCCGCCCTGGCGTGGTGGGGCTGCGCGCACCTGCTGCGGACCCTGTCGATCGCGCTCTACGGCATGTTCGGCTCGGTGCCCCACCTGATCTCGCTCGATCTCTCCAACGCCCTGCTGTTCACCTCGTACGCGGTGGCCTGGAACGGCGCGCGGGTCTTCGACGGACGGCCTTCGAAACCCGGCTGGCTCATCACCGGCGCGACCGTCTGGGTGATGGTGTGCCAGATCCCGCAATTCGCCCAGGCAAACGAACTCCGCGCCCTGCTGAGCAGCGCGATCATCGCGACGTTCCTCTGGCTCACCGCCTTCGAGTTCTGGCGCGGGCGCGACGAGCGGCTGCTGTCGCGCTGGCCTGCGGTCTTCATCCTGTTCGGCCATGGCGTGATCTTCCTGCTGCGCAGCCCGCTCACCACCCTGCTGCCGGGTCCGCTCGGCGACCCGGCGCTCGCGAGCGCGTGGATGACCGTCATCAGCACCGAGGAACTGCTGGCCACGATCTCGATCGCCTTCATCCTGCTGGCGATGGCGAAGGAGCGCACCGAGCTGCATCACAAGACCGCCGCGATGGTCGATTCTCTCACCGGCCTTGCCAACCGCCGGGCCTTCCTCGACGCTGCCGCGCAACTCACCCAGGCGCAGACCGCGCGCGACGTGCCGGTCGCGGTGTTCATGATCGATCTCGACCGCTTCAAGTCGGTCAACGACCGGTTCGGCCATTCGGTCGGCGACGAGGTGCTGCGCATCTTCGCCGAGAGCGCGCGGGCGCATCTGCGGCCGTCCGACATCGTCGCCCGCCTGGGCGGCGAGGAGTTCGCCGTGCTGCTGGCCGATGCGTGCCGCGACAACGCCTTCAAGGTGGCGGAGCGGATTCGCTCGACCTTCGCGGCCGTCGCCGCGACCGTCTCCGGCCACGCGGTGAACGCGACCGCCTCGATCGGCGTATCGATCATCCAGGATCCGCGCCAGGACATCGTCGCGCTGCTGTCGCAGGCCGACCAGGCGCTCTACCGCGCCAAGGCGCGCGGGCGCAATCGGGTCGTGGTGATCGGCCTCGATCTCTTCATGGAAGGCGGCGACGACGCGTCGGCGCCGGCGGTCGCCGGGCGGCCGGCAGCGGCACGGTCGAGCCAAGCGGCCTGACCAGCGACCGGGGCGTCAGGTCCTGGCCGGACTGATCAGCCGGGTGCCGCCCAGGATCGCGACCGCAATCAACCCCGCGGCCACCGCGATCCACAGGCCCGCCGCCGCCAGCGCGGCGGTGGCCGCCCAGGCGATCGAGGAGAACGCCTCCGCAAAGGTGGCAAGCCGCGAGGAGGTCTGGCGGCGGCGGAAATGGCTGCGCCTCGCCTGGATGCGGAACCAAAGCTGGATCGCGGTCGCGGCCGCGCCGGCTGCCGCGATGCCGATCGCGGCGATGACGGCGGCGAGCGGTGCGGCGAGCGCCACCGCCGCCACGAACGGCGCGAACACGAGGGCGATGGCGCCGAGCACCGCCTCGATCTTGGCGCGCACGATGTGGCCTGCGGGTACCGGCGCCGTCGCCACCAGATCCGGGGCGTCCTCGCCCGAGATGGCGAGCCAGGCGAGGCCGCCGGCCAGTTGCCCGGCCGCCATCACCAGCACCGGCACCAGCAGCACGAGCCCGGCGGTGCCGTCGGCGAACGTGCGCCACAGCAGCAAGGCGGGCGGCAGCAGATAGAGCAGCTGCATCAAGGTCTGCGACGCCAGCCAGGGATCGCGCAGCAGCAAGGTCCACTCCTTGCGCCGCAGGGCGCGGCGCGGCGACGCCGGCCGCATGCCGCCCGAGCGGCGCTGCCGCGTGACCGTGTGCGACGTGCCCGCCGCGGCGACCGCGTGCTCGCCGAAGCGCGGCGCGAACGCCATGATGGCGAGAGCGAGCAGAACTGCGCTGGCGGCAAAGACGGCCGCAAGCGCCGCGCCATCGCCGAGAATGGCGCGAGCCGGCCACCACAGGATGCTGGCGGGATCGGGCGCGAGCGCGATCACCGTGGCGGACTGCAGGATCGCGAGCCGCGACAGGGTGCCGTACGACATGATCGCCGCCGCCTGCAGGCCGATCACGAACGCCGCGCCGATCACGGCGGCGACGATCTGCGCCGCGAGCCGGGTGCGCTTGGGCCCGATGGCGCGGAACAGCGCCACCGTCAGGGCGACGGCACAGGCCGCCGCCGTGGCCCCCATGGCGGCGACGACCGCGTAGGCGCCGAGCCAGCGCCACCCACCGCGCAGCAGCAGGACGTTGATGAACGGCGCCGCCAGCATCATCGCCATGCCGGCGACGGACAGCGCGATGATGGCGATGCGCACCGCAAAGACCCGGCGCGCGAGCACCGGCGAGGAGAGAATGAGGTCGAGATCGGACCGCGCGTAGAAGGCGCGGGTCACCGATTCCATGCCTTGCGAGAGCATCAGCGACCACGCCAGCAGCGCGCAGCCGGTGACCGCGACCAGGGTCGCCTTGTCGGGTTCGCCGCCGTCGGCGTAGCGCGCCAGCATGGAGAAGGCGACGGCGTGCATGACCACGGCAAAGACGACGAGCGTGGCGACGATCGTGCGCGTGCGCCGGCGGCGCCCCGCGCTGATCATCGAGCGCCAGTCCCGCCACGCCAGGCGGAACTCGTGCCGCGCCAGCCACGCCAGCGAGCCGGGCGCGCTCACGCGGCGGCCGCCTCGCCGGCCACCAGCGTGAGAAACGTATCTTCGAGGCTGGTGTCGCCTTTTCCGGCGCGCTCGTGCAACTCTTCGAGGGTGCCTTGGGCGATCAGCCGGCCGGCGGCGATGACGCCGATGCGGTCGGCCATGCGCTCCGCGACCTCGAGGATATGGGTGGTCATAATGACGGCGCCGCCGGCGCGCACGCGCTCGCGCAGCACCGCCTTGACCTGGCGGGCGGAGCCGGCGTCGAGGCCGGTCAGCGGCTCGTCGAGGATGATGAGCTTCGGGTCGTGCACCAGGGCGCCGGCGAGCGCCACCTTCTGCCGCATGCCTTTGGAGAAACCCTCGCAGCGTTCATGGGCGTGCTCGGCAAGCCCGAGCCAGCCGATGAGATCGCGCGCCCGCGCATCGGCGGTGGCGGCATCGATGCCCCACAGGCCGGCGACGAACTCCAGGTATTCGAACGGCGTGAGCTTGTCGTAGATCATCGGCTCGTCGGACACCCACGCCAGCGCCTGCTTGGCGGCGACCGGATCGGCCAGCGCGTCGACGCCGAACACGCGGATCGTTCCGGCGTCGGGCCGCAGCAGCCCGGCCACCATGCGCAGGATGGTGGTCTTGCCGGCGCCGTTCGGCCCGAGCAGCGCATAGAGCTCGCCGGCGCGCACCGTCAGGTCGAACCCGTTGACGGCCGGACGGTCGAAGCGCTTGTGCAGCCCGGCGATGGCGAGCGCCGCCGCCGGCTCGGCTAACCGCATGAAATTCAAAGGCTTCGCTCCGCTGCCTTGGACGGTTGCCTCTGCCTACAGGGGATAGGTTTCGGGGTCGTGAATCGCCACGCCGCAATTCGTGCGGCCCCGTGCCGGCCGGTCGCATGGAGAGGGCAAAACGCAGTAGACTGCCGGGCCACCGCGAAATAGCGCGGCCGGAGCCCGGCATCGGAGATTCACCATGGCCACGCGTTTGCAACACGTCATCGTTGCCCCCAAGGGCATAGGCCTCAACGACTTCGTCGCTCAGGAAGAGGGCTATTTTGCCGCCGAGGGGCTCGATGTGGAGTTCGACTGGAAGACGTTTCGCGGCACGCAATCGAGCTGGAAAGGCCTCGCATATTTCGGGCGGCCACAGGACCGACCCTACTCGGAAGGCCGCGACGTCATTCAGGGCGCATGCGCCTGGGGCAGCATCTGCAACGCGAGCGCCGGCATGGGGCGCTTTGTTCCGGGCGCCTATGGCGTGTCGCCATGGGCGATCTTCGTGCGGCCGGACTCAAAAATCCGCCGCCCGGAAGATCTGAAGGACGTGCCGATCTCGGTCGGCATGCGCGCCGGCAGTCACTTCAACGTGCCGTACCGGCTGGAAAAGTTTCTGCCGCTCGAGCACATCAGGACCGTCAATACCGGCGGCTTCGGCGCGCGCCTGAAGGCGCTGATCGAAGGCGAAGTCGAGGCCGCGAGCCTGTTGCCGCCGCAGATCGCGATGGCGCAGCAGCTTGGGTTGCGCACGATCATCGAGGACACGTTCCACACGTTGTGGTGGGTGCCGCACGATGCCGAGCCCGGCGTCGTGAGCGGATACCTGTGCGCGCTCGACCGTGCCGAGCAGGCGCTCGCGGCCGATCTCGAAAAATACCTGCAGCTGTGGAAACTCGCCGTGCCAGCGGAATTCCAGGACCGGGCCTGGGACTTCACCAGGTTCGGGCGAGGCGAGCGCTTCGTTCACCAGCCGATCCCCCGACAAGAGTTCGACGAAGTCCTCGACCAAGTGACGCGCTGGGGGCTCGACCAGTTCGTCAAGGATCGCAGCTTCGATGCCTTGAGCTATCCGGGCGACGCGCTGGAGCGGTAACGATGGCGTGCGGACCATCGTGCGGGGCTGGCGGCGCTTATGTATACTGGGCGGAGCGCGTGCAAAGGGTCCGCCGGCGCAAGGCTGAACCCAAACGGAGGTTGCCCATGACGTTGCGGCTCGCTGGTTGGCTTGTCGGCTTGCTGATGCTGGCGTGCCCGCCGGCCTCGGCCCAACAGGCGGTGCCGGAAATCCCGTTCGAGTCCGTGCCGGACTTCCTCAAGCTGCCGCCCGACATCTACCTCGGCGAAGCGACCGGCGTGGCGGTCAATTCGCGCGGCCATGTGTTCGTGTTCTCACGCGGCAATTCGACCGGGCCCGCCTATGGCGCGGCCGCGGCGCAATTGCTCGAGTTCGCCCCCGACGGCGAGTTCATCCGCGAGATCGGCCACAACCTCTATGCCTGGGCATTCGGCCATGCCGTGCGGGTCGACCGCGACGACAACATCTGGGCCATCGACAAAGGCTCCGACATGATCGTCAGGTTCAATCCCGATGGCCGGGTGACGATGGTGTTCGGGCGCAAGCAGGAAGCCTCCGACGAAGCCGCCCCGCACAAGCGCGGCGGACCGCCGCCGGTGCACGAGGACGGCCGCTTCCGTCAGCCGACCGACGTCACCTGGGATCCGGCCGGCAACATCTTCATCAGTGATGGCTACGTGAACTCCCGCATCGCCAAGGCCGACAAGGACGGCAACTGGATCAAGTCGTGGGGCGAGCGCGGCACCAAGCCGGGCGAGTTCAGCACCCCGCACAACATCGCGGCGGACGCGCAAGGCAATATCTACGTGGCCGACCGCGGCAACCGCCGCATCCAGGTGTTCGACTCCGACGGCCAGTTCCTGCGCGCGATGGCGATCGACGCGCCGGTCGACCCGGACGCGCGGCCGGCCATCGGCAACAAGCCCGACCTGTCCGGCTACATGGCGAACATGACCATGGCGCCCGGGGCGCCGTGGACCGTGTGCATCACGCCGCCGCCCAATCAGGTGCTCTACACGTCGGACGCGTTCCCGGGCCGGGTGTACAAGATGAGCCTCGACGGCAAGCTGCTCGGCATGCTGGGCAAGTCCGGCAAGCAGCTCAAGCAGTTCGGCTGGGTGCACGAGATCGCCTGCCCGTCCGAGAACGAGATCTACGTCGCCGAGCTCCTGAACTGGCGCGTGCAGAAGCTCATCCTGCATCCGGAGCAGCGCAAGGCGTCGGCGAAGTAGCATTCAAACGGCGCGCCCGATGCATGCCGCCCGGCGCGCCCCGCCGCGGCGGCCGGCAGCCCAATAACAGAAACGCGCAATGGCCCAGGCGACCGACCTCCGCTCCACCGCTATCCGTTCCGGCGACGCCAGGATCATCGGCCTGATCAGCGCGGCGCATTTCGTCAGTCATTATTACATCCTGCTGCTGCCGCCGCTGTTCGCCTTCATCCGCGACGATTACGGCGTGAGCTATACCCAGCTCGGCCTCGCCATCGCGACGTTCAACGTGGTGTCGGCGGCGTTCCAGACCCCGGCCGGATTCCTGATCGACTGGATCGGCGCGCGGCTCATTCTCATCGCCGGCCTCACCCTCGGCGGCGCGTCGGTGCTGGCGATGGGGTTGGTGCCGTCGTTCTGGGTGCTGGTCGTCATGATGGGGTTCAACGGGCTTGCCAACACGGTCTATCACCCGGCCGACTACGCGATCCTCTCCCACCTCGTCTCGTCCAAGCGGATCGGCCACGCGTTCTCCGTGCATACGTTCTCCGGCATGCTGGGCACGGCGGTGGCGCCGGCGAGCCTCCTGCTGCTGCAGAGCCTGATGGGATGGCGCGGCGCGTTCGTCGTCGCGTCGACCATGGGATTTGCGGTCGCGGCGCTGCTCGCGCTGCAGAGCGAGCGTCTGTTCGACCGGGTGCAGCCCACGAAGCCGGTGCGGCCGGCGCCCGCCGGCGACACGCCGGACGCGGGATGGCGGCTGCTGCTGTCGGGACCGATCCTGCAGAACATGCTGTTCTTCGTGCTGCTGGCGATCACCAGCGGCGGCGTGTCGAACTATTCGGTGGTGGCGCTGGGCGCGCTCTACGGCACGCCGCTCGGCGTCGCCAACGCGGCCCTGTCGAGCTTCCTGCTGCTGAGCGCGCTCGGCGTGCTGGTCGGCGGGCTGCTGGTGGGGCGCACCGCGCACCACGGCCTCGTCGCCTCGCTCGGCCTGCTGGCCACGGGGCTTGCGGTGCTGCTGGTCGGCGCGGCCGATCTCGGCGCCGTGCTGCTGATCCTCGCCATGGCGGCCGGCGGCCTCGCCAGCGGCATCATCATGCCGTCGCGCGACATGATCGTGCGCGCGGTCACTCCGCCCGGCTCGTTCGGCAAGGTGTTCGGCTTCGTCACCACCGGCTTCAACATCGGCGGCATCGTGGCGCCGCCGATCTACGGCGCGCTGATGGACCACGGCCATCCGCGCGCGGTGTTCCTGGTGGTCGGCATTTCCAGCCTGGTGGCGATCGTCACGGTGGCGACGCGCGCGCGGCCGGCCGGCGCGACGTGAGGCCACCCGAGTCGTCATGGCCGGGCTTGTCCCGGCCATCCACGTCTTTTTTCTTTCCTGATGCTTCAAGCCGTGGATGCCCGGCACAAGGCCGGGCATGACCGTCAGCTCGGCTTGTTGATGCGATAGAGCTGGAAGCGTCCGCCGTCATAGACGAGCTTCAGCAGGTCGGGCACCGGATTGACCGTTTCCTCGTCGGTGAACACGACGTAGACGTAGTCGAAGTCGTCCTTCCAATTGCGCCAATATTTGTCCGTCGCTTCTTCCGGGTGCTCGCGCGCGACCAGGAGCTGCTCGATCGACGGCGGATTGCCGTCCTCGGTATCGACGCGGTCGGTGTAGGCCTGCCGCACGTGCATGATCTGCTTGCCGTGCACGGTGAACGCGGTCGTGACCAGCGCCGATCGCTCGATCATGGCGAGGCAGGCGGCATGGGTGAGGCCGAGATCGCTGACGTCGTCGCCGGCGGCCTTGTCGCCATAGGCGACCAGCACGGAGGCGCCGCGCTTGATGCGCTTGACCGAGTCGCGGAACTCCATCGAGGTGCCCGCCAGGTTGCCCCAGGCGACGTCCACCTCGATCACCCGCGCCACCAGCAGGAACAGCAGCAGGGCGAGGAACCCGCGCCGCACCATGCGATGGCGCATTTGCAGGTGCACGCAGGCGATCGTCATGAAGGCAAGCGCGATCGGCAGGCGCTGGTCGGCCATGTAGGTGGCGAACAGCATGTGCGGCATGGCGATGTAGACGGCGGCGCCCACCAGCAGGAAGGCCCAGCCGACCGGATGCAGCCGCAGCAGCCGGTGACGCGCCGCCCAGATCGCGCCGGCGGCGGCGCCGGCGATCAGCAGGAACGCCACGATGTCGGAATAGACCTCGATCACGTACACGAGCCCGTCGATCTTGCCGAGCTTCTCCCAATAGAACTCGCCGGCCAGCTCCCAGGTCGGGCTCTTGAGCAGCAGCGGCAGCACCGGAAGGAACGGAATGCCGGTGGCGACGAAATCGACGAGGCGCGGGACCAGCGGGCGCTCGCGCGTCATCCACAGCCGGGTCAGCTCGATTGCCAGCAGTCCGACGCCATAGATGCCGACGGCGAACAGATGGCAGAAGAACAGCGCCAGCACGAACACGGCGGAAACGAGCAGGCGAAAGGCCCAGAACCGCTCGCGCAGGAAGATCCACAGGGCGAGGCCCCACAGCGCCAGCCCGATGCCGAACATGTAGTTCATGACGCCGACGAGAAAGATGTGGTTGTAGAGCAGCGGCAACGAAATGAGCGGCAATACCGACCAATGGCCGAACAGCGCCCGGTTCAAGCTCAGCGTTCCCGATCCGATCAGCACGAAGGCCGCGATCGTGAACAATTGCCCGGCGTGGTAGACGGTCATGAACGCGGTGAGCCGCGGCACCACCAGATCCATCATCAGGTTGGGGACGATCTGCCAGTCGATCTCGTAGAAGCGCGCGAGATCGGCGTCACGCCCGATCGACGCGATGACGTGCATGCGCGCCAGATGGTTCACATAATCGGAGAGCGGCGGCAGCGGATGGGTGAGGATTGGAATGACCGCCACCAGGGCGAGCGCCGCGAACAGCACCGCAACCTGCCCGCCGGTGAACTCCGAGGTGCGGCGCGGGCGCTGGGCGCCGTTGTCGGTCAGAATCGAAGGATTGGAACGGGTAAGCATGCGGCCGGATACCATCTCGCGGCGCGACGCGCCGGGCGCGCCATGTGCCGGAAGGAATGATCGGGCCGACACGCCGCACGAGTGATTCAGGTGACCGATTTTTTCGATCGAGGCAATAGCGAACTTGGCGGTCGCGCGTGAATGCCGCGACCGCGCCGCTTCGATGAATGGATGTTCAATTTTCGCCGCGCGAGTGCTCGCTTGCGCGGCGAAAAACCATCGGCCTATTCGGCGGGAACCGCGTGCGCCTCGGTCGGCATCCCGGCGGACTGCGGCTCCGTCACGCGGCTGAACGCGAACAGCAGCGCGGCGACGGCCGCATAGGCGAGCGCGACCGACGGCGTCACCCCCTGGCCGCCGCCGATGCCGACCGCTTCGCCGTGCATGAAGCCGAAGTAGGTGAGCACCGCGCCCGCGGCCGCAAAGCCGGCCGCTTGCGCCAGCTTCCGCTCGATCACGAACACACCGACGGCAGCGAGCACCAGGCCGGTGAGGATGGCGCCGCCGCCCATGACCTCGAGCCCGCGATAGAGCACGCCGACGTTGCCGAGCTTGTCGAAGCCGATCGCGGCCGCGCTGGTGCCGGCCGCTCCCAGCGCCCCGTCCATCAGGGTCTTCGCCCAGGCGGCGAGATGCGGCGTGAGCGCCAGCACGATCGCCGGCGCATGGCTGTGCGGCGTCGTCTGGAACGCCTGGGCGCCGATCAGCATGCCGATGTAGAGCAGGATCGGCAGGATCGCGACCACCGGCACGAGGGCGAGCAGCAGCGCGATGACGCCGAACCACGACAGCACGATCACCATGATACCGGTCGCGGCCGAGTAGCCGATGCGCCCGCCCATCGCCTTCCAGCCGGGATGGCCGATGTAGACCGCGTTGATGAATGGGTTGCCCATCAGGCAGCCGATCAGGCTGACGACGCCGTCGGCGGTGAGCACGCGGGTGGTCGGGAACGCGTCGCCCGCCGCTTCCGCGCTCTCGACGTTGTCCATCGCCTCGACGAGATCGTAGATGCCGAACGGGATGGCGGTCACCAGGACGATGCCGAGGAACTCGAATCCGGAGAACACGTGGCCGACCGCCGGCAGCGGCACCGAGAACCCGAAGCTGGATACCGAGGCGCCGAGCTTGTCGAGGCTCATGCCGCCGAGGCCGAGCCCAAACAGATTCGAGCCCCAGGCGATCACCATGCCGACCGCAATGGCGACCAGGCCGGCCGGGATGCCCTTGGGATATTTCACGCCGCCGAACCAGCTCAGCAGGATGATGGCGAAGCAGACGAAGCCGATAAGCGGCGTCTGATACATTTCGAGCGCCGGCCGCATCGAGATGAAGGTGATCGAGACGCCGGCGAGCGTGCCGAGCAGCGCGGCGCGCGGGGTGATGCGGCGGATGTAGGGCGCGATGAACCCGCCGGCCATGAGGATGAAGCTCTGGAAGAACACCCAGACCAGTCCCGCTTCCCACGCCTTGATGGGGTCGCCGGTCTTGACGCCGATCGGCAGCATGATCACGAAAGTGACGATGAACATGTGCGGCACGCTGACGCCGGACGGCAGCGCGCAGACGTCGTCACGCCCGGTCCTCAGCGCCAGCCGGTAGGCGAGCCAGGCGTAATACATCGTGCTCAGGCACATCATCAGGCCGAGCGCCGGCAGGATGCGGCCGAACACGATGCTGTCGGGCATTTTCAGCACGAACCGCAGCAAGGTGGTGAGCACCAGCATGTTGACCAGGATGTTGGTGCCGAACCCGAAGAACGCGTTCCAGTCGCCCGCCGTCCACAGCGCGGGCTTCTTTGCTGTAGTTGCTGTTGCTGCCGTCATCGTACGCTCCCCTCTTCGCATTCGCTCGATTTCATCGGCGATCGACCTCACGGCGCCGCCGCCAGCGCGGCGATGGCCGCCGCCGACTGCGCCACCCAGCCGAAGATGCCGCCCTGCGCCTTGATCATTGCCAGCCCGGCGGCGTGGAACTCCGGGAAGTACGAGGCGCAGCAATCGGCGAGCACGATGCAGCGGTAGCCGCGGTCGTTCGCCTCGCGCACCGTCGTGTTGACGCACACCTCGGTGGTGACGCCGCAGACCAGCAGATTGTCGATGCCTTTGTCGGCGAGGAGCTTGCCGAGCTCGGTGGCGTAGAACGCGCCCTTGCCGGGCTTGTCGATCACCGGCTCGCCGGCAACCGGGTAGAGCGCCGGGATGATGTCGTGGCCGGGCTCGCCGCGGATCAGGATGCGGCCCATGGGTCCGGGAGCGCCGATGCGCAGATCCGGATGACCGCGCTCGATCTTGGCGGGCGGCGCGTCGGACAGATCGGGGCGATGGCCCTCGCGGGTGTGGATGACCAGGAGGCCGCGCCGCCGCGCCGCGTCGAGCACCGCCCGGCACGGCGCGACCGCCGCGGCGAGCCGCGATACGTCGTTGCCCAGCGTCTCACCGAAGCCGCCGGGCTCGAGGAAGTCGCGTTGCATGTCGATGATGATGAGCGCGGTGCGATCGAGATCGACCGCGATCGGCTCGGGCTCGGCAGCGATGAGGGTTGCGGTCACGGGCGGAAAATCGGGTGCATGCGCTGGCTGCATGGGCCTGCCGGGTAGTACACTGCGCCGGGGCCGCCGGCGGGCGGTGGAGCAGACGGGTCGTGCCGCGACCGTCCGGGGAGGACTCGGAGAGCGGCACGACCGCGCCGGCGCTAGACCTTCAATTCCGAATGCCCTTTCGACATCGCGCCACGACCTTGAGCGGATGTCGCACCTGCAACCGGGAAATGAGCAAGCGGCGTGCCAAGGCCCCGTGCGCCCGCCGCGGAGCGCCCGCCGGCTTCCGATCGCGCGGCAAACCGCAAGCGTTGTCAGGAATTTATCGTCGGGGGCGCAACCCCAGCGCAGTCAGGCCACGGCGGCCTCCGCGTCGCCCATGCTCAATTTTCGGGTGATGTCCGGAGCCCACTGCCATAAAACTAATCGGTTCGGCCGCCGGTCCCGGCGAACCGAGCCCCTTCCCTGTTTCACCCAAGGATCCCGCCATGCCGGACATCAAGATCATCAATCCCGACGCGCTGGGACAGCCGCTCGGCCAGTACTCGCACATGACAAGGGTCAAGGCGTCCGAGTTCCTGTTCATCGCCGGGCAGGTGGCGGTCGACCGGGACGGCAAGGTGGTCGGCGCCGACGATTTCGACGCCCAGTGCGTGCAGACGTTCGCCAACATCGAGGCGGCGCTCAAATCCGCCGACGCCGGCTTCGCCAACGTGGTGCAGTTCACGACTTATCTGGTGCATTCCCAGGACATCGCCAAGTTCATGACCTATCGCCTGCGCGCGTTTCCCAAAATGTTTCCCGGCGGCGCCTATCCGCCCAACACCCTGCTGATGGTCGACCGGCTGGTGCAGGAGCCGTTCCTGATCGAGGTGCAGGCGGTGGCGGCGCTGTGAATAATTTGTAAGGTGGGCAAAGCGCCGAAGGCGCGTGCCCACGTGGCAGCCAGCATCAAACACGCGTGGGCACGCCGGCTCCGCCGGCTTTGCCCACCCTACAGCTTCTCTTCGTCAAAAACTCAATCGCGTGCCAAATATTTCGAACGAATAGAAGTACAGTTCCGCGTCGAGCGCGCGCTGGATGTTGGCGGCCTGGCGGAAGCCGTGCTGCTCGCCGGAAAACAGCAGGTAGCCGACCGGCACCGCGTTGCGGCGAAGCGCCTCGACCATCGTCTCGGTCTGATTGGGTGGCACGACCCTGTCCTCGTCGCCCTGGAAGAAGATGACCGGCCGCGCCAGGCGCTCCGCGTGCGCGGCCGGCGACCGCTCCGCATAGCGCGCCGCCTCCTGCGGATAGGGGCCGATCAGCCAATCGAGATAGCGTGACTCGAACTTGTGGGTGTCCTGGGCGAGGGCGGCGGCGTCGCTGACGCCATAGTGGCTGGCGCCGCCGGCAAAATAGTCGCGGAAGGTAAGCGCCGCCAACGTGGTGTAGCCGCCGGCGCTGCCGCCGGTGATCACGCTGCGGCGCGCGTCGGCGAGCCCCTGCGCGGCGAGGAATTTTGCGCCGTTGACGCAATCGTCGACGTCGACGATGCCCCAGCTCAGGTGCAGCCGGTCGCGGTACGCGCGCCCGTACCCGGTGCTGCCGCCGTAATTCACGTCGAGCACCGCGATCCCGCGGCTGGTCCAGTAATGGATGCCCAGGCTGAGCGTGGAGGACGCGGCCGACGTCGGCCCGCCATGGCAGCGCACCACCAGCGGCGGCTTCTCGTCGGGCGGCGCCGCGTAATCCGGGTTGGTCGGCGGATAGAAAAGACCGAAGGCGGTCTTGCCGTTTTCGGTGGGGAACTCGACCGCCTGAACCGGTGCGAGACACCGCTTCACCGCATCGTCGTCAACGACCTCGGTCGACCGCCGCAACACCTGATGCGTGCGCGAGCCGAGGTCGAGGCGAACGACGCTTGGCGGCCGGTCGACGGCGCCGCCGCGGAAGACCACATGGTCGCCGCCGTCGGCGCGCACCGATGCGAAGTCCGTGAACGGCAGGTCGAGGCGCGTCAGCTTTCCGGAGTCGAGGTCGATCAGCGCCAGAGACCCGAGGCCGTTCTCGACATAGGCGGCGACGATGCGGTTGCGGCCGGCAAACCCATAGGTCGACATGCCGAACTGCCATTGCGGCTGGCCGAACTCCGCCGCCATCGGCGCAAGCGGGCGCGTGTCCCTGGTAGCGACGTCGTGCCAATAGAGGTTCCACCAGCCGGTGCGGTCGGAGACGAAGACGAGAGCCGATCCGTCCGGCGACCATTCGGGCTGGAAGATCGATTCCGTCCGGCTGCCAGCGATCGCGGCCGGCGCGCCGGCCGGCATGCCGTCCTCGCCGAGCGCCACGACATAAAGCGTGGTGCCGACCCACGGCATGTCCGGATGGTCCCACGCCAGATAGGCGAGCCGGCGGCCGTCGGGCGACAGCCGCGGCGAGGAAAGGAAGTCGTGGCCGGACGCCAGCATGCGGCCCGGGTCCGCCGCCGGCCCGCCCAGCGCGACGGCGACGATCGTGTTGTCCGGATATTGCTTGCCGGCATCCGTGTGGTCTTCGCGCACGCCGATCCAGCGCTGGCGCCGGCGATCGATGATGCCGTCGGCATAGCGCCAGTTGCGCTCGGCATCGGCCGGAACCGGCGTGAGCGCCACCGGTTCGGCGGCACCGCGATCCTGACGGTACAGGCGGCCGTCGGAAAAATTGGAGAAGTAGACCGTGCCGTCGGCGACGCTCCAGGAGCCGCCGCCGTATTCGTGCACCCGCGTGCGCGCGTTATAGGGCGGCGCGTTGACGTCGCGCGCGGCCGCGCCGTCGCTCGGCGCATGCACCACGACGTAACGCCCCCGCTCCTGCGGCCGGCCTTCCAGCCAGTAGATTTCGTCGCCGTCGAGCCGCACTTCCATCAGCGCAATCGATTGCGCGACGATCAGCGACGACGTGATGGGCGATTTCCACGCGCCGTAGGGCGCGGCTTGCGCTTGCGTCGACATTGGCCCATCCAACTCAGTACGACTTCGGCAATCCCAGCACCCGCTCGGCGATGTAGCACAGGATGAGCTGCGGGGTGACCGGCGCGATGCGCGGGATCAGCACTTCGCGCATGTAGCGCTCGACGTGGAACTCCTTGGCGTAGCCGTAGCCGCCGAGCGTCATCACCGCGGTCTCACAGGACTTGAAGCCGGCTTCGCCGGCCAGGTACTTCGCCGCGTTGGCGGCGGCCCCGCACGGCAGGCCGTTGTCGTATTGCCACGCCGCCTGCAGCATCATCAGGTTGGCGGCCTCGAGCTCCATCCAGCATTGGGCGAGCGGATGCTGGATCGCCTGGTTCTGCCCGATCGGCCGGCCGAACACCACGCGCTCCCGCGCGTAGGTGGTCGCGCGCTTGAGCGCGGCGCGGCCGAGCCCGACCGCCTCGGCGGCGATCAGGATGCGCTCCGGGTTGAGGCCGTGCAGGATGTATTCGAAGCCGCGCCCTTCCTCGCCGATGCGATCTTCCACCGGCACTTCGAGGCCGTCGATGAACAATTGATTGGAATCGACCGCCGTGCGGCCCATCTTCTCGATCTCGCGCACCTCGACGAAGCGGCGGTCGAGCGCGGTGTAGAACAGGCTCAGGCCCTGCGCCGGCTTCGCCACCTCCTCGATCGGCGTGGTGCGCGCCAGGATCAGCATCTTGCTGGCGACTTGCGCGGTCGAGATCCAGATCTTGGCGCCGTTGAGCACGTAGACGTCGCCGCGCCGCACCGCGCGGGTGGCAAGCCGCGTGGTGTCGAGGCCGGCGTTGGGCTCGGTCACCGCGAAGCAGGCCTTGTCCTGCCCGGCGATGAGCGGCGGCAGCATGCGCCTCTTCTGCTCGTCGCTGCCGAACACGACCACCGGGTTGAGGCCGAAAATGTTCATGTGCACGGCCGACGCGCCCGCCATGCCGGCGCCCGACTCGGCGATGGTCTGCATCATCAGCGCGGCCTCGGCGATGCCGAGGCCCGAGCCGCCGCACGCTTCCGGCATGGCGATGCCGAGCCAGCCGTCGGCCGCCAACGCCGCGTGCAGCTCGTGCGGAAAGACGCCGTCGCGGTCGCGCGCGCGCCAATAGTCCTCGGGAAAGCGCGCGCAGATTTTCGCGACCGCGTCGCGCACCGCTTCCTGGTCGGATGTCAGGCGGAAGTCGATGGTGGTGCTCCTCTTGCTTGATCCCTCCCCGGAACGAGGAGGGCGCAGGCGGCCTGCGGCCGCCTTTGAACTAAGCCGATGCGAAGCATCGGCTTTGCGCGAAGCGGCGGGGGTGGGGTACGAACCGCTGGCTCAGCATAACTCAGCAAATGGAAAGAAGCCCCACCCGGCTCCTCGCTGCGGCCGGGCGACCGCGTCAAGACTAGGGACAAGCGTGGCGCACGGCAATCGACCTACTTGCGCAGCAGGTACTTGTGTTCCCCGCTGAGCACCAGCTCACCGCGCTGGTTGTGCAAGGTCGCGGTCATCACCACGAGGCCGGTGGTGCGCTGGGGCGTGAGCGCCGCGATCGTGAGCTGGGGATAGAGCGTATCGCCGGGATAAACGGGCTTGAGGAATTTCGCCGACTGCTCGATGAAGCCGATCAGCGCATCGCCGATCGCATGGGCAAACGTGCCGGCGCCGGCCGCCGTGAAGCACAGCACCTGCAGGCCGTGCGCGAGCAGGCCGGGGTAGCCGCGGGCGCGGCAATATTCGATATCGTAGTGGATCGGATGGTTGTCGCCGGAGAGCGCCTGAAAGGCGGAGAAATGCGCGTCGGTGACGGTGCGGCTGGGCGCGCGAAAAATCTCGCCCACCGCAAGGTCGGCAAAGCCGCGCGGCGCCGCCACGCGGAATTGCCCGGGATCGAACGATTGGCTCACGCGCGCGTTCCTTGTCCTGCCGGCGACGGCAAATCGAAGTCCAGCCCTGCCCGAATTGCAAGCCTCGGACGGGGTCTCTCCCGCTATCAATGACACCGATGTCCAGCTTCGCCACCATCGCCGCGGCCGTCATCTTCCTCGCGACCTATGCGATCGTCGCGATCGGCAAGATCCCGGTCTACCGCATCGACCGCGCCGGGGCGGCGCTCCTGGGCGGCAGCCTGATGGTCGGCGTCGGCGTCCTGTCCGCCGACGAAGCCCACGCGGCAATCAATTTCGACACCATCACGCTCCTGCTCGGCATGATGATCGTCGCCGCCAATCTGCGGGTGTCGGGCTTCTTCCGGCTGGTGAACCACTGGGTGGCGCGGCACGTGCGACATCCGCTGGCGCTGCTCGCCGCGGTGCTGCTGGTGTGCGGCGCGTTCTCGGCGGTGCTCGTCAACGACACCGTATGCTTGGTGATGACGCCGCTGGTGCTCGACGTGGTGCTGCGGCTCAAGCGCAACCCGATGCCCTATCTCCTGGCGATCGCCATGGGGTCGAACATCGGCAGTGTCGCGACCATTACCGGCAATCCGCAGAACATGATCGTCGCCAGCCTGTCGCAGGTGCCGTACGGCGCGTTCGCGGCGGCGCTCGCGCCGGTCGCGGCCGCCGGCCTCGCCGTCACTTTGCTGCTGATCGCGATCGTCTACCGCGCCGAGTTCTTCGCCGGCGACCGGTTCGCCAGCGAGACCAGGCCGCCGCGCTACCACGCCAAGCTCCTGATCAAGACCGTCCTGGTCGTTGCCGTGATGATCGCGCTGTTCTTCATGGGCCAGCCGGTGGCGAAAGTGGCGATCGTCGGCGGCGCCTTCCTGCTGCTCACCCGGCGCGTCAACCCGGGGAAGATCTACCGCGAGATCGATTGGCCGCTGCTGGTCATGTTCGCCGGGCTGTTCATCGTGGTCGCCGGGTTCGAGAAGGCGATCGTCACGCCGGACGTGACCGCCGCCATCGGCCGGCTGCACCTCGACAACTCGGCCGCCCTCACCGCCGTGACGGCGGTGCTCTCGAACCTGGTGAGCAACGTGCCGGCCGTGCTGGTGCTCAAGCCGTTCGTCGCCAACCTGCACGACCCGCAACGCGCCTGGCTGACGATCGCCATGGCGTCGACCCTCGCCGGCAATTTCACCCTGGTCGGGTCGGTCGCCAACCTGATCGTCGCCTACCGGGCCGCCAATCGCGGCATCGAGATCGGCTTCTGGACGTATTTCAAGGTCGGCGCGCCGCTCACCTTGGCGACGCTCGCCATCGGCCTCGCGTGGCTGTGACGGGCCACTGCCCAACATCGACAGCGATGCGGTGATTGCGGCATAAGACCGGCCATGAAGCACAGCACCGACCGTATCCTCACCACGCACGTGGGCAGCCTCATCCGCCCGGAGCCGCTGCAGCAGTTCCTGCGCTTGAAGCAGGCCGGCCAGCCGTTCGACCGGGCCGCCTACGACGCGTGCCTGACCGACTCCGTCGCTGACGTCGTGCGGCACCAGGCGGAGGTCGGCGTCGACGTGGTGAGCGACGGCGAGTTCGGCAAATCGATCAGCTGGTCGCAATACGTGCTCGAGCGGCTGAGCGGGTTCGAGCGCCGGCCGATCCGCGCGGGCGCCGATCCGTTCGCGCGCGGCGTCGACCGCGAGCGCTTTCCCGACTTCTACGAGGAGCTCGACGCGCGCGACGGGCGCGCCACCACCACCGATTCCGTGTGCGTCGGACCGATCGCCTATACGGGCCAGGCGGAGCTGCAGCGCGACATCGACAATTTCCGCGCCGCCTTGCGCGGCCTCAGGATGGAGGACGCGTTCCTGCCGGTCGCGGCGCCGGCGAGCGTGATCCCGGACCGCAAGAACGAATACTACAAGAGCGACGACGACTGCCTCTTGGCGATCGCCGAGGCGATGCGCACCGAATACCGCATGATCGTCGATGCCGGCTTCGTGCTGCAGCTCGACGACGCGCGCGCCGCCGTGACCTACGACCGCATGGTGCCGCCGGCGAGCTTGGAAGATTACCGCAACTGGGTGGCGCGCCACGTCGAGGTGCTCAACCACGCCATCGCCGGCATCCCGGAAGACAAGATGCGCTATCACGTATGCTGGGGCAGCTGGCCCGGGCCGCACACCAGCGACGTGCCGCTCAAGGACATCGTCGACCTGATCCTCCAGGTGCGCGTCGGCGCCTACGTGATCGAAGGTGCCAATCCGCGCCACGAGCACGAATGGAAGGTGTGGCAGGACGTGAAGCTGCCGGACGGCAAGCTTCTGATCGCCGGCGTGATCAGCCACGCCACCAACATCGTCGAGCACCCGGAGCTGGTCGCCGAGCGCATCGTGCGGCTCGCCCGCGCGCTCGGCCGCGAGAGCGTAATGGCCGGCACCGATTGCGGCTTTGCGCAAGGGCCGTTCCACCGCCGCGTCCACCCCTCGATCATGTGGGCGAAGCTCGCGGCGCTGGTCGACGGAGCGAGGCTGGCGAGCACGGAGTTGTGGGGGTGACGGGTGCGTTTCAGCAGCCTCAACAAACAAAGACGTCATCCTGAGGTGCTAGCGTAGCGAGCCTCGAAGGATGGAAGCACGTTCGGAGCCTGCTGCCATCCTTCGGGGCGCGGCTTCCATAGCCGATGCTTCGCATCGGCGTTCTAAGAACGGCGGCCGAAGGCCGCCTATGGCGCCTCAGGATGACGGCCCAGTGTTATGAGAGAATGCCCCAATGGATCGCGCGACGCTTGCCGCCTATGACGCAGCCGCCGCGGCATTTGCCAAGGGGTGGCACGCGCAGCCGCCACCCACCGACTTGCACGCATTGGTCCGGCGCTTCTTTCGCCCGGGCCCGACCGCCGACATCGGCTGCGGCAGCGGGCGCGACGCCGCGTGGCTCGCCGAGCACGGCTTTCCGACCATCGGTTACGATCCGTCGGAAGGACTGCTGGCGCAGGCGCGGGCCACGTATCCGGATCTCAAATTCGAAACAGCGGTCCTGCCGGAATTGCGCAGCATCGCGGACGGCACCTTCGACAATGTGCTGTGCGAGACCGTGATCATGCATCTCGACCGCGCCGCCATAGCGCCGTCGGTGCGCCGGCTGATCGCCATTCTCAAGCCGGGCGGCAATCTCGCGCTCAGCTGGCGCGTGGAGCAGGCTGACCGGCGCGACCCGCACGGACGGCTTTATTCCGCCTTCGACAAGGAACTCGTCGTTGGCGCGCTGACGGCGACGACGGTGCTGCTGGACGAAGACATAATCGCCCCGTCGTCGGGCAACAGGATTCATCGCGTCGCCGCCCGCAAAAGCGCCGCTGATTTGTGATTGCGCCGGGGCGCGCCGCCCGCAAAAAGGCGCCGTCAGTGTGTGGTCGCGACGTCGTCATCGGCGAAAGCGGTGGCTTGGCGCAAGCAGATCGCTCAGATTCTCGGGCGATCGTCCAAAGGATCGGGCGGACCAGGCTCGGCGAGGCGGCGACCCGTTCCTCGCGTGTGACTGTCCGATCGACTGCAAATTAAGGTAACAATTTTGCTCCGAGCGGCGGCTGCGCCTTGAACAAAGGCGCGGCGTCGCTACGTTGATGACATCGACGAGGTGCGAACATGGCCAAAAAACCCGATCCAAGTCCCGATTCGTCCACGCGGGCCGCCGAGCTCCGCGAGGAAACAGAACGATTAAAACGCGGGGGCGTTGCCGATAGCGCGAACACCGGCGAGGTCAAGGGCGGCGCCGGTCAACGTCCGATGAGTCCGCGGGAGTTCATTCAGAAGCGGATGGCCGAGTTGGACAAGAAGGGCAAATAGGTATTCCGTCGGAGTCAGGACGCCCGCCGCCGGTTCTGCCGGCTTCCGACCGCCACCGGCCGTCCCGTTTCGATCGAGGCGATGACGGCCTCGAAGGCGCCGACCACGTCGAGCATCTCTCCCGGCGCTACCGGAAACGGCGCCCCGCCCGCGACCGCCACGGCGAACGCATCGAGCAGCCCGGCGAGCGAGTCGGTCGCCGCCAACGTCCTTGTCTGCGGCTCCTCGCCCATGGGGGCGACGGTCAGCCGGGTCTCGCCCAGCGCCTCGGCCCAGCCCTTGGTGCCGAACACGTGCACCCGCCAGTACATCGGCCCGGCCCGCACGGTCGCCATCAGCCCGCTGGCGCCGCTCGCGAACTCGACCAGCACCGCGACCGCGTCGCGCGGATCGGGCGGCGGCTTGTGCGCATAGAGCCGCGCATCGGCGCGCGCGACAGGCCCGGCCAGATTGACGAACGCGTCAAGCACGTGCAGCCCGGCTCCGGTCATGCCGCCGCCGGGGGATTCGCGCGGATCGTCGCGCCAGCCGCCCTTCACGCGGGTGCTGTGCTCGTTGGTGAAATGGCCTTCGACGTGCAGCACGTCGCCGAGCGTGCCTTCGGCAACCAGGCGCTTGAGCTCCAGCATGGAGGCAAAGCAGCGCTTGTTGTTGCCGAGCCCGAGCACGACCCCGGCTTGGCGGCAGGCGGCGACCGCCCGCTCGGCTTCCGCCAGGGTGAGGGCCAGCGGCTTCTCGCTCCACACCGCCTTGCCGGACTTCGCCGCGGCGATGATCTGCTCGACGTGCAGCGAATGCGGGGTCGCGAGCACGACCGCGCGCACGCGTGGGTCGGCGACGGCGGCGTCGAAGTCGGTCGACAGCGCGAAGCCGTGCGCGGCCGCGAAGCCGGCCATGGCGTCCGGCTCCTTGCACACGCCGCGCACGAAGCGCAGGCGCGTGCTCTTGCCCTGCACCGCGTTGACGATTCCCTGGCCCCAGCGCCCGAGCCCGACGATGGCGGCGTCGATCATCGGCGCGCTCCTTGCCGTGCCGCCGCCGGGGCGGCGACGCGGCGGCGGATGTCCTCGACCACGATCGTCGAATCGCGTTCGCCCTCGCCGTGGCGCACGCAGCTTTCAAGCACCGCCGCGGCGACCTCGCACACCGGCAATTGCTGGCCGGCGCGCGCGGCCTCGGCGAGCATCAGCCGCACGTCCTTGAGCGCCTGGGCGGCGCGACCGTGCGGGGTGAAATCGCGGCTGACCATCTTGCCGCCCTTGGTGTCCATGACCTGCGAATAGGCGGCGGAGCCGCGCGCGATAGCGAAGAAGGTCTTCGCGTCGAGCCCCATGCGCTCGGCCAGCACCAGGCCCTCGGCGAGCGCCAGGCGGTTGATGTTGAGGATGAGGTTGACGGCGAGCTTGGCCTTGGCGCCGTCGCCGGCCTTGCCGACCTGAAAGCGCCGCGGCATCAGCGCATCGAGGATCGCGCTCAGGTGCGCGTCGGCCGGCACCTCGCCGCCGATCAGCCCGACCCCGTCGCCGCGCAGCACCTGGTCGCTGGTGCCGGACACCGGCGCCTCGATGAAGCGCAGGCCCGCGCCGGCGGCGCGCTCACCCAGCGCGGCCGCGCGGTCGGGATCGCAGGTGATGCTCAGGATGACGGTGCGCGGCCGCTGGTCCGCGGCGGCAGGCAGCGCGGCCGCGATCTCGCCGATCACCGTGTCGGCCTGATCGCCGGAGAACACCACGACGAGGATGTGGGTCGCGCGCCGCGCCACCTCACCGACGCTCGCCGCGCCCTCTCCGCCGATCGCCGCAAGCTGGTCGAGCCGCGCCGGATCGACGTCGAAGCCGACGACCGGCACGCCGGCGCCGCGCAGGCGGTGCGCAAACGCCATGCCCATCAGGCCGACCCCGACGAGCCCGACGGCGTCGTGCGAAGGTGCGCTGGCAGGTTGCCCGGTCATGGTCGGGCGCATCCTATAGGGGCGGCTTCTCCCGGCGCAATCGCCCCCATATGCTTCGGCGAGACGAAGAAGAAACGAGGAGGAAGGCCCGATGAAGCTCGAGCGCGAGCGCGACAACCAGCAATGGCTGCTCGACTGGATGGTCAAGACCACCGGCCGCGTCATCAATTTCGCCTACGACCAGCGCATCGTGCCGCCGGAGGTCAAGTCGTACGGGATGATCCCGCGCATCCTGGAGCGCACGGCACGCCACCAGGAGACCCTGGCGCGGGCGGCGGAGGCAGCCGGCCACGGCAAGAGCGCCCGCGAGCTCTTCTGGAACGCGGCCGAGCACTACCGCGAGGCGCAGCACGCGATCTTCACCGACGACAACCAGGAGAAAATCTATCTGCACGGCAAGCTGCTCGACTGCTTCGACGGCGTGATGCGCCATGCCGATCATCCGATCGAGCGCGTCGAGATTCCGTTCGCCGGCAACTTCATCCAGGGCGTGCTGCACATGCAGCCGGGCCGGCGCAAGGCGCCGACCGTGCTGTTCTGTCCTGGCATGGACATGACCAAGGAGGCGATCGTCAATCCGATCCACCATCCGTTCGTGGCGCGCGGGTTCAACTGCCTGCACATCGACGGGCCGGGCCAGGGCACCAGCAACATCCGCAAGATCCGCGTCACCGCCGACAATTACGAGCGCGCCGGCACGGCGGCGATCGACTTTCTGGCGGCGCGGCCGGAGGTCGACGCGGAGCGCATCGCCGTGTCGGGCTTCTCGTTCGGATCCTACTGGGGCATGCGCATCGCGGCGACCGACAAGCGCGTCAAGGCGGTGGCGACCGCGGCGGCCTGCTATGGGCCGAAGGCGGCGATCTTCCAGCAGGCCTCCCCGCGCTTCAAGCAGGTGTTCATGTACATGGCCGGCATCCACGACGAGGACGCGTTCGACACGCTCGCCGATCAAATGACGCTCGACGATGCCGCCCCCGCGGTGGCGTGCCCGTCGCTGCAGGTGGTCGGCGAATACGATCCGCTCGCCCCGCTCGATGACGTGATGGCGGTGTACCGGCTGGTGCCGCCGCCGAAGGAAATGTGGGTGTGCGAAAACGACTTTCACGTGCCGCGCAACACCGCGAACTTCGGCCACGCGGACTTCTACGGCTTCCTCGCCGACTGGCTGGTCGACGCGCTCGCCGGCCGCAAGCCCGCCGACCTCGACAAGGTGGTGATCGTCGGCCAGAAGGACGGCAAGGGTCCCTATGGCGAGGCGACGGCGGGCGTCTACCTGCCGCAACGGCTGGGCGCCGGCGAGAGCGGCCTGAGCGCCGCGCAGCGCGGGCCGGCCGGGGTCGTGGGCGGATGATCCTCCAACACAACTGATGCACCCGATGGCGCGCACCGTTCCCGGCCGCGGCATGTCGCCCGGCCACGTGGTCACCCGCGTGGCGCTGCTGTGGCTCGGCGGCATCGGCTTGCGCTTGACCATCCTGGCGGTCCCGCCGGTGATCCCGCAAATTCACGCGGACCTGAACCTGTCGGAAACCGAGGTCGGCATTCTCACCGGCCTGCCCCAGGTGCTGTTCGCTTGCGCGGCGGTGGCGGGCTCGCTGCTGATCGCCCGCTTCGGCGCCGTGCGCACCCTCATCCTCGGCCTCTTCATCAGCGCGGCGGCGTCGGCGCTGCGCGGCGCCGTGCTGCACGTCGTCCCGCTTTATGCGGCAACCATCGTCATGGCGTTCGGGGTCGCCATCATGCAGCCCTCGCTGCCGCCGCTCACGCGCCAATGGCTGCCCGACCGGGTCGGTTTCGCGACGGCGGTCTACAGCAACGGCCTGCTGGTCGGCGAAATCCTCCCCGTAGCCCTGACGATTCCGCTCGTGCTGCCGCTGGTCGGCGGGAGCTGGCGTCTCGGCTTCGTGGTGTGGGCGGTCCCCACCGCGCTGATCGGGCTCGCGGTCGCCATGCTGGCGCCGCGGACAGCTGAGTCCAGCGAGAGCGTGGCCGTGAGCGGGCGCTGGTGGCCCGATTGGCGCGATGCGCAGATCTGGCGCCTGGGGCTGATGCTCGGCAGCATCACCAGCATGTACTTCTCCACCAACGCGTTCATTCCCGACTACCTCAAGCACATCGGCCGGCCCGACCTGATCGGCAGCGCCCTGACGGCGCTCAACGTCGGCCAGCTTCCCGCCTCGTTCGTGCTGCTGGCGGTGGCGGGGCGGCTCGAGCGCCGCTCCTGGCCCTACGTGCTCGGCGGGGTGCTGTGCCTGGTGAGCGTGCTCGGCCTGGTGTTCGCGCCGGGCGCCTGGATCCTCGCGGCCGGCGCGCTCCTCGGGTTCGCGGCCGGCGGCACCTTCGTGATGATGCTGGCGCTGCCGCCGCTGCTGAGCGCGCCCGGCGACGTCCACCGCGTCTCCGCCGCCATGCTCACCATCGGCTATGCCTGCGCGGTGATCGTGCCGGTCGTCAGCGGCCTCGCCTGGGACCTGACCGGCACCGGCGCCCTGGCGTTCCTGCCGATCGGCACCTGCGCCCTGGTGCTGCTGGTCCTCGCGCCGACCATCAAGTTCGAGCGGCGGGATTCCCCGCGCCAAACCGGGTAGGCTGGCGTGGCTCTAACCATAAGCCGCAACGGGAGAACGCCATGCGCAAGCTGCTGTTGGCCGGAACCGTGGTCCTGATCTCCATCGCACCGGGAGCTGCCCAGATGAATACCCAACGTTTCAAGCCGTTGACGCCCGAGACCATGACGCCGGAACAGAAGCAGGTCGCCGACGGCATCATGTCGGGCCCCCGCCAGGGCATGCGCGGCCCGTTCAACGCGCTGCTGCGCAGCCCCGAGCTTGCCGACCACGCGCAGAAGCTCGGCGCCTACGTCCGCTTCAAGACCTCGATCCCGCCGAAGCTCAACGAGCTGGCGATCCTGCTGACCGCGCGCCACTGGACCGCGCAGTACGAGTGGTACGCGCATCACAAGCTCGCCATGAAGGCCGGGCTGAACGCAGACATCGCATCCGCCATCGCCGACGGAAAGCGCCCCGCGTCGATGCAGCCGGACGAGACGATCGTCTACGACTTCTGCCATGAGGTGCTCGAGACCGGACAGGCGAGCGATGCCAGCTTCAAGGCGGCGGTCGACAAGTTCGGCGAGCGCGGCGCGATCGATCTGATCGGCGTCATCGGCTACTACAGCCTGGTGTCGATGGTGCTCAACGTCGACCGCGTGCCGATCCCGGACGGCGAGAAGCTGCCGCTCGCCGCGCTGAAATAGCGGCCCGCGCATGAGCGCCGGGCGGGTCGCGACCAGGCTCGACGAACGCGGCCCGCGCGGCCGCGTCGCGTGGCTGACCATCGAACGGGCCGAGAAGCTCAACGCCCTCGACCCGGAGACGATCGCGGCGCTGACGGCCGCCGCCCGCGCGCTGCACGACGACAAGGCCCTGCGCGCCGTCGTCCTCACCGGCGCGGGCGAGCGCGCCTTCATCGGCGGCGCCGACATCGCGACGATGATGACGCTCGACGCCGCCGGCGGCGAGGCGTTCATCACGGCGCTGCATCACGCGATCGCGGCGCTCCGCGCCATCCCGGTGCCGGTCATCGCCCGGGTGAACGGCTATTGCCTCGGCGCCGGCCTCGAGGTGGCGGCAGCCTGCGACCTGCGGATCGCGTCCGCCCGCGCCATGTTCGGCATGCCGGAGGTCAAGGTCGGCATGCCGTCGGTGATCGAGGCGGCGCTGCTGCCCCGCCTGATCGGCATGGGACGCACCGCCGAGCTGGTGCTGCTGGGCGACAACATCGACGCCGCCCGGGCGCTCGCCATCGGCCTGGTCGAGAAGGTGGTGCCGCCCGACGGCCTCGACGCCGCGGTCGAGGCGTGGATCGCCGCGATCCTGGCAAACGGCCCCGAGGCAGTGCGCCTGCAGAAGGCGCTGATGCGGGAGTGGGAGCGCCTGCCGCTCGACGCCGCGATCGCGGCCGGCATCGCGACCTACCGCACCAGCGTCGCGGGCGGCGAGCCGCAGCGCATGCTGGGCGAGTTCGTCGCGCGGCGGCGTAGGGCGGATTAGGCGAAGCCGTAATCCGCCGATGGCGGCGCGGCGCAATACGCTGCGCTATTGCGCCCTACGGCGCCCCTACCGTCCCTTGAACGCGGGCTTGCGCTTCTGCATGAAGGCGGTGCGGCCCTCGACGTAGTCTTCCGACGCGAAGCAGGCGTCGACCGCGGCCTGGCAGCCGGCGAGGTCGCGCTTGTCCGGATCGGTCGCCCATGTGGCGACGGCGAGCTTCACGGCGCCGATCGTCATCGGGGCGTTCTCGGCGATGCGGGCGGCGTAATCGCCCACGTAGGACTCGAGCTCGGCGACCGGCCGCACCCGGTTGACGAGGCCCATCGCCAGCGCCTCGGCGGCGTCGAACTGGCGCGCGGTGTAGAAGATTTCCTTGGCGAACGACGGGCCGACTACGTCGGCGAGCCGCTTGATGCCCGGGAAGGCGTAGCCGAGGCCGAGCTTGGCGGCCGGCACCGCGAAGCGCGAGTTGTCCGAGGCGATGCGCAGGTCGCAGCCGAGCGCGACCCCGAGGCCGCCGCCGATGCAATAGCCCTGGATCATCGCGATGGTCGGCTTCTTGCAGTCGACGATCGCCCGGTTGGCCCGATCGCCGACGGCATTGTACTCGAGGATCGCCTCGCGCGAGCCGCGCTTCTGCTCGAACTCGGAAATGTCGGCGCCGGAGATGAAGGCCTTGCCGCCGGCGCCCGCCAGCACCACGGCGCGGATGGCGTCGTCGGCGTTGAACGCGTCGAGGATTTCCGGCACCGCCTTCCACATGTCGAACGAGACGGCGTTGTGCCGCGCCGGATTGTTGAACAGCATCCAGCCGACCGCGCCGTCCTTGCGGGCGATCATCCGTTCGGTACTGGTCTTCATCGGGTGTCTCCGTTTATACGATCTTTTGCTTGTGGAAGTCGGCGATCGCCGTGTCGTCGAACCCGAGCTCGCGCAGCACCGCGTCGGTGTGCTCGCCCTTCTCGGGTGTCGGATAGCGCACGCCGCTCGGCGTGCGGGAGAGCTCCACCGCCTGGGCGACCACCTCGATATCACCAAGCCGCGGATGATGCACGGGCGCCGCCATGCCGAGATGGCGCACCTGCGGGTCGGCGAACACCTCGTCCATCTTGTAGATCGGGCCGCACGGCACCCCGGCCCGGTTGAGGATGTCGATCCACTCGCGGCTCGACTTGTGGCAGGTGATCGCGGCGATCTCCTTGTTCATGGCGGCGCGGTTCTTGGAGCGCAGCTTGTCGGTCGCATAGTCCTTGTGGTCGATCAGCTGCGGCGCGCCGATCGCTTCGCAGAAGCGCTTGTAGATGTGCGAGCCGGCGGCGGCGATGTTGATGTGGCCGTCGCTGGTCGGAAATACGCCGGTCGGGATGCTGGTCGGGTGATCGTTGCCGGCCTGGGGCGGCACCTCGTGCCCGATCAGCCAGCGCGCCGCCTGGAAGTCGAGCAGCTGAATCTGCGCCTGCAGCAGGGACGAGCGCACCCACTGGCCTTCGCCGGAGACCTCGCGCTCGAGCAGCGCGACCAGGATGCCGGTGGCGCAGAAGATGCCGGCGCCGAGATCGGCCACCGGGATGCCGACCCGCACCGGCCCCTGGCCGGGCAGGCCGGTGATCCACATGAGCCCGCCCATGCCCTGGGCGATCTGGTCGAAGCCCGGCCGGTCGCGGTACGGGCCGTCCTGGCCGAAGCCGGAAATGCTGGCGTAGACCAGCCGCTTGTTGATGGGCTTGAGGCTCTCGTAATCGATGCCGAGACGGAATTTCACGTCGGGGCGGAAATTCTCCACCACCACGTCGGCGCTCTTCACCAATTGGCGGAAGATCTCGACCCCCTGCGGGTGCTTGAGGTCGAGGGTCATGCTGCGCTTGTTGCGGTGCAGGTTCTGGAAGTCCGGCCCGTCGCGCGGGCCGCCCATCTGGCCCTCGTCCTCCGGCATCTCGATCTTGATCACGTCGGCGCCCCAGTCCGCCAATTGGCGCACGCAGGTCGGGCCGGCGCGCACCCGGGTGAGATCGAGCACCTTGAAGCGGGCGAGCGCCTGGCTCGCGGGCGGGCGGGACATCGGTGGCTCCGTGGAACGGCTGGGCATCGGCGGGACTGGAGTCATCTACAGAATATCCCGTTCTCTGTCATGGCCGGCGCAGGCGCCGTAGGGTGGGCAAAGCCGGCGCAGCCGGCGTGCCCACGCGTTCTGGCGGCATTGTAACGCGTGGGCACGGCGGCGCTCCGCGCCGCCTTTGCCCACCCTACAAATCCTCACGCGATCGGCGCCATCTGGGCGGGGTCGATGGCGAGGACGGCGGCGTCGCCCACGGCGTAGACCTCGAGCGGCGGCGCCGTCACCCGCAGGCGCAGCGCGCCGGCGGCCGGCGCCACCACGTAATCCCAGAACTCGCCCAGATACGCGCGCTCGACCACGGTGACGGCGACCTGCGGCCGGCCGGCGGTTTCCGCCGCTTCGCCGCGCGCGAGCCGCATGCTCTGCGGCCGCACCGAGAAGGTGACGCGGCCGGCAAGTCCCGCCCCGCCCGCGATCAGGCCGCGCGGCACCGCGAAGCCGTCGAACTCGATGGCGGCGCCGTTGCAGGTGCCGTCGATGAAGTTGGTGCGGCCGATGAAGCCGGCGACGAATCGCGTGCGCGGCCTGGTGTAGAGCGCATGCGGCTCGTCGACCTGCTCGATGCGGCCGCGGTTCATCACCGCGATGCGGTCGGACGTGACCATGGCCTCGGCCTGGTCGTGGGTGACGTAGACCGTGGTGACGCGGAACTCCTCGTGCAGCCGCTTGATCTCGAAGCGCATCTCCTCGCGCAGGTTGGCGTCGAGGTTCGACAGCGGCTCGTCGAGCAGGAGCACCTGCGGCTTGATGACGATGGCGCGGGCGAGCGCGACGCGCTGCTGCTGGCCGCCGGACAGCTCGGCCGGGTAGCGTTCGGCGAGATGGCGCATCTGCACCACGTCGAGCATCTCGCCGACCCGCCGGCGCACCTCCTCGCCCGGCAGCCGGCGCAGGCGCAGCCCGAACGCGACGTTCTCGGCGACCGTCATGTTCGGCCACACCGCGTAGCTCTGGAAGATCATCGACATGCCGCGCCGCTCGGGCGGCAGCGAACGCGCCGGCGAGGACAGGACCTGCCCGTCCATCTCGATCGTCCCGGCGGTCGGGTCGATGAAGCCGGCGATCATCCGCAGGGTCGTGGTCTTGCCGCAGCCGGAGGGACCGAGCAGGGAGACGAACTCGCCCGGCTCGATCGCCAGATCGACCGCGTCGACGGCGGCGACGTCGCCGAAGCGCTTGGTCAGGCCGCGCAGCGCGAGCTTGCTCATTGGCCGCTCCGCAGCATGAAGTCGCGGCCGATGACGCGGAAGCCGATCGCCGCGATCGCGACGGTGATCACCAGCAGGATGGCGCCGAGCGCGGCGAGCACCTCGAAGTTGCCCTCCTCGGAGAGGTCGAACAGCATCACCGAGATCACCCGCGTGTTGGGCCCGACCAGGAAGATCGCCGCCGAGAGCTCGCGCGTCGCCGGGATGAACACCAGCAGCCAGGCGCCCGCCAGGCTCTTCTTGATCAGCGGCGCCAGCACCTTGCGGATCGCCAGCAGGCGGCCGCCGCCGAGGATGCGCACCGCCTCCTCCATCTCCGGGCTGATGCTGCGCATGGCGGCCGCGCTCGACGCATAGGCGATCGGCAGGAACCGGGTGGTGAAGGCGAGAATGAGGATCAGCGCGCTGCCGTAGAGCGCGAGCGGCGGCGGCGCATAGGCGGCATAGAAGCCGATCGCCAGCACGATGCCGGGGATGACGAACGGCGCCATGCACAGGAAGGCGAGCACGCCGCCGAACGGCAGCAGCCGGCGGTTGACCACGTAGGCGATGGCGAGCGCGAGCCCGAGCGCCGCGAAGGCGGTGGCGCCGGAATAAAGGAACGTGTTGACGATCGCCTGCTGCGACTGGCTCTGCTCGAACAGCAGATAGTGGAAGTTGGCGAAGGTGAGATTGTCGAGCGACAGCCCGCGCCCCCACGCCTTGGCGAACGCCGCCTGCAGCAGCACCGTCATGGGCAGCAGCACCGAGAGCGCGCAGACGAACAGCGCGTAGCCGAGCATGACCCAGCGCCACGCGCCGAGCCGGATCATGCGGCGCTCGCCGCCCTTGCCGGTCACCGCCGCGTAGCCGCGCCGGCCGAGGATCGCCCGTTGCAGCCAGAACATCAGCACGGTGATGAGCAGCAGCGGCAGCGCAAAGGCGGCGGCCTCCTCGACCCGCACCGGGGATTCGAAGAACTCCCACAGCTGGGTCGACACCACGTGGAAGCGGGCCGGCAGCGCGATCAGGGCCGGCGCGCCGAACAGCGCGATCGCCTCGAGGAAGCTGACGATGAGGCCGCCGACGATCGCCGGGACCACGACCGGCAGGGTCACCCGCAAGGTGGTCTTGAGCGTGCCGGCGCCCAGGATGTTGGCCGCGTCCTCCATTTCCGAGGAGACGAGATCGAGCGCCGAGTTGACGAAGATGAACACGTAGGGAAATGACGTGACCGCGACCACCAGGATCAGGCCCGCCATGGAATAGACGTTGAAAATGCCGTGGCCGGCGCCGGTCGTCGCCATCCACAGCTTGTTGAGCCAGCCGGCGTTGGGGCCGGCCAGCAGGATCCAGCCGATGGCGCCCAGATAGGGCGGCGTGATGAAGGCGCCGAACACCATCAGGCGCACGAAGCCCTTGGCGGGCATGTCGGTGCGCGAGATCGCCCAGGCGATCGGCACCCCGAACAGGCCGGCGAGCAGCGCCACGCCGAGGCCGAGCTCGAGCGAGTTCAAGACCGCGCGCAGGTGGCGCACGCTGCCGTAGGCTTCCAAGTAGTTGGCGAGGGTGAAGCGGCCGGTCTCCGGTTCCTGGAAGCTCGAGATCACCAGCCGCACCATCGGGCTCGCGATCAAGAAGACCAGCACCGCGACGAGCACCAGCCACAGCGCCATGCTGGGCTCGAGGAACGCGATCCGCCGCCCGAACGCGCCGCGCTTGGCGGTCTGCGCGATGGTGGTGGGGATGGTCATTGTTTGGTAAGTCCGGTCAATTTCATGGCGGACGCGGCGCTTACTTTCACCTCTCCCCGGAGGGGAGAGGTCGGAGTCCGCGCGCTTGCGCGTGGACTCCGGGTGAGGGGGTTCCTGCGCGATCGATAGGCCGGGGAACCCCCTCACCCCGGCCCTCTCCCCTCCGGGGAGAGGGAGCAGAAGTCACACCCCGAAGGTCTCGCGCCACTGTTTGATCACCTCGGGGATGCCCTTGGAAATCTCCTCGACGCTCGGGCGCACGGTCTTCACGTCCTTGGCGGCGACGGTGCCCTTGGGGGCTGAGACTTCCGGCCGCATGGTTTCGGCGAAATGGTCGACCCACACCTGCGAGGCTTCCGGGCTGAGCAAATATTCCATGAACAGGCGCGCCGCCTGCGGATGCTTGACGCCCTTCATGATGCCGGACGGAGCGAGGATCAGCACGGCGCCGTCGCTCGGGTAGATCATGGCGAGCGGATTGCCCTTCTGCGCGTTCTCCATGGTGGTGCCGACCGGGCCCGCCGACACGATGCGTTCGGCGGCGTTGAGCATGGTCACCGTGTCGTTTGCCGAGCGGCCGATCTGCGGATTGTTCTGCGCCAGCTTCTCGAAATACTGCCAGCCGTAGAGCTTGCGCATCGTCACCACCCAGGTGCCGACGTAGCCGCTGAAGCCGGGATGGCCGAGCGTAACCTTGTCCTTCCACTTCGCCTCGGTAAGGTCGGTCCAGTTCTTCGGCGCGTCGGCGGCGGCAACCTTGGCGGTGTTGTAGCCGATCGCCATCATCCCGGCCGAGGTGACGAAGTAGTGGCCGTCCGGATCGTAGTTCTTGTAGATGTCGAGCACCCGCGCGGCGTTGTCGGGAACGTATTTTTCCAGCAGGCCCTTGTCTTTCATGAAGACGTAATGGCCGATGTCGGTCGAGCTGAGCACGTCGACCTGCATGGCGCCGGCCTTGACCTCCTGCGACACCCGCTGGAACGCGACCTGGGCGGTGGTGCGCACCACGCTCACCTTGATGCCGGGATAGAGCGCCTCGAAGTCGCGGCCGAGCGCCTGCGCGGTGACGTCGTCGGAATGGGCGGTGTACCAGGTGAGGCTGCCCTCCTGCTTGGCGGCGGCGTAAAGCTCCTGCTCGCGCGCGCTCATGGCGCGGGCGCGCGCCGCGCGCGGTCCCAGCGCGGCGCCGAAGCCGAGCGCGGCGAGGCCGGCCCCGCTCCTGAGCACGTCGCGGCGGGATGCGATCGGATCGCGGGCCATGGTGTCCTCCCTGTGCACCGGTCGTGTCGCCGGCTTGCGCCGCAACAGTCGGAAGATCGGTTGCGGCCGTCAAGTGCGCGTTCATACCTCCCCCGCTTGCGGGGGAGGTCGACGCCGCGAAGCGGCGGCGGGTGGGGGCTTCACCGCGAACTCCGGCGTTTGCTGCAGCAGCCCCCACCCTACCCTCCCCCGCTTCGCGGGGGAGGGATTAAGTAGAAAGCGGCGCCTGCGCGTCGATCAGGATGAAGGCGATGCGGCAGGTCTCGGTGCCGTTGTTGACCCAGGCGTGGTTGGTGCCCTGCTGCACCAGCACGTCGCCCGCCTTCAGGTGAACCTCGGAGTCGTCGAGCAGCATGTCGATCTCGCCCGCCAGCACGAGGGCGTAGTCGACGCTGTTGGTGCGGTGGGTGTAGGGGTGGCGCGCCGGCGGGCCATCGGCCTGATGGATGCCCATGGCGCGCACGTAGGCGGCGTTGTCGATCGCTTTGACCTCATCGCCGACCGGCGGGAAGTCGACGATGCGGAAGATCGAGCCGCGCGGCGGCGGCGGGATGCCGATGCTGCGCGCGGCGCGGTCGGCACGGCCGGAAATATCCGCCGGCGTCTCGTCGGTCGCCCACAGCAGGGTCGACACGATGCCGCCCGGGCGCGGGCGCACATTGGGCGCCGCGCCGTCGGCGATTATGATCGCCTTGCCGCCGTCGTCGTGGCCGGTCACCACCCGCCGCACCGGATTGCTCATGCCGCCTCCCACGCGTTATGCCATAGTCGCGGTGCGATCATTTGACGTAGGCACCAGCGCTGTCCAGGGGACCAGACAATGAAGTTCGGCGTTTTCGATCACCTGGACCGCGGCACGGTTCCGCTGGCCGAGCAATACGAGAGCCGGCTGAAGCTGATCGAGGCTTACGAGCGCTGCGGCTTTTACGCCTATCACGTGGCCGAGCATCACACGACGCCGCTCGGCATGGCGCCGAGCCCAAGCGTGTTCCTCGCCGCGGTGGCGCAGCGCACCCGCCGGCTGCGCTTCGGGGCGCTGGTCTACCCGCTGCCGATGTACCATCCGCTGCGGATCGCCGAAGAGATCTGCATGCTCGATCACCTGAGCGGCGGCCGGCTCGAGGTCGGCGTCGGCCGCGGGGTGTCGCCGCACGAGCTCGAGCACTACGGCCTCGACCCGGCGCAATCCCAGGCGGCCTATTTCGAGGCGTTCGCGATCCTCATCCAGGCGCTGACCAGCCGCACGCTCACCTTCGCGGGCAAGTTTCACAGCTTCCGCGACGTGCCGATCGAGATCGAGCCGCTGCAGCGTCCGCATCCGCCCCTGTGGTACGGCGTGTCCGATCCGGCGGCGGTGCCGTGGGCGGCGCAGAATCGCGTCAACGTCGTGTGCAACGGCCCCGTCGCCATGGTGCGCGGCGTCGCCGAGAGCTACCGCGCCGCGTGGCGCGCCGCCGGCCACGGCGCGGCCGCGCTGCCGCTCATCGCCATGACCCGCCACATCGTCATCGCCGACAGCGACGAAGAGGCGCTGGCGAGCGCGCGGCGCGCCTACGCGCGCTGGCACGCGAGCTTCATCCTGCTGTGGAACCGGCACGGCACCAAGCCGTTCCGCGCCGCCTACCCGGACAATTTCGACGACGCCGCGCGGCTGGGCTACGGCGTCGCCGGCACGCCGGCGAAAGTGCGCGAGGTGCTGGCCGCCCAGGTCGCCGAGGCGAACGTGAACTACTTCCTCTGCCGCGTCGCATTCGGCCATCTGTCGTTCGCGGAATCCCTGCGCTCGGTCGAGCTGTTCGCCCGCGAGGTCATGCCGGCGCTGGCGGAAGCGCGGCAGGCGGCGGAGTAGGGTGGGCAAAGGCGCCATAGCCCGTCGAAGACGGGCGCAAACGCCCGTATGGCGCCGTGCCCACGTCACCGCGCCACGAGCAGGCGTGGGCACGCGGCTTCGCCGCTTTGCCCACCCTACGGACTCCGTGTTCACCGCGCTCGCCGCGTGCGATAAGGTCGCCCTGCATCGGCCGGGGATGCAGCACGTCATGGAGATTCGCATGGTCGCCTTTCTCGCTCGCATCGCCGTCCGGCTGCAGCTCGCCATTGCCGTCGCGACCCTGGTCGCGCTCGCCGTGCCCGGCCACGCCGAGGATAAAAAGGTTCTCCGCGTCGGGACCCTCAAGCTCATCCACGGCATCACGCCGTATTTCTATGAGAAGTTCGCGCCGCCCGGTTACACGATCGAAGTCATTCCGTTCGAGAGCCCGACCGACGGCAAGAACGCGGTGCTGACCGGCACGGTCGACACCTGCATTCACGGCATCGCCGCGTTCCTGCTCGGCGCCGCCGCCGGCGAGCCGGTGGTGATCGTGGCCGGCGCCACCAACCGCGGCATGGCGATCGTCGCCGACGCCCATTCGGACATCAAGTCGGTCAAGGACCTCAAGGGAAAGCGCGTCGCCATCTGGCCCGGCTCGACCCAGGAAGTGGTGATCCTCGAACGGCTGAAGGCAGAGGGCCTGTCGATCCAGGACATCCAGCCGATCCGCCTGTCGTTCAGCGACATGCCGGCGGCGCTCGCCCGCGGCGACGTCGACGCCTACGTGGGCGCCGAGCCGGCGGCGGGCATCAGCTTGGCGAACGGCGTCGGGCGCGTGGTCGAATATCCCTACTCGACCCCGATCGGCTCGCTCAACATGATCCTCTCGGCGAGCGAGCAGACGATCAAGGACAACCCCGAGCGCATCAAGCTGATCGTCGACATGCACAAAAAGGCGACCGACTACGCCATGGCCAACCGCGGGCAGATGATCGAAGTCGCCATGCAGAAGCTCGGCCAGCAGCGCCAGTCGATCGAGCTTGCAATCCCCAACGTCGAGCTGACCTGGAAGATCGACGCCGAGTTCATCGCCCGCGCCAAGGCGTACAGCGAGCTGATGCTGGAGAAGAAGCAGATCCGCCAGCTGCCCGACATGGACAAGGCGATCACCGCGCAGTTCATGTGATGCATCGGTCAGTCGTAGCCCGCATGAGCCATAAGGGCGGTTACGCCCGTCTTCGACGGGCTGTGGCGACATGCGGGGATCCCCGGATATCGCTTCGCTCATCCGGGCTACAAAGAAATTGAAACCAACGTGACCAAGCACGTCGCGACCCTGGGAAAAGCGGAGCCGGACGCGGCAGCGCACGCCGGGCCGCGGCGCGGGCGATCGCTGGCGACCGCCCGCGCCATCGCTCTCGGCGCCGGCTTCCCGCTGGTGCTGATCCTGCTGTGGGACCGCGCCGTCGCGCTCACCGGCACGCGCCTGATCCCGAGCCCGCGCCGGGTCGCGGTGATGATGTACGACTTCAGCTTCGGCGGCATCTACGACGACGCCTTCAGCGGCACCATCCTGATCCACCTGTGGAAGTCGATGCAGCGGGTCTATGGCGGCTTCTTCCTGGCGGCGCTGATCGCCATCCCGCTCGGCCTCGCCATCGGGCGCATCAAGCTGCTGCGGCAATTGCTCGATCCGACCATCTCGCTGTTGCGCCCGATCCCGGTGACCGCCTGGCTGCCGCTGTCGATGATCTTCTTCGGCCTCGGCCCCAACGCGGCGATCTTCCTCGTGTTCCTCGGCGCGTTCTATCCGATCCTGCTCAACACCGTGTTCGGCGTGCGCTCGGTCGACGTGCGGCTGTTCGAGGCGGCGGCCATGCTCGGCTGCTCGGGCTCGGCGATGTTCCGCCAGGTCATGCTGCCGGCTGCGCTGCCGGCGATCTTCAACGGCCTGCGCATCGCCCACGGGTTTGCCTGGATCCTGATCGTGGTGGGCGAGATGACCGGCGTGCCGACCGGGCTCGGCTCGGTCATCATGGACGGACGCACCCTCTCGCGCACCGACCTGGTGATCACCGGGATGATCGTCATCGGGCTGGCGGGCTTCGTCACCGACCGGATCATCGTGACGATCAGCAACCGCGTCCTCGGCTGGAGCCCGCAGCACCATGAGTGAGGCCGATGTCCTCGCGATCGAGGCAGTGACCAAGCGCTTCACGCTCGGCGACGGCGAGATCGAGGCGCTCGCCCGCATCGACCTGTCGGTCGCGCCCGGGCAGCTCGTCTGTCTGATCGGCGCGTCCGGGTGCGGCAAGTCGACCTTGCTGCGCGTCATCGCCGGCTTCGAGCCGCCGACCACCGGACGGGTCTCAGTGCGCGGCATGCCGATCACCCGTCCCGGCCGCGACCGCGGCATGGTGTTCCAGGACTACGCGCTGTTCCCGTGGATGACCGCGCGCGACAACGTCGCGTTCGGGCCGCGCCAGCGCGGCCTCGCCAAGCACGAGATCGATGCGATCGCCGGGGAATATCTCAGGCTTGTCGGGCTCGAGCGCTTCGCCGCGCGCTATCCGAGCCAACTCTCCGGCGGCATGAAGCAGCGCGTCGCCATCGCGCGGGTGCTCGCCAACGACCCCGACATCCTGCTCATGGACGAGCCGTTCGGCGCGCTCGACGCGCTCACGCGCGAGCAGCTGCAGCGCGAATTGCTGCAGATCTGGGCGCGCACCGGCGTGACCATCCTGTTCGTCACCCACTCGGTCGAGGAGGCGGCGCTGCTCGGCGACCGGGTGCTGGTGATGAGCGCCGGGCCCGGACAGATCGACTGCGACATGACGATCGACCTGCCGCGCCCGCGCGAGGTCTCCTCGCCCGAGTTCAACGTGGTGCGTCGCGACCTGGCGCGGCGGCTCAAGAGCCATCTGGCGCCGGCACGGGCCCTGGAATCCGCGGAGGGATGAATGGAAGAGCGCGCCGATCCGGTGCTCTACCGCGGCATGGACCGCGCCGCGCTCGACGCCGCCTACAACAACAGCGCGGCGGTCGCCGACAGCCCGCAATGGCTGGCGCGCTGGCGCGCGCGCAGCGCGGTCGTCCGCGCCGAGCCGAGCGCCCGCCTCGACGTCGCCTACGGGGCGCGGCCGCGCGCCAGGCTCGACTATTTTCCGGTGAGCGCCGCGCGCGCGCCGCTCTTCGTCTTCATCCACGGCGGCTATTGGCAGCGCAACGAGAAGGAGACGTTCGCGTTCGTGGCGGACGGGCCGCGGCCGCACGGCATCGCCGTGGCGCTCGTCGGCTATACGCTCGCGCCGGACGCGCGGCTCACCGACATCGTCGCGGAAATGCGCCAGGCGCTGAGCTTCCTGGCCGACCGGGCGGACGACTTCGGCTTCGACCGCGCCCGGATGTTCGCCGGCGGCTGGTCGGCGGGCGGGCACCTCACGGCGGCGGTGAGCGATCATCCGGCGTTGCGCGGCGGCCTGCCGATCAGCGGCATTTTCGATCTCGAACCGATCGCGCTCAACTATCTCAACGAGAAGGTCTTGCTCGACGCGGCCGAGGTCGCGGCCCTGAGCCCGCTGCGAACGTTGCGCCAACCGATGGCGCCGCTGCACCTGAGCGTCGGCGGGGCCGAGCTGCCGGAGCTGCAGCGGCAATCGACAGACTACGCCGCCGCCGCGCAGGCGCGCGGCCTGCCGGTGCGTCTGTCGGTGCTGCCGGGCCACCATCATTTCTCGATCATGGACGAGATCGCCCGGCCGGACGGCGCCCTGGTGCGCGACCTGCGCGAGCTGATCGCGCAGGCCTGAGGCCGCCTCCCCGCCTCGCGGTCAGGCGCGCAATTCATGGTACGGTCGTCCTGTCGGGATACCGGGGGGAACCATGCGGGCCTGCCTTCGCGCCGCCGCCGTTCTCGCGCTGCTGGCCACGCCGGCCGGCGTGGGCGCGCAAGCGCCGCCGCCGCCGATCCCGACCTGCGCGGTTCTCGCCGACGACGCGTGGACGCCGCAGGAAAAATTCGTCTGGACGCGCATCTGCGACGGCGACGTGGCGGATCTCAATCCCGGGGTGCCCACCGGCCACATCGACCCGTGGGCTCGGGGGCTGCCCGCGAGCCGCATCCTGCGGGCGGTCTTCATCGAGACGATCCTGACCCGCGCGCCCTATCGCGGCGCGATCACGCGTCATGGCGTGCGGGTGTCCGGCGCCCGCTTCACCGAGCATATCGACCTGCAGAACGCGGTGCTCGCGAACGAATTGTGGTTCGAAGGTTGCGTGTTCGAAAAGGGCGCGGACCTGTCCTGGCTGCAGACCACCGAGCCGATCGCCTTCAACACGTCGAAGCTCGACGGACCGCTTAGTCTCTATGCGGCGCAAATCGCCTCCGACCTGCACGTGTCCGGTTCGCACATCGGCAGGGTCGAAATGAGCGGCGTCCGCGTCGGCCGCACCCTCGATCTCAGCCGATCGCACGTCACCGACCAGCTCGGCCTGTCGGGGATCGACGTCGGAGCGAACCTCCTGATGAGCGACGGCGAATACGCCAAGGTCAGCCTGCTCGGCGCCCATGTGGCGCACACGCTGAACCTGGAAAAGTCCAGGATCACCGGCAAGCTGCAGATGGACAGCCTGCACGTCGACGTCTACCTGCACTTGCAAAACGCAATGCTCGGCGAGGTCAATCTGCTGGGCGCGCGCGTGCAAAATCAATTGTCGTTCGAAGGCGCGACGGTGACAGGCGAGGTCGACATGTTCGACGGCCAGGTCGGCACCGACCTGTGGATGCGCAACGCCACGTTCCTCGACAAGGTCAATCTTCGCTACACGCAGATCGGCGGCCAGCTCGACTTGAGCGGCGCGAAATTTCATCGCGACGTCGATTTGAGCGGAGCCCGGGTCGGCGGCGCGTTCCAGCTGCATGCGGCGGCATGGTCGCCGAACGTGAGCCTCACCGCGCGCTTCGCCAGACTCGCCGTCATCCCGCGCTTGTCGGATACGTGGCCCCCGAAGCTGCACATCGTCGGCTTGACCTACGACGGCATCCAATCGGTCGAGGGCATCGAATCGGTCGGCGATTGTTTTGACCGATGGTTGGGCCGGCAGGAGCGATACGCGCGGCAGCCTTACGAGCACCTCGCGACCATCCTGCAGGGCCAGGGCGAAATCGAGACCGCGACCGCGGTTCGTTATGCCGAGCGGGAGCGGGACCGCGACGAGCAACGCCGCCATGCGTCCTGGCCGATCTTCTCCTGGCTGACGTTGCTCAAATATCTCATCGGGTATGGATATTACCCGTATTACTCGATCTGGTGGATTGTCGGGTTCGTGATTGTCGGCGCGCTCGTGCTGCGTATCTCCGGCGAGGGCCGCAGGAACGCCATGCCGATCGGCCTCACCTACAGCTTCGACATGCTGCTGCCGATCGTGCGGCTGCGCGACCAGCACTACGCGATCGACCTCATGGGCTGGGCGCGATATTATTTTTATGGCCACAAGCTCATGGGATGGGTCCTCGCCTCCTTCCTGGTGGCCGGGCTCTCCGGACTGACGAAGTAACAGCACGTGCCTCTTTGACACCGTCATCCTGAGAATGCGTGAAACAAACTCGACGTCATCCTGAGGTGCCCGCGCAGCGGGCCTCGAAGGATGGAAGCGAGTCCGCGCCATGCATCCATCCTTCGAGGCTCGCGCTGCGCGCTCGCGCCTCAGGATGGCGATTCCCGCTTGATCGGGCTTGATCCTTGCCGGCATCCGCTCTCCGTTTGCTGCGCCGCATCCACTTCCGCGCGCCGCATTTAACAGGAATTTACAAGCGCTCGGGCCGCTCCCGGACTTCCCTCTGCTGCACCGCATTTCCGGCGGCGCTTGTATTTTGCCTGATAGTTACAAGCGCCCCGCCCGCGCCTGCTGCACCGCAACGCGCGGGCTCGCCGGCCGTCACGCCACCGTGCCGATCGCCTTGAGCCTCCAGCTCCGCGCTTGCAGCTCCCTCGCGCCAGGCGCGGATGGCATCCGCCAATGGGTCCACTGTCCACGCGCGCACCTCCTGCAGTGACGCCGGGTCCTCTGCCTGCCGCAGCAGCTCCGCCGCCTCGCCGCCCGTGAGCTTGTCGGCGAAGAAGGCCGCAACGATCGCCGCCGGCGCGGCGCGGTGCTCCGCCGCCGTCTCGATGTGCAGGACCGGCGGCGCGCCCCCGTCGCGCGGCGGCAGGATGCGCTCGATCAACGCGCGCATCTCGCCGGGGTCGGCGGACAGCGCCTGCGCGGCGATGCGCCGGAATTTCCGTCCGTGGGAAAACGTCATGGGGCATCCTTGTCTCTTACGCGACGGTCACGAGGCCGCGGCAATCCGGCGGGGCGCTTGATCGCCGGAGCGTTCGGCGAGCCGCTCCTCGATCTGCTGCAATCGCGCGGCGACCTCGGTCGACTGCATGATCACGGCGACGCCGGCAATCGCGCGCAGCAGGTGCTCCGCCTCCGTGGGGGTGACCTCGCCCTCGCCCAGCGCCTCCATGACCTCGGCCGCGGCCTGGCGCGCATCCGCGTCGGTCTCGATGCGCGGCAGCTTGAGCGGCACCGGGCGCTCGCGCCGCGGCGCCAGCATGCGCTCGACGCACAGGCGGATGGCGAGGTCGTCGCCCATCTTGGCGAGCCCGATAACCTTCTGGATCACCGCCTCGCTCTCGGCGTCGAGCAGCGCCTCGAGCGCGATGGTCTTCTTGTTGCGGGAGCCGCGCGGCCGCCCGGCCGGATTCCCGCTCTGTCCGGGGAGGAAGGTCATGGTGGGTGGCTCCGGTTTGGTTTATAATGATAGGTATAGATACTATGCGCTATGTTGTCAAGATATCCCTGCAGAAAAGGGGCCCTCTAGGTGGCCCCTTGAATCATGCCGTTCAAGATCAATGTGTTAGTTGGTTCAGGCTCGTGGCAAATGTGGTATACTGCCCGGTATGACGGCGAAAGCACTCAAAGACGTCTTGCAACGGGTCGAGACTTGGCCGGAAGCGGCGCAAGAGGAACTCGCAGAAATCGCGCGCGAGATCGACGCGGAACTCGCGGGCGGCGTCTACCACGCGACCGCGGAAGAGCTGGCGGCGCTCGATGAGGCAGAGCTCAGTGGCATAGCGAGCGAGGAGGAAGTCGAGGCAGCTTTCAAGACGTTCCGCGGCGCATGAACCCGCAGTATCGTAGGGCGCAATAGCGGAGCGTATTGCGCCGCCTTAGTTTCGTTCATCGGCGGATTACGCCTTCGGCTAATCCGCCCTACGGGCGCGCCTCCCATTCCGGGCGCAGCACGGCCATCACCAGTGTTTCCCGGAACACGGCGTCGACCACGCCGGTGAGCAGCGCGCGGCCGTGGCCGCGGCCGGGACGGCCGACGGCGACCCGCTTGATCAGCGTCACCCGTTCGGGCGAGGCCCAATCGCGCACGATGACGAAGCCGATCGGCTCGGGGCCGTCGCGGCCGATAAAATAGGCGTGCCGGCCGTCGGCGAGGGCGGCGCGGTGCTGCGGGTCCTCCCAGCGACCGACGAATTGGTCGAAGCCGGCCGTCCGCTCGGTCGCCATGACGAAGGGGATCGCGGACGCGTCAGCCCGCATGATGTTCAGCGCGAGCAATGTGAACTCCGATCAGCGCAGATCGTAGGTTGGGCACCCTACATGCTGATCAAGTCGCCACGAAATGGCGAGGCCGCCAACTACGGCGGTGTACAAAAATGGGAAGCCCCGGCCGGAGTCGGGGGACGGGGGCCAGGGCTTCCATCTTCGGGACGGCGGCGCCACCATCCCGGTCGTGCGAGTTACGGATGAGGCTTTTCGTGCGACATCACGAATGCCGCTACGCTGCAGCAGATCGAAGCACCCAAAGTGACAGAGAAAAAAGGAAACCACATCTGGAGATATGGCCACATCTGGCGATCCTCCTTAGGGTTAGGTTTCTCTCCAAGTTTGATATAGCGACTACCGGCGGCCGGTGCGCGTGTCCCGATGATATTGTCCAAAACGGAAGTCGACGCGGGGAAAGAAAAGCCCCGGCCATCGCGTCGGGCGATGAGACACGCCGGGGCTTCCATCTTCGGGACGGCGACACGACAAACCAGTCACGCCACGAGCCGTCCCGTCTACAGTCTAGTTCTGCTGCTGGTTAGGACGCGAAGCGGATGCTGGGCGAGCCTATGACGCCGCTCTTTTGCATCGCCGCCTTCAGATCATCCGAGGCGACCCAGACGCGGGCCTTTGCCACGTCGGCGACATCCTGCACGACCACCACATCATTCGGGTCTTCGGCCCGGCGGAACACTCGCCCGTTGGTAATGCCTGCCGAAAGGCGGCTCTTCTCGTGTCCGTCGTAACCCGTACGCCAAGTGGCGTAGTCCTTGACCTTGTGATGGATAGTCAGGTTTTCGGTCGTGTGCTGTGTATTCATCGTATTCATCGCGATACCTCCGAAAACGATTGTTGAATATAATTTGAATGTGCATCATTCAAACTAGGGGCGGCACGTAAGACAGTCCTCGCGGTAAACAAGGCCGGAGAATAAATAAAGGATGAAGAACGGCAGCAACACTGACCTGTTTAAGTGTTCCGCTGGGTTCGACTGGCGTGCTATCTTCTAATATAAGGGCCGGGCGTCCGCCGCCGCCCGCACCGTAATTCCCACCAGAGCCAGCCGTAGCGAGGCTGGCCCTTTAAGATAGTGTCGTTATTAATCAAGGGCGTGCGAAGGCGGCTTCGCCTCCCATTCCGGGGGCAGCACGGCCATCACCAGCTCGTCGCGGTGGCCGCCGCCGAAGAACGCGGAGCTGCGGGCGATCCCTTCGGCGCGGAAGCCCACGGCCTCGTAGGCGCGTTGCGCGCGGGTGTTGTCGGGAAAGACGCCGAGCCAGACGCGCCAGGCATTCGTTTGCTAGCGACCGACGAATTGGTCGAAGCCGGCCGTCCGCTAGGTCGCCATGACGAAGGGGATCGCGGACGCGTCGGCGCGTATGATGCTCAGCGACGGCAATGTGAACTCCGATCAGCGCAGGCCGTAGGGTGGACAAAGCCGCGGAACGCGATAGCCGACGCTTCGCGTCGGCGTTCTTCAAGGGCAAGAACGGCGGCCATAGGCCGCCTATGCCCACTCTACATGCACTGGGGAGACGGGTGCGCCTATCGGCGCGCGGCGGGAACATTTTTGCCACCTCGACGCTTGGCCAACCGAGGCATGCCCTAAAGGCTCAAGCCCGTGCCGGAAAACCGAACCGATGCCCGCCTTTTAGCCATTCCCAGGGGCAACCCATGCGCCTGATCAAGCTGCTTGCGGCTCCGCTCCGAAGCATCGTTCGATTTCCTCTGGTTCAGCTCCTTGTCGTGGTCGCCGTGATTCTGGTGCTGCAGGCCGCCGACAATAATTCGGCGTTCGGCCGAATCTTCAACGGCCTCGACAAGCTCGTCGACGCCACCGTGGGCCTGTTTTCGGCGGTTTTCACCGTGAAGTCCTTCACCAAGTCATGGCTCACATCGGGCTTCATGATTGCCTACGTCTACCTCGCCTGCTTGCTCGTCCTGGCGCTTGTGCGTGTCACGATCGGGGCCTTCGTTTATCTCGTCGCGCGCAGCAATGCGTTTGGCTTGCGAAATGCCATTGCGCGCGAGCGCGGGATTGCGGCTTACCGCGCGTGGGTGCCGTTCGAGAGAATCAGGCCGGCGCACATTCCTCAGCAGGAATGGGAAGAAGCGTTTGCCTGGCCGGCGAACAACGAACCGCCGTACCCTCCGCTGGCGCGACGGATTCTCAGCGGGACGATAAGCTACGTGACCGTGTTGCTGGTCGCGGCCGTTCTGCTCCAGGCCTTTACGCCTTTTCCGGCCCTCACCTGGCTTGGCGAGCTGATAAAATATGTAGCTCGGTCGATTCCATCCGGCTGACCGCCACGGCACTTTTGCGAGATGCCGAGATAGCGCGTGACTTTGGCTTTCCTGCAGTAGGGCGCTCCGTGCGTCATTGCGAGGAGCGAAGCGACGAAGCAATCCAGGGGTTATGCGCGTTGCCCTGGATTGCTTCGTCGCCGCTACGCGGCTCCTCGCAATGACGACCCCGCGAGAGCACGGCCGCCATAGTCCGTCGAAGACGCGCGTAAACGCGCTTATGGCGGCCTTTGCCACCCTCCATGATCGAACAATTTTCGGTATCATTCAATTTCCCTACTGACTCCACGGGAAATACGCGTATGCTGCACTGGCGCTGCCCATAAGATGGCGACGTCCCGAGCTCGCCACCCGCCAAACGCGGCAGCCCAAGTGCCATCGGCAGGCCAATCAAATTGCGCGGATGTGGCTTCTTTCGCACGGTTCGCGAAAGCGCATTTGTATTTGGATAATGCCAAGGGAGTATGGGCCGTGAAGCTCGCAAATCGACTGCTCGGTTTTTCCGCCGGGGCCTTTCTCGGGATAAACTTATGCCTATTCGCCGCTGCAGTGCCGGCCGACGCGATGATGCGTCCTGCGCCCCCTGCCCCGTCCTCCTCGTTGTTGTTGATCCAGGCTTACGACACGGACCTTGACGTCTATACCGGCCCCCCGCCGCCGCATTTTAGAGACCCGGTCCCGATCCATTACCCGCGCCTCGGTCTCACCAGGGTCTACAAATTATGGGGGGAAGCGGACACGACCCCTGCCGTGAGCTTTACCACCGAGCTTCCCGTCCCCTTTCGCCGGCTGGACGACACCACGGTCGTAGACTGCTCGACGCATGCGCACCATGTCCTGTGCGAGCCAATTCCGCGCGGGCGCGGCCGGGAGGGCGACCGGTGCAAAATGGTGACGGATGAACGCATGTATGAGTGCGCCCCCGGCTTCAAGTGTGCACATCGCGCGGACCCCGCCGATACGATGGCGTGCGCCCACGAAACAAATCGATGAGAAAGCGGTAAATGCCTCCGGCCGGCATCGTAGGGTGGGCAAAGGCGCCACAGCCCGTCGAAGACGGGCGTAAACGCCGTTACGGCGCCGTGCCCACGCAGAGCAGAGATTGGCGATGAGCCGCGTGGGCGCGCCGCGTTCCGCGGCTTTGCCCACCCTGCATGCCAAGCGCAAATTGCAAAATTTCGCATAACGACAATCTATTTGATCGCTCAGGCAAGAAGGTCGATAAATGACGCCAAATTAAACGGCTCGTTATGACGGCATACCGTGAGTGGTCGCGCAGGGCGATCAACTGTCAGTGATAAGGGTTGGCATTTTACTCTCTGCGATTGTATCATGTTCGGCAAGGCGGCGCGTTGCAGCGGATCCGCGGCGGTGACGGGAGTGCCCATATACGACCAAGCCTTCGACCTTATTGCCAGCCTGGACCAGATGCCGGACATCGACACCGTCGTCGCCGGAGTGGAACGGATTTTTGCCCGCTACGGAATCACGCGGCTGCTTTTCACCCGGCTTCCCGAGACGCAGTTCGAGCGGGGAGTCCTGGCATCACGCTGGCCCGCCGAGTTCCTCAATCTCTATGTGCGCAACGACTACATCCGCTTCGATCCGATCGCGCGGCGGTGCCGGCGGTCGTCCCAACCGTTCGAATGGACGGCGGCGGATTATTATCACGACCCGGAACCGCGCACGGCCGAGGTCATGCGACGGGCGGCGGAGTTCGGCATCAAGCGGGGCTTCGTCGTCCCGATCAACACCCCCGACGGCTTCGAAGCCTGCGTGCGGATGTCGGGCGTCAATCTCGACCTGACGGCGCGCACCAAGCCGCTCATCCACCTCGTCGCGCTCTATGGCTACGAGCGGGTGCGCCAACTGGCCGGGCGGGAGCCGGACGCCAAGCCGCAATTGACGCCGCGCGAGCGCGAGGTGCTGCAATGGGTGGCGCGGGGAAAATCCGCCTGGAAGATCGGCGAGATCCTCAAGATCGGCAAGCGCACGGTCGACGAGCATGCGGCGACCGCGGGGCGAAAGCTCGGCGCGGCCAACCGCGTCCACGCCATAGCCCTCGCGTTGCGCGGCAGGTTGATCGAATGAATTGCAAGCGCAGTGGCGGCTTGATCCCTTTGCAAATATTGTCGTGAGTATAAATTCATAAGTCGAACTACTCATCCTAAGCACTTTCATGTATTTGATCCACGATGAGCGTGATAATACTGAGACGTTATTTGATGAATACGCTGCTGCACTAGAAACTTGTTAACGCAAGGCGTGCGATCGTCCCTCGTGTTTGACGAGGGGAGCACAGCGTGCCCGGGGATGATTTCAGCGGACGTCTTGCCGCCGTGCGCCGGCGTTTTGCGTCGGGCCTCGCCGACAAGATCGCGGCCACCCGGGCGGCCATCCCGACGCTGACGGCCGACCACGCCGCCGCCGCCGCGGCAGTCGCGGAATCCTATCGGCGCATCCACGGCATCAGCGGCGTCGGCGCCTCGGTCGGGTTCGTGACCACCGGCGAGGCGGCGCGCGCGGTCGAGGCGGTCCTGCTCCCGCCGTTTCGCGCCGGCCGCGGGCTCACCGTCAACGAAATCACCCGGCTGGAGCAGCTGCTCGCCGCGCTCTCGTCCGCCGCTCAGGCCGAACTGCAAACACCGCCGAACAACCAGGGATGATTACGATGTCTTCGTCTGCCCAAACCCTCGCCGCTCTGTGCCTTGCCGCCGCAACGCTGATCGCCGTCGATCGCAGCGAGGCGCGCAATCAAGGGCCCGTGCGCGAACCGCTCCAGGCTGTTGCGCCGGCGCCCGCGCCGGCCCTTGCGCCGGCCGAGACGCCGATCGCCCGCACGCACCCCACCGCGCTCATTTCCGTGACCACCCTCGCCAGCCTGGGATTTGCCGATGGACTGCGGTTCGCAAATCTCGACGGCCGGCGCGACGTGTTCGTTCCGGTGCCGCAGGGCGGCGAAATCGCGCCGAGCGAGCTCGTGCTCGCCTTCGACGACGTGAGCGCCTACGAGGCGCGCCGCAGCTTCGAGGTCCTGGTCAACGATCGCAGCGCCGCCGCGATCGCCCTCGACGGCCACGGCAGCGGACGCATCGTCCGCGTTCCCCTCGCCTCCGCCAAGGCGCGCGACGGCTTTCTCAAGCTCTCGTTCATCTACGCCGGGGCGGCGACCCAGGATCGCTGCATCGACGCGCGTTACGTGGGCGACAGCCTGACCATTCGGCCGGAAACCGCGGTCGAGCTCGAAGTCGACTTTGCCGGCGCGCCCGACGTGGCGACCACCGCGGCGCTGATGCCGCGCAATGTCGCGCTGGCGGTGCCGGGACGGCCGCTGGCGCCCATGGAAATCGCCGCGACCTTGACGGTCGCGCGCGCGCTGACCGAGTCCGGTCACCGCGTGAGCCTGCATTATGGGACCGACCGGCTCGCTGCGCTCGTCGAGCGCAGCGATGCGCGCCGCTGGACCCTGGGCCTCGTCGTCGTCGCTCCGCTCGCGGAGATTTCCGGACAGCTCGATGCGCCGCTCGCGACGATTGCCGGCGCGATGCCGACCTTCGGCACGCTCGCCGCGGTCCGCATCGGCGGCCTGCCGGCGCTCGTCGTGTCCGACGTGGCGGCGGTGCGCGCCGGCCGCCTGCTCGGCAGCGCCTCCCTCGGCGCAACCCGCGGCATCCAAGCGACGGCGGTGCACGAGGTCGCCCGGGCTTCGGCTCCCTCCGACCGCGTCAGCTTCGACCAGCTCGGCATCGCGCCGGTGGACGCCGCGGTGTTCGGACGCGCCGATCTCGCGGTCGCGATCGACGCCCGCGCCCTGCCGGCCGGAACAAGACCGTCGCGCCTGCTGCTCGACGTGATGGTCGCCCCGGACGGCGCCGGCGAGAAGGCCGTGGTGAGCGCGTTCGTGAACGAGCGGCTGCTCGCCAGCACGGTGGCGGCAACCGGCGAGCCGACCCGGTTCGACCTGCCGTTCCCGGACGGGCTCGTCGGCACGACCGCCAACCTGCGGGCCGAGGTGCAGCGGCGCAGCGCCCAGGGCGATTGCAAGTTCGAGCCGCAGGGCTATCCGGCGCAAATCCTCGGCTCGAGCGCGATCGTGCTGGCGAAAGCGGAAACCCCGGCGCACGACTTTTCCGATCTCGTCGCCCACTGGTCGAACGGCGTCGATGTTCTCATCCCGTCCGACGCCGCGGCGCGGCCCGATCGCGTGCTCGGCCTGCTCGTCGACGTGGTGAGCGCGCTCTCGTCGCAGGCCGCGCCGATCAACGTGCGGTTCGCGGCGGGCGTCGACGCGGTCCCAACCGGCCCCTTCGTCGCCGTGAGCAGCACACCGCCCCCGGGCGCCGCAACGCGGGTGCGGTTCGATCGCGGCCGCGTCACGGTCGCCGACCGCAACGACCGCACGCTGCTTGACCTCGGCGGGTTTTCCGCCGGCGCGGTGGCTCAACTGGTGAGCGTGGGCGCCTACCCCGGTCTCTGGATCAAGCCGCTTGGCGCCGACGGGGCGCTGCCGGCGCCGCCGAAGGTGCGGCTCGATCGCGGCGACGTGGCGTTCGTCGACAAGACCGGCGTCGCGCTCGCCATGTCGACGGAGCGCGACACGCTGGTGCGCATCGCCTACCCCGACCAGGTGTCGTGGCTGACCTTGGCCGGACAGTACCGCTCGTGGGTCATCGGCGGCCTGTGGCTGCTCGCGACCCTGGTGTTCCTCGGCGTGCTGCAGATGATATTCCGTCGCCGCGCGCGCGCGGCGGGCGAATAGGGCCGGCCATGCCGCCGCTCTCGCCCTCCGATCGCGGACTCGGCGACCTCCTCGTCGCGCGGGGCATCCTCTCGCTCGGCCAGCTCGACGAGGCCGTCGACCTGGCCGAGCGATGGAGCGTGCGCCTCACCGATGCGGTGCTCTCCCGCAATTGGGTTGCGCCGGAATCGCTCTATCGCGGCCTCGCCCATCATTTCGACCTGCCGTTCGTCGATTTGCTCGGCGAGCCGCCGGATGCGCGGCTGCTCGTCGCCGCCGAGGCCGAGACCTATGCCCGCACCCTGACCGTGCCGTGGCGGCGGCGCGACGGCGTGATCCTGATCGCCACCGCCGAGCCCGGACCGGACACCGTCCTGCTCGCGCGCCGCCGGTGGGGGCAGGCGATCGAGTTCGTGGTGGCCTCGAAGTTCGACATCATCTGGACGGTGCAGACCGCCTTTGCCGACACCTTGTCGCACGGCGCCGTGTTCGATCTCGCCGAGCGCGACCCCGCCATGTCCGCCCACCGGGTGTTCACCGCGGGGCAGGCGGTGACCGGGTACGCGCTGGTCAGCGCCTTCCTGGCCGGCCTCGCCTTCGCGCCGATCCCCACCCTGGTCGCGCTCAATGCGGCGATGAGCCTGTTCTATCTCGGCAATTTCCTGATCAAGGGCGTGCTCGTGTCGGTCGGCGGCGGGCGCTCGGCCGACAACGACGAAGCCATCGCGATCGCCGCCCGGGCGCTGCGCGACGAGGACCTGCCGGTCTTCACCGTGCTGGTGCCCATGTTCCGCGAGGCGCGCGTGCTGCCGATGCTCGCCGACGCGCTGCGCAAGCTCGATTACCCGCTCGGCAAGCTCGACATCAAGCTCGTGCTCGAAGCCGACGACGCGGAGACCATCGAAGTCGCCCGCACCCTCGGCCTCGAAGGCGTGTTCGAGGTCATCCGCGTTCCCCCCTCGCTGCCGCAGACCAAGCCGAAGGCCTGCAACTTCGCCCTGCGCTTCGCCCGCGGCGAATATCTGGCGATCTACGACGCCGAGGACCGTCCGGAGCCCGACCAGCTGCGCAAGGTGGTGGCGACCTTCCAGCGCTCGTCGCCCAACACCGCGTGCCTGCAGTGCCGCCTCAATTACTACAACGCGGACGAAAACTGGCTCACCCGCATGTTTGCGCTCGATTACGCCCTGTGGTTCGACCAGGTGCTGCCGGGCCTCGAGCGCCTCGGCGTGCCGATCCCGCTCGGCGGCACGTCCAATCATTTCAAGGTCGCGGTGCTGCGCGAGCTGCACGCGTGGGATCCGTTCAACGTCACCGAGGACGCCGATCTCGGCATTCGCCTGACCCAGAAGGGCTATCGGGTCGGCGTCGTCGATTCGACCACGTTCGAAGAGGCGAGTTGCCATGCCGGCAATTTCATCCGCCAACGCTCGCGCTGGATCAAAGGCTACATGCAGACGTTCCTGGTGCACACGCGCCGGCCGCTGCATCTGCTGCGCACCACCGGGCCGCTCGGCTTCCTCGGCTTCGTCTTCTTCGTCGGCGGCACCGTGCTGTCCGGCCTGTTCAATCCGATCTTCTGGGCGATCTATCTGGTCTGGCTCGTCGGGTCGGCATTCAGCCTCGACATCGTGTTCCCGCAGGCCATCCTCTTCCTCAGCCTGTTCAACCTGCTCGCCGGCAACGGCGCTTTCACCTACCTGAGCATGCTGGCGCCGATCCGGCGCGGCTGGCTCAAGCTCATCCCGTACGGCCTCACCGGCTTCGCCTACTGGGCCCTGATCTCGATCGCCGCCTACAAGGGGCTGTGGCAGCTCCTGCGCAACCCGTTCTATTGGGAAAAGACCCATCACGGCGTCTCGAAACACGTCGTGCGCGAGCTGGCGGCGGCCGAGGGGAGCACGTCGTGACGCGGCTCCTGACCTGCGCGCCGATCGGCCTCGTGGTCTTCATCGCCGTCCTGGCGCTGGCGGCCTTCAGCCTCAAGGCCGGAGCCATCGCCGACGACGGCGTCATGCTGTGGGCGGGCACCATCGCGGCCGGCGACGGCGACATGTCGATCGGGCGGATTCTCGCCGCCTACCCGACCGTGCCTTTCTTTGCGACCGCGCTGATGCAGGTCGTCGCGCCAGCCGGCACGCCCACCCCCGCGCTGCTGGCCGCCGGCCTGGCCGGGCTGCTTGCGGCCGCATGGTTTCTGTCGTTGCGCGGCGCCGGGCTGGCCCCGCTCGCCGCCGGCACGGCCACCTTGCTGATCGCGTTTCATCCGGCATTGCTGCGCGCGGCGGTCGCCGGACCGGCCGAGATGTTCCTCGTCGTATTCCTCTACGTCCTCGGCACCGCGCTGTACGACCTGCGCGCGCGCAGCGGCGTCTCCGAAGTGATGGCGGTGGGATTGGCGCTGGTCGGGCTTGCGTTCGCGCACCCGATCGGCGCGGCGCTCGCGTTCGCCGCGACGCCATTCCTTATCCTGGCGGTGCGTCCGCAACTGGTCGCCAACTCGGCCGGCAATGTCGTGCTTGCCCTGGTGTTTCCCGTGATCTTCTGCGCCGGCGCGTTCGCCTACACGTCGTGGGTGTTTCCGGGCAGCGGCTGGAGCTTCTTCGTCGCGCCGTCCGCGAGCCTCGCGTCCTGGACCGCGGGCGTGCCGCCGCTCCTCGGCGAGCGGTTCGGCGGCATGGCCGCGCTCAATGCCGCCCTCACCGTGGCGCTCGCGCTCGTGCTGGCGGCGCCGGTCGCGCCGGTCGCGCTCGCCTGGGTCTACCGCCGCCGGCCTCTCATCGCGCCGGCGTCGATCATCGCCGCCGCCGCGGTCGCCGCCGCCGCGCTGGCGGTCTCCGCCGGGCTGTTCGGTGAGCCCGCCATTCTCGTCGCCGCCGCGCCGGTGCTCGCCGCCATCGTTCTCATCCGCGTGCCGATGGTACGCGAACGCCTCGCGACCGTGATGGTCCTGCTGGCCCTCGGATGGGCCGGCGGCTGCATGGCTCTCGTGCTCGCCGACCCGCGCGGCGCGGCGCTCATGCACCTTGCGCTCGCCGGCGATGGCGACGACCGGCAGAAAATCGACGCCCTCGCGCTCGGCGGGGCGACCGTCGGCCGCGACGGGATTCTGGTGGACAGCGACAACGCCCCCGCGGTCGTGCTCGGCCGCGGCCGCTCGCGCGGACTGCTGTCGCCCGCGGACGAGGCGTTCGCCTTCGCGCTCATGTTCTCGCGCATCGACACGCCGCTCGTCGCCGTTCCCAGCCCGGACACCCGCATCGGCGCGCGCGACCGCCTGAACAAGGCGTTTCCGCTGCTCTACCGGCGTGGCGCTCCCGGTTACCGCCTCGTCTATCAGAACGACTCCTGGCGCCTCTATGCCCGCAACGAAGCGGGGAGCTCGCCGAAATGATGACCGTGCTGCAAAAAAACAATGCGTTCAACCGTCAAACAGAGGTTCCCATGCGTATCCTTGTGGTCGACGACAACGAAGACTCGCGCGACGTCACCGAAGCCGCCCTGCTGAGCGCCGGCTACCGCGACGTGCAGACGGCCGCCTCCGCGGCGACCGCGTTCAAGCATCTCAAGCTCGGCACGGTCGGCGCCGAGGTGAGGTGCGACATCGACATCATTCTGCTCGATATCGTGATGCCGGAGATCGACGGGATCGAGGCGTGCGCGATGATTCGCAAAGATCCGCGCCACACCGACATTCCGATCATCATGGTGACGTCGCTCGACGACATGGACAGCCTCGCCAACGCCTTCGTGGCGGGCGCGACCGACTACGTCACCAAGCCGGTCAACCGGATCGAGCTGCTCGCCCGCGTGCGCGCGGCACTCAAGCTCAAGTCGGAGCTGCAGCGGCGCAAGGCGCGCGAGCGCGAGCTGCTGGAATTTCTCTCCACCTGGGGCGAGCGCCGCGCGACGCTATGGATCGACGGCGTGACCGGCCTGTTCGTCGGCGAGGTCGCCGAAGCCTACCTGACCGCGGCCGGCGACCAGCGCGACGGCAACGGCCGGACCGAGGCGATCTCGATCGTCGCGCTCGCGGTCGACCGGCTCGATGCCTATCGGTCAAGCCAGGGCGAGGAGGTTTCGCGCGGCATCCTGGCGCGGGTGGCGCACGCGGTGCGCGGCACCGTCGCGACCGTCGGCGCCGTGGCGGCATCCTATCGCAACGGCACGATCGTGCTGGTGTTGCCGGAATTCGGCGCCGAGGCGGCGCAGGAACTCGGCGAGGCGCTGCGCGCCGCCGTCTCCAGGCTCGCCATCGCCAATGCCGAATCGATCGCGGCCGATCACGTCACCGCCACCGTGGCGGTGGTGTCCGGCAACATCCGCCGCGGCGTCAACCGCGCCCATTTGCTGGCGCACGCGATTTCGACCGTCAGCGAAGGCGCGCGCGGCGCGGGAAACCAGATGATCGCCGTGACCGTGTGAGTCGGAGATCAGATGTCAGAGGTCAGACACCCCACGATCGTCATCGTCCGCGAAAGCGGACGATCCAGTAAACGTCGCCGGCTCGGGATGATCTGCATCGGTTGTGCTTACTGGATGCCCCGCCTTCGCGGGGCATGATGAGTGAGGGTGTGAAGCCACCGATTCAGTCCTCTGTCAGTCGCGTAGGAGTAAGGCGTGATGCGCAACCGCGTAGCGTGTTGGTTGCTTGTTGGACTTGGCCTGACGGCGTCGGCGCGCGATGCGGCAGCCGGCGCATGGACGCTCGAGGCCGGTACCGGGCAATTGATCATCACCAACACCCTGAGCCAGGGAGTCGATATCTTCAACGCGGCGAGGAGCCTGCAATCCACGCCGCGCTACAGCAAGGACGAGCTGCAAGCCCTGGTCGAATACGGCGTGACCGACCGGTTCACCGTCATTCTCGAACCCATGCTGCAGCACGTCGACATCGGCGCGCCGGTCGACGCGCAACGCAGCGGCCTCGGCTACACCGAGCTCGGCGGGCGGGTGCGCCTGTTCCAGGGCGACTCGTGGGGCGACTCGTGGGGCGACTCTTGGGTCATCTCCGGGCAGACGACGCTGCGCGTTCCCGGCACCTTCGATCGTTCCAACCCGGCGGCGCTCGGCTACACCGATACCCAGCTCGACGTGCGCGCGCTGTTCGGCTACACTTTCAAGGCCGGTGCGTGGCCCGCCTTCGTCGACGTGCAGGTGGCGCAGCGCTTCAGCCTCGGCTGGCAGCCCGACGAGTTCCGCACCGACATCACGTTCGGCGTCCGCCCCGCGCCGCAATGGCTGTTGCTGGTCCAGTCGTTCAACGTCGTGTCCGAAGGCGCCGGCACCTGGGGGCTTCCCAGCTACGATTACTCCAAGCTGCAGCTCAGCGGCGTCTATTCGGTCACCCCGGCGCTCTCCCTGCAGCTCGGCGCGTTCACGGCCTATACCGGCCGCAACGCGCTGCAGGAGAACGGCCTCGTGTTCGGCGCCTGGTACAAGTTCTAGCTAGAGCATGTTCCGATGGGATCGACGCAGTCCGTAGGGTGGGCAAAGGCGGCCAAAACTTCGCCGCACCGCACGGTGTGCGTTCCGCCGTGCCCACGTCGCCCGACCGCGTGGGCACGGCGGATCCAGCACCGTGCATCAAACGAAGCTTTGGGGCCGCCTTTGCCCACCCTACGCGCGATTCCAGTCGATCGAAATATGCTCTAGAGCATGATCCCGAAAGAGCCTGCCCGGACCCCGGATCAAGTCCGGGGCAGGCTGCGAGCCGGGGTGAATACGGTTTTGGCAAGGATCATCTCCAACAATCGCTCAGGGCAGGGAATCGCGATCAATATTCATCACGGGAGTTAAGCACGGAGTTACCGTATCTTTTGAAACCGGGGTCGAACACCCGCGATAAGCAAATCAATAACTATATGAGTGTCGCAGGTCCCCTGTGTGGGGACGAAGGAATTTGCCATGAAGACTCTCATATCTTCCTTTCTCAAGGACGAAACGGCAGCGACCGCCATCGAATATGGACTGATCGCTGCCGGCATCGCGGTCGCGATCATCGCCATCGTCAACGGCCTTGGCTCGACGCTGAACGCCAAATTCACGAGCATCAATACCCAGCTTCGATAAGCGATCGCCCCGTTGGAAGACTTGGACTTCGGCCGTTTGCTGGAACCTTTTCTTGCGTGCCCGAAGGCGAGGCAGCGCGTCGGATCATAATCGGTCAGTGCATGGACGGGCTGCTTACGCGCAGGGTTGCGCGGGAAGGCAGAAGGTTTGCAACGCTGCGATAAGCTCTTTCATATCCAGAACTTTGATGAAAAAGCAGCACGCCGCCGGGCTGCACACCACGTTCTCTCCGGTCATTTAACGTTTGTTAGTCACGCGGCAAGCCAATCGCGGAACTACGTATACTACCGTAGTGATATGCGGGCCGGCTCGACCCAAATCACCGGTATCCTCCAGGAGGAGATCTATGCGAGCCGTGCAAACGGATGCCGGCCAAGGTGCGCCCCGGTCCGACGAGAGCGCGCAGCCAACCCATGCGCCCCACGCCATTATTTGGACGGCGATCATCGGCTTGGCGTTCTGCGCGGCCGCCTTTGCGTTCATTTGGAACTGGGAGAACGCACTGGGGCAAAAGGAGCTTGCCGCCGGCTCGGAAGGCCACCAGTTGGCCGTGCAAAACGGGCTCGACGACTATGTATCGGGTTTGACCGCGTTGCGCGCCCTGTTCGAGTCCGCGCCCAGCGTTACTCGCGCTGAATTTGAAAGCTTCACGGAACGGATTCTGGAGGACAGAACGGAGGTACAGAATTTGTCCTGGGCGCCACGCGTCACGCGCGCTGAGCGGCCCATGCACGAATTGGCGGCCGAGCGCGACGGCGTCCCGGGGTATCGCATCAAAGCCGTCGGGACGGACGGCAAGATGAGCCGCTCGGAGGAGCGGGATGAATACCTGCCGATATTCTACGCATCAGTAAAATCGCGGACTTCTCCGATCTACGGTATCGATTTGCTGTCGCAGCCGATTTTGTCGGAGGCGCTCGATCGGGCGCGCGACAACGATCGACTGTCCGTCGTCCCCGATTTCATCCTTCACAGCGTCTCCGGCAATGTGCAAGGAATACTGTTTTCCTTTCCCGTGTATCGGATGGGCGCGGCGCGCGGCACGGTGGAGGAGAGGCGGCGCAATCTCCTCGGCTTTGTTCATGGCGCATTCCTGGTCCGGCAGGCGTTCGACCGGGTCTTGGACACGGTTGCGACGCCGCGCGGCATCGATCTTTATCTGTTTGCGCCGGATTCCGGCCCCGACGCGCGACCCATGTACGTCCATGGCTCGCGCCTGCGCACCTCGCCGGTTGCGGCGGCGACCTTGGCGCTCGTCACCGGCGGCCGGCATTTCGAGGGGACGCTGTCGGCAGGTGATGCGCGCTGGAAACTGGTCGCGGTA
>Ga0193751_1000053_pt1 | contig 101380 bp, 96 predicted proteins | sample L1c2metaG_FD_143050 | JGI IMG/M metagenome (GOLD analysis project Ga0193751, IMG submission 143050) | Soil microbial communities from a riparian zone of the East river system, Colorado, United States - L1c2 | ecosystem: Environmental > Terrestrial > Soil > Riparian zone | place: USA: East... | reverse complement strand
CGTCGGGCAAATCAAATTTACGACTCGCTCCGTCTCGCCTCACACAGAGGGGCGGCTCGCGATCGTCACGAAACGCGGGGCGGGATGCGGTGGACGCAAGTTGCGCTTTCGACGATGGCGCTATTTTGCGGACGGCGAAGTCGTGTGGTCCTGACGCCCCGACGCTGGCGTCAAGTTTCGCGAGAGGCAACTTTCGCGAAGCGACGGTGGCAACAAAGCCCGGCTCACCGGGGAGAGCGCGCTATAAGCCGTAAACCATTGCGCGGGGAATGCCGGGTGAAACCAGTGTGACCGTGGTGACTACACTCGTATGCTCATTTTATTTTGCATGCGAGGCTGCGGGCGCATCGAGCGCCCGGCATTCCCTGCGCCCTCTGTTCTTGGGGCGAACGATTGCAGCGAAACTCGGGCGCCTTCCGCGCCGCGGGAATGCGGAGGTGTGTTCTAAGTTACCTCGCCCCGCTTGCGGGGAGAGGTCGGATCGCCCCTTGAGGGCGATCCGGGTGAGGGGGACTCACCGCGTACTTCTCATCCTCGGAGTTTGCGGAAGCAACCCCTCACCCCAACCCTCTCCCCGCAAGAGCGGGGCGAGGGAGAAGGAAAGCGCCGTGCGGACCGCTGTTTGATTTGACGTCATTGCGAGGAGCGCTTGCGACGAAGCAATCCATTCTTCCTTTACGTGGCACGATGGATTGCTTCGCTGGCGCTCGCGATGACCCCAATACGCCTCGACTACTTCGTCTTGCCGTCCTTGTCGTATTGCGCGAGGTAGGCCCAGAGATCGCTGGCTTCTTTCTCGTTCTTGATGCCGGCGAACGCCATCTTGGTTCCGGGAATCTTCGCCTTCGGGTCCTTGATGTAGTCCTTGAATTCGGCCTCGCTCCAGGTGATGCCGGAATTCTTGTTGGCGTCGGAATAATTATAATCCGGCGCGGTGCCGGACTTGCGGCCGTTGAGCCCGTTGAGCTCGGGTCCGACCTTGTTCTTGGCGCCATCGCCGATCGCGTGACAGGCCAGGCATTTATTGAAGGACGTCTTGCCGGCCGCGGCGTCCTGCGCCAGGGCCGCCGGTGCGGCGGCCGACGATGCGATGATGACCAGTGCGCTCAGTGTCAATTTTTTCATTGTCCGCTCTTCGTTGCTTGGGGGTGCTCCACGACTTGTTTGTGGCACAGGCCGCGCATGATGGACAAGCCCGCGAAATGCCGTTCAGGTTTGCTGGTTCGCGCCAAAAGCTTGTGGATCTTGCCGGTCCGCCAGGCTCCAGCCGGTCTACCCAAAGTGATCCAGACGTGCTTGATTTGTCTTGATAATCGGCCAAGCCGCGGGCTTCGGAGCCAGCCCATGATCCGGAAAAAGGCGGGTACCAATTTTCGGAAAAAGATCATGGGTAAACAAAGCGGTGAGATCATGAAGCGATTTAACCCAATCGCATCATGAATCGAGCGTGGGAGGAATTCACATGACCATCATGATGCCCGCGCCGGATCAGGCGGTTTTGAGCCGCCGCGAAGCCATCGTCAATGCGTTGCGCGGGATCGTGCCGGGCGAGGGCGTCATCGACAGTCCCGCCGAAATGCTGCCTTACGAGTCCGACGGCCTGATGGCCTATCGTCAGCCGCCAATGGTGGTGGTGCTTCCCGACACCACCGAGCAGGTGTCGCAGGTTCTCAAATATTGTTTCGAGCAAGGCATCAAGGTGGTGCCGCGCGGCTCCGGCACCTCGCTGTCCGGCGGCGCGCTGCCGCTCGCGGACGCCGTGCTGCTGGGCTTGGGTAAATTCAAACGCATCCGTGAAATCGATTTCGACAACCGCGTGGTCGTGACCGAGCCGGGGGTGACCAATCTCGCCATCAGCGAGGCGGTCGCTCATGCCGGGTTCTACTATGCGCCCGATCCGTCGTCGCAAATCGCCTGCTCGATCGGCGGCAATGTCGCGGAGAATTCCGGCGGCGTGCATTGCCTGAAATACGGCATGACCACCAACAATGTGCTGGGATGCGAGATCGTGCTGATATCAGGCGAGATCCTCCGCATCGGCGGCAAATCCGCCGAGAGCGGCGGTTATGATTTGATGGGAATCATCACCGGTTCCGAAGGCCTGCTCGGCGTCATTACCGAGGTCACGGTGCGAATCCTGCAGAAGCCGGAGACCGCCCGCGCGCTGATGGTCGGCTTCGCCGAAGTCGAGGCGGCCGGCGAATGCGTGGCGCGGATCATCGGCGCCGGCATCATCCCCGGCGGCATGGAAATGATGGACAAGCCCGCGATCCACGCCGCCGAAGCCTTCGTCCATGCCGGCTATCCGCTCGACGTCGAGGCGCTTTTGATTATCGAGCTCGATGGTCCCGGCGTCGAGGTCGACGAATTGATCAAGCGCGTGGAGGCGATTGCGCAGGCTTGCGGCTCGACCACTTGCCAAATCTCCAACTCGGAAACCGAGCGCAATCTGTTCTGGGCCGGCCGCAAGGCGGCGTTTCCCGCCGTGGGGCGGATTTCGCCGGACTATCTCTGCATGGACGGCACCATTCCGCGCGGCGCGCTGCCACAGGCGCTGGCGCGAATCCGCGAGCTGTCGAAAAAATACGATCTGCGCGTCGCCAACGTGTTTCACGCCGGCGACGGCAATCTGCACCCCCTGATCCTCTATGATGCCAACCAGCCTGGCGAGATGGAGCGGGCGGAGACCCTCGGCGCCGATATTTTGAGGGCCTGCGTCGAATTCGGCGGCGTGCTGACCGGCGAGCATGGCGTCGGCATCGAAAAGCGCGACCTGATGGGCGAGATGTTCAGCGAAATCGATCTAAACCAGCAGCAGCGGCTGAAATGCGCCTTCGACGCGCAAGGATTGCTCAACCCCGGCAAGGTGTTTCCGACCCTGCACCGCTGCGCCGAACTGGGCCGCATGCACGTCCATGGCGGCAAGCTGGCGTTTCCCGAACTGCCTCGGTTTTGAGGACATGGCCTTCGCCCAAATTTCAATCGTCATACCCCGCGTAGGCGGGGTATCCAGTATTCCGCGGCGTCAGTCATCATCTCCGGCGCTTGCGATTACTGGATCGTCCGCCTTCGCGGACGATGACCAAACGACAGATGTGAACGCGTGGACACTTTAAAAGTACGTGACGCCGAAGACGTCGAGCAGGCCGTGCGCGCGGCGATCGCGAGCGAGCAGCCGCTGGAAATCACTGGCCATGGCACCAAGCGGCAGATTGGCCAGCCGATGGCGACCAACGCGCTGCTCGATCTGTCGGCGCTCAACGCCGTCATCTCATACGAGCCAAACGAGCTGATCATCACTGTTGAAGCGGGCGCGCCGCTCGCCGACGTCAAGTCGCTGATCGATTCCAAGAATCAGCAGTTCGCGTTCGAGCCGGTCGATACCGCGCTGCTGCTGGGGACGCCGGGTGGCGGAACCATCGGAGGTATGATCGGCGCAGGCCTTGCCGGGCCGCGCCGCATTCAGGCCGGGGCTGCCCGCGACCATCTGCTCGGCGCGCATGCGGTGTCCGGCTTTGGCGACAGTTTCAAGGCCGGCGGGAAGGTGGTGAAGAACGTCACCGGCTATGATCTTTGCAAGCTCCTGGCGGGGTCGTGGGGCACGCTCGCGGTCATGACGGAGGTCACGCTGAAGGTCATGCCGAGGCCCGAAAGCGAGCGCACTTTGGTGCTGCGCGGACTGGACGACGCAACAGCCAACCGGGCGATGACGGCGGCCTTGGGCTCGCCATTCGATGTCTCCGGCGCCGCCCATGTGCCGAACTCGATATTTCGCGACGCCGGGAGTGGCCTCGGCGACGTCGGATCAAAGCGGGAGGCGGCGACGTTGTTGCGGCTGGAGGGTATTACGGCCTCGGCGACCCATCGCGCGGCCGCGCTCGCCAAGGCGCTCTCGCCGTTTGGGATGGCCGAAATTCTCGAGGATGACGCTTCAGCGGCGCTATGGGCCGCCTTACGCGATGTCGAGCCCTTCGCGGCCAAGGGCGCACTCGGCGCATGGCCGGTGTGGCGCATCGTCTGTCCGCCAGCCTCCGGCGGTGCGCTGGGCGAGGCCTTGGCGCGCGATAGCGGCGGCGATGTGATCTACGACTGGGGTGGCGGCCTGATCTGGGCGGCGCTGCCCCCCAATGCCGACGCCCACGCGGCATTGCTGCGTCCGCGTGTCGAAGCCGTTGGCGGCCATGCCATGCTGCTGCGCGCCTCCGCTGAGGTGCGGCGCAACGTCGATGTGTTTCACCCGCCAAAAAGCGGCGTTGCGGCCTTGAGTGAACGCGTTCGCCTCGGCTTCGATCCGAAGGGCATCCTCAATCGCGGCCGGATGAAACGGGGAGCGGCGGCATGAAGACCGAATTCAGCCTGGCGCAGCTCGCCAATCCCGATATCGCCGAAGCGGACAAGATTTTGCGGGCGTGCGTGCATTGTGGCTTTTGCACCGCGACCTGCCCGACCTATGTGCTCTTGGGCGACGAGCTCGATAGCCCGCGCGGCAGGATCTATCTCATCAAGGAGATGCTGGAAAAGGACCGGCCGCCGACCCAGCAAGTGGTCAAGCACATCGACCGCTGCCTCTCCTGTCTCGCCTGCATGACCACCTGTCCGTCGGGCGTGAACTACATGCACCTGGTCGATCAGGCGCGGGTCAGGATCGAGCGGGACTATAAGAGGCCGCTGACCGAGCGGCTGCTGCGCGCAGTGCTTGCTCGTGTGCTGCCGCAGCCCGGTCTATTTCGCGCCAGCATGATCCTGGCGCGGCTTGGCCGGCCGCTGATTGGCTTGCTGCCGACGCCCAAGGTGGCCTCGGCGTCGCCGACTTTACTGCGGCGAATCGGGGCGATGCTGACGCTGGCGCCGAGCCGTCTGCCAGCCTCCGGGCCAGCCGCCGGCAGCGTTTTTCCGGCCATCGGGGAGCGGCGCGGACGGGTCGCCTTATTGCAGGGCTGCGCCCAGCAGGTGCTGGCGCCGCGCATCAATCAGGCGGCGATCAACCTCTTGACGCGTCACGGCATCGAGGTCGTGCTGGTCAAGGATGAGCAATGCTGCGGCGCGCTGACCCATCACCTCGGCCGCGATGCCGCCGCGCTGGCCTGCGCCCGCGCCAACATTGCCGTCTGGCTCGCGGAGGCCGAGCGAGGCGGTCTCGACGCCATCCTGGTGACGACATCGGGCTGCGGAACCGTGATCAAGGATTATGGCTTCATGCTCCGCGAGGAGGCGGATTTTGCCGCGGCCGCCGCCAGGGTTTCGGCGTTGGCCAAGGACATCACCGAGTATGTGAGCGGTCTCGATCTCGCGCCGGCGCAGCAGCGCGGCGACATCGTCGTCGCCTATCACGCGGCCTGTTCGCTGCAACACGGACAGAAAATCACGCTAGCCCCGAAAGAATTGCTTTCCAAGAACGGATTCGTGGTGAAAGATGTACCTGAGAGCCATTTGTGTTGCGGTTCGGCGGGGACGTACAACATTCTCCAGCCTGACATTGCGAACAAATTGCGCGATCGAAAGGTCGCCAATATTGCGATGGTCAAGCCGGACATGATTGCTGCGGGCAATATTGGCTGCATGGTGCAGATTGCCCGTGGCACGTCAGTTCCAGTGGTGCACACGATTGAGCTTCTCGATTGGGCGACAGGCGGTCCCCGGCCAGGCTTGAACTGATCGATGGGCCTCACGCTCGAGGCGGACGACTTGAAACGCTCGATGGACATTGATCGGCGGCAACAGGAGGATCACGATGGCTAAAGGTAAAAAGAAGAAGGGTGGCAAGAAGAGTAAGACCAAGAAGAAGGTTCTGAGCGCGAAGAAGAAATCGGCGAAGAAAGCTTCGAAGAAGTCGGCGAAGAAGGCCAAGAAGTCGGCGAAGAAATCTGCCAAGAAGGCCAAGGCGGCGGCCCCGAAAAAGGCAACCAAGAAGGCCATTGCGAAGAAGCGACCGGCGAAAAAAGCCGCGCCCAAACCCGCTGCGCCGCCTGCGGCAGCGCCGTCGGCATCGAGTTGGGCCACGCCTACTCCGGCTGCCCCAAGCTCCGCACCGTCATGGGGGCATTCGTCGAGCCCGCCGTCCTCGGGTGGTGAAGACAACAACTAGATCGACGCATCTGGACTGATCCAGGATCATGCCAAAGGCCGCAGCGCCAAGCGCTGCGGCCTTTCCATGATCTGGCGTCCAATCGAGCCCGTATCAGTTGTTGTTGGATTACAACAGTTGCCGCCGCTCTTTCTTTTTTGGGGGACCAATGCTGCTGGACTGGCAACGGGTCGTGAGGAAGTTGCGCCGCGTCGGCCCTTCCGAAATCGCGCAGGCGATCATGGCCGGCCTTGGCGTGGCCTTCGCCATCGGTGGCATGCAATGGTCCTCGCTGGCGTCCAACTATCCGCTGGCCCTGATTCCGTTCGCTACCTCGATCGTGCTGGTGATGGGATCACCGGAGGCGGAGCCGGCCCAGCCGCGGGCCTTGATCGGCGGACATATCGTGGCGACGCTCGCCGGATTCGTGGTGTTGCGGCTGGGCGGACCGCAAGGCTGGGCGGCGGCCGCTGCGGTCGGACTGGCCGTGCTTGCGATGTACGCCACCGACACGTTCCATCCGCCGGCGGGAATTAACCCGCTGCTGGTGGTCTCCGGCGGTCTTCCCTGGTCATTCCTGCTGACGCCGGTGCTGGCGGGCGCGGTGCTGCTGACGGCGTTTGCCTACATCTGGCATCGCTGGATCCTGCGCCGGCCATGGCCGCTGCGCTGGCTATAGCGTTCTCAAGGGAAGCATGCCCTCGGACTTGATCCGGGGCTGGGTAGCGGTTCGCCTGAAAAAAGCGCGTCAATCAGGGCAGCATCAGCCCGGTTTGCAGCGATGATCATCGTCTCGCAGCGCAAATCGATCGCCCTCACGGGTCAGCACGACATGGCGCTGGTGGAAGGCCTCAAGGGTACTTCGATGGCCGATCGAGACCACCGTCGTGGCCGGCAATTTCTCTGCCAGCAGACGATAGAGCGCAGCCTCGGAAGGCTCATCGAGCGACGCGGTTGCCTCATCGAGGAACAGATATTGGGGCGCATGCAGAAGCGCGCGTGCCAGCCCGAGCCGCTGCTGTTCGCCGAGCGAGAGCATCCGGTTCCAGTGCGCGTCCTCCTCCAGGCGCGATGCGAGCTGCGGCAGGCCCACGGCAGCGAGCGCATTCCCTACCGCCTCGGAACCATATGCGCTCGCTTCCGCGGGATAGACGATCGCAGCCTTCAGCGAGCCGACCGGAAAATACGGTCGCTGCGGCAGCATCATCAGCGTGGCCCTGGACGGGATCGCGATCGCGCCGGTTCCAAACGGCCAAATGCCGGCGACGGCGCGGAACAGAGTGGATTTGCCGGCGCCGGACGGACCGGTGACCAGGGTGCGCTCGTTGCTTCGAAGGCTGAAACCGTCCGCCGAGACCAAGGGGGTCCCGTTGGGCAACCGGACCAGAAGCTGCCGCAGTTCGATGGCCTCGCTGCCGGCGGAAGGCACGAGCTTGATCGAACCGGCAGCGGCCAGCAGTTTCGCAGCACTGGCGATCGCGTCTTCGAATCCGTCGAGGCGTGCGATCACCGCGCGCCACTCGGCCAGCGTTCGATAAGTCGAAACGAAAAATGACAGTGCAGATTGCACGCTGGAGAAGGCGGATCCCGTTTGCATCATGCCGCCGAGCTGGATTTTGTCCGCGAAAAAATAGGCCGGCGCCACCAGGATGTAGGGGAAGATTACCGCGGCTTGCGCGTAGCTGGACGTGAACGCCGTGAGCCGCTTGGTTCGGCTCATGATCTCGTACCAGTTTTGGACTACCCGGCCGAAGCGCTCGGAAAGCCGCTCGCGCTCGGCGCTCTCGCCCTGCAGCAGCGCGATCTGCTCGGAGTTTTCGCGCACCCGCACCAGGTTGAAGCGGAAGTCGGCTTCGAACCGCTGCTGCTGGAAATCGAGGTTGACCAGCGGCGAGCCAATCCACTGCGTCAGCGCCGTACCGAGGATGGCATAGATCAGCGCGCCCCATACCAGATAACCCGGGATCATTAACTCGCGGCCGAAAATGGTCAGCGGAGCCGCCGCGGACAGGCCCCAGAGGATGACGACAAAGGACGCCAGCGTCACCACGGCGCTCAAGAGGCCGACGCTAATATTCAGCGTTTGGTCGACGAACAGTTTGACGTCGTCGGTGATACGCTGGTCCGGATTGTCGGCGGCGTCGCCCTGGAGCTGCATCCGATAGTGGTTGGGACCGTCAAGCCATTCGCCGAGATAATGGTTGGTCAGCCAGCGCCGCCAGCGGACTTGCAGCCATTGATTGAGATAAAGCTGGTAAATCGAAAGCACGACGAAGCAGGTTGCCAGAATGGAAAAGGTGCCGATTTCCCTGACAAAACCGTCCCAATTCTTCTCCTGCAGTGCGCTATAAAAGCGATTCTGCCACTGGTTCAGGAGAACGTCGATTCCGACTTGCGAGAGTTGGATCGCAATCACCGCCGCGAGCAGCACCCGGCCCGCGAATTTATCCTCGGAACTGAAATAGGGAGCAGCGATCCGCCATACGGTCGCGAGCGTCGAGAGGATATTATTCACAGATCGCGGTCTCCAGGAGGATGGCTGAAAGGCCTGAAAGGCGGGAGATTTGGGAGTGCCTAGACTAAAGTCGTAATTCCTGCGGTCTGCGTTCGCTTGTCCCGGCGTCGGAGTCAACTCTAGCATGCCCGTAATGGCGAGGGGCAGGGGGCCTTCATACGTCGCGCGTTTGTGAGCGGGTCGCTGGCATGGCCAAATTCGCTTCCGATTTCACGATTTGCTAAAGACGCCCCAGGCAATCGCGCCAGGTGTACCGACGTTCACGCAGGTCGGGACGCCGAATAAGCGCGTGGGGAGGAATCATGATGTGGAATCAGGTCTATAATCCATTCGACAACGCTGTGCTTTCGACAATCGCCGCGGCGATTCCCGTGGTCACGCTGCTGGTCTTGATCGCAAGCGGCAAGGTCAAGGCGCATCTCGCCGCCATCGCTGCGTTGATCGTTGCCAACGTCATCGCGATTTTCGTGTTCACGATGCCGGCCAACATGTCGATCCGTGCGTCGCTGCTTGGCGTGGTGGCAGGCTTCTTCCCGATCGGCTGGATCGTGCTGAACGTCATTTTCCTCTACCGCATCACGGTCGCAACCGGGCGTTTCAACCTGTTGCAGCGTGCCATCGGCGGGGTGACGGAAGACCGCCGCCTGCAGTTGCTGCTGATCGCATTTTCATTCGGGGCGTTTTTTGAAGGCGCGTCGGGCTTCGGGACGCCGGTTGCGGTGACCGGCGCGGTTCTGATCGGTCTCGGTTTCTCCCCGCTCGCCGCCTCCGGCCTGTCGCTGATCGCCAATACGGCCCCGGTCGCCTACGGCGCGCTCGGTACCCCGATTCAGGGGCTCGCTTCGGTGACGGGTCTTGATCCCTATATTCTCGGCGCGATGGTAGGCCGGCAATTGCCGGTGTTCTCGCTGATCGTGCCGTTCTGGGTGGTCTGGGCGTTCGCCGGCTGGAAGGGCATGAAAGACGTCTGGCCGGCCATCCTGGTCACCGGCGTCTCGTTTGCCGTCCCACAATTCGTGATTTCCAACTACATCAATCCGTGGATCGTCGATATCGGCGCGTCGCTGATCTCGATGGGCTGCCTCATTCTTTTCCTCAGGGTTTGGCAGCCGAGGCAGCTTTGGCTTTCGCCAGCGCTGCGCGGCAACGACGAATCCATGGCGACCATGGCGCCCACCAAGCCGATGGACAAAACCCCGCTGACCCAGGCGCAGCTCTGGAGTTCGCTGCTGCCATGGATCATCGTCTGCATCGTCATGCTGATCTGGGGCAGCGGCTGGTTCAAGGGCTGGGCCAATTCGATCTTCATCTTTAACTATCCAGTTCCCGAACTGCACAACATGATCAACAAGGTGCCGCCGGTGGCGGCCAAGCCGACGCCAGAGGGCGCCGTGTTCGGCTTTACCTATCTGTCCTTCACCGGCACTGGCATGCTGATCGCGGCGATTATCTCAGGCTTCCTGATGAGTCTTTCGCCAGTCAGGATGATCGAGGAGTATGGCCGTACCATCAAGCTGTGCGCGATTTCGCTGATCACGATCTCGGCGATGCTGGCGATCGGTACGCTGACGCGCCTCTCCGGCGTCGACGCCACGCTCGGTCTGGCGTTCGCCGCCACAGGTGTCCTCTATCCCTTCTTCGGCACACTGCTTGGCTGGTTGGGCGTCGCACTGACAGGATCGGATACAGCGTCGAACATCCTGTTCGGCAACCTGCAGAAGATCACGTCGGAGCAACTGGGTCTCTCCTCGGTGCTGATGGGTGCGGCGAACTCATCCGGTGGCGTCATGGGCAAGATGATCGACGCGCAGTCGATCGTCGTCGCCTCCACCGCCACCAACTGGTACGGCCATGAAGGCACGATCCTGCGCTATGTGTTCAAGCACTCGATCGCGCTGGCCTGCCTGGTCGGCCTCTTGGTCATGCTGCAGGCCTATGTCTATCCGTTCACGGCGATGGTGTTGAAGTAAACACGGCGGTCCGGGCGACATCGATCAAATCCCCGCGTCCGATGGACGCGGGGATCTTTTTGCGAACGATATTTTTTTGGACGCCAATCTGGTCAATGTCTGGCTTGCCCATTACAACGACGCAGCCGCCGGGAATGCGCGGATATTTTCGAGGAGCTGCATGTTTTCAGTGACGGGTTTTCCAACGGCTGCCACGGCCGCGCTGGCACTGGCAGTGGCGGTCGTTGCGGCACATCCGGCTTGCGCCGATGACGGGTTTCCGTTCGGCTTCGAAATGACGCTCGACACCTCGCCTCAAGCCGGATCGAAGCGGATTCCGACGCTTGAGATCGGCGACAACGGCGAGGCGAAGCTTCAATTGTGGTGCAAGGTCGGCAAGGGCCAGTTTTCGGTCGCGGGCAATACCGTGATTTTTGTGCCGGGTCAGCTGCAGGATCGCGACTGCCCGCCGGCGCGGGCGCAAGCCGACGATGAATTGGTCGCCGCGCTGAGCGAGGCTGCGACCTGGAAACGGCGGGGCGATGTGGTGTCATTCATCGGAGCCCGGCCGCTGCGCTTCTTGATCAACACCAACTAAAGCATAATCCGGAAAAAAGTGGATATCGGTTTTGCGGGTGGGGCTGTCTGTTCGGAGCGTTAAATCGGCTATTTCCAGACCGACTTATCCGTGTCCCAGCGTTGTCCCCTGAATTCCTTGGCCAGCGCATCGACGGCGCCGTTGTCGTCTGTTTGGTCGCTTTCCTCGTCGCCGCTGGAATCGTTGGTCACATTGAGCTTTGGCCCTGCGGCCTCGTCCGCCGTCGAGACCGCGGGATTGTTGATCCACAGCATCAACCGGTCGGACCCGCCGGGCCTTTCCGGCGCCACCAAAGCGGTTACCTCGATCGTCTCGGTGAGTTCGAGCGCGGGGTATAGCTGGCTTGGCCGCTTGAACGTCAATTGCAGTTTGCCGGTGCTGGGGCTCCACGCGGCCGACGACGATTTGGCCGCAAGCGTTCGGGCAAGAATATTGGCGATCGCCGCGGCAAGCTTGTCCTTGTTGAGCCGATCGCCGTCGCGCCAGTCGGCGGCCAGAAAGCGGATGGTACGTTCCATCTCGACGATTCCGGTGGTCCAGCCGGCCGCGGTCACGCCCGGCGACGACTTGAATTTGGCGATCAGCCCGCCGGCGCGATCCGGATCGGCAGACAGGTTGATCGTCTGTTCGCCGGCGCGCAGCGCGTCGCAGGTGACCGCGAGACTGCTCAAGGAAACCTCGACGTCTTGCCCCTTCAGGCCCTTCAGGAAATCCGAAGCCGCTTCCAGCTTCACTCGCACGCCGATCGATTCCGGCGACACCTCGGTAAAATCCTTTGGGTTGGCGGTGATGCCGTCGTCGGTGGTCTGATTGTCCTGAAATTCCTTCTGGCTGAGGTCTGAATTGTCGCTCGAGTTAACCTCGATCACGGTCTGGCCGATGCTGATCTGGCCCTTGAACTCGAAGCTGTCGCCGGTCGGCCTGCGCACGAGTTTCACCGTGACCGGTAATTTGCCGCCGATGCTCTGCGTGGTGCCGGTCAGGGTCTGGCCATTCACGGCAAGGTTGGCGACAAGGCGATCCTTGCGGTCGGAGCCTTTCGCGGTTGGGTAACAGACATCGAGCACCGCCGCAGTGACGGTCCTGCCCTGCCGGGTTTCCTTGAGGATGACGTCGGCGTTGCCGTCCATCAATCCTTCGATGGCGGTAAAATATCGGGTTTCATTCGCGCCAGGCGTGGCTTTCGGCGAGAGTTTCATCTGGCCGTAGGCCGGACCGGTCGAGAGCGCGATCAGACCGACCAGGCAGAGCAAAAGGGCGCGCATGTGCGGTTCCTTGGGATGGAATCGGGCGTGACGGAAGAGCTATATCGGTTGCGACTGAATCGGAACCAGCTCCCTTCCTAGCAAAGCTCCGCACCAATCGCCAAAAAAAGAAGGCCGCCCAGAGGCGGCCTTCTTCGGTTGATCGGGCGGATAAGCTCATAACTCCGCCTAGAAGCCCATCCCGCCGTGACCGTGTCCGCCGCCATGCGCCGCCGGCGCCGGCTCCTTCGGCATTTCGGCGACCATGGCTTCCGTCGTCACCAGAAGGGCAGCCACCGAGGCCGCATCCTGCAGCGCGGTGCGGACCACTTTGGCCGGATCGATGATGCCCTTGGCGACCATATCGACATACTCTTCGGTCTGCGCGTCGAAGCCGAACGTCTCGGACTTGTCCTCCAGGATCTTGCCGACGACGATCGAACCCTCGACACCGGCATTCTCCGCAATCTGGCGGACCGGCGCCTCCAGCGCCTTGAGCACGATATTGATTCCGGCCTGGACGTCGGAATTTTCGTTGTGGATGCGGCCGACGGCCTTCTTGGCGCGCAGCAGCGCGACACCGCCGCCCGGCACGATGCCCTCCTGCACGGCGGCGCGGGTGGCGTTGAGGGCGTCCTCGACGCGATCCTTCTTCTCCTTCACCTCCACCTCAGTCGCGCCGCCGACGCGGATCACCGCGACGCCGCCTGCGAGTTTGGCAAGGCGCTCCTGCAGCTTCTCGCGGTCATAGTCCGAGCTGGTCTCCTCGATCTGTGCCTTGATCTGGCCGACGCGGGATTCGATGTCCTTCTTCTTGCCGGCGCCGCTGACGATCGTGGTGTTTTCCTTGTCGATCACGACCTTGCGGGCGCGGCCGAGCATGTTGATCGTGACGCTTTCCAGTTTCATGCCGAGCTCGTCCGAGATCAGCTGGCCGCCGGTCAGGATCGCGATGTCTTCCAGCATCGCCTTGCGGCGATCGCCGAAGCCGGGCGCCTTGACGGCGGCGACCTTCAGCCCGCCGCGCAGACGGTTGACGACCAGCGTCGCCAGGGCCTCGCCCTCGACGTCTTCGGCGATGATCAAAAGCGGCTTGCCCGACTGCACCACGGCCTCCAGCACCGGCAGCATCGCCTGCAGGCCGGATAGCTTCTTCTCGTGCAGCAATACGTAAACGTCCTCGAACTCGGTGGTCATCTTCTCGCCGTTGGTGATGAAATAGGGCGACAGATAGCCGCGGTCGAATTTCATGCCCTCCACGATGTCGACTTCGGTCTCGAGCGACTTGTTCTCCTCGACGGTGATGACGCCTTCATTGCCGACCTTCTGCATCGCCTGCGCGATCATCTTGCCGATCGCCGCATCGCCATTGGACGAGATGGTGCCGACCTGGGCCACCTCGGAGGAGGAGGCAACCGGCTTGGCGCGCTTCTCGAGGTCCTTGACCACGGCGGCCACCGCAAATTCGATGCCGCGCTTCAAGTCCATCGGGTTCATGCCGGCGGCGACCGCCTTGGCGCCTTCCCGCACGATCGCCTGCGCAAGCACGGTGGCCGTGGTGGTGCCATCGCCGGCGGTGTCGTTGGTCTTGGAGGCGACTTCGCGCAGCATCTGCGCGCCCATATTCTCGAACTTGTCTTCAAGTTCGATTTCCTTGGCGACGGTGACGCCGTCCTTGGTGATGCGCGGCGCGCCGAAGCTCTTTTCAATGACAACGTTGCGGCCCTTGGGGCCGAGCGTCACCTTGACCGCATTGGCGAGAATATCGACGCCGCGCAACATGCGTTCGCGCGCGTCCCCGGAAAATTTGACGTCCTTGGCAGCCATTTGAATTTACTCCTGGAAAAGAACCTTGTGCTGAGGGGCAGCCTCTTGGCCGCGTCGCGAAGGATCTGCTTGTGCAAATGTTCACCCTTTGGGACGGCAGCTTCGCTGCCTCCTGATAGGTGAGGGCGGCGTGTGATCAGACCAGTACACCCATGATGTCGCTCTCCTTCATGATCAGGAGTTCCTCGCCGTCGAGCTTGACCTCGGTGCCCGACCATTTGCCAAATAGCACACGGTCGCCGACCTTGAGGTCGATCGGGATCAGCTTGCCGGATTCGTCGCGGCCGCCGGGGCCTACCGCCGTGATCTCGCCCTGGGAGGGCTTTTCCTTGGCGCTGTCGGGGATGATGATGCCGCCCTTGGTCTTTTCTTCGGCGTCGATACGCTTGACCACGACGCGGTCATGCAGCGGACGAAATTTGGTTTTAGCCATGACAGTTCCCTTTGGAGCCTGGTTTTCCGGGTTGGTTTGCCATCGAAGGTGGATAGGAATACGGGCGTATTCGACACCGCCAAGGGCAGAACGGCTTGAATCCTTGGCAATCGCACTCTTGGAGTGCTAATTGCGCGCCCGGGATATGGCGTGGCGCCGATCCTGTCAAGCAAACGTGGGTTAAGGCCTTGGTGAGGCGGATATAGGATGCTGTCTGAGAAACCAAATCAGAGCGCCGGCGTAATTTGCCGGACGTCATTGCTCCGGCAGGGGTTTTGCGCTTGGCTGCGCGAGGGGTGCGGCCGCGGATTGGGGGAGAACATGATCGGTTCATGCAGCGCTCGGGCGGTTGCCAATCTGGGGATCGCCTCGGCGTTGACGATATTTCTGGGCGCGTGCTCGAGCATGAGCTTGCCGTCGTTTTCCTCATCCCCTCCGGTGGCGCCGGAGCCCGCCCCGGTACCTGAAATGCCGGCGACGATCCGCGCCGATGAGGTTGTCGGCAAGTGGGGCCTCGCCTCGTTCCAGAATCCCAATGACCGCGCGCGCACCGAAGCCGCGGCGCGGGCGCAGTGCAAGCAACCTTATGTGATCGGAGCAGGCGCCGGCGGCGGCGTGATCATGCACCTGGCCGACCAGGCGACGCCCCAGGAATTGCGTCTCAAGGGCAGCCCGAGCGGGAAGAATTATATCGGGCCTGCCGGCCCGGCCGGCGGCGAACAGGACCGCGAGATCGTTTCCTTCGACGGGCGGGTCCTGATCACCCGGTTCATCGACAAGGATGCGGCGACCCGCTACGGCAATATGGTCTATGTCCGCTGCGCGCCGCGGGCGTGAGCCGCTGAACTCTATTTTCCGACCGTCATTCCGGGATGGTGCCAACGGGGCCGGCCGCAGGCCGGACCCGTTGGCATCGCCCCGGATTGACGGTCTCAACGAAAAACGCCGGCTTTGAGCCGGCGTTTTGCTGTGTCTCGCAAACGAATGCTAAACCTTAGTCGAACAACGCGTCGATGTCGTCCTGCGAGGCGTGGCCGACATCGCCTTCGTTCTTTGGACCGTTCAATAGCCTGGCGTCGCCGTCGCGGGCGTCGGCGATGGCGGGGGCATGCGCCTTGATGGCATCGACCCCGCCCCAGATATCCATCATAACGGTAATGTGATGCTCGATGAATTTCATCGTGGTCATCACCTTCTTAATGCGCTGGCCGGTCAGGTCCTGGAAATTGCAAGCCTCGAAGATGGAAACAACGCGCTCCTGGATTTCCTCGCCGAGCAGCTTCTGCTGATCCATCGAGGTCACGCTGCTCAGCGCGGTTGCCGCATTGTCGATCGATTCTGCGGCTTCCAGAATTTGCTGCGTGGCTTCTTCGGTACCGCCGACCACGGCGCCGAGCTCACCGTTGACCTTGGCCATTTCCTCGCCGTTGAAGCTCTTGCCGTGAAGCACCGCGATTTCACGCTTGGTGCGGGTGATGGCATCGTAGATCAGGTCAATTTCGATCTTGAGTTTCTCGCATTGCTCGATCTGGGCCCGATAGGTGTCAAGCAGCGCCTGCGCTTCGGCGACTTCGTGCGTGACCGACTCGCCGATTGCATGGGCTGCCGCGCCAGCGCGAAGGCTGGCCATTTGCGCGCGTATGGCGCGCAGCTCGCTCATGATCTCGTGATGCAAGGGGCCGATCTCGCCGCCAAGCTCCGGCACCGAAATGTCGCCGCTGATTGCCTCTTCGATACGAAAACGTCTGCGATGAACCGGCATAAGGTTTGTCCTCAAACTTCACTCTTTGTGCTTTAAAGCAGACGCGATTTAACATCGAGTTCACGTCATAACCCGCTACCGGGAGCATGCTTGAGCGCGCACACCATCGATTAACCATGCGCGCGCGGCATTCACCGAAAATAAAGGCTACCGGGCAAAACCGCGCGCATGTGATGACGTGGTGAATCGAAACGCCGTTTCTGTTTACCAAACCGAATGCGGTTCTGATCTTAGCTTTCGGTGTGCAAAGGCGCCGCTCGGCGCACCCACGACGAAACCGTACAGAGTACGTCGATGTCCAATAGAATGTATCTCGCGCTCCTTGCCGGCGTGTGTTGTCTCGGCTGCGGGCTTCATCAGGCCATAGCGAACGAGGCCATGTCCGTCTCCGAGCCCCTGGTGATCTACGCCAATCAGGCGGCCCCGCGGCCCGTCGCACCGATGCGAACGGCCTCGGCCGAACGTCCCAATATGGGCGGCGGCTTTATCGAATTCCTGTTTGGTAACGGACCGAATCAAGTTGACCGCTATCAGCAGCAATCTGGCGATCAGCCGCCGCCATACCCGCCGCAGCGTCCGCTGGCGGCGCCAATGGAACTGCAGCAAGCCATGCGGCAGCAGGAGTTGAGCGAGCCCGCCCATCCCGCCTACGATCCGAAATTCGAAAAGCAGTTCGTCGACTATTACGGCAAGGAGGGCCGCGGCACGATCGTGGTCGATACCTCCAACAAGTTCCTGTACCTGGTGCAAGGCAACGGCAAGGCGATGCGTTACGGCATCGGCGTCGGCCGCCCCGGATTCATCTGGTCGGGCATCAAGCAGATTTCCGCCAAGAAGGAATGGCCGGATTGGACGCCGCCTCCGGAAATGCTGACGCGGCGGCCTGACTTGCCGCGGCACATGGAAGGCGGTCCACAAAATCCGCTCGGCGCGCGCGCCATGTACCTGGGATCGTCGCTCTATCGCATTCACGGCTCTAACGAACCATGGACGATCGGCACCAACGTCTCGTCCGGCTGCATCCGGATGCGCAATGAGGATGTGATCGACCTCTATGGCCGCGTCAGTGTCGGCACCAAGGTCGTGGTCATCTGACCCTCAGCCGGAACGAAAGCGGCAACGGCCGATCCATTCGGATCGGCCGTTTCTCGTCGTGGCCCGCGCTATCGCCTCAGGCGACGTCGCTGTCTCCATCGCCGCCGAAATCGTCGGCATCGAGATCCATGTCGTCATGATCGTCGTCGTTGGAGGCGGAATCAAAAAATCCGGCGCGCGAAGTGTCGTCGGCGCGACCGGCGGATGAGCCGATCTCGTTGATCCCGGCGTCGCGCGCCAGACTACTGCCGGACTGATCGGCCCAAGGGGTTTGTCCGCTGGCCTTCTCGCCCATCGCGGCAGCATCGCCGAAGCCGTGGTGGCTGCCACCCATCATCGAGCGGATGCTGCCGAGCAGCAGCGATCCGCCGACCACTCCGGCCGCGGCGGCGGCCGCGGTTCCCAGAAATGAGCCACCCCCGCCCATCGGGCTCTGGGCTGCACCATATGGCTGCCCATAGGGGCCCTGATCATAGCCTCCCGGGGATTGCGCTTGCTGCACCACCTGGCCGCTGTTCCAAACCGGGCGGTTGCCGACCTCGGGCGGCCTCACATTCGGAACCGAGCCGCGCGGCTGGCTTTGCCCGAAAATGGTTTCGCGCATCGTATCGAGGAATCCGCCGCCAGCCTGTTCTTGCTGGGGTGCGCTTGCCGTCTCCAGTTCCTGGATGCGGGCGTTCGCCCGTCGCAGCGCTTCGTCCTGGACCAGCACCGTTTGCACCAGCGGGTAAATCGCGTTGGGCGCGATTCGCAGGCCTTGCGCGATCGCGGTAGCGGCGCCCGGATCGCGCGGCGCGCTCTCCATTTTTGAAAGGCGGTCGAAAAGATCGTCAACCAGCTGGCGTTCTTGCGGTGTCATGGATTTTCTCCCTCGCTTCGAAGCGCGGGGCAGATGTAGGCGCGCTTTGTGTCGCCAGTAGTGCCCTCGGCAATTAAATTTAGGCCTGCGACAAAGCGTCCCGTCGCGGCGCCGACGCCGGCTCGCGGGAGAATTTCACCGCAAGGTCACGTTGGTCGCGGCGAGCAGAGGCGGGAAATGCTCCCCGCCGAGGAACGCGTATTCGCGTTCGCGCTGGACCGTCAGCGGATCGAGGCCGGCCAGGGTCTCGTCCACCAACCCCGGGTGACACATGATGACAGCCTCCTCGGGCAAACCCTCGAGGAATTGCCGCATCAGCGGCCCGAAATCCGGTTGTCCGGAAAAATCATAGGCGCCGGCGAAACCCGGGTTGAACGCGATATCGGCCCGCGCGGCGCGGCGGCGGAATTGCGCGCTCAAGACGTCGAGAACCAATGCCTTGGGCGAGCCGAGCCGCAGCATCGGGGGGTGATGGCGTCCGCACTGGCGAACCCAGGCATTCGGTGCAGCTTCCTTCACCGCCGTCAGAAAGGCCTCGCGCACCTGCGGAAACAGCTGCGCATGCTGGTGACCATCGACGAAGTCGGGCGCGCGGCCAAACAATTCGCCGAAGGTCGAAAATTGCACCATCAGTTCGGTGTGGATGAGCTCAGGATCGAGCCTGCGCATCAGGCCGGCGCGCAACAGTTTCGCAAAGGGCAGGAACATGCCGCCGTCGATTGGCTTGAAGTGCATCGTCAAGGGCCGAAACGGCGCCGTCAAGGTGGCATGCAGGCCGATGGCGCAGCGCGGACTGTTCGCGGCCGCGGTTTTGAGCGCACCCACTTCGTCGCGGCCGATTGCAGCTCCGACCACCATGACCGATGTGGCGTTGAGACGGCCGCGCGCGATGAGATCGCGAATGGCGCGGTTGACGCCGGGACTGATACCGTAATCGTCGGCGCACAACCAAATGCGGCGCGGTAGCGGAGCGGATTTGACGTTCGCTACCATTTGCCGCGATTTCTCGATGCGAACGTCAAATTCCAAGCTCCACTGCCATAATAATTTGCTGGTGGTCCCTGGATTCTAACTATCGCAACGTGGCTATCAAACGGGATGCGAATGTTAGAATCGGACCACTAGATCATGATGCGATTAAGTTGAATCGCGTCATGATCTCATGTCTTTGTTGAGCATGATCTTTTCGAAAAAACCGATTTCCACTTTTCCGGATCATGCTCTAGGCGGCACCGTTCATTCGGCCGCGGTCCTTTCGCCGGCGCCGGCATCGGTTTTCGCCTCGCTGCGCTTTTCGCTGTGCTCGGCGACGAAATAGATCGGACGGGCCTTCAGCTCCGAGAGGATCTTGCCGATATATTCCCCGACAATGCCGATCATGATGAGCTGCACACCGCCGATGGTCATCAGGCCGACCACCAGCGACGGATAGCCGGGAACCGATTTTCCGGTCGTCCAGGTTTCCCACAGGATCGAAAGCCCGAACAGAAAGGCCACGCTCGCAAGCAACACGCCGAGCAGGCTGGCAAAACGCAGCGGCGCCACCGAGAACGACGTCAGGCCTTCGATCGAAAGCCCGACCAGCCGACCGGCGCTGAACGTGGTGTTGCCGTGCGCGCGGGCGGCGGGCTCATAATCGACGCGGATCTGACGGAAGCCGATCCAGCTTGCAAGGCCCTTGAAAAACCGATTGCGCTCGGGAAGCTGCCGCAGCGCGGCCACGGCCCGCGGTGACAGCAGGCGGAAGTCGCCGGCATCCTCCGGGATCTTCTGCCGTGCGCCCCAATTGATCAGCGCGTAGAAACCATGAACGGCAAGCCGCCGCAGCAGCGATTCGTTGTCGCGATGCGCCTTCGCCGTATAGACCACGTCGTAGCCGTCATCGATCCAGTGACCGACCAGCTTCTCGACCAGGTCAGGCGGATGTTGACCATCGCCGTCCATGAACAGGACCGCCCCGCGCCGGGCATGGTCCAATCCCGCCATCAGCGCCGCCTCCTTGCCGAAATTGCGTGACAGCGACACCACCTGAATATCGAGCGTGTCGGCGGCAAGTCCGCGCGCGATCGCGAGCGTCGCATCGGCGCTGCCGTCATCGACATAGACGACCTCGCAAGCCAAGCCATACCGCGCCCTGAGCGTCCTTGCCAACCCGCACAGCCGCTGGTGCAGAGATGCGAGCCCGGCCGCCTCGTTATATAGCGGCACCACAATCGATAACCCCTGCGCCGCAGCCGTGGCTGCGGTCGTTGACAAGCTCGAAACATCCGTACCCAGCATCATCGTCAGGTTCCAACCATCCTGGACCTCGTTCTGATCGAATAAGGCGCTCGTTCGAAATCGCCCTGAAAAGACAATACAATAATATGGCAATCGCGGCGCCTTGTCGCCACGCGTGAGGGCCGCGGCTTTCCGCCTTACCGCCGCAGGAAGGCCTCAAGCCTGGCGAACAGCGGATTGGCGCGGTCGAGCACGTAGTCGAGCGAGGCCACCGAGACCGTTTCCGCACCGTGGGCGCGCAGAAAGCTGCCGAGCGCGTAAAGCTGCGCCGGCGGACAGTGCAGCGTCACCATGCCCGAGGATGTCGGCCCGCCGAACGGCGACACCACGCCGAAGCGGTTATGGGCCTCGGCCAACAGCGCCGCGTCGCAACCGGCAAAGCGGGTGCGGACCTCCCGGTATTTGCTGGCGCGGGCTCGCGCGGCGATATGATCCAGGATGACCCGCGCGGTCTCGCGCGCATCGTTCGACCAGTCGGCATCGCGCGATGCCACGAGGTTGGCCTGGCTGCGCAGGATCACGCCGTCGTCGAGCACCTTGAGGCCGTTGGCGGCAAGCGTTGCGCCGGTGGTGGTGATATCGACGATCATCTCGGCGGTGCCGACCGCTGGCGCGCCTTCGGTGGCGCCGGCGCTCTCGATGATGCGATAATCGACCACACCGTGCGCGGCAAAGAATGCCCGGGTCAGGTTGATGTATTTGGTCGCCACCCGCATCCGCCGGTTATGTTGGGCCCGGAAGCCGGTGGTGACGTCGTCGAGATCGGCCATGGTGCGGACGTCGATCCAGGCCTGCGGTACCGCAACCACGACATTGGCGCTGCCAAAGCCCAGATTGTCGATCAACAGGACGCGCTTGTCGGCATCGGCAATGCTTTCGCGCACCAGGTCCTCGCCGGTGACGCCGAGATGAAGGGCGCCGCGCGCCAGCTGTGAGGCGATTTCGCTCGCGGAAAGATAGGCGATCTCGACATTGTCGAGCCCGGGGATGGTGCCGCGATAGTCGCGGGCGCCGCGTGGCTTTGCCAATGCAAGTCCGGCACGCGTGAAAAACGCTTCGGCATTTTCCTGCAAGCGGCCCTTCGAGGGAACCGCGAGAACGAATGGCGCCGTCATGACGCGCTCCCGCTGGTGCGGCTTCCGGCAGGCTTGCCGCCAAGCTGGGTCAAGGTCTCGACCCAGATCGAGAATCCGACCGCCGGGATCGGTGTTTTGGAGCCGAGCTGGGTCATCAGCCCATCGTAGCGTCCGCCCGCCACTAGCGGCTCGACGCCGTCGCCCTTGGCGTGCAGCTCGAACTCGAAGCCGGTGTAATAATCGAGCCCGCGGCCGAACGAAGTGGAAAAACGCGTCGCGCCGGTGTCGATGCCGCGCGCGGCCATGAAGCCGACCCGGCTTTCGAACGCATCGACGGCGGCGGTGATGTCGAGCTTGGCGTCAGCGGCAAGCGCGCGCAGTTGGACGACGGCGTCGTCCGGATCGCCTTCAATGGCCATGAACCGCTTGATCAGGCTGAGCGCGTCGCGCGGCAATGCGCCACTCTTGAGCGTCGACTGCTCGAGAAAACGATCGGCAATCTCGGCAACCGTGCGGCCGCCGACATTGGTGGTGCCGGCGATCGACATCAGATCGGTCACCAGCGCCAGCGCTGCCTTGCGATCGGAGCCGGCTAACGCCGCCAGGACGCCTTCATATTCGTTGTGGCCGGGTCCGGTCGCCAGCGTCAGCCGTTCGATGTCCTGCGCAAGGTTGATCTTGCGGTTGAAATCCTTGATCAGCCGCCGCCGCCAGACCGGGTAAAGATCGAGGGCATCGATCAGGGCCGTGAACAACGCGACGTCGCCGGTGCGAATCTCGACCTCGGTCAGGCCGAACGCGCTCGTGGCTTGAAGCGCCAGCGCGAGCATTTCGGCGTCCGCCGCCGGGCGATCCGGCCGGCCAAAGGATTCGATGCCGGCCTGCAGGAATTCGCTGGGCCGGCCGCCGCGATAGCGGAACACCGGTCCGAGGTAGCTGAAGCCTGCGGGCCGGCCCGCCCTGCCGGAGGCAAGATAATCCCGCGCCACCGGGATCGTCAGGTCGGGGCGCAGGCACAGTTCTTCGCCGCCACTGTCGGTGGTCAGATAAAGGCTCTTGCGGATGTCCTCGCCGGAGAGGTCGAGAAACGGATCAGCAGGCTGCAGGATCGCCGGTTCGGCCAAGGCGTAGCCGGCCTGGGCGAACGACAATAGCAGCGCATCCGCCCACGCGGCGGATCCGGTCGCACGAGGGGCGGCGGTCACAGTCATCTCGAAGTCCAAATTCCCGAAAACGGGCCTCTAGCACGCAATCTAGCCAAAGCGGGGTCGATTTTCCGTTAAGACTACGCGCAAGTCGTTGATTAAAAAAGAATTTTCTACGCCAACCCGAATTCCATCCGGCCGGAACAGGCTGTTCCATGTGAGCTGGCGCAGCCCCTTAGCATGGCCCGGGCGGAGTTTCGACCAAGATCAGCCAAGTGCCTTAATCCCAGTGCCTTAACAAGCGGCCAAAGCCGACGGGCTAACCGGAACCTACCGGCCGCCGGTCGTCCAGTCCCCGAGCGCCGCCTGGACCAGGGCGAGCGCCGCCACCCCAGCGGTGTCGGCGCGCAGAATTCTCGGGCCCAGCGACAGCCGCAGGCTTCGCGGTTGCCGCAGCAGGATGGCGCGCTCCTCCTCGGCAAATCCGCCTTCGGGTCCGATCAGGATATCGATCCCGTCTGTCGCTGGCTCGCCGCCCAGCGCCTGCAGCGGATTTGTGACGTCCGCGGCCTCGTCGCAGAAGACCAGCAGGCGCCGTTCCTCGCGCCCGCTCAAATAGCGATCGAGCGGCACCGGCTCGGCGACATCGGCGATGCTCAGGATGCCGCATTGCTCGGCCGCCTCGATCACATTGGCCCGCATCCGTTCACCATTGACCCTCGAGACCTGGGTAAAGCGGGTCAGGACCGGCTGTAGGGAGGATACTCCCATCTCGACCGCTTTCTGCACCATGTAGTCGAGGCGGGCATGTTTCAGCGGCGCGAACACGTAAGCGAGGTCGGGCAGCCGATCCTGCGGCCGGGTCCTGGCAGTGATTGTCAGACCGTCGGGCCGTTTGCGCCCTGAGATCGAGGCCTGCCATTCGCCATCGCGTCCGTTGAAAACCAGAATGGTTTCGCCGGCCGACAGCCGCAGCACGTTGCCGAGATAATTGCTCTGCTCGCGCGTGAGCGCGACGCTCGCCTGCGGTGTCAGGGCGTCGTCGACAAACAGCCGCGGCTTGCGAAAATCGAGTTGGGGCATGGTCAATCGTCCGATCCGCGGGTCTTTTAGCCCAAAGGATGAGAATTTACGTCATTATCGGCCATCCGGCGCGGCGCTACGCCGCGCTGCTGCCAAATTCCACGGGTTGTTAAGGACCGGCAGCAATCGTAAAATGCCCTATCGGAGTCGCTCTTCCATCGGGAAGACGTGAAGGGCCTTTGGACCTTGCCTGAGGAACAGCTTTGATGATCCGTCGCCTGATCGTGCCGCTCACCGTGGCCATCGTTACGCTCCATGCCGGCCCGGGATTCGCGCAAGGTGCCTTTCCGGCGCCGCTGCCCGGCCAAACTGGTGCGGCGAACGCCTCCCCATTTCCGCCGGTCAACGGTGCAGCGCCTGCGCCTTCCTTTGGGGCGGCGCCTTCGCCCGGTTCGTTTTCACCTGCCGGTGCGACGCCGTTCACGAACGCGCCTATGGCGGCGCCCCCGACGCAAGCCGGGCCCTCCGACGATTGCATGAAGGGTTTCCTTCCGCTGCGCGAAGAGGCGGAGAAGCGCGGCAAGCTGATCAAAGGGGCGAGCGACCGGCACGCCGGTCCCGATGAGGCCTGCAAGCTGATCGGCAACTACTCTCAGTCCGAACTCAAGATGATCAAATACGTCGAAACCCATTCCGCCCGGTGCGGGATTCCGCCTCAGGTCGCGGACCAGATGAAAAAAGGCCACAAAAACACCGAGGCCACGCAGCAAAAGGTGTGCGGGGTGGCACAGCAACTGCAAAAGCAGGGACCCGCAGGACCGAGCCTGAGCGATGTGCTGGGTTCGGCAACGACGCTTCCGGAGGTTACCGCTGCCAAGAAGGGCGGAACGTTCGATACGCTGAACGGCAACGCGCTGACGCGATGACCATCGCCGCCGACCTGAGCGAACTTTGGAAACAGGACGCAAGCCGCCGATGAGCGAGGCTGCGGCCCGCGTTGCGGACGCGACCGGCAATTGGGTCGATACGCTGGCGCCGCCATGGTCGCGGCCCTATTTGCGGCTCGCCCGCCTCGACCGCCCGATCGGATCCTGGCTGTTGCTGATGCCGTGCTGGTGGTCGGCCGCGCTTGCCGCCGGCGTATCCCACAGCATTGGCCGGTTGCCGCTCGTCGTGGCATTGTTCTTCGTTGGCGCCTTTGCCATGCGCGGCGCCGGCTGCACCTGGAACGACATCACCGATCGCGATCTCGACGCCATGGTGGAACGCACGCGGTCGCGGCCGATACCGGCGGGCCAGGTCAGTGTGCCGCAAGCATTTGTCTTCCTGGTGGGGCAGGCGCTGATTGGGCTCGCGGTGCTGTTGCAATTCAACCGCTTCGCGGTGGCGACCGGGATCGCCTCGCTCGTCATCGTTGCGGTCTATCCGTTCATGAAGCGCATCACCTGGTGGCCGCAGGTCGTGCTGGGTTTGGCGTTCTCCTGGGGCGCGCTGATGGGATTTGCCGTCACACTCGGGCGGATCGATGCGACCGCGATTTTTCTCTATGCCGGTTCGATCGCCTGGGTGATCGGCTACGACACCATTTACGCCCATCAGGACGCTGAGGACGACGCCTTGATCGGGGTCAAATCGACCGCGCGGCTGTTCGGCGAACACACCCATCAGGCGCTGATCGTGTTCTATGGGCTGGCGGTGATCTTGATTGGCGTGGCGATGTGGCTCGCTGACACAGGCTTTGCGGCGGGAACAGGACTTGCCGCGTTCGCCGCGCACCTTGTTTGGCAAATTCGGCGGCTGAAAATCGGCGATCCCGCGCTATGCCTGCGCATCTTCAAATCCAACCGCGATGCGGGATTGTTGCTGTTTGCGGGGCTGCTGGTGGATGCGGTGATGCGGGCGGCCGCCGCCTAGTTTCGCCCCAGACCTCGCGTCTTCCAAAGAACCGCTGGTAACTTCGCCGGCCGCAGGCCAAGCCGGGACGCGAATTCGAGCGGCGGGGGCAGATCATTTCACCTGACGGCAGATCGATTTGCGGATAATGATCGGTTCGATGGCTGGCAGGATGTGTGAGATTTCGCGGCTCGACAGAGAGGATTGCGTGATGAAGAAAATCGCATTTCTGATTGCAGTATGCGTCATTAGCGTCGCGTTTTTACCGGGACAAGGTTATGCACAAGTTCGAGCGCAATTTTCTTATGACGGGACAGCGAACTGCGAACGGCCGAGCGTCAGTAATTTCCCGATACATTACGAGGGAACAGGCACGCTTTCGCCTGATCGAAGGGCGTTCCTCGATCTCGAAAGTAATGTCAACGGTCGCGAGTCCTATGATGTTCGTCTCGGTGCAAGGCCTACTGCCGCCAACGAAGGCTCGGCCTCATTGCGCGTGCTAAGCAGGCATAGTCTTCGGGCCGTTCGAGACTACCCGAACAATATCATGATCGTTGATATCAAGGTGGTGGGTACAGCCTGCACGATCAGTGTCGAGAACCGCCTGAAGCCGGGAAAACGGCAATACACATTCCCCACCTATGTGGGTTTGGCTTACTGTGACAAACCGCAAGTCATCAAGACATCCTGCAAGAGCATTTAGGCCCGATGGGTCGGATCTGGCGGCATGAGATCGTCCTCTGACCTGAGGCTTTGACCGCGGGCGCCCGCAGAACTGTTTGATCAGTCCCGCGCGATGATCTCGCGCTCGCCTCGGTGCACATTGGCGGGATCGAGCGGGCCACCGCCGCGCCGCCGCACCAGGAATTTCGGACGCCGGGAATAGATCGCGTTGCGCCGCCGCCGCCGCGCCGCCGGTTGCCACGTTCTGTCTTCCGGCAATTGCGGAAGCGCAAAAATGTCGCTCCATATTTGCCATGCCGCCGAAATCTCGTCGCGGTCGAAACTCACGCACAGCGGGATCGCGAGCGATGGATCGCGATGAACCAGCACGAGCATCTGGGCATCGTCGATGCCGCGCAGCGCGACGCCGCGGAAATCGCTGACGCGCAAATTGATGGCCATCCGCATGCCATGGACCGTACGCCGCAACACGACACGCTCGCGGTGAAGTTCGACCCTGCGCACGCCACCGTCGGCGCGGACATCCGGCGCATCGAAACTGACGGGCAGAGAAAGAGGGTCGAGCCGCAATGCGCGGCTCGACCCCGCGGGATTGATCCCGCTTGTTGCTTGACGCCTCACGGCTTGGTCTCCCCGCCGGGATTATGTTCCCGGTCGATACGCGAGAGCTTGCCAGAGCCCGTTGCGAATTCGCTTAAAAAGGCTGGTTAATCCGCCGTCACCGGCCTTGCATCCGCCTGCATGATTGACAAGACCTTGGCTCACATGATTGACGAGACCTTAGGGCGAGCTCGAAAATGTTTGGCATTTTCCTTGTGAAAACGCTTGAAATCCCCGTGAATCAGGCACATCTGGTCTGAGCGGAGATGTGCATTCGACACCTTTCCAATCCATCTTGAATCCCCGGGATTTTGTTCGTGATCTCTTCACCATCGAGCGCATCGCCGCTTTCGCCGAAGGCCGCCGCCTCCGAGCTGTTCGATCAATCCGCCCTGAGCACGCTGGCGCAGCGTCTCGTCGAGGCCGCCAGGCGCGCTGGCGCCGACGCTGCCGACGCGGTGGCCGTGCGCGGCGTCGCGCAAGGCGTGGAAGTGCGCGACGGACGCGTCGAAGAATCCGAGCGCTCGGAAGGCGATGACGTCGGCTTGCGCGTGCTGGTGGGACAGCGCCAAGCGGTGGTCTCGACCAACGATGTCGGCGGCGACGGCGTCGCACGGCTGGCGGAGCGCGCGGTCGCGATGGCGCGCGTCGCGCCGGACGACAAATATGTCGGGCTCGCCGATCCGTCGCTGCTGGCGCGCGATTTCGCCGATCTTGACCTGCTTGATTGCAACGTTCCGACGACGGCGGAGCTCGAACGCCGCGCCATTGAGGCCGAAGCGGCCGCGCTCGCCGTCAAAGGCGTGACCAAATCCGGCGGCGCATCGGCCTCGACCGGAATCGGCGGCATGGTTTTGGTGACCAGCACCGGCTTCCATGGCTCCTATTTGCGCTCGAGCCAGGGCATCTCGGTGACCGCGATATCGGGCGAAGGTACCGCCATGGAACGCGACTATGATTACACCGCCGCGCCGCATGCCGCCGATCTCGCCTCGCCCGAAAGCGTCGGCCGCATCGCCGGCGAGCGCACGGTCGCGCGCGCCAATCCACGCAAGGTCGAAACCTGCAAGGTGCCTGTCGTGTTCGACCCTCGTGTCTCGGGGTCGCTGGTCGGCCATTTGGTCGGCGCGATCAATGGTGCCTCGATCGCGCGCAAGACGTCCTTCCTGAAAGATCGTCTCGGTCAGCAACTGTTTGCGAAGAATATCCGCATCATCGACGACCCGCTGCGCGTGCGCGGACTGCGCTCGCAGCCGTTCGACGCCGAGGGCGTCAAGGTCAAAAAGCTCGCGATCGTCGATCAGGGCGTTCTGACATCATGGCTATTGGATTGCGCGACCGCGCGCGAACTCGGCCTGGTCACGACCGGCCACGCTCACCGCGGCGTTTCATCGTCGCCATCGCCTGGATCGTATAATCTCCATCTCGAGGCCGGCGAGCCGACGCCGGCCGAGCTGATCTCCGATATCCGCCGGGGTTTCTACGTCACCGACCTGATCGGCTCCGGCGTCAATGGCGTGACCGGCGACTATAGCCGCGGGGCATCGGGCTTCTGGATCGAGAACGGCGAGATCACCTATCCGGTGAGCGAAGTGACGATCGCGGGGCATCTTTTCGAGATTTTCAAATCGCTGGTGCCGGCCAACGATCTGACGTTTCGCTATGGCGTCAACGCGCCGACGCTGCGCATCGAGGGATTGACGCTTGGCGGACGCTAGCGCCAAGACCTTGACGGGCGATGTTGACACGCGCGACGCCGCCTTGCTGCAGGAGACGGTGCGGGAGGCCGGCGCGCTGGCGCTTTCACTGTTTCGAACCGAACTGAAAAACTGGACCAAGGGCGCCTCCTCGCCGGTGTCAGAGGCCGACATCGCGGTCAACGACCTGATCGCCGGCAGGCTGCGATCCGCCACGCCGGACTATGGCTGGCTGTCGGAGGAGAGCGCCGACGACGAAGCGCGTCTCGGCAAGCACCTGGTCTGGATTGTCGATCCGATCGATGGCACCCGCGGCTATCTCGCCGGCCGCGAGGATTGGTGCGTGAGCGTAGCGCTGATCGCCGACACACGGCCATTGTTGGCCGCGGTGTTCGCGCCGGCCAGCGACGAATTTTTCTTCGCCGCGCGCGGGGGCGGCGCGTTGCTCAACGGCATGCCGGTCCATGCAACGCCGGGCACGGCGCTCGACTTTTCTCGCGTGGCCGGTCCGAAGCCGCTGGTCGAGCGGCTCAATCGCTCGCCCGGCGAAATTGCTCTCCATCCCCGAATCGGATCTCTGGCGCTCCGGCTGTGCCGGGTCGCCCAGGGAACGCTCGATGCGGCCTTTGCGGGTGGTCAAAGCCGCGACTGGGACCTTGCCGCGGCCAATTTGATCGTGCAGGAAGCGAATGGTAATATGACCGCGCTTTCGGGGGACGCCATCCTGTACAATCGCCGTGAGGTGACGCACGGGGTGCTGGTGGCAGCGGGACGCGATCGTCATGCACGCATTGTCGAGCACTTTCGAACCCGCCCGTTGGCCTGAGCACCGTCGCGTGCCGGAAATGCGGTCGGGCCGCGCGTTAGGAACAAAGATTATGTCGGACAGCGCCCCGCAGCAATTGCTCCATCTGGTGATCGGAGGCGAACTGACGGACCTTGAGAACACGACCTTCAAGGATCTTTCCCAGGTCGAAATCATTGGCCTGTTCCCGAACTACGCGACCGCCTACACTGCCTGGAAGGCGAAAGCGCAGCAGACCGTGGACAACGCTCACATGCGGTATTTCATCGTCCATCTCCATCGGCTGCTCGATCCAAGTCAAGACACGAAGCCCGCCCGTTGAAGAAGCTGCTCCGCAATGTGCTGCGCAGCAGCTGGCTCCAGCGCGCTGTCGGTTTGCTCACGGCCGAGTTCCTGCGGCTGGTGTTTCGGACCAACCGGTTCGGTTTCGAACCGCCCGACGTCTATGACATCGTCGAGCCGCAAATGCCGGCGATCTTCGCATTCTGGCACGGCCAGCATTTCCTGACGCCGTTTATCAAGACCAAGGAATTCCATCGCGCCAAGGTGCTGATCTCGCGGCACCGCGACGGCGAATTCAATGCCATCGCCGCCGAGCGGCTTGGCATCGGCACGATCCGCGGCTCCGGCGACCACGGCTCGGCGTTTCATCGCAAAGGCGGCGTCGGTGCGTTCAAGGAGATGGTGCGGGCGCTCGAACAAGGCTATAACGTCGCGCTGACCGCCGACGTGCCGAAACGCTCGCGAATAGCCGGCCTCGGCATCATCATGCTGGCGCGCGAATCCGGGCGGCCGATCATGCCGTTTGCGATGGCCACCAGCCGCTTTTTGCGCCTGAAAAATTGGGACCGCACTACAATCAATCTGCCATTGGGGCGAGGGGCGCTGGTGGGAGGCGAAATGATCATGGTTCCACCCGACGCCGATACCGAAGCGATGGAAAACTTGCGCGCGCGGCTGGAGGCGACGCTGAATGACGTGACCGCTCGCGCCTATGCGCGGGTCGGCCGTCCGGAAGAGGCGGGGCATGGCTAACTCGCTGCCGATGACCTTGCGCTTCTACCAGCGGCTGTCGGCCGCGGCCGCGCCGCTGGCGCCTGCGCTGATCAAGCGGAGGCTGAAGCAGGGCAAGGAGGATCCGGCACGCGTCAGCGAGCGCCGCGGCATGAGCAGTGATATCCGCCCGCAAGGACCGCTGGTTTGGATTCACGGCGCGAGCGTCGGCGAAGTGTTGGCCGCGGCTGCTTTGATCGAGAAGTTGCGCGGGCTCGACATTCGTATCCTCGTGACTTCGGGGACGATGACCTCGGCGGCCATCGTCGCCAAGCGGTTCCCGGCCGACATCATCCATCAATATGTGCCTTACGATTCGCCGCGCTATGTGGCGCGCTTCCTGGATCACTGGCGACCGAGTCTGGCGCTGTTCATCGAATCCGATCTGTGGCCGAATCTGATCCTGTCGAGCGCGGCGCGGCGTCTGCCGATGGTGCTGATCAACGGCCGGATGTCGCATCGCTCGTTTCCGCGCTGGCGCAGGGTCTCCGGCACGATCTCGGCGCTGCTTGGCCGGTTCGACGTCTGTCTGGCGCAATCGCGGGTCGATGCGGAGCGCTTTATCGCGCTCGGCAGCCGCAATGTCGTCATCACGGGCAATCTGAAACTGGACGTTCCGGCGCCGCCGGCGGATTTCGCCAAACTGGAGCGGTTGATGTCGATGACGCGCGGCCGTCCGGTGATCGTGGCGGCTTCGACGCATCCCGGCGAAGAAGAGATTTTGCTTGAGACCTACCGCACGCTTGCCGGATTCTTTCCATCGCTTTTGACCGTGATCGTGCCGCGCCATCCCGGCCGCGGCGAAGCGATCGCCCGCACGGTCGCCGCTTCCGGTCTGCATGTCGCCTTGCGTTCGCGCGAGGAGTTGCCGACCGCAGCCACCGAAATCTACGTCGCCGACACCATGGGCGAATTGGGGCTGTTCTATCGACTGTCGCCGATCGTGTTCATGGGAGGCTCGCTGGTCGAACATGGCGGACAGAATCCGATCGAGGCAGTCAAGCTGGGCGCATCCATCGTCCACGGGCCTCACGTGTTCAATTTCACCGACGTTTACGAGGCGCTCGACCGCGTCGGCGGCGCCAGGCGCGCCGAGACGCAGGAGGCGCTGGTCAAGCAGCTCGGCCAGTTGCTGGCCGATCCGGGGGCGCGCAATTCGTCGGTCGCGGCCGCCGAGCGGGTGGTCTCGCAGCTCGGCGGCGCGCTCGATCGCACGCTGGCGGCGCTCGAACCCTATCTGCTGCAATTGCGCCTCGAAATAGGGGCGTCGAATGCATGAGCCGGGCTTCTGGTACCGGCCATCATCATGGATGTCGCGAATACTGATGCCGCTCGCGGCGCTCTACGGCGCGATCGCCGGCCAGAGATTGCAGCGCGAGGGATTTGACGCCGGCGTTCCCGTGCTTTGTGTCGGCAATTATCATGCCGGCGGCGCCGGCAAGACCCCGACGGTGCTGGCGCTGGTGAAGCTGCTGCGCGATCTCGGCGAGACGCCGGTCGTGCTCAGCCGAGGCTATGGCGGACGGCTGCGCGGACCGGTGACGGTCGATCCTGACCGCCACGCGGCGGAGGATGTCGGCGATGAGCCGCTGATGCTGGCGCGGACCGTTCCTGTCGTGGTCGCGCGCGATCGGATCGATGGCGTCGCGTTGGCGCGCTCGCAAGGCGCCAGCGTGATCGTCATGGACGACGGCTTCCAGAATCCGGCCGTCGCCAAGGATGCCTCATTGATCGTGATCGATGCCTATCGCGGCCTCGGCAATGGCTGCGTGTTTCCCGCAGGCCCCTTGCGCGCACCATTGGCATTGCAAATTGCGCGCACCGATGCGCTGATCGTTATCGGTAACGGCGCCGCCGCCGACCCGGTCGCGGCCGCCGTCGCGGCGCAGGACAAGCCGGTATTGACGGCGTCGCTTAGGCCTGACGATGCGTCGCTGGCGGCGCTGCGCGGCAAACGCGTGTTGGCGTTCGCAGGGATCGGCGATCCCGACAGATTTTTCAGGACGCTGCGCGCGAACGGGGTCGAGGTCGTGCTGGAACGGGCCTTCGCCGACCATCATCCGTTTTCGCAAGCCGAGATCGAAACCTTGATCGCGCAAGCCGGGCGCGACGCGCTGACGCTGGTGACGACGGAAAAGGATCTGGCGCGGCTGTGGAAGGTGGCGGGACTTCCGGATTGGGCGAAAGATATTGTGCCGTTCGCGGTGAAGCTCGAGTTCGATAGCGCGGTGAAATGGCGCAGGTTGATCTCGGGGCGAATCTTTCAAGCGCGCGACAAGAAATTTCAGAGAACAATGTAGGGTGGGCAAAGGCCGGTTTGCGCCGTGCCCACCGTCGATCGAAAACACGCGCGATGGGATGGTGGGTACGCTTGCGCTTTGCCCGCCTTACGAATCTACAATCTCAGCTCTTCAAGGCCGCGGGAAAATGTCGCTGCAGCACCGCGCTCGGCTGTGCATAGGCTTCCTGCAGATCGACGCTCCAATATTTCAGCTCGTCAAGCGGGATCCGCGCGTCGGTCACCGCGCAGCGCACATAGGTTCCCGGCGAGATCACGCGGAAATCGCCATCCAGATACTGCAGCTGTGCCTCGCCGTGGCCCGAGGGTCCGAATTTGTTCAGCACGGTCAAATTCTCCGAGTGTTCCCGGGCGGTGCAACCGGGCCAAATGTTTCTGAATGCAACCTACCATAAATAGGTCGGGCTGTCCGCCGGTCAAACCCACTGATTTGTGATGAATTGCGATCTTTGCCACATGCTAGCCTCCGCATAGATGGATCGGTGGTTCACAAGCCCGATCATGATCCGGCAAACCCGATGCGCTTTTCTGCCGCCATTATTTCCCTGGCATTATTTGCCGTGACGTTTGCGGCGGATGCGGCGCCGTTGCCCGTTCCGCATCAGGTCGATATTCCCTCCGACAGCGGCCAATTGCGCGCCCAGCTTTACAAGCCCGACGGCGACGGCCCGTTTCCGGTCGTGATCGCGCTGCACGGCTGCGGCGGATTGGCCAACCATTCCGAACCGGTCCAGCCACGTTATCGCGATTGGGCCGAGCAACTGCTGAAGGGCGGCAAGGCGGTGTTGTTGCCGGACAGTTATGGTTCGCGCGAACTCGGCCCGCAATGCCATGTCCGGGAACGCCGCATCCACGCCCGTCGCGAGCGCGTGGCGGACATCCTGGCGGCGCGGCAATGGTTGATGAAGCAACCCTGGGCAGCCCATGATCGCATCAGCCTATTGGGTTGGGCCAACGGCGCCAGCGCGCTCTTGTGGGCGGTACGCCCGCAATTGTCATCGCGCCATATCGAGCCGGATTTCCGCGCCGCGGTTGCGTTCTATCCGGATTGCCGCCTTTCGTCGGGGCTCGGCTGGAGCACGCGGGTTCCGACGCTGGTCCTGATCGGCGCCAAGGACGACGTCTCCTCGCCGCCCGCTTGCCGCCAGATGGTCGACGGCGCGCACGGCCGCAGCGCGCTGGCGCGGATCGTGGTCTATCCCAGCGCCTATCACGATTTCGATCGCGCCAATCTGCCGGTGCACGCGATCGGCCCCACGGCGGACGCGACCGACCCTGAAAAGGGCCATCTTGGCACCGACGCGGAAGCGCGCGCCGATTCGCAAAAACGCGCCGCGGAATGGCTGGCGCGCTGAGGATTTCTCACCCTCCCCCTCCAGGCCCTCCAGGGGAGGGTGAAAAAAATTGCAGCGCGCTAAAACAAACTTCCTTGCCCGACCGGTTTCGCTGCGCGCTTGGGCGCCGCCGGCTTCGGCTCGCTGGCGGCCGACTTCGCCGAGATTGGCGCGGCCGCCGGCCGATCGGCATCCGCGGTCGCCGCCACACGTCCATCGGAAAATTCCAGATCGAGCCGTGCGCCCGGGCCGATATTGGCCGCCGCGCGCACGGCGTGGCCCTTGGCGTCGCGGACCAGGGCAAAGCCGCGCGCGAGCACGCCGCGATACGACAGCGCGCTCAGCAATTGGCCGCTGTGGGCGACCCGCGCCTGCAGCCGCTGGGTCGACGTTGAAAGCGCGCGCCGCGCGCGCTCGGCCAGCCGCTGGGTGCGTTCGCGGTCGCGCGCAATGGTCTGTCGCAGCGCCTTCGCATTGGAGAGCTTTGAGGCCTTCAGCCTGATCGCAAGTCCGGCAAAGCGATCTCTGCGATGTCGCAACAGGGTTTTTGCAGAATGCGCCATCCGCTCGGTGGAGGCGATCAGCCGATGCTGGGCCTGTGCAAGCTGCGCGCGCAGCACCCGCACCGTCAGCCGTGCGCTGACGCCGGCGAAGCGGCGGAAGTGCGCGTGGGTATTGGCCCTCAGGCCACGGGGTAGCGATCCGCTGGCGCCATCGAGCCGCTGCCGCGGGATGGACAATAGCTCACTCAGCCCGGGCAGCGCGCGCGCAGCGGCGCGCAACTCGTTGCGGCGCGATTCCTGGCCGCGCTGCCAGCATAGCATCGTCCGCCGCGCCAGGCTGGCGACCTCGACGAACAGCTCGCGGCGTACCGGAACCGCCATTTCGGCGGCCGCCGTCGGCGTCGGCGCGCGCTTGTCGGCGGCAAAATCGATCAGCGTGATGTCGGTCTCGTGGCCGACGGCCGAGATCAGCGGGATCATGCTTTCTGCGGCGGCGCGGACCACGCTCTCCTCGTTGAACGACCAGAGGTCTTCCAGCGAGCCGCCGCCGCGCGCGACGATCAGCAAATCCGGCCGCGGAATTCGGCCGCCTTCGGGCAGCGCATTGAAGCCGCGGATCGCGCCCGCGATTTGTTCGGCCGAGCCTTCGCCCTGCACCTTGACCGGCCACACCAGCACCCGGCGCGGAAAGCGGTCCTCCAGCCGATGCAGGATATCGCGGATCACGGCCCCGGTCGGCGAGGTGACGACGCCGATCACTTCCGGCAGAAATGGCAGCAACTGCTTGCGCGCCTCATCGAACAGCCCCTCGGCGGCAAGCTTTTTCTTGCGCTCTTCCATCAGCGCCATCAGCGCGCCGATTCCGGCAGGCTCGAGCGTCTCGATCACGATCTGGTATTTCGACGAGCCGGGATAGGTGGTGAGCTTGCCGGTGGCGATCACCTCAAGCCCTTCCTGCGGCTTGAAGCGCATCCGGTAAAGCGCGCTCTTCCAGATCACCGCCTCGATCTTGGCGCCCTCGTCCTTGAGCGCGAAATAGCAATGCCCGGAGGAGTGCGCGCCGCGGAAGCCGGTGATTTCACCGCGCACCCGGACATGGCCATAGGCATCCTCCACCGTCCGCCGCAGCGCGGAGGACAGTTCGGACACCGTGAATTCCGGCGCGTTGATCAGGGCTTCGGTGGCGGTCATCTCGGACATTCGAATCGGGCTTTTCGGGCTGGCGCACAGGGCCTCGGCATGACCAAGGCACATATCCACATCCTGCCGGTGGCGTTCTTGCGGTGCGGCGATCCCATGCTAAACCGTGGATCTTGTCGCGGCAACCCTCGCTCTGGCTGCTTCTTATGCACATCCTCCTGCTCGGTTCCGGCGGCCGCGAACACGCTTTGGCGTGGAAGATCGCGGCCTCGCCCTTGGTGACAAAACTCTGGTGCGCGCCGGGCAATGCCGGCATTGCGCGCGAGGCCGAATGTGTGGCGCTCGACATCGCCGACCATGCCGCGGTGATCGATTTCTGCCGTCTCAACGCGGTCGAGTTCGTCGTGGTCGGCCCGGAGACGCCGCTCGCCGCCGGCATTGTCGATGATCTCGCGAGTGCCGGCATCAAGGCCTTTGGGCCGAGCAGCCAAGCCTCACGGCTTGAGGGATCCAAGGGATTCACCAAGGCGCTTTGCACCGAGTTTGGCATTCCGACCGGCGCCTATGGCCGTTTCACCAATGCCGCCGACGCGCTGGCCTATGTGCGCAAGCAAGGCGCGCCGACCGTGGTCAAGGCCGATGGCCTCGCAGCCGGAAAGGGTGTCGTGGTCGCCACGACGATGGCCGAGGCAGAAGCCGCCATCGCCATGATGTTCGATGGCGCGTTCGGCAAGGCAGGCAGCGAGCTGGTGATCGAGGAATATCTCGCCGGCCGCGAGATCAGCTTCTTCGCGCTCGCCGACGGCGACACCGCGATGGCCTTGGCCTCGGCACAGGACCACAAGCGCGTGTTCGACCGTGACCAGGGGCCGAACACCGGCGGCATGGGCGCCTACTCGCCGACGCCGTTCGTGACGCCCGAGATTCACGCCGAGATCATGGCGAAGATCATTGTTCCGACGGTGGCCGGCATGAAGGCGCGCGGCACGCCGTATCGCGGCGTGCTCTATGCCGGCGTGATGCTGACGGCGGATGGGCCAAAGCTGTTCGAATATAATGTCCGCTTCGGCGACCCCGAATGCCAGGTGCTGATGCTGCGGATGATGTCGGATATCGTACCGGCGATGCTGGCATCCTGCGACGGCCAGCTGAAGAATTTCGACCTGCGCTGGTTTCCGGAAACAGCCCTCACGGTGGTGATGGCGGCGAAGGGTTATCCCGGCGACTACGTCAGGGGGACACGCATCGAGGGATTGAATGACGCCGGCCAAGTCGAGGGTGTCGAAATTTTCCACGCCGGCACCATCGCCAAGGACGGCGACATTCTCGCCAATGGCGGGCGCGTGCTCAATATCTGCGCGTCGGGCAAGACGGTTGCGCAAGCGCAAGCGCGCGCCTATGCCGCGGTTGACCGGATCAAATGGCCGGAGGGCTTCTGCCGGCGCGATATCGGCTGGCAAGCGGTGGAGCGGGAGAGGGAGACGTCAAAAACCTGAACCGTCCCGTCATCGCGAGGAGCCAGCGGGTCCGGCCTTCGGTCGGCCCGATGACAGGCTCCGCGACGAAGCAATCCATTCTTGTTCCACACGCGGCTCTATGGATTGCTTCGCGGAGCTTGTCATCGGGCGCACGTTCGTGCGACCCGTTGGCTCGCAATGACGTGTTAAAATCAACTCACACCTAGCCATCGTCATATCCCCATGACTGATCTCGCCGATTTGTTCCCCGGCTACGCCTCGGAGTGGATCAACACCACTTCCGGGCGCATCTTTGCCCGCGTCGGCGGCAACGGGCCGCCGCTATTATTGCTGCATGGCTTCTCCGAGACCCATGTGATGTGGCATCGCGTCGCGCCGCAGCTTTCCGACGCCTTCACGCTGATCATCGCCGATTTGCCGGGTTACGGCTGGTCGGATATGCCCGACAGCGACAACGACCACACGCCCTACACCAAGCGGGCGATGGCGCGAACCATGATTGAGGCGATGGAGCAACTCGGCCATGTGCATTTCGCGCTCGCCGGCCACGATCGCGGCGGTCGGGTTGCGTATCGGCTGGCGCTCGATCATCCCGGCCGGCTGTCGCGGCTTGCGGTGCTCGACATTCTGCCGACCTATGACTACTGGGCGCGCATGGATCGCCTCTATGCGCTGAAGATTTATCACTGGACGTTTCTGGCGCAGCCTTTCCCGTTGCCGGAAACCCTGATCGGCGGCCATCCCGATTTCTTCCTCAAGCAGAAGATGGCGAGCCAGACCAAGTCGAAAAACCTCGACGCGATCGACCCGCGCGCGCTGGCGCATTATCTCGCGGCATTCCGCGATCCTTCGCGGGTGCATGCGATGTGCGAGGATTACCGCGCCGGCGCCTACGCCGATGTCGAGATCGACAAGGCCGATCGCGACGCCGGCAAGAAGATCACGATCCCGATGCTGGCGCTGTGGGGCGATGCCGGCATTGCGCGCGCCGCGGCGACCCCGCTCGACACCTGGAACAATTGGGCGACCAATGTTTCGGGTCGGCCTGTCGATAGCGGTCATTTCCTGACCGAGGAAAATCCGCAGGCGACGGCGACGGCGTTGAGGGAGTTTTTCCTGGCGGGGTGAATATTTCGTCATTGCGAGCGAAGCGAAGCAATCCATGAAACGACAAAAAGAATGGATTGCTTCGTCGCTGCGCTTCCCGCAATGACAGCCGAAAGCCCCGCCTTCACCTTCGCGCCTTGAAAAAATCCCGCAATAGCGCCGCGGCCTCGGTTTCGCCGACGGCGGAGTAGACTTCCGGGACGTGATGGCAGGTCGGCGCGGCGAAGAACCTCACGCCTGATTCCACCGCGCCACCCTTGGGATCGGCCGCGCCGTAATAGAGCCGCCTGATCCGCGCCAGCGAGATCGCACCGGCGCACATCGTGCAGGGTTCCAGCGTGACGTAGAGATCGCAGTCGATCAGCCGCTCGGTGCCGACGGTCTCGGCGGCTTGCCGCAGCGCCAGAATTTCGGCGTGCGCGGTTGGATCGCGGTCGGTTAGCGTGCGGTTGCTGGCCGTCGCGATGACCTCGTAATCGCGGACAATCACGCATCCGATCGGGACTTCGCCCGATTTTCCAGCGTTTTCCGCCGTTTTCAGCGCCAAATCCATGAAGGAAGGGGCGGTCATGCCTCGTATCATCGGAATAAACCTGCTATGAGATGCGCCTTCAGCAAAAGTGGATACCGATTTTGCGTGAGAATGCGCCTCGATGAAAGAGCGCGCATGACTGCCATTTGCACCTGCACCCCGAAATGAGATCGTTCATGCCCCGCGACAACGACAAAAACAACGATTCCCGCGGCCGGCGTGACCGTTCATCCGGCGGCAAGGGCCGTTCCGGTGTTCCCCGGGGACCGGAGAAGAAATTCGCCAAGCGCGGCTTTGCCAAGGCCGAGGGTGAGGGCGAGAGAGCCCCGTATGCCGGCAAGCGTGAGGGAGCGCGGTCGTTCGACAAGAAGCCCTATTCGAAACCATACGCCGGCAATCGCGAGGATCGTCCGCCCCGCCGCGATTACGGCGACGCGCCGCGTCCTCGGGAGAAACGGCCGTTTGCCGATCGGCCGCAGCGGGGCGGTGACGGTGAAAAGCGCACATTCAGGCCGCGCGAGGACCGTGACGGCGACAAACGTCCATACGCGCCGCGCGGGCAAGGCTTTCGCAAGGACGGTGACCGGCAGCGTGGAGATCGCCCGTACAGTGCGAGGCCGCCGCGAGAGGGTGATCGTCCTCGCGGCGATCGTCCGTTCGCGGATCGTCCCCAAGGCGATAGAAAATTCGGCGGCGACAAGAAATTTTCACGCGGCGACCGTGGCCCACGCAAGGATTTCGGCAGCCGCCCTGATCGCGGCAAGGAGTTTGGCCGAGATCGCGGCGATTCAAAGCCCTGGCAAAAGCGCGATGCGTCGTCGCCCGACCACGCCGGGCGCAACTCGCGTCCCCCTCGTGAAGGCGCGCGGAGTTTCGACAAGCCGCGTTTCGACAAGCCCCGTTACGATAAACCGCGCGCGGATCGTCCGTCAGGCGACCGTCCATTTCGTGAGCGTCCGAAGTTCGACCGCCCCCGCGAAAACCGCGCTGACCGGCCGCAGGGCGATCGTCCCCGTTTCGATCGTCCGAAGTTCGATCGTCCGCGTCAGCGACCCGAAGGCCGCACCGACTGGCAAGAGCATCCGCGCAGCGAGCAGAGTGGCGGCGATGCCGATCGGCCGCGCCGCGACAACGAGGACGACAGCAGGATCTTTGCCAAACGCCCGGCGTTCGGCGGCCGCGGCGCCTATCGCGAGCGCGCGCCCGAGGAGCGGCGCGTGCCGCGTCCACCGCGCGTCAAGAAGTCCGGCGAGCGCATCGCCAAGGTGGTGTCGCGGGCGGGGCTTGCCTCGCGCCGCGACGCCGAGGAATGGATCGTGCAGGGGCGGGTCACGGTCAACGGCCGCGTCATCAATTCGCCGGCGCTCGACGTCACCGCCAACGACGTCATTACCGTCGACGGCAAGCCATTGCCGCCGCGCGAGCGCACCCGGCTGTTTTTGTTCCATAAACCGCGCGGGTTGATGACCACCCATGCCGATCCCGAAGGGCGGCCGACGGTGTTCGACAATCTGCCCGAGGGCTTGCCGCGGCTGATCTCGATCGGCCGGCTCGATTTCAACACCGAAGGCTTGTTGCTGCTCACCAATGACGGGGGGCTCGCGCGCGCGCTCGAACTGCCCGATACCGGCTGGCTGCGGCGCTACCGCGTTCGCGCCCATGGCGAGGTGACCCAGGCCCAGCTCGATGAATTGAAAAGAGGCGTCGAGGTCGACGGCGTCAAATACGGGCCGATCGATGCGACATTGGAGCGCGACCAGGGTGCCAATGTCTGGCTGGTGTTCGCCATTCGCGAAGGCAAGAACCGCGAGGTGCGCAACGTGATGGCGCATCTCGGCCTCGAGGTGAACCGGCTAATCCGGGTCTCCTACGGTCCGTTCCAATTGGCCGAACTCCCTGAAGGCGCGGTGGAGGAGGTCAAGACGCGGGTGCTGCGCGAGCAGCTCGGCGAAAAGATCGCCACGCTGGCAGGGGCGGATTTCAACCGGCCGTTGCCGGGCGAGGCGAACGCAAAGCCGGAGGAAGATTCCGTCGAAGCGCCGGGTGGCAAAAAGCCGTTCAAGCCAACCGGCAAGAGCGGCCTGATCGCCGACCGCAAGGGCCGGCGCGTGCTGGTGCAGCGTTCGGGCAGCGAGGAGGCGCGCGCCCGCAACGAGGCCGAGGCCAACGGCTACGGCCCGCCGCGGCGTCCGCAGCGCGGCTATCACGGCAAGCGCGACCTCAAGCCGCGCGACGAGTAGGGACGGCCTATGGGCTTTGGGATTTCGTTCTCGGCTTGCCTTCGGTTTCTTTCCATCACGCGAGATGTCTCTCCGTTCCCTCCCCCCTTGCGGGGGAGGGTTAGGGAAGGGGGTATCCCACGAAAGGTCGGTGTGCTTGGCACCCCCTTCCCCAGCCCTTCCCCGCAAGCGGGAAGCGAGCGCACCTCCCGTGCTTGTTTTGTGTGTGCACGCTAATGCGCGTCGTCGGCGGGCGATTGAAGGGCCGCAATCTCGCCTCGCCGTCCTCACGCGACATCCGCCCCACCGCGGATCGGTTGCGCGAGTCGCTGTTCAACATTCTGATCCATGCCTACGACGATCCCATTGCCGACGCCCGGGTGCTCGACCTGTTCGCGGGCACCGGCGCGCTCGGCATCGAAGCGATCTCGCGCGGCGCCAGATTTACACTGTTCGTCGATAACGGCGCCGAGGCCCGCGCGCTGTTGCGCAACAATGTCGAGGCGCTCGGTCTCGGCGGCATGACAAAGGTCTATCGCCGCGATGCCACCAATCTCGGACCCGCGCATCCGCTCGAGCCGTTCTCGCTGGCGTTCCTCGATCCGCCCTATGCCAAGGGATTGGCGGACCAGGCGCTGATCTCGCTGCGCGACGGCGGCTGGTTGACGCCGGGCGCGCTGGTGGTGGTGGAAGAGGCCAAGGCCGCGGCATTTGCCGCACCGGAAGGTTTCGAAGAACTGGAGCGGCGCGCGTATGACGATACCGAGTTTGTGCTCTTGCGCCCTGCAACCCAGTCGTAAATCGTCATGCCCCGCGAATGCGGGGCATCCAGTATTCCGGAGACGAGTGTGATCATCGCGACCAGCGCGGCGTACTTGATCGCCCGGTCCAGCCGGGCGATGACCGCCGATCAAATGGGGAATCGAAGGTCACGTGCGCAATCGCCGAAAGCGCGAAAACAGGAATGAGAGGGCAGCCAAAAACAAATAAATGATCAGCGCATTGAGCGCGATCGCGGCCAACAACCAGCTGCTGGGAATATAGTCGATCCACGGCAATCCCAGCAGAACCGCGGCAAGACCGGCGAAGGTACGGTGGTCGAAAAGCGGATAAGCGGCCGCGCAGGTAAACACGAGGAGGTAGAGAATTGCGCCGACTGCTCCCAATTTTGATCGCATCAGCGCCGCCCGAACAGCTTCTCGATATCGGCGAGCTTCAATTCCACATAAGTCGGCCGTCCGTGATTGCATTGCCCTGAATTCGGCGTGTCCTCCATCTCGCGCAACAGCGCGTTCATCTCCTCCGGCTTGAGGATGCGCCCGGCGCGTACCGAGCCATGGCAGGCCATGGTGGCCGCGACGTGCATCAGCCGGCGCTCCAGCGGCAGCGCCTCGTCCCACTCGGCCATGTGTTCGGCGAGATCGCGCAAAAGCGCGCCGGCATTGGTCTTGCCGAGCAGCGACGGCGTCTCGCGCACGGCGATGGCGCCGGGGCCGAAGGATTCGATCGCAAGGCCAAAGGAGGCAAGTTCGTCGCTGCGCGCGACCAGCCGTTCCACCGTGGCCTCGTCGAGCTCGACGATTTCCGGAATCAACAGAATCTGCCGTTGCACGCCGTTCTTTGCCAGCGAGGCCTTCAGCCTCTCATAGACGATGCGTTCATGCGCGGCGTGCTGGTCCACGACGATCAGGCCGTCGCGGGTTTGCGACACGATGTAGGTCTCGTGAATCTGCGTCCGCGCCGCTCCTAGCGGACGGTCGAGCAGGTCGGCCGAAGACTGCTCCTGGAAGCGGATGTCCGCGGTCGGATGACCAACGTCGAACGCAGCCTGCCCGGGTTCGGCAAGGGCAGCCGCCGCGGCGCCGTCGAAGGCGGGCCGCGGCCCAACGGGATGGGCCGGCGAGTGCCGCCAGTCCCAATTCGTCGGGCGTGGCGCGAAGGATGGGCGGAACGAGGCGATGGCGGCGCCGTCGCTATTGGCCGCGGTGCGTTTACCCTCGCGGGCAAGCCCCTCTTTCAGGGCATGCACGATCAACGCGCGGACCAGACCGGCATTGCGGAACCGGACCTCGGTCTTGGCGGGATGCACGTTGGCGTCGACCTCCTGCGGCTCTATTGTCACAAACAGCGCCACCACGGGATGGCGGTCGCGCGGCAGATAGTCGGAATAGGCCGCGCGCACCGCCCCAAGAATGAGCTTGTCGCGCACCGGCCGGCCATTGACGAACAGATATTGCCCGAGCGCGTTCGCCCGTGTCAGCGAAGGCGCCGCGGCAAATCCTTCCACCATCACGCCATCGCGTTCGGCGCGCACGTCGATGGCCGCGATGCGAAAATCCGCGCCCAGGATATCGCCAAGCCGGGTCAGCCGGCCCGCCACGCCCGGCAGCGCGGCCGCCCAGGTGACGGGCGCGCGTTCCTCGCCGGCCAGCGTAAAGGCGATGTCGGGCCGCGCCATCGCCAGCCGGCGCACCACCTCGCGGATCGCTTCGGCTTCGGTACGGTCGGTCTTGAGAAATTTCAGCCGCGCCGGCGTTGCATAAAAGAGATCGCTGACTTCGACGCGGGTTCCTCGCGAAAGCGCCGCCGGCATGATCGCCGATTTCACTCCACCCTCGACCGCCAGCGACCAGGCGTGCGGCTCGCTGGCGTGACGCGTGATGATGTTGAGTTTAGCCACCGCACCGATCGAGGGCAGCGCCTCGCCGCGAAATCCCAGCGTGCGGATCCGCAACAGGTCCTCGTCGTCGAGCTTGGAGGTGGCGTGGCGGTCGACGGCGAGCGCAAGATCGCTCGATGTCATGCCGCTGCCATCGTCGGTGATGCCGATCCGCCGCCGCCCACCGCCATCGGTGAAGATGTCGATCCGGCTCGCGCCGGCGTCGATGGCGTTCTCGACCAGTTCCTTGACCACGCTCGCGGGACGCTCGACCACCTCGCCGGCGGCGATGCGGGTGACGACCTGTTCGGGGAGCTGGCGGACCGGCATGGGTTTGGGCGACTCGTGGGAAGCGGAAGCCGCAGTCTAAGAGCTTTTGCCTGGGGGCGGGAGGGTAAGGGCGGCAACTCTCCCCACTCTTTCGCGAAGGCAGTTGCCGTTCCCTGGATGCTGCGCAACGCCATAAGCGCGTTCACGCGCGTCTTCGACGCGCTATGCTTTGCGGCGCGGTGCAGTGCTAATCCGGGGTCCATGTGACGAACTCGGAATGGGTCCCGGCTCAGCGGCGCGTCACTTCGTGCCGCACCGCGTCCGGGACATGTGACCTCAATCGTCAAATCCGCCCGAGCCGCGCTTTGGCTTGACGCCGCTTTTTGAGGAGCGATCCTATCCTGGATGAGCAGGCGACATCCGGGTTTTGCCAAGTGGGACTAATGGAAGCAGTCGACGAAGAGGGCCGCTAACACGCCGCAACCAAATAGTGAGCCCACTCGAACGCAATCACTGGCAGAAAGCCAATCGCGCCCCATAATTGAGGCGATCTTAGCGAGAGGCTTGTAATCGCTCCTATCCAATATGAACAAAACCGCACGCAGCACCACAGAAGCTGCGGCGAGGCGCAAAAGCCCGAGGACGATGATACTGATCATAAGTCGACATATTATGGCTACCGGGATCGGTTGGCACTGACAGGCGCGTCGTATGGGAAATCCGCCAAACCCGGCAAAGAGTCTCCGCTTGCGGAACGAGGTTCGTATAACGCAGCCGCTATCATCCGCACTCGCCAAACCCGTTTGTTTTTTTTCTACAGCTCAGCACTCGGGGTAGAATGGCAAATAGCCTTACTAGTCGCGTAGGTAAATGCCAGTTACGCCTCGGGCTCCAATTTGCCCGACTAACTTCCTATGCCTGTCAGCGATCTTGCATTGATACTAAAAAGTGATACTATATGGAGTTGAGTAGGAAGCATCTGGCCACGCTTGAGGCAATCTTTGCCACGCCGGCGCGCGCCAGCATTGTCTGGAGCGACATTGAATCCCTGTTTCGGGCTTGTGGCGCGGAAATCAGCGAAGGGAGCGGGTCGCGAGTCCGGGTCGCCCTCAACGACGTGCGCGCGGTTTTTCACCGGCCGCACCCGCGGAAGGAGACCGATAAGGGCGCCGTGAAATCCATCCGGCGCTTCCTGACTGAATCAGGGATTGAGCCATGACGACGATGAATTACAAAGGTTATGAGGCGAATGTTGAGTACGACGAGGACGCTGAAATTTTCTACGGCGAGGTCGCCGACCTGCGCGACGTGATCACCTTTCAGGGCAAATCCGTGGCCGAACTCAAGAAGGCCTTTGCGGGATCGATCGAGGACTATCTCGCATTCTGCAAACGGCGCGGCGAGGAGCCGGAGAAGCCGTTCTCAGGCCAATTCGTTGTGCGCACCGATCCAACTTTGCACAAGGACGTTTCCACGGCCGCACGACGGGCCGGGGTCAGCCTCAACAAATTTGTCGCTTTGGCCCTGCAAAGGGCCATTCGCCGCTAGGTTCAGAGGCCGCCGAGTCGGCTAAGGGTTGATCGGAGACGAAGGCGCCGTGTGGCGGCGGGATTGCCGAACGCATAACAGGCCCTCAGGTCGCCGCTGGCGGAGGGCTAGAGGCGCCGCACCGCGTCCGGGACATGTGGCCTCAATCGTCAAATCCGCCTGAGCCGCGCTTCGCCTTGATGTCGCTGCGGCGCTTTTTGCCTTCCAGCCGGCGTTTTTTCGATCCTAGCGTTGGCCTCGTGGGACGTCGCGGAACCGGGCGCGTCATGGCCTCGCGCAAGAGCTCAACCAGACGGTCGACGGCATCGGCGCGGTTGCGCTCCTGGGTGCGAAAGCGCTGCGCGTGAATCACGATCACGCCGTCTTTGGTCAAGCGCTGACCCGCGAGCTGGGCGAGCCGCGCCTCGGCGTCCGCCGGCAGCGTGACCCGCCGCGTATCGAACCGCAATTGAGCGGCGGTGGACAGCTTGTTGACGTTCTGGCCGCCCGGTCCGGAGGCGCGCACAAAGGATATCTCGATGTCGTTGTCGTCGATCGTAAGGTCGCGGGAAATCCGCAGCATGGCGTCACCGAGCCGAAAATGATTCCTGGCGGGAATCGGGCTCGCGGAGGATAGCGGGTTTGCGAGGGGCGCTGAAGGACATAGGACGTGTTCCCCGGATGCTGCGCAGCGCGACGCACTTGCGGCGTGGTGCGTTGCTGATCCGGGGTCCGTGGCCGCAAAGCGGGTCCCGGCTCTGCGGCGCACCGCCATAGCGCGTTGAAGACGCGCGTGAACGCGCTTATGGAGCGCTGCACCGCGTCCGGGACACGAATACGCGAAAGCTCAGTTCGCCCGGGATGGGGTCGCGGCCGCGGGCTGGGCCACGGCCGGCGGGGCGTGGCCAACGATCACGGTGAGAAGACCGCGGCCCCACAGCCTTTGGGCGGCTTGCCTTGCGTCATCAAGGGTCACGGCGTCCAAAAGGGTGTTGCGCCTCTCGAGATAGTCGATCGGAAGCCGATCCAGCTGGTATTGCAGCAGCGCCGAGGCGAGCTTCGAGGACGTGTCGAGTGACAGCATCCGCGAGCCCTTGAGATAGGATTTGGCTTCATCGAGCTCCTGCTGGGTCGGACCGTCCTCGGCCATGCGGCGGACTTCCCTGTTGACAGCGTCGACCGTCTCGCCGGCGCGATCGGCGCGGGTTCCGGTATTGCCAACGAACAGGGCGGAGTGATCCATCCATAGAAGCGAGTCGTAGACGGAATAGGCCAGGCCGCGCTTCTCGCGGACTTCGCGGTAGAGCCGCGACGACGCGCCGCCGCCGAGAATATGGTTGACCACAAAGGCCGGCATGAAATTCGGATCGTTGCGCTTGATGCCGGGACCGCCGAACGTCACCACGGTCTGCGGCACCTCGAGCGGGATGAATTCGCGTTGCGGCGGCCGCATCGCTTCGACGTCTGGCACCGGTGCAAGGCTTGCTTTGGCCGGCAATCCGCCGAAGGTCTGGTCGAGCAACTGGCCGAGCGAGGCGGCGTCGATATCGCCGACCACGGCAATCCTCAGGTTCTCCTTCGCCAGCACCCGGCCAAAATAGTCCTTCAGATCGGCGATCGTGATGTTCGGAACGCTGTCCAGGGTGCCGCTGCTTTGGCGGCCGTAAGGGTGGTCGCCAAAGGCGATCTCCAGGAATTTGCGGCTGGCAAGCGCAGATGGATTGGACGTATCACGCCTTAGGCCGGAGAGTACCTGGGTGCGAATGCGCTCGACATCGGCGCTTTCGAAATGCGGCGAGGTCAACGACATCCGAAGCAGATCGAAAGCTTCGTCCTTGTTGTTCTTGAGCATGCGCAAGCTGCCGCGGAAGTAATCCCGGGTCACGCTGAAACTCAGCTCGATGGCACGGCGGTCGAGGTGCTCGTGAAATGTCTTGGAATCCAGGTCGCCCGAGCCTTCGTCGATGAGATCGGCGACCATATTGCCGACGCCGGCTTTGCCGGGCGGGTCCTGCGCGGCGCCGCCGCTGATACCAAATTCCATCGCCACCAACGGCACGGTGGCGTCCTGCACGAACCAGGCCTCGATACCTCCGGGTGAAATCAGATGCTGGATCTTGGCGGCGGCCAGCGAGGGCGTTGGCATCATCACCGTGATCGCCAGGCAGGCGCCAACAACCATCAACCCAACACGCCGCGCGCCAATCCTGGGGTGAATCACGACCGCTTCTCCTCGCGTTTCGGCTTGGTGTCCTTGATCAGATAGCCGGTCACTGAACGTTTCTTGTCGAGCCATTTTTGCGCGGCCTCGCGCACCTGCTCGGCGGTGACCGCGCGAATCCGGTCCGGCCAGCTGCGGATGTCTTCGATGCTGAGCCCAGTGCTAAGCGCCCCGCCGTACCAGCGGGCCAGCGTGGCCTGGTTGTCCTGGGCGTAGATGGCCTCGGCGATAAGCTGGGTCTTGACGCGCTCGAGATCTTCGGCACGAACCGCGTTTTGCTCGATGTCCGATATAACCGCGTCGATCATTTGCTCGATCTGCGCAAATTCGACGCCCGACCTCGGCGCGACCGAAATGGCGAACTGTGTCGCGTCCAGCGCGGTTCCCTGATAGGCGGCGCTGGCGTTGACCGCGAGCGGGCGGTCGATCACCAGCCTGCGATACAGATAAGAGTTGCTGCCGCCCCCCATCAGCTGCGCGAGCACGTCGAGCGCCGGACCTTCTCCGGCGGCCGCCGTGGCCGCGGACGGCACCAGATAATAGCGCCGCAAGCTCGGTTGTTCGACCCGGGGGTCGGACAGCGTCACCGTGCGCGGCGCGGCCGGCTCGGGCTCCTGGGGACGAAGGCGCCGCGCCGGTATCGCGGGCTGGGCGGCGACGGCGCCGAACGTCCGCTCAGCCATCGGGCGGACATCAGCGGTATCGACGTCGCCGGCGATCACCAGGATGGCGTTGTTCGGCGCATAGAAACGCCGGTAGAACGCCAGCGCATCCTCGCGATCGAGCTTCTCGATTTCCCGATGCCAGCCGATCACCGGGCGGCCGTAGGGGTGATTGAGATAAAGCGCCGCCATGATCTGCTCGGTCAGCCGCGCTTCCGGGTTGTTGGCGACCCGCATGTTGAATTCCTCGAGCACGACATCGCGCTCCGGCAGCACGTTCTCGTCCTGGAGGATCAGGCCGGTCATGCGATCGGCCTCGAACTCCATCATCTTGCCGAGCTCTTCGCGCGGCACGCGCTGGAAATAGCCGGTATAGTCGGTTGACGTGAAGGCGTTTTCGTTGCCGCCGACGCGCAGCACGGTCTGGGAAAATTCGCCGGCCGGATGTTTGCTCGTGCCCTTGAACATCAAATGTTCGAGAAAGTGCGCAAGTCCGGATTTGCCCGGCGTCTCGTCGGCCGAGCCGACCTTGTACCAGATCATCTGCGTGACGACCGGCGTGCGGTGATCGGCGATCACCACCACCTGGAGGCCATTGCCAAGGGTAAAAGTGGCCGGGGGCGCCGAAGTCACCGTGGTCTGGGCGATCGCGCCGCCGGCGAAGGCAGCGGCGCCGGCGAGCACGGCGGCGAAGAGAGAAACCCTAAAATGGCTTAGCGGCATCGCGGCCTGTCTGCCTGCCCGAAAAAAATCCTTCGGGAAAAAATCATGGCACCTGGCTAGATGCGCTGGACCTTGAGGCGAGTGGGTTGCGATCGGGATTCGACTGCCCGCCCAGCAATCCCTTCGACTCGGGGGCGTAGGGATAATTCGGAGACGGCGTCTGATAGCCGGCAGGCGGCTGCGTCAGCGCCTCTCGCGTCGGCTCACTGCCGGGCGCCACCGTATCGGCTTTCTTGCCGCCGAACAGATTATTGAGGCCCAAGGTTTCGCCGAAACTCGATGAGCTCAGCGCGCTGGCCCCGCCTTTGAACAAATCGCCCGGCTGGTCGTAGACCGGATCGATCCGCGCCGTGCCGTTGCGGTCATTGGCATAGGCGGGGCGAGTGGTACCGGGAATCGGCGGATCTTCCGGGGGAGGCGCGATGTTGATCGGGTGAGCGGTGACGACGGGGCCAGGGGCCGCGCCGGCAGCAGGGGCCGCCGCGGCGGCAGCTTCCGGCGTCTGGACCCGCGCCGCAGGCGGCGCGTTTTTCTTCTTGGCGGCGATGATGGCCTTGCGCTGGCGTTCATCCGGATCTTTCGGCCAATTCGCAACCTTCACGTCGTCGGTCGAAGCGGCCGGCGCCGGCAAATCGAGCTTCGGCGGCACCACCAGCGGCGAGCGCTCGCGATAGTCGATCCCGCGGTTATCCATGTTGGTGCCGCGGATCGTGGATTTGAAGCTGTCGACGAATCTTTCCGTGAAGGACCTGTCATCCTGTTGATTATCGCCTGCGCGCGCGGCGCCGGTCGTCACGACCAGAGTGACGCCCAATGGGACGACGGCGAGCCGCAGGGCGCGCATCGTCGCGCTCGACGTATTCCGCACCATCCAACCGCCAGCCTCGGTATCGCGCATCGCGCTCTTCCTGTCCAAAATGACTCGCGTCCCCAATGACCGGGCGTACACACTGCCGCGCCCACAAGCCTTAAGCTCGAAAGGGTTCGTATCTGCCGGGATCAGGGCGCTTTTGCGGCGGGTACCCCCAGGAATGAATCATACAACAGGGCCGCAACGCCGGCAACAATCGCCACGTCGGCGAGGTTAAACACGTACCAATTGAAGGTATTTCCGCCGATCTGGACATGAAACAGGGCAAAATCGACCACCGCGCCGTAGGCGAAGCGATCGATCGCGTTGCCGACGGCCCCGCCAATGATCAGACCGAGCGCAATGGTCGCCATCACGGTGCGCGACCGCGCCATCCATATCGCCAGTATAATGACGGCCACGGCCTTGATCAGCATCAAGATGATCTGAGCCATCGGGCTGTTGTTCTGAAACCAGCCGAAGCTGATGCCAGGATTCCACGCCAGCACCAGATCGAGGAACGGCGCGAGCTTGACCGCGCCGCGACGGCCGATGTCGAACACGCGCAGCAGCCAGAACTTCGAGGCCTGATCGAGCGCAAGCACGGCGACGGCCGCAATGATGCCGGGGCGGAGGTGAGGGGTCATGACGTGGTGGCTACCACAAAACACGCCGTCGTCCCCGCGAAAGCAGGGACCCATACTCTGTATTGGGTATTGTTTGAAACGGTCTCGGTCATCGTCCTTTGTTGATCCCAGATCCCGGTGGGTATCGGTCCCTGCTTTCGCAGGGACGACGATAGAATTAAATACTAACCCCCAGCGCTTTCCATTCGCGCAGCGCCTTGGCGTCGCGCGGCGACACATCGGGATATTCAGGGTCTTCGCCCACGCTGGGAAGAATTTTCCAGGAACGCGCGCATTTCTTGCCAGCGGCCTTCTCGACCACCACCGCAACGTCAGGCACATCGTTCAAGCGGAACGCATCGGCCGGTGCAGCTGCATCGGTCACCATCGCATTCGAGGTGATGCAGATCTCGGCCAGATCGATGTCGAACAGCGTGTTGAAGACCGCCTTGTCGGCAACGTAGACCAGCGGCGAGGCCTCCAGCGAGGAGCCGATGCGCTTGGCCGCGCGATCGAGCTCCAGCGCGCCGGTGACGACACGGCGGACGTTGCGGACGATCTGCCATCTCAAGGCAAGCGCATCGTCGCGGAAGCTCTCGAGATTTTCCGGGAAGGTGAGCAGGTGCACGGACGGCGATCCGCCGGGCCGGTACATCGCCCAGGCCTCGTCGCAAGTGAAGCTCAAGACCGGCGCCAGCCATTTCAGGATGGCATCGCAGAGCATATCGATCGCGGTGAGCGCCGCCTTGCGGGTGATCGAGGACGGCGGATCGCAATAAAGCGCATCCTTGCGGATATCGAAATAGAATGCCGACAACTCGGTGTTCATGAACGCCGACAGCGCGGCGACCACCGTCTTGTAGTCGAACTCCGCGTAGGCCTTGCGCACGATCTCGTGCTGTTCGGCAAGCTGATGCAGCATATACCGCTCCAGTTCCGGCATGGCGTCGCGGGCGACCTCCTCGCCCGGCCCGAAATGGTGCAGCGTGCCCAGCATCCAGCGGATGGTGTTGCGCAGCTTGCGATAGGTCTCGACGGTGTTCTTGAGGATTTCGGGGCCGATGCGCTGGTCATCGGTGTAGTCGCAAGCCGCCACCCACAGCCGCAGGATGTCGGCGCCGGACTGCTTGATGACGGCCTGCGGCTCGATCGTATTGCCGAGCGACTTCGACATTTTGCGGCCGTGTTCGTCCTGGGTAAAGCCATGGGTCAGAACGATGTCGAAGGGGGCGCGGCCGCGGGTGCCGCAGCTTTCCAAAAGCGATGACTGAAACCAGCCGCGGTGCTGGTCGCTTCCTTCCAGATACATCACGGTATCGCCGCCGCCATCGACCTTGCGCCTGATGCCGGCAAGGCCGGGGAAGTGCAGTGCGTCTTCGAGCACGAAGGCGTGGGTCGAGCCGGAATCGAACCAGACGTCGAGGATGTCGTCGACTTTCATCCACGCTTCATTGGCGCGCGAACCCAGAAAGCGCTCGCGCGCGCCGTCGGTGTACCAGGCGTCGGCGCCTTCCTGCTCGAAGGCTGCGGCGATGCGCGCGTTGACGGCCCCGTCCTGCAGGATTTCCGCGGAGCCGTCGTCCTTCTCGCGCACGAACACCGCAATCGGCACGCCCCAGGCGCGCTGGCGCGAGATCACCCAATCGGGCCGGCTCTCGATCATGCCGTTGATGCGGTTCTGACCCGACGGCGGCACCCATTGGGTCACGGAGATCGCGTGCAGCGCGCGGCCGCGCAGGGTGTCGCCTTTCTTTGCCTCTCTCGATGGGAGAGGTGAAGCAGCATCGGCGATGTCCTTATCCATCGCGATGAACCATTGCGGTGTGTTGCGGAAGATCACCGGTTTCTTCGAACGCCAGGAATGCGGGTATTGATGCTTCAGCCGGCCGCGCGCCAGCAACATGCCAGCATCGATCAGCGCCTTGATCACGGCATCGTTGGCGTCGCCTTTCTCGCCCTTGTCGTTGATGACGCGTTTTCCGGTGAACCCGGGGGCGTGATCGGTGAAGGCGCCGTTCTCATCGACGGTGTAGGGGATGGTGGTGTTGATGCCGCGGCTTTCAAGCGCGCGCGCGTTCGCGGTCCAGACTTCGAAATCCTCGCGGCCATGGCCGGGCGCGGTGTGCACGAAGCCGGTCCCGGTGTCGTCGGTGACGTGATCGCCGGCCAAAAGCGGGACTTGAAAATCGTATCCCATGCCTTTCAGCGGATGCGAGCTGTGGCCAATGTGATGGGGATCGACGTCCTGCTTTCTGACGAAGGATTCAACTTTTGCGGTCTTCATCACTTCAGCGGCGAGCTTGTCAGCAAGAACGAGCTTGTCACCCTTCCTGGCCCAATTCTGATCGGGCGCTTCAGTGACTTCATAAAGGCCGTATGTGATCTTAGGCGAATAGCTGATGGCTCGGTTGCCCGGCAATGTCCAAGGTGTGGTGGTCCAGATCACGAGGGATGCACCAACGACATCCTGCGCAGTTCCGGGCGCGCCCAAATACGCGTCGATCCGAAACTTCACCCACACCGTATCCGAGATGTAGTCCTCGTACTCGACCTCAGCTTCGGCAAGCGCGGTCTTCTCCACCACGCTCCACATCACCGGCTTGGAGCCGCGATAGAGCGTGCCGCTGGCGGCAAATTTCATCAATTCGCGCGCGATCTGCGCTTCGGCGGGATAGCTCATGGTGGCGTAGGGATGATCCCAGTCGCCGATGACGCCAAGCCGCTTGAATTCCTCGCGCTGCACGTTGAGCCAGTGGGTCGCATAGGCGCGGCACTCCGTCCGGAATGCCACCATCGCCGCGGAGTTGCGAAAATCCGGCTTCGCCTTGCCCTTGGAGCGGTAATTCTCCTCTTCGACCTTCCACTCGATCGGCAGCCCGTGACAGTCCCAGCCCGGCACGTAGTTGGAATCGAAGCCGAGCATTTGCTGGCTCTTGGTCACGAGATCCTTGAGGATCTTGTTCAGCGCCGTGCCGATATGGATGTTGCCGTTGGCATAGGGCGGGCCGTCATGCAGCACGAATTTCGGTCGCCCGGCGGAGAGTTTTCGCAGTCTCTCGTAGAGGCCGATCTCGTTCCAGCCCTTCAGGATTTCCGGCTCGCGCTGCGGCAGGCCGGCGCGCATCGGGAAATCCGTCTGCGGCAGGAACAGGGTTTTGGAATAGTCTGTGGCGTCGGACTTTTGCGGCTTTTCGGACATGAATGCTCTGTTTGGCTCAAAGGGCGCCAGATACGCGATCAATCGCGGGTGAAACGTAAGAAATCCCGGTCTTGCGCCGAGCTTGGGAAGCTCAGGCAGAAGCCGGGCCGCTAATGCTGATGGTGCGCCGCGCAAACATGGGGTTTCCATAGCAGCCAGCCGCGGAAATCGCAAAGCCCCAGTGTATCCCCGCGTCATCCCCGCGCAACGGCTGTGCCGTTGTTGCTGGAGGTGCGAGCGTAGCGAGCCTCGAAGGATGGGCCACGGGCTGTGGCGGTCATCCTTCGAGGCTCGCCGAAGAGGCTCGCACCTCAGGATGACGCGACCGTTCCAAACTTCGGAAACGCGCCGGGCGCCTCGGCCAGCCGGGCGCGGGCGCGGGCGCTGTCGCCATCCATCTGGCGGATCAGCGCGTCGATGTTGTCGAACTTCAATTCGTCGCGAATGAAGGCGATGAAGGCGACGTCCAGGCGCTTGCCGTAAAGATCGCCCTCGAAATCGAACAGGAAGATTTCCAGCAGCGGCGCGCCATTGTCGAAGGTTGGGCGGCGGCCGAAACTGGCGACGCCATCGAAGCGCAATTGGTCCTTTCCGTAGGCCTCGCCGACCCGCACCGCATAGATGCCGTGCTTCAACCCGCAATTCTTGTCGAGGCGGATATTGGCGGTGGGATAGCCGAGGTCGCGCCCGCGTTTGTCGCCATGGATCACCTCGCCGGTCACAAACCACGGCCCGCCCAGCATCGCGGTGGCGTCCTCGATCTGGCCCTCCGCGAGCGCCATGCGGATCGCACTGGAGGACACCGGCCGTTCGGCGATATCGACATGGGGCTGCACATCGACTTCGATGCCGAGTCGAGGCGCTTCGGCCACCAACAGGCTCGGCGAGCCGACCCGGCCCTTGCCGAAATGAAAGTCGTAGCCGACGGCGATGCCGCTGATTCCGAGCCGTTCGATCAGATCATGGTGAATGAAATCTTGTGCCGTGGTCCCGGCCCGACGCTTGTCGAAGGTCATCACCACGGCGCCGGCGAGCCCGGTCCCGGCCAATAGCCGCAGCTTTCCCGCTTCGTCGGTGAGGCGGAACTGGGGAGTATTCGGGCTGAAGAAACTGCGCGGGTGGGGTTCGAAGGTCACCGCCAGCGCCGGCCGGCGATGCGCCCGTCCCATCTGCAAGGCCGCATCAATAACGGCGCGGTGGCCGAGGTGGACGCCGTCGAAATTGCCCATCGCAACCACGATTCCCCTGGGGATCGCGGCCGCAGGGGTCGAATCGCGGATTACGGTGAAATCAGACGCCATATTAGGATTTCTTCAACTTGTTCGGTAGCGGCGGGACCGTGACGTGGGGCGTCCAACGAAGTCAAGCCGGTCCGGATTGAACCCACCGCGGGTAAAAGGCGCACCCTGTCTGCGGTAGCCGGTTAACGGGCTGTTTAACGGCTGATGGTAGTGCTTGAGGTGGACTGCGGGGCAGCCTTGGGCCTCGGACAGACTTTTAAGATGGTGTCGCGGCGTTCAGGTGCGTTGGGGGAATTAAGATGGCGGTTGATTTGTCGATGTCGATTCTGGTGGTGGACGATTACAACACCATGATTCGCATCATCAGAAATCTCCTCAAGCAACTTGGTTTCGAGAATATCGATGACGCCAGCGATGGATCGGCAGCGCTGAACAAGATGCGCAGCAAGAAGTACGGGCTCGTGATCTCCGACTGGAACATGGAGCCGATGACCGGCTACGACCTGCTGCGCGAGGTCCGGGCCGACCCCAATCTCGCCACCACGCCGTTCATCATGATCACCGCCGAATCCAAGACCGAGAACGTGATCGCCGCCAAGAAGGCCGGCGTCAACAATTACATCGTCAAGCCCTTCAACGCCGCCACGCTGAAGACCAAGATCGAGGCGGTCTTCCCCGATCTGGCGAGCGCGTAAGGCGCGCGCGTGTCCCGGACGCGGTGCAGCGTGCAACGCTGCTCCGCAGAGCCGGGACCTACCTATTCAAGAAAGATGGATCCCGGATCAGCAGCGCACCGCGCCGCGAAAAGCGCCGCGCTGCGCAGCATCCGGGAAACGACGTCCTACCACCTCAGCTCCCGCGTCAGCGCGCGGGGCGGATGGCCGAACAATTCCTTGATCGAAGCGGGGTCGAGCTGATCGATGCCTTCGAAGTCCTCGGCGTGAATGCCGCGGGTCACGAACAGGCAGTCGATTCCGAAACCGTGCGCGCCGGCCAGATCCGTTCGCACCGAATCCCCGATTGCCAGAACGCGGCCGAGTTGCATCGCGCGGCCACGGCGCTCGGCGGCCAGCGCGAGGGCGCGCTCGTAGATCGGCCGGTGCGGCTTGCCGTAGAAGATCACATCGCCACCAAGTTCACGATAGAGCTCGGCGATGGCGCCCGCGCAGTAGATCAGCCGGTCGCCGCGTTCGACGACGATGTCCGGGTTGGCGCAGACTAGCGTCAGTTTCCGCTCGCGCGCCTGCAACATCATGGTTCGATAGTTCTCGGCCGATTCGGTTTCATCGTCGAACAGGCCGGTGCAGACGATGTAGTCGGCCTGCGCCAGCGGCGCCAGCACCGGATCAAGTCCGCGATAGATCGAATGGTCGCGCTCGGGGCCGAGCCAGAACATTTTCTCCCCCGCATGGTCAGCGACAAAATGCCGGGTGAGGTCGCCTGAACTGACGATGGCGTCATAGGTCTCGTCGGCGACGCCGAGCTTGCGCAATTGCCGCTGCACCGAATCCGCCGGCCGCGGCGCGTTGGTAATGAGAATCACGGTGCCGCCCTGCTCACGAAAGCTGTGCAGGGCCTGGCAGGCCTCGGGGAACGCGACCAGACCGTTATGGACCACGCCCCAGATATCGCTGAAGAGCACGTCGATATCGCCGACGAGGTCGCGCAGCCTCTCGGCGAACTTCAGCGTCGTCATGGGGTGGCTTGCCGGTCAGGCCGGACCGGCGGCGCGGCGCGCCAGGGCGGCGTTGCCGGTCGCCCGCACCGGGTCGATCGCGAGGCTATCGACGGAAGCCGGTTTGCCATGGACGTTGGATGGGCCATTGGATGGGCTATTGGATTCTTGCGCCCTGTTCGCCGAAGCGCCGCCGCTAGCAGATGGCGCCTCGGGCCGCAACGGCCGGGGCGGCGCAAACAGGAAACCCTGACCGAACCGCACGTCGTAATCGAGCAGATCGACGACGGCGCGCTCGCCTTCAATCCGTTCGGCGATCAGGTCGATGCCGAAGCGGCCGAGCAGGTCGGAAAGGTCGGAGGGATGAATGTCCGACGCCGAAGACTGCCGCGGGTCGAGCAGCAGCGCGGCGGGCACCTTGATGAAGCGGACGCCGCGGTCGGCCAATTCGCGCGGCTCGAGCCGCAGGTCGGTGACGTGATCGATCGAGAAACGGTAGCCGCGCTGCGCCAGCGCCGCGAGATGTTCGCTTTGCGTCGGGTCGAGGTTGCGAAACGTCGCCTGCTTGAACTCGATCACGAATGACTGCGCCAGCGCGCGGTTGGCCTCGAGGAAATCCAGGCATTGCGCAAAGGTGACGGGATTGCCGAGCGTCGCGGCGGCCACGTTGCAGAACACCCCGACTTCCTTGTTGCGCACCATCAGCCGGCGCAGCACCTGCACGCAGCGAAGCATCACCATGTGATCGATCCGCCCGATCAGGCCCGCGGCTTCCGCGATGCCGATGAAATCATCGGCCGCGAGAAGCTGATCGCTCTCGTCGCGCAGCCGCGTCACCGCTTCGTAGAAGCGCACCTTGCGTTGCGGCAGGGTGACCATCGGCTGCAGATAGATGTCCAGCCGATTTTCCTCGACGGCGGCTTTCACCGCGGAAAGGATCTGCGCCTGGCTGCGGGAGGGCGCGGGCCTGTCGGCGACGACCGAAGGCGCCGCCACGGCGGCAACCGCGTTGGAGCGCGCCGCGGCGAACGGCAATTCCGCGCGCGACTCGTTGACCGGCTTGCTGGCAGGCGGGGTGGGTGCGGTGCCCGCGGACAGGATGTCGTCATGACTTGCGACCGAGACCGCCAATTGCTTGACCAGCATGCCGAGCTCACCGATCTCGCCGACCAGGGCCTGAATGCGCTCAGCGCTTACAAGACTGGCCGACGCCTGCCGGCCTTCGACCGCGGCGAGACGGCGGCCGAATTCAGCGACCTGGCGCGCCAGGTCGGCCGTGCCGCGCGACAGATCCGCGATCTGGCCGCCGACGTCGGTGCGGTCGCGCAGCCGCATCGACACGGCGTTATAGAGGATAAGGAAAGTCAGCGCGGTGAGCGCGGCGATCGCCGATTCCGATCCGGAAAGGCCTGCAGCGGAGTACAGGATCAGGCCGAGCGATGCTGCAACCAGCACCATGCAGATGGCGATGAAAATCGTGGAAATGCGGATCATGTCGCGCGAAACGCCCTCAAGCCCTTGGTCCCCGGCCTGGGAGGACGAAGTTTGGCTTCGCTTCCCCAAGCGCGGCAACCTTAGCACTAATGTTGATTCGCCGAGCTAGTGTTCTTTTGGCACGGCTGGAACCGCCATACCCGGCCGATCGGACTTCACCGCGCCCGATCCGCCCGGTTGCCTGGACGGCGCGGCGGTCGTCCCCGGCGCTCTGATGCTCGATTAGCTCCCGGGGCAAGCGGCCGCGATCCCGCAGCGCGGAGGGTCGTCGCGGCCGGTGCGCCGGGAAAAAGCGCTGCGCGGTCAGGTTTCAGGATCGTCGTGGCGGCGAGCGGGGCGCGGTAGAAAAATCTACGCCACCGCGCGGATCACCTTGGCAACCTTCTCGACGATCTCGCCGATCTGGTCGTCGCTGACGATCAGCGGCGGGGTCAGCGCCAGCGTATCGCCCGCGACACGCAGCATCAGATCGTTGTCGAAAAACGCGCTGTTCAGCCCGTCGAAGCCCCGCTTGCCCGGCAGGTCCGCGCGCGAGGCGAGGTCGATCCCGGCGGTCAGTCCGATGGTGCGGATGTCCACCACATTCGGCTCATTTTTCAGCGACATCACGGCGTCGGCGAATTTCGGCTCAAGCGCGCGGGCGCGCTCGAACAGCTTTTCGTCGCGGTAGATATCGAGGGTGGCAAGGCCCGCGGCGCAGGCCAGCGGATGGGCCGAATAGGTATAGCCATGGGTCAGTTCGACGACATGTTCCGGGCCGATCATGAAGGCGTCGTGGATGGTGTCGCGCACCAAGACCCCTCCCATCGGGGCGGCGCCGTTGGTGACGCCCTTGGCAAAGGTGATCATATCCGGCAGCACGCCATAGCGCTCCGCCGCGAAGGCGAAACCCAACCGGCCAAAGCCGGTGATGACTTCGTCGAAAATCAGCAGAATGCCGTGCTTCTGGGTGATCTCGCGCAGCCGCTTGAGATAGCCCTTCGGCGCCGGCAGCACGCCGGTCGATCCCGCCATCGGCTCGACGATGACGGCGGCAATGGTGTTGGCGCCGTGCAAGTTGACCAGGCGCTCCAGCTCCTCGGCAAAATGCGCGCCGTAGTCCGGCTCGCCCTTGGTGAAAGCCTGCTTCTCGCGATCGTAGGTGTGAGACAGATGGTCGACGCCGGTGAGCAGCGTTCCGAACAGCTTGCGGTTGCCGACGATGCCGCCGACCGAGGTGCCGCCGAAGCCGACGCCGTGATAGCCGCGCTCGCGGCCGATCAGCCGAATGCGGCTGCCCTGGCCGGCGATCTGGTGATAGGCCAGCGCGATCTTGAGCGCGGTGTCGGCGGCTTCCGATCCGGAATTGCAGAAGAACACATGATCGAGGCCCTTGGGCGCGAGATCGGCGATGCGGCTCGCCAGTTCGAAGGCTTGCGGGATGCCGAACTGAAATGGCGGGGCATAATCCAGCGCCGCGGCCTGCTTGGCGATGGCCTCCGAAATCGGCGCGCGGCCGTGACCGGCATTGGTGCACCACATGCCGGCGGCGGCATCGATGATCTTGCGGCCATCGGCCGTGATGTAGTGCATGTCTTTGGCGCCGGCGAGCAGCCGCGGCGCCTTCTTGAAGGCTCGGTTGGCGGTGAACGGCATCCAGTGTGCGGCAAGGTCGTTGGGCACATTGACGGCGGCGGGGCGTGGGCTCTTGTCCAGCATGGGGGCCTCTTCAAGTTTTGCGGCGTGGCGGCTGTGCCGCAAGCTATCAGCTTCGGCGCGGGACTGGAACGCCGGGAGCCTCACTATTTCCGCTCAATCCGGCGGTTTCACGACCCATTCCGGCGCCCCGTCCGGTTCACAGATCGGCGGCGGCGATCCAGAACACTTCGCCTTGCGAATCCTCGGTGTCGAGCCAGAGAAAATTAAGGTTCGGATAGGCCGCCTCCAGCGCCGGGCGGCAGCGGCCGATTTCGCACAACAGCCCGCCTTCGGGCGTCAAATGCATCGCGGCCTCGTCCACAATGCGGCGGATGACGTCGAGCCCGTCGGCGCCGCCGTCGAAGGCAAGCTTCGGCTCGGCGCGGCATTCGCGCGGCAGTGCGGCCATGCCTTCGGCATCGACATAGGGTGGATTGGCAATGATCAGGTCGTAACGCTGCTCGCCAACGGCTGCGAACAGGTCGCCGCGGTGCAACATCACCCGGTCTTGAAGGCCGAAATCGGCAATGTTGCGGGCGGCGACGTCGAGCGCATCCCTGGAGATGTCGACCGCGTCGACGCGGGCGTATGGAAAGCTCCGGCTCGCCAGAATGGCGAGGCAGCCGGAGCCGGTGCAGAGGTCGAGCACGTTTTCGACCGAAGCGGGATCGCCGATCAGGCCTGTGGCCTCCTCATCATGCCGGCTGAAATGCGAATCCAGTAATTCGCCGATGAAGGAGCGCGGCACGATCACGCGCTCGTCGACATAGAAGGGAAGGCCGCGCATGTAGGCCTTGTTGACGAGGTAGGCGGCAGGCTTTCGCAAGCTGACGCGGCGGGCCATCACCTCGAGGATCGATTGCGCCTCGCGCGCGGTGACCCGCGCAGTCGCAAACGCCTCGAACTGGTCGGGATGAAGGTGCAGCGTTTCGCAAACCAGGAAGGCGGCCTCCGCGACGGAATCGGTCGTGCCGTGGGCGAATGTCAGTTTGGCCTCGGCGAAGCGGCTCACCGCATAGCGGACGAAATCGAGCAGGGTCACCAGTTCGCCGGATCGCAGTTTCGGCAATTTCGGCAGCGGGGTGGCGCGCTTGGCCGCCTTCTTGGCACGTTTGGCCATCAGGATTTGGTCCAGCGCGCCGCCGCGTCGTCGTCGTGATGGCGGGCATCGACCCAATTGGAAGCGACGGAGCCTTCCTCGCGCTTCCAGAACGGCGCGTGGGCCTTCAGATAATCCATCAGGAATTCCGCGGCCTGAAACGCCGCTTGGCGATGCTCCGAGGCGGTCAGCACCAGCACGATATTTTCGCCGGGGGTGATGCGGCCGACGCGGTGAATGACGCGCACCCCGGTCAGCGGCCAGCGCGACATCGCGGTCTCGGCGTGGCGTGCGATTTCAGCCTCCGCCATGCCGGGATAGTGCTCGAGCGTCAAGGCCGCGATGGTCTCGCCGCCTTCGCTGCCCCGGCAAATTCCGCTGAAACTCACCACCGCGCCGATATCGGTGCGCCCCTTCGTCAGCGCCGATATTTCGCGCGCGATGTCGAAATCGGCTTCCTGGATACGGATGGTCACATTGGTGGTCATGAGCGCATCGGGATGTTCTGCAACGAATTAGATCTTTGTTTGAGCATGATCTCCGCGCAAACGCTTTCCGCGTTTGTCGCGAGGGAAAACCGGTTTCCACTTTTCCGGATCATGCTCTAGCCGCCGGTCATCGGCGGGAAGAAGGCGATCTCGCGGGCGCCGGTGATGACGGCGTCTGGCTTGGCGTGGGTGTGGTCGATCGCGGCACGGATCACCCGCGGCGTTTCGAAGGCATGGGCGTAAGTCTCGCCGCGCTGCGCCAGCCACGCCATCAGGTCTTCGACCGTTCGAACGGCCGGCGGCGGCTCGACGGTTTCTTCCGATTTGCCGACCCGCTCGCGCACCCAGGCGAAATATTTTACCTTCATCCCTCGTCCTCCTTGATGAGGTGATGAATGCCGGCGCGGAAATAGTCCCAGCCGGTATAGATCGTGACGATCGCGGAGATCCACAGCAGCAACAGGCCGGTCTGGGTGGTGAACGGGATGATCTGATCGCCGGCTTCGCCGGCGAGCAGGAAACCGATTGCCACCAGCTGAACCGTGGTTTTCCATTTGGCGAGCTTGGTGACGGGCACGCTGACGCGCAGCGCGGCGAGATATTCGCGCAAGCCCGACACCAGGATTTCGCGACACAGGATCACGATCGCGGCCCACAGCGTCCAGCCGTGGATGATCCCGTCGGCGGCGAGCATCAACAGGCAGGATGCCACCAGGAGCTTGTCGGCGATCGGATCGAGCATCCGGCCGAACGCCGACTGCTGGTCCCAGATCCGCGCATAATAGCCATCGAGGAAATCGGTGACGGCCGCGGCGATGAACACCGCCAGCGCCACCCACCTCAGCCATAGCGGTCCGTCCATGATGGCCTGCACGTAGATGCAGCCGACCACCACCGGGATGGCGGCGATCCTGGCATAGGTCAGAATATTGGGCAGGGACAGCGAGCTCCTCGCGATCCCGCGGGTGGTGGCGATGTTCATCCGTCTTACCAATACCGCTGCTGCATGAAGGTCAACCGTGCGACATACCTGATCCGCCGGAGACGACGCCAGGATGACTCAAGGACCCATCTTTACCCCGGCTGGGCCTGCTTTACCCCGGCTGGGCGTGGAAAAACTCGAAAATCTTGCGTGCGCTCTCGGCGCTGACGCCCGGAACCTTGCCGAGATCGGCGATCGACGCCCGCTCGATCTCCTTCAGGGTTCCGAAATGATGCAGCAAGGCACGTTTGCGTGAGGGGCCGATGCCGGGAATTTCCTGTAATCCGGCTTCGCGGATGTCCTTTTTGCGCAGCTTGCGGTGCGAACCGATGACAAAACGATGCGCCTCGTCGCGCAGCCGCTGGATGAAATACAGCACCGGGTCGCGCGGCTCGAGCTTGATCGCGTCGCGGTCCGGCATGAACAGGGTTTCGCGGCCGGCGTCGCGGTCGGGCCCCTTGGCCACGGCGAGCAGCGCGACCTGGCCCAATCCAAGCCCCTCGAAAATCTCCCGCGCCGCGTTGAGCTGGCCTCGACCGCCGTCGATGATCACGAGGTCGGGCCGTTGCGGAAACGAATCGTCGTCGGGGCGCGGTTTGGCGGCCTCGCCTTCGGCCGGCGGTGATACCAGCCGCTTGAAGCGCCGCTGCAGCACCTCGCGCATCATCGCGTAGTCGTCGCCGGGCGTGAGGCCCTCGGACTTGATGTTGAACTTGCGATACTGGTTTTTGATGAAACCGTCGGGACCGGCCACGATCATGGCGCCGACCGCGTTGGTGCCCTGGATGTGGCTGTTGTCGTAAACCTCGATCCGGCGCGGCGGATGCGACAGCCCGAGCGTGGTGACGAGCCCAGCCAAGAGCCGGCCTTGCGTCGCGGTATCGGCGAGCTTGCGGCCCAAGGCTTCCCTCGCATTGGTCAGCGCGTGGGCGATCAGCTCCTTCTTTTCGCCGCGCCGGGGAGTTGCGACCTCGACCTTGAAGCCTGCCTTGATCGACAGTGCGTTCGCCATCAATTCGCATTCCTCGATCTCGTGCGACAGCAGGATGAGTTTTGGCGGCGGCTTGTCGTCGTAGAACTGCGCGAGGAACGAGGCCAGCACTTCCTCAGGCGTGAAGGATTTCTCCGCGCGCGGAAAATAGGCGCGATTGCCCCAGTTCTGGCCGGTGCGGAAGAAGAACACCTCGACGCAGGAATAGCCGCCCTCCTGATGGATGGCGAACACGTCGGCTTCCTCGACCGTGCGCGGATTGATGCCTTGCTGCGACTGGATCGCCGACAGCGCGGCGAGACGGTCGCGGTAGAGCGCCGCGGTCTCGAATTCGAGCTCGGCGGAAGCCTTTTCCATTTCGCTGGCGAGCTGCCGTTTCACCAGGCGGCTGCGGCCGGACAGGAAATCCTTGGCTTCGCGCACCAGCTCGGTATAGCCGGGAAAATCGATTTCGTGGGTGCAAGGCCCCGAACAGCGGCGGATCTGGTAGAGCAGGCAGGGCCGCGTGCGGCTTTCGAAAAACGCATCGGTGCAGGAGCGCACCAGGAAGGCGCGTTGCAAGGCCGTGATGGTGCGATTGACCGCGCCTGCGGAAGCGAACGGCCCGAAATACTGCCCGGGCCGGGTTTGAGCGCCGCGGTGCTTGAGGATCTGCGGCGCCCAGTGATCGCCGGTGATCAGGATATAGGGAAACGACTTGTCGTCGCGCAGTTGCACGTTGAAGCGCGGCCGCAATTGCTTGATCAAATTGGCCTCGAGCAACAGCGCCTCGGTCTCGGTCGAGGTGGAAATGATCTCGACTGACACGGTCGCCGCGATCATGCGCAGGATGCGCGCCGGCTGCGGCGCGCTCACCCTGGCATAGGAGGCGAGCCGCTTTTTGACATTCTTCGCCTTGCCGACGTAGAGCACGTCGTTGGCGGCGTTGAGCATGCGATAGACGCCGGGTGAGGTCGGCGCCAGGCGCACCGCATTCTCGATCGCGGCATGGCCGACCGCAAGCCGGCCTTCGGCCGGCGCCTCGAGGCTCTCCTCGGCGGCTTCCGGCAGCCGCGCCTCGTCGTCCTCCTCGGCGGTGACGGTGGCGGGGTCGATATCGTCAGCGGACAGTTCCTGCGCCGGCAAATCCGGCTGCGTTGCGGCCGGATCGGAACCGGAGCGTGGCTTCTGCCGGGTCGGCGCCTTGGGGCCACCGGCTGGCGGGTTATCGGTAGAATCGTGATCCATGGCCTGAACTTAAGCGCCGATATCCGGCATCGCCAGCGGTTGGCTTGCTGACAACAGCCGCCAGGCGGCAAACGCGCGTAACGCTTTTTTAACAATGATGAGCGGGCGGTAACCGCCCTTAACAAGCCTTTAACTTAAAAGTCTCGATAAATCTTATCGGTAAAAAGTGGAATTCCGTAACCATGCCGGTCCACCTCACCGCACCTCCTGGGACGTGTGAAGCGGGTCACGGCCGTTGCGTTGGGGAGAGTTAAGTGATGAAAAGGATCGTCGTGGGCGCGGTGGCGTTGATCGTCGCGACTTGGACAGCGTCGGCAAAGGCCGCCGACCTTCCCTATGGTTCGCGCGCTCCCTACACCGTCAATCAGCCGCTCAACGTCTATAGCTGGGCCGGTCCCTATCTCGGCGGCAATCTCGGCTGGGCCTGGGGTTCGGTCGACAACAATCCGACCAAGCCTTCGGGTTTCGTCGGCGGCGTGCAGGCCGGTTATAATTGGCAAACCGGGCCGTGGGTGTTTGGCGTCGAAGGCGACATCCAGGCCACCGGCGCCTCCGATACATTCGCGCCCTGGAAGTTCTCCAATCCATGGTTCGGCACGGTGCGCGGCCGCGCCGGCTACGCCATCAGCAACATCCTATTCTACGGCACCGCGGGCCTCGCCTTCGGTGAATTGCGCGGCGAGACCTTCGGTCTGTCGGAAACCCATACCAACGCCGGCTGGACCGCGGGCCTTGGCGCCGAATTCGGTCTCGCCCGAAACTGGAGCGCGAAGCTCGAATATCTTTATGTCGATCTCTCCGACAGCAACTTCACCGTCACCGGCACCTCGAATGGTGCCCGGTTCGGGCTGGTTCGCGCCGGCGTCAACTATCATTTCTGAGCGCAACAAGAAAATGCCGGACCACAACCTCCCGGCCGCTACGCGGCCGGGATTTTTTTGTGCCGCATCGACAAACTGGCTTGGCATGATCGCTCGCCTCCGAGGGTCCTGATTTTCGGAAAACCGGTATCCCCTCTTTGCATCATGCTCTAGAATTGCAAGGGACATGCAGCCCGGACAGCCAAGTCTAACCGCGTTGGGCGCCGCCCGCTTGCGTGCGGCACATCAGGTGCTGGACGGCGCCTCGATCCTCGTCGATCCGCTCGCCGCGCGCATTCTCGGCTCCGACCATGAGGCTTCGCTTGAGCATGCGCATGCGCATCCGTCGGGCCCGCGGCTGCGCTGGTTCATTGCGGCGCGTTCGCGCATTGCCGAGGACGCGTTGCGCGTCGCGGTCGCAGACGGCGTGCGCCAGCTTGTCGTGCTCGGAGCCGGGCTCGATACGCTCGCCTATCGCACCGATCTCGCCGGGCGCCTGCGGATCTTCGAGATCGATCATCCCGCAACGCAGGCGTGGAAGCGCGACAAGCTCGCGGCTGCCGCGATCGCCGTGCCAGACACGCTCGCCTTCGTTCCCGTTGATTTCGAACGGCAGACACTGGCGGACGCGCTTGGCGCTTCAGGCTTCGATCATGATGCGCGAACCTTCTTTAGCTGGCTTGGCGTCGTGCCCTATCTCACCGAACAAGCCGTGTTCTCGACGCTCGCGCTGATTGCCGGCCTGCCTGGCGGCGGCGAAGTGGTGTTCGACTACGTCAACCCGGCGGCTTCGATCGCGCCGGCCGGTCGCATCGCGCACCGGGCGCTTGCCGAACGGGTCGCAGCCGGTGGCGAGCGGTTCCAGAGCTATTTCGATACCGAGCGGCTGCGCGCCGAATTGAGCGCCATCGGCTTTGGTCATGTCGATGATATCGGGCCGGAGTGCCTTGCCGCGCGCTTCTACCCGGAACCCGAACGGTCGGCGCCCGTCAGGGGCGGCCACATCGTGCACGCCGCCGCAGTCTGAGCCGCAAGGCCGGCCCGGGGCCCTGATTCACACACCAGAATTCATTCCGTTTCGGCGTGAACCCTTGGCTCAGGATGAAATCACGAGATTGACCGCCTTCGGGCCTTTGCCCTTTTTGTCCGGTTCGACCTCGAATGTGATGCGCTGTCCTTCGGTCAGATCCTTCAACCCGGCCCGCTCCACCGCGGTGATGTGGACGAAAACATCGCGACCGCCGTCATCGGGCTTGATGAAGCCATAGCCGCGTTCTCCGTTGAAGAACTTGACCGTTCCAGTCATGGCCATCGGGAAACTCCTCCCCCGCATTGCTCCGCCGCTACGCGTGCTCCCCGCGCAGCCGCCGACCGGACATTCGCCGCCGGAAAGCTGACCTCCGGGCAGATCGGGCAATGAGCTACCGACCCGCCTTTGAAATATCTGAGGCCCTGGCACTCCGCCGCTACCATTCGCGGAAGCGGAAAGCCGATCCCAATGGGGGTAAGCATAATACGGTTCCCGGCGAATTGCCTATCGGACTTTTCGCAAGGCGGTGGGCAGGGCCTGTCTAAGGTTTAGGCGTCTCGAGCCTGAACCGGCCGGCGCCGCCCTGGCCGAGCGGCTTTTCGAGTTCGGGTAGGATCGCCTTGAGTTCGCCCAGCAGCGTCCATGGCGGATTGACGATCAATAGACCCGCCGAGGCGAGGCCGGCCCCGGCGGTCTGCGGCGCGACACTGAACTCCAGGCGCAGGCATTTGCCGGGTGGCGTCGCGGCCGCCACGGCGCGCGCGACATGTCGCGCCAAATCGTCGGTGGCGCGTCGGCTTTTGACCGGATACCACAGCAAATAGCTGCCGGTCGGCCATTTTGCGAAGGCTTCCGCGAAACCATCGGCCAGGCGCTCGAACTCGTCCTTCTGCTCATATGGCGGATCGATCAGCACCAGGCCGCGCCGTTCTTTCGGCGGTACAAAGGCCGGCAGCGCGGTCCAGCCATCGAGGTCGACGACGCGGGCCTGGGTGTCGCGGCGCAGCGCCTCGATCAGGTGCTTGCGCGCTTTCGGCTCGACCTCGCAGGCGGTCATGCGATCCTGCGGCCGCAGCAGCGCGCGGGCGATCAGCGGCGATCCCGGATAGATCTTGAGCGCAGCTTGCGGATTGAAGGCCCTGACAACGTCGAGATAGGGTTTTACCAGCGGCATCGCGGTTTCCGAGAACCGCGCCTGCATGATGCGGGCAATCCCGGTCAGCCATTCGCCGCCGCGGCTCGCCTCTTCGCCCTCAAGATCATAGACGCCGGCGCCGGCATGGCTGTCGATCACGCGAAACGCGGCCTGCTTGTCCTGCAGATAGGTCAGAATGCGCACCAGCACGATGTGCTTGATGACGTCGGCAAAACCGCCGGCATGGAAGGCGTGACGATAGTTCATGGCAGGGAGTTACGACATAACCAACGTCATTGCGAGCGCAGCGAAGCAATCCATGAGGGAGCAAAGTAAGACTGGATTGCTTCGTCGCTTTCGCTCCTCGCAATGACGGCGGAAATGCTTTACCCGCCGCGCACCGGCGGCATCACCACCTGCTCGCGCTTGCAGGCGCGGCGGTCGATTTCCTCGCAGGCGCGGAACTGGAGATCCTTGCTCAAGCAGATCCGCACCTCGCTGAGCCGGGTCCGGTTGCAGGTGACCGCGATCGCCGCGTTGGAAAGGCTGGGATTGACCTTGATGAAGGCGTCCTCGATCTCCGATGGCGCCACCGTCTTCGGGTCGGACAGTTCGAGGAATTCGGGGGGAATCTTCACCGCCGCGCGCGCCTTGCGGATGGTCTCGAAATAGGCCCGCGGCGACAGCCCCGAGCAGGTGCCGTGCTTGTCCCACTCGTTGAAGATCAGCCCGGGCGCCGGCATCAGATCGAGCATCGAGGCCATGATATTGCGGTCGAGCCGCGGCGAGGGCCGTTCGCAATAATTGGGAAAGCCATGTTCGTATTGCGGCCACAGGCCATGCACCACAAAGGAATAGGGCCGCCCGCCGCACTGCGCCTGCTGCGAACGCCCGCCATCGCCGCGCTCGGAGGCCTCCTCGCAGAAGGAGGGCGACCACGACAATGACAGCACGTAGAAATCGAACTCGCCGGGGGTGTTCTGCCGACGATCCTGCGCGGACGCGGTGGTGGCGGCGCTGACGCCGATCAGCCCCGCCAACACCAGTCGGCCGAAGCCGGCCACAATCTGCACCATCCGATTGAAACGAAACTCGAACATGGTAATGCCCTCATGCCAGAACACTGCGGCGGAAGCCTAGCAGGGGGATGTTCCCCTTGACACAAGTAGGTAACCAAGGCCACTATACCTTGATTGCAGGTAGAGGCCCAATCCAGGGAACATACGATGGACACAACGGACCTTACAGGCGCTGATGACTCGGCGGGCACGACGACTCGCGTTTCCGCTGTTTCATGTGAGATGCCGGAACATACTGAGTTGACAGTAGACACAGAAGCTGGCAGACAAGGACCAGAAATCCCGGAGCCTGATTCCATGTCCGATCCACGCCTCGAAAAGGCCTTTGATTTGATCCGCGCCGCCTTCAAAGATCACGGCGAGAGCGCGGTTAAAGAGTTTATTGCCGGGTTGCAGGTGCAAACCGGAACCCCATCAGGCGACCTGCTTTCCAAGCCGGTCACGCGGCATCCATCTTCCGAAAAATCCCCGCGAGCGCCGGCAGGATCGGCGCGTGTACTGTGTAAGCGCGTGCTTGGTGAAGCCGGGAATAACGGTATGACCGTCATGAAAATTCAGGAAAAGGCGTCTGGCGAATACGAAAGGATGTTGAGTACATCCGCAATCCGCAACGAGCTTTCTGTTGGCGAACGGCTAAACCCACCGCTTTACCGGCAGGTCGGCGGCGTCTGGTACTCGTCCGAATTTGCGCCAGCAGGAATGAGAATCGTGAGTTAAAACGAATCTGGCTCCAGAGATTGGGTCTCTGGAGCCAGTATCTGGCGGTTGGTGACCGCTAACCCCACTCTCTCGCTGAGAGCAACTAGGAAGGGGGGTGATGCTTAGTGAAGATGAAGTTCGCGTTATAGAGTAAGCTACAGGCTCGGCACTTGGGGTAACCGCCCTAGTGTTCGGGCCTGTAGCCTTTTGGAAATATATTATATTATAGAAGGCAAGTCAAGGAGCCAGAGGGCGATTCCATGAGCGATTCCAGCGATTTAACCTTATCAACAGCAATCAAAACCAAGCGATTACAGGAGTTTATCGCTCAGGAGGAAGCGCGCGGCGTCTCGCCTGTTGACCTTAAGGAGTTCCAGGATTTGGCGGCGCGTCTCATCAAAGACACGCCACAAGAAGATCAAACATCGCGTTCTCCCGGGCGCGGTGGTTCGAGCGGAAAGTAAATTCCCGCAGATATTTGTCGAAGTGCTTGCGCGAAATGTGGACGTGCGTTGAAGCAACCGACACCTTGAACAGATGCCAGAACGATTCGAGGTTGTTCGTGTGCACCTCGCCGCGCGCCCATTCCTTCCGGTCGTGGTTCACGCTCTCGTGCGTATAGGGACTGACCGCCAGTAAATTGTAACCAGCCCATTCGTCCGTAGAAATGGTCGCGCCTTCGTGCACTTGGCGAGTGACGACATCCCTTAGAACCGTTGTGGTTAGGTTCGGAATAACCTCAGTGTGTAGGCGACCGCCGCGCTTCTTGAGGCCCATCACAATCGTCTTGTTTTTGAAAGTGTTTGCGCGATCTGCTTTGCCGCCGACGAACGTTTCGTCAATTTCGACGTGGCCATCCAGCATCATTTTCATATCGGCGCGGCCAGTCAATTCGCGGATTTTATGGCCCATCCGCCAAGCGGTTTTCAGCGTGACGCCAAGCGAGCGCTTCAACTCGCGGGCGCTGACACCGTGGCGCGTCGTCACGAAAAGGAAGATCGCGTAAAACCAAAGCTGCATCGACGTGCGGCTGTCCTGAAAGATGGTGTCGGCGCAGGGATACACATGGTCGCCACACTGGGCGCAGGCGAACGCCTTGCGGCCCGTGATACGGTGGAACGTGGCTGCCTTCTTACACTTCCGGCAGACGTGCTGGAGGCCGTAGCGGACTTCCATAACGTGCGCCAAACAGGCGTCATCGTCAGGGAACCGGGCAAAGAACTGGCGGACTGAAAGGGTTGCGGCCATCGGCGTTGTGCTCCAATGGTCATAATCTACACCTAGTCCGTACTTGTGTCAAGGGGAACATCCCCCCTAGCAGCTGGCTGGAACATTTCAAGAACAAAATGAAAATAAAACGGGTACGGATCAGGTGCCGCAACCCGAGGATGCCAAGAATCCCTGAAGAATCCCTGAAGAATCCCTGAAGAATCCCTGTGGGATCAGGGCCTTGCGGCCTGACAGGCTGGGTTATAGGCCCAGTTGCGATCCAGCCCCGTGACGCACCATTCGATGCCCTGGTTGTAGCCGGCGAAACTGCCGTCCTCGATGATCGAGTAGTGGACGGTGCGCAGCTTGCCGTCGCTCAGCATCACGTCGCCGCTGCAATAGCGGCGCGGTATATTGTCCGATTGCCAGGGCCGGAACGCGGTTTCGTGGATCCGGCCGTAGGCGGTGATCTTGAGCGCCGAATTCCAGAAGGTGCTTTCCTTCTCCTGGAATTGCGAGGTGATGGTGCCGAGCGCGGACTCGCACGGGGCGAGGCGCCCCTCATATTTCGGGCCCGACAGCCAGAAATTCAGCTCCAGCGGATTGGCCGCTTGCGCCGCCTGGCCAAAGCCCAACAGGCTGAGCACAGCGACGAGCGCAGCTGCCAAGCTGGTTTTTCGGGAGAATGTGAAGAGGTCGCGCATGGTCGGTCCGCCGGATGATCGAACGGCAAGACCGTGCCGTGAAGGGGGGATGAGGTCAAGTGCAACGCGGCAACATCCCCCAATAACTCACGCCCTTGGCCGCAAGCCGTTCTTTTCACGGCCGCCGCGGCGCTCTAAGGTGACGCTTGAGCCAAACGGAGTGAACAATGCGAATCATGGGGGCCGCGAGCCTGGGTGCCGTCTGCGCAATGCTGGCCTCGTCGCCGGCGCCGGCCGATTGGGTGCCGGCGTTCAAGGGCAACGATACCGGCGGCATCATCGCCTATCAGCTTGCCGCCGAGGCGGATGCCCGCCAGATCGCGGTCGATCATTGCGCCAGGTACGGCAAGGTGGTGAAATTCCTGGCCGTGGACGCGCAATATGGCGGCTACGTTTCCTTTGCCTGCCGCTGGGTGCCCTATGGCGCCAACGACCGGCCGGTGCGCACGCTTTACTGAGATCAACCATTTTCCCAGAGGTCCTGGGCGCCGAAATAGCTTGCCCACCTCGCCCCAGCGAAGAGCGGGGCGAGGGGCATTCACACTGGAATCCGCGCGGTCGCGCGAAGTCCGCCCATTGGACTGTCGCCAAGCGTGATGTCGCCGCCGTGCGAGCGGGCGATGTCGCGGGCGATCGCCAGACCCAATCCGGTGCCGCCCTCATCCTGGTTGCGGGCGTCGTCGAGCCGCAGGAACGGCTTGAACACCTCCTCGCGCATCGACTGCGGAATCCCCGGTCCGTCGTCGTCGACCATCACCGTCAGATAACGATGATCGCGGTGGCCGGTGATGGCGATCGCATTGGCGTGGCGCGCCGCGTTCGACACCAGGTTGGCGAGGCAGCGCTTGAACGAGGCCGGCTTCACCGTCACCACAGGCAGGCCGTGAAACGCCACCGTCGCGGTGTGGCCGTTGCGCTCGGCGTCGCTGCGTAATTCCTCCAGTGCCTGGGCCATGTCGGTCGGCTGCGCCTGCTCGCCGCTGTCGCCGCGGGCGAAGGCGAGGTAATCCTCCAGCATGCCGGACATCTCGTCGACATCCTTGCGCATGCCCTCGATTTCCGGACTGTCGCCGATCAGCGCCAGTTCGAGCTTGAAGCGGGTCAGGATGGTGCGCAGGTCGTGCGACACGCCGGCCAGCATCGCGGTGCGCTGCTCGATCGAGCGCTCGATGCGCGATTTCATCTCGAGGAACGCCTGCGCGGCGCGGCGCACCTCGCGCGCGCCGCGCGGACGGAAGTTGGGCGCCTCGCGGCCCTTGCCGAAGCTCTCGGCGGCATCGGCCAGACGCAGGATCGGCCTGATCTGGTTGCGCAGGAACAGCACCGCGACAATCAACAGGATCGAGGAGGTGCCGACCATCCAGAACAGGAAAATCTCCGAATTCGAGGCATAGGCGGCGCTGCGCTGGGCGAAGATTCGCATCACCGCGTCGTCGAGCTGAATGCGGATTTCGACCAGATTGGAGCGGCCGACGGTGTCGATCCAGAACGGTTTTGCGATTTGCCGCCCCAACTGGACCGACAGCGTCTGGTCGAGCAGCGAGAAGAACGGTTTCGGGCCCGGCGGCGGCATGTCGCCGACGGGGAGGAAATCCACCACCAGCCCCAGCCGCTGCTGGGCGATGCGCCTGAGCTGCGCGCGGTCCCTGTCCTGCGGATAGCCCTTATAGACGTCGATCAGCGCGGCGATATCCTGCACCACCGCCGCCGACAAATGCCGCGTCACCGTATTCCAGTGCCGCTCCATGAACACGAACGCCACCACCGATTGCAGCACCACCATCGGCACGATCATGATCAGGAGCGCGCGCGCATAAAGCCCGGTCGGCATCCAGCTCTTGAACGCGTTGCCCATCCAGCCATTGGCCGCGGAAACCCGCCCCGCGGCGGTGCGGATCAGTGTGAGGCCGGTGTCGAGCGTGCTCATCGGGCGAGATTCACTGATTTCATCCGGTCACGATTCATGGCGAAGCGCTCAAGGCGAGGCGACCAGGCGATAGCCGATGCCGCGCACCGCCTGCAGGAACAGAGGATTGGCCGGGTCGCGCTCGATCTTGCGCCGCAGGCGATTGATCTGGACGTCGACCGCGCGTTCGTTGACGCTGCCCTCGCCCGTCAGCGCGCTGCGCGCCACGGTCTCGCCCCGCGCCAACGCGAGCACGCGCAGCATGTCGCGCTCGCGGTCGGTGAGATGGATGGTCTCCTCGCCGTGGCGCAGTTCGCCGCGATCCAGGTGATAGACATAGGGCCCGAACGCGATCTGCTCCAGCATCGCCACCGGCGGCGGCGCGCTGCGCCGGAGGATGTTGCCGATCCGCAAACTGAGCTCGCGCGGCTCGAACGGCTTGGCGACATAGTCGTCGGCGCCGATCTGCAGGCCCTCGATCCGGCTTTCGGCCTCATGGCGCGCCGTCAGCATGACGATCGGCACCGAGGAGGAGGTGCGAATGAAACGGGCGAGGTCGAAACCGGTTTCGCCGGGCATCATCACGTCGAGGATCAGAAGATCGAAATGCAGGCCGCTGAGCTTGGCGCGGGCGTCCTTGGCGCTCATCGCGGTGGTGACGCGGTAGCCTTCGCCGCACAGAAAACGCGACAGCAGATCGCGGATGCGGCGATCGTCGTCGACCAGCAACAGATGCGGAGCATCGTCGGCCGGTCGCGGCGGCGTTCGTGCGAGCGTTGCAGCCTGGGCCACCATTATTCCTTTGCCTTTGCGGTCGCGCTACCGGTGCCGAAAATGGCTTCCAGCACCTTGTCGGGATCGTCGCGATCGATCATCGCGCGCAGGAATTGGCGGATCGCCTCCGCGCCCGCGGGCGGGATGTCGCGCAGCGCGCGGTTCAGCCGATCGGTTTGCAATCCCGCGAGCCTCGCCACCAGCGCCTCGCCCTTGGCGGTGGCGAAAAGAAGGCGTTGCCGCCGGTCGTTATTGCCGGCCTTTTGCACGATGTAGCCTTCGTCGAGCAGCTGCTTGAGCACCCGTCCCAGCGATTGCTTGGTGATCCGCAACACGTCGAGCAGATCGGCCACCTTCAGCCCGGGATAGCGGTAGACGAAATGCAGCACGCGGTGATGCGCCCGGCCGAAGCCGAAGGCCTCCAGCTCATGGTCGGCATCGCCGACGAAATCCCGATAGGCGAAGAACAGAAGCTCGATGATGTCCCAGCGCAAGCCGGCCGGCGCGGCGGCCGAACCACGCCCCTCATTCGCCTTCGAATCGGCGGCGGCGGATAGCTCAGAGAAATTTATGTCAGCCATATTGACATATCTTGGGTTCAATGTTACAAACCGGCCAGACACGACGAAATATTAGATCGCTTCGTCGGTGGTGATGTTGAAAGCGGCCTGGCAAAGCCAAGAGAAAGCCCGGAGGTAGCGGCAAGGCCGCGAATTTATTGACCGTACGATTGTCGAGCGGCATTTGGGCAAACATACTGGACTTCCGCGTTCCACAAAAGCATGTCCTGACGGAGCGCATGCCGGCGGGAAGACCGACCGCAAGGCTGGTGGCGGTGAAGTCCGGACCTATTGGGCCAGCAGGCCCGGAGAGACAGGCCGGCGCCAGAAATCGCGCCGGTTCCGACAGCGGGAAACAAGGCAATGAGTTTGAAATTCGAAATCCGGCCTCCGACGAATCCGACGTCCGAGAAGGAGCGCACGGCAAGGCTCGTGGACCCGGGCTTCGGCCGGATTTTCACCGATCACATGGCGCTGGTCCGCTACGATCAGGCGAAGGGCTGGCATGGCGCGCGCGTCGAATCCCGCGCGAATTTCCTGCTCGATCCGGCCACAGCCGTGCTGCACTACGCGCAGGAGATTTTCGAAGGCCTCAAGGCCTACAAGCGCGACGACGGCGGCGTGAACCTGTTCCGCCCCGACGCCAATGCCCGGCGCTTCCACAATTCGGCTGAGCGCATGGCCATGGCGCCACTGCCCGAGCCTGTGTTCATCGAAGCGGTCGAGCAGCTCGTGCGCGTCGACCGCGCCTGGATACCAGGCGGCGAGGGCAGTCTCTATTTGCGGCCCTTCATGATCGCGTGCGAGGTCTTCCTCGGCGTGAAACCTTCCGCCGAATACATCTTCGCCGTCATCGCCTCGCCGGTCGGCTCCTATTTCAAGGGTGGACCCGCGCCGGTGTCGATCTGGGTGTCGCAGAATTACACGCGCGCCGCGATCGGCGGCACCGGGGCCGTCAAATGCGGCGGCAACTACGCCGCGAGCCTGCGCGCGCAGGCCGAGGCCATCGCTCACGGCTGCGATCAGGTGGTTTTCCTCGATGCGCTCGAGCGCCGCTACATCGAGGAACTCGGCGGCATGAACGTCTTCTTCGTGTTCGACGACGGTTCGCTCTCGACGCCGCCGCTCGGCACGATCCTGCCGGGCATCACCCGTGATTCGATCATCGCGCTGGCGAAGGATTCCGGCACGCGTATACGCGAGGAGGCCTATACGATCGAGCAGTGGCGCACGGATGCGGCCAGCGGAAAGCTGAAAGAGGCCTTCGCCTGCGGCACCGCGGCCGTCATCTCGCCGATCGGCAAGGTGTGTTCCGCAAGCGGCGATTTTCTCATCAGCGGCGGCGCGGCCGGCCCCGTCGCTATGGGGATGCGCAAGAAACTGGTCGACATCCAGTACGGTCGCGTGGCCGACCCGCACAACTGGATCAGAAAGGTCCTGTGACCGGCGGCGGAGACAGCGCGGCGTAGGACAGGCGCGCTCTCTCACTCCCTCGCCCCGCTCTTGCGGGGAGAGGGTGGGGTGAGGGGCCTCTCTCCACATCGGGACTCGCGGATAGTCCCCCTCACCCGAAATTCGGGCGTTACCCGAATTTCGACCTCTCCCCGCAAGCGGGGCGAGGTGAAGTGAACTCCGGTTGCCGCCTCGCTTCTCGGCTGATACCAACGCGCACCATGGCCGAGAAACCGAAAAAACCGCAAAAACTTAGAGCGCGCCTGCCGCGCGGGCTGGCCGATCGCGGGCCCGCCGAAATCGCGGCGACGCGGGCGATGGTCGAGAACATCCGCGCAGTCTTTGAACGCTACGGTTTTGAGCCGGTGGAAACCCCGGCGATGGAATTCACCGACGCGCTTGGCAAATTTTTACCGGATCAAGACCGACCCAATGAGGGCGTGTTCTCGTTCCAGGACGACGACGAGCAGTGGATTTCGCTGCGCTACGATCTGACCGCGCCGCTCGCGCGTTACGTGGCGGAAAATTTCGATTCCCTGCCAAAGCCGTACCGCAGCTACCGCGAGGGCTACGTCTATCGCAATGAGAAGCCGGGGCCAGGACGTTTTCGTCAGTTCATGCAGTTCGACGCCGACACGGTCGGCAGTGCCTCGCCTGCGGCCGATGCCGAAATGTGCACGATGGCGGCCGATACGATGGAGGCGTTGGGTATTCCGCGCGGTAGTTACGTGGTGAAGGTGAACAACCGCAAGGTGCTCGACGGAGTGATGGAGTCGATCGGCCTTGACGGCGACGACAATGCCGGGCGCCGGCTGACGGTACTGCGCGCCGTCGACAAGCTCGATCGCCTGGGCGAGCATGGCGTACGCGAGCTGTTGGGGGCCGGCCGCAAGGACGAGAGCGGCGATTTCACCAAGGGGGCAGGGCTCGAGCCATCGCAGATCAAGAAGATCGAAACCTTCATCAGTGCCCGCAGCCATGTGGTATCGCCGATCTTCGCCTATGCTGGCGATCGCGAGGTGCTGAACCGCCTGATCGGCGATCCCGACAGCAAGGACAACGAATATGTCACTGCGCTCAAGATCGCCGATTGGCTACGCAGCGCCTTTCACGACTCGAAACTGGCGATGGAGGGCCTCGACGAACTGATCGAGATTGCGCGGCTGGTCGATGCCGCGGGCTACGCAAGCGAGATCATCGTCGATCCCTCCGTCGTCCGCGGTCTCGAATACTATACCGGCCCGGTCTACGAGGTCGAACTGTTGCTCGACACCAAGGATGAAAAAGGCCGCCCCGTCCGCTTCGGCTCAGTCGGCGGCGGCGGGCGCTATGACGGGCTGGTGTCACGTTTTCGCGGAGAGCCGGTGCCGGCGACGGGATTTTCCATCGGCGTGTCGCGGCTGCAGGCCGCACTCACGATGCTCGGCAAGCTCGACACCCGGCCCGAGTTCGGTCCCGTCGTCGTAACCGTGTTCGACCGCGACCGCGTCGCCGACTATCAGAGAATGGTCGCCGTCTTGCGCAATGAAAATATTCGCGCCGAGCTCTATCTCGGCAACCCCAAGAACATGGGTAACCAGCTCAAATACGCCGACCGGCGCAATTCGCCTTGCGTGATCATTCAGGGCAGCGATGAGAAGGACGATCCAGCGGGGCCGCAGGTTCTGCTAAAGGATTTGATCCTGGGTGCCGAGCTGGCAAAGCTCGAGAAAGATCGCGACGAGTATCTGCAGAAGCAGGGCGAGGCGCAAACCAAGGTGCCGCAGGCTGCGCTGGTCGAAGAAGTGCGCAAGATTCTCGATAAGCACGGGGTGAAGTGGAGTTAGCCAATCCAAGTCGTCCTGCCCGGCCTTGTGCCGGGCATCCACGTCTTGTTTGATAGGGAAAGATCGTGGATGGCCGGGATCGCAGACAAGTTTACGTAGTCTGCGAAAGCAGACTACTATGCCCGGCCATGACGAAAAGAAAAAGAGTAGGAGACAACAATGCCCGAAATTACCATCAGCATGGCCGCCGGCCGCACCGAACAACAGAAAGCCGCGATGATGCGCGACGTCACGCAGGCGCTGGTGAAGAACCTCGGCATCGATGCCGACAACGTCGTGATCCAGATCAACGAGGCGCCGCTGTCGCACAAGATGAAGGGCGGCAAGACGTTTGTTGAACGCGCTGCGGCGGCGAAGAAGTAGCGCGGCATTTGGCTTCGCCACGCGATCAGCAGCATTGTCATTCCGGGATGGTCCGAAGGACCAGACCCGGAATCTCGAGATTCTCCGATGTGCAATTGCACATCGTAGTTCGCGCTTCGCGCGCCCCGGAATGACAGGCTAAATTCCATGGACGCACGCGACGTCATCAAGATCGGCATGAGCGCCGAGCGCGGACTGATCGTTCCGCCCGAGCGGACGGTGGGGCATTTCGTCCCGGGCATGCCGATGGTCTATGCGACGCCGATGATGATCCTGGAGATGGAGCTTGCCGCCGCCGACGCCATCAAGCCTTGTCTCGAACCGGGCTGGATCACGGTCGGCACCGAGGTCGATATCCGCCATCTTGCCGCGACCCCGGTCGGCGCGCTGGTGCGCACTACGGCGCGGGTGATCGCGGTGGAACGCCGGATGATCCGGTTCGAGGTCGAGGCGTTCGACGACAAGCGCCGCATCGGCGAAGGCCGTCATGCCCGCGGCCTGGTCAATGTCGAGGCGTTCACCAAGCGGTTGGGAGCGGGATAGACTCGGACGCCGATGTAGGGTGGGCAAAGGCGCCTCTCGCGCCGTGCCCACCATCTAGCCAGCGCTATCTGGAATGGTGGGCACGCGTCGCTTTGCCCACCCTACGATCCCTGATTACTTCGCCAATTCCCTCGATCGCCGCGTCGCGGCGACTGCAGGCGGTCAGCTCCCGTCAGTGCCGCCCGCCGAGCCAGGCAACGTTCTGACGCAGCATGTTTCGATGTCAGTCGAGACACACAATCGTCTGTCAAGACTTCGTGAAATGTGGGATGGACCACACGCACTCCCGAGCGCGCTCGGCCATGGTGGATAGTGTTGATGAGACGGGTTTTGTCTCATCAAGACACAAGACGCACACAGCGAGGCAGTTGCCTCGAGCGAATGTCAACCAATGGAGGCGAGCATGCGGAAGACAGCTCTCACTATTTTCGGCGCGCTGCTGATTTCTGGATTGGCGGTGCAAATGGCCACGGCGTCCGAGCATCACGTGCGCAAGGCGTATTACGACCGAGGCTATGATCGGTCGGATCTTCGCCGAGCCTATAATCAGTGGAACGGGCCGGTCGATACCACTCCACGAATGCTTGACCGCTCGGACACGAACGGCTTTGGCTTTGGTGGAAGGGACCCGTCCTGGGTGGGCGGCAAAGACCCAGCGCTCAACCCCTCTGGAAGCTAGTCCCGATGAGACTTCCGAGAGAGTCTCGGAAGCAGCCAAGAAGCTTGCTTTGCAAAGGCCGTTTTTTAGTCTCTTTACTGGGCAACGCTACCCACCCTTAAGACGGCGGGTGGCGTTGCACCCTTGCCCTGGACCAGGTTGGTGCGCTGTTTCCTTCGAGACGCCGCGCTGAAGCGCGGCTCCTCGGGATGAGGATCCAACTACTTCGCCAATTCCTTCGATCGCTTGGTCGCGGCGGCGACCGCGCGCGTCAATAGCGACTGCATCCCGCCTTCTCCCATCAGCACTTCCAGCGCCGCCGCCGTGGTGCCGCCGGGCGAGGTGACGTTCTGGCGCAGTGTCGCGGAGGGGGCGTCCGAGCGATGCAACAATTCGCCGGAGCCGGCGATGGTTTCGCGCGCGAGTTTGGTCGCGAGTTCCTCGGGCAGCCCGGCTTCGACGCCGGCGCGCGCCAGTTCTTCGGCGAGCAGAAACACATAGGCCGGACCGGAGCCGGAGACCGCGGTCACCGCATCCATCACAGCCTCGTCCTCGACCCACTCGACCGAACCGGTGGCGCGCAGCAAGCTGTCGGCGATATCGCGTTGCGCGGGCGCGACATTGTTCGCCGCCACCGCCACCGTGATGCCGCGCCCGATCGCGGCCGGCGTGTTGGGCATGGCGCGCACCACGCAGCCGCCGCAGACCTCGGTGACGCCAGCGATAGTCGTTCCCGCCATGATCGAGACCACCAGCGTGGCGGGTCCGGCGAACGGCTTCAGGCCAGGTCCAGCCTCGCGGAAGGCTTGCGGTTTCAGCGCGATCACCAATGCCGCGACCTCGCCCACGTCCTGAGGCGGCGGATTGAGGCGCACGCCTTTGGCCTGGAGCGCGCGGATGTCGTCGGAAGGCTGCGGCTCGATCACCACGACACGCTTGGCGGCAAGCCCCTGCGCCAGCCAGCCCGACAGCATCGCCCCGCCCATCTTCCCCGCCCCGGCGAGGACGATGGTGCCGTTGATCTTTTGCAAAGCGCTAGCGGAGTTCAAAGCCGTCACCACAAATGAAGTCGTCCCCGCGAAAGCAGGGACCCATAACCACCAGCGTTTCTAGTTCATCGAGATATTCGCAACAAGCGCTGTGCGACACCAATTGGCGTCACGGAGGATGGGTCCCTGCTTTCGCAGGGACGACGCCGAATTTGTGGGCGCGTGTCAGCGAAATAACGCCCTTACGCCTCGCCCTCGGTGTCGAACATCGCCGCAGCCATGGCTTCGGTCGCCGATTTGCCGGCCCAGACCACGAACTGGAACGCTGGATAATAGCGCTCGCAGGCGTGGATCGCGCTGACCAACATGGTTTCGCATTGCGCGGTCGAGGCCGACATCCCGCCCGGCAGCACCAGCGCCTGGCGGTACATGATCATGCCGGTGTGGATCCAGATATCGAAATGCCCGACCCATAATTGTTCGTTGATCCCGGCGATCAGCCGCTGCACCTCGGCCCTGCGGGCTGACGGAATCTTCATGTCGAAGGCGCAGGCGAGATGCAGCGCCTCGATCTCGCCCATCCAGGTGAAGGACAACTGGTAATCGGTCCAGTCGCCCTTGGAGACGATCGTCACCTCGTCGTCGCCGGAGCGTTCGAACGACAGGTTGTTGTCGGCGGCGACGTCCTCGACCACCGCGAGCGGACTGTTCCGGGAATCGATGATGCCTTCGAGGAGGGACATGCCGTCTCGACCTTGCCTTTACGGATTCGGATACGAGTGTATTACGCGCGCGGCGCGCCAACGCGTGCGCGTCGCCGCCGACTGCAATTCCCCGATGGTCCAACGAATGTCAGGTTCAGGGCCTGCCGGGACGAAGTGATGTGATTTGCGGAATCCGTGCAACGGCACGGCGAGTCCATCCACAGGCAAAAGCTCAAATCGTCCACAGCTCTTCGTGGCCGTTAACTTTTTCAGGGAGAACAAACCGGAATCGGATTCGCTCGACGCCCTAATCGTTAATTTTTCCGCATCGAATCCGGCGTCGCAGTGGCGCTGCGGAGTCCGCCCTTGGCGTCATGGCCCCGTTATGGTTCCCGATGGCCGAGCGCCTTGCTGCGGGCCTCGCGCTTGGGCATAGTTCCCGCCAGGTCGCCGATCGCGGCGGCTGGGCCCCAAGCCAAGAATCACAAGAATCCGATGTCGCAAGAACCCGCCGACGCCAAAGACTCTTCTGCGGCGAAAGACCCGGCCATCGAGCAGCCACCCGCGCCGGATCACCCGCGCTTCACCAAACCGCAACGCATCGCCTTTGTGCAGTCGGCCTGGCATCGCGAGGTGGTGGAAGTGTGTCGTCTTGCATTCCTTGCCGAGATCGAGGCGCGCCACATCGCGCGCGCCCAGATCGATGTGTTCGAGGTGCCGGGCGCGTTCGAGATCCCGCTGCACGTGCAATTGCTGGCCAAGACCCGGCGCTACAGCGCGATCGTCGCGGCCGGGCTGGTGATCGACGACGAATATATCGCGGAGACCGTGATCAAGGCGCTGATGGATGTGCAGTTGCGCACCGAGGTGCCGGTGTTCTCGGCGGTGGTGACGCCGCAGCAGTTTCACGAAACCGCGGCGCATTTCGAATTCTTCCGCAAGCATTTCGCCACCAAGGGCGCCGAGGTCGCGGAGGCCTGCGCCAACACGCTGCTCAGCCTGGAACGGCTGCGCGGACAGGTCGCGGCCGGGATCGTGTAGGCGGGTGGTGCGCGTGAACTTGCTTACCTCGCCCCGCTTGCGGGGAGAGGTCGAAATTCGCGATAGCGGGGAGAGGGAGAAGACTCAAAAGAATGCGCCAACATGCAACGCTGCAACCTACCGTAGCCACAATCGCTCGATTGTCATTTCCGCTCTCGCGCTTATAAACTCGACCGTGGGAGGAGGCACGCCCGTGGAGACGGGCGGCCGAGAAGGTCATGTTCGCAGGACACGATGCCTATCTCGTCGCGCTCTCGGTGGTGGTCGCGATCCTGGGAGGTTTTACCGGCTTCGGGCTTGCCGCACGCATCCGCACGACGCCGGGCGTGAGCCGTCGCGTGTTGCTGTCGGGCGCGGCCGCCTTTCTCGCCATCGGCATCTGGACCATGCATTTCGTCGGCATGCTGGCGGCGCCGATCCCCACCGATGCGGTTTATCTCGTGCTTCCCACCCTCGGCTCGTTCCTGATCTGTGCGCTGGTGGTCGGCGTATCCCTGTTCTTCCTGAGCATTGGCGAGCCTTCGCAGCGGCGCGTGGTCTCCTCGGCGGTGCTGCTCGGCGCCGGCATCGTCAGCATGCATTATGTCGGCATCCATGGTCTGGCCGGCAATTTCGCGATACTGCACGACAACGCGATGGTGCTGCTGTCGGTTTTGATTGCGATCGCCGCGGCCTATGGCGGCCTGCGCGCATTTCTCGCGCGCCAGGACGGCATCCGGTTGACGCTGAGCGCGATCGCGTTCGGCATCGCGGTCTCCGGCATGCATTACACCGCCATGTACGGCATGCATTTTGTCCCGCGCTCGCTGGGCCCCCACCATCAGCTCGCCGGCGGCCTGGCGGCGTCGCCGCAAATTCTGTCGGTGGTCGTGGCGGTGCTTTGCTTCGTGATCGCGGCCGGCTTCCTGTTGTCGCTGGTGCCGGATCCGCGTCGGCAAACCGCCGCCGTCGCCGCCACCGCCGGCGCGGTCGCGGAGGCGCCGCTGCCGGCGGCGTCGCAAGACGCGGGATCGGCTGCCGCGAGTTTCCCGCGCCTGACCTCGGCGCCGCTCGGCGGTCTCGGCCAGCCGCCGCGCTCGGCGCCGGCGCTCCGGCTCCCGGTGGAAGGCGCCGACGGCACGCATTTCATCGACACCGCGGATATCCGCAGCGTCCGCGCCGACGCGCATTATACCAGGGTGCATGACGGCACCAGGGAGCGGATGTGCCCGTGGTCGATCTCGGAGGCCGAGGCGCAGCTCGATCCCGGCCTGTTCGTCCGGGTCCATCGCAGCCATATCGTGGCGATCCCGCACGTCACCTTCGTGCGCAAGGAAGGTGACGGCGCCGTGATCGAGCTCGACGGCCCGTCGCCGCATCGCGTGCCCGTGAGCCGCGCCAAGATCGCCGAGGTCAAGGCCCGGCTCGGCCTCGCCCCGCGCAATCATCACGCCTGAAGCTGAAGGCAAGTTTCTCTTCACCTCGCCCCGCTTGCGGGGAGAGGTCGAAATTCGCGCTGGCGAATTTCGGGTGAGGGGGACTCTCCACGAAACCGCATCTGCCGACAGTCCCCCTCATCCCGACCTTCTCCCCGCAGGCGGGGAGAAGGAGAAGCGCATTGGGTCGCGAAGTCTGACGCAGTTCGTGCGAGCCTATCCGCGTTTCGTGCGAATTTCCCCTGCTTGTGACCAAGCGGCGGCCGCTGCCTTGTCTTGACAAAATTCCGGGATGAGCCTCCGCGCCAATATTTCCAAGAAAAGACCCATGGAGGAGACGATGATTCCTGGCCCGTTCAGCTATCACCGGCCGGCGACGCTGGCCGACGCGGTCAAACTGCTCTCGACTTTGGGCGACGAAGCCCGCCCGCTCGCCGGCGGCCACAGTCTGCTGCCGATGATGAAGCTTCGGCTCGCCACCCCCGAACATCTCGTCGATCTGCACGGCATAGCCGGCTTGAAAGGCATCCGCCGCGACGCCAACCACATCGTGATCGGCGCCATGACCACCCAGCATGACCTGCTGGCGTCGGACGAGATCAAGAAATCGTTGCCGATCCTGCATGAAACCGCGCTTCTGATCGCCGATCCGCAGGTGCGCTACCGCGGCACCATCGGCGGCAATGTCGCCAACGGCGATCCCGGCAACGACATGCCGGCGCTGATGATGACGCTCGGCGCCAGCTACCGCCTCGAAGGGTCGGGCGGGGTGCGCAAGGTCGCGGCGGTCGATTTCTACCAGGGCGCCTATTTCACCGCGCTCGAGCCCGGCGAGATCCTGACCGCGATCTCGGTTCCGCTGCCGGCGGCCGGCCATGGCTACGCCTATGAGAAACTGAAACGAAAAGTTGGCGACTACGCCACGGCGGCTGCCGCCGTGGTGCTGACGATGGCGGGCGGCAAGGTCGCCGCTTGCGCGATCGGCCTGACCAACCTTCACGAAACGCCGCTGCTCGCCACCGACGCCGCCAAAGCGGTGATCGGAACCAGCCTCGATGCGGCTGCGCTGAAAAACGCCGCTGCCGCCGCGGAGGCGATCATGTCGCCGGCGGCGGATGCGCGCGGGCCGGTCGAGTACCGCAAGCATGTCGGCGGCATCATGGTGACGCGGGCGCTGCAACGCGCCGCTTCGCGCGCGAGATAACGGGAGGTATCAGAAAATGGCAAAGACTCATGTGACCATGAAGGTGAACGGCGCCGAGGTCGAAGGCCTCGTCGAGCCGCGCACGCTGCTGGTGCATTTCCTGCGCGAAAATCTGTCGCTTACCGGCACCCATATAGGCTGCGAGACCACCCATTGCGGGGCCTGCACCGTCGATCTCGACGGCATGTCGGTGAAGAGCTGCACGGTGTTCGCGGTGCAGGCTCAGGGCTCCGACATCTTGACCATCGAGGGCGTCGCCAATGCCGACGGTTCGCTGTCGGCGTTGCAGGAAGGTTTTCGGATGATGCACGGTCTGCAATGCGGCTTCTGCACGCCCGGCATGATCGTGCGCGCGGAGCGGTTGCTGAAGGAGAACCCTTCGCCCACCGAAGAAGAAATCCGGATGGGCATCTCCGGCAATATCTGCCGCTGCACCGGCTACCAGAACATCGTCAGGGCAATCCAGTACGCCGCCGACAAGATCAATGGCGTCGAATTCAAGGAGGCCGCGGAATGAACGACATGACTCCCACGCGGGAACAACGTACCGCCGCCCTCGAAGGCATGGGCTGCAAGCGCAAGCGCGTCGAAGACGCCCGCTTCACACAAGGCAAGGGTAATTATGTCGACGATCTGAAGTTGCCGGGCATGCTGCACGGCGATTTTGTCAGATCGCCGCACGCCCATGCGCGCGTCAAATCGATCAATTCGGAAGAAGCGTTGAAGGTACCCGGTGTGCTCGCCGTGATCACCGCCGAGACGCTGAAGACCGTCAACCTCGCCTGGATGCCGACACTGGCCGGCGACGTGCAGATGGTTTTGGCCGACGGCAAGGTGCTGTTCCAGAATCAGGAAGTGGCTTTCGTGGTCGCCACCGACCGCTATGCCGCCGATGACGGCATCAACAAGGTGGTGGTCGAATACGAGCCACTCCCGGTCGTGATCGATCCGTTCAAGGCGATGGACAAGGATGCACCGGTGCTGCGCGAGGACCTCGCCGGCAAGACCACCGGCGCGCACGGGCCGCGCAAGCATCACAACCACATCTTCGAATGGACCGTCGGCGACAAGGACCTGACCGACGCCGCCTTCCGCAAGGCCGAGGTCACGATCAAGGAGATGATCTCCTATCACCGCACCCATCCCTCGCCGCTGGAGACCTGTCAGTGCGTCTGCTCGTTCGACAAGATCAAGGGCGAATTGACGATCTGGGGCACCTTCCAGGCGCCGCATGTGATCCGCACCGTGGTATCGCTGATCGCGAAATTGCCGGAACAGAAGATCCACGTGATTTCGCCTGACGTCGGCGGTGGTTTCGGCAACAAGGTCGGCGCCTATCCCGGTTACATCTGCGCGGCGGTGGCTTCGATCGTCACCGGCAAGCCGGTGAAATGGGTCGAGGACCGCATCGAGAACCTGACCGCGACCTCATTCGCGCGCGATTACCACATGACCACCGAAATCGCCGCGACCAAGGAGGGCCAGGTCACGGGTCTTCGGGTTCACGTGCTTGCCGATCACGGCGCGTTCGACGCCTGCGCCGATCCGTCGAAATGGCCGGCCGGCTTCTTCAACATCGTCACCGGCTCTTACGACTTCCCGGTCGCGCACCTTTCGGTTGACGGCATCTACACCAACAAGGCGCCGGGCGGCGTCGCCTATCGCTGTTCGTTCCGCGTCACCGAGGCCGCTTACTGCATCGAGCGCGGCATGGATATTCTGGCCCAGAAACTCAAAATGGATCCGGCGGAACTAAGATTGAAGAACTTCATCCGGAAGGAGCAGTTTCCATATCACTCGGCTTTGGGCTGGGAATACGATTCCGGCGACTATCATACCGCCATGCGCAAGATGATGGAGACGGTCGACTACGCCGGCCTGCGCAAGCAGCAGGCGGAAAAACGCGCAGCGTTCAAGCGCGGCGAGACCCGCGAGATCATGGGCCTCGGTGTTTCCTTCTTCACCGAGATCGTCGGCGCCGGTCCGTCGAAGAATTGCGACATCCTGGGGATCGCGATGTTCGATTCCTGCGAGATCCGCCTGCACCCGACCGGCGCGGGTATCGCCCGGGTCGGCACCAAGAGCACTGGCCAGGGCCACGAGACCACCTGGGCGCAGATCATCGCCACCGAGATCGGCATCCCCGCCGACAACATCATGGTCGAGGAGGGCAATACCGATACCGCGCCTTACGGGCTCGGCACCTATGGCTCGCGCTCGACGCCGGTGGCGGGGGCGGCGATCGCGATGGCGGCGCGCAAGATCAAGGCCAAGGCGCAAATGATCGCGGCCTACAAGCTCGAGGTCCACGAAGACGACCTCGAATGGGACATCGACGGTTTTCGCGTCAAGGGCTTGCCCGAGAAAACCATGTCGATGAAGGATATCTGCTGGGCGGCCTATAATTCGGTGCCGCCGGGCATGGAGCCGGGCCTGGAGGCGGTGAGCTACTACGATCCGCCCAACATGACCTATCCGTTCGGCGCCTATATCTGCGTGATGGAGATCGACGTCGATACCGGGGTCTACAAGATCAAGCGCTTCTATGCGCTCGATGATTGCGGCACCCGCATCAACCCGATGATCATCGAGGGCCAGGTGCATGGCGGATTGACCGAAGCCTTCGCGATCGCGATGGGCCAGGAAATCCGCTACGATCCCGAGGGCAATGTCGTCACCGGCTCGTTCATGGATTTCTTCATGCCGACCGCGGTCGAGACGCCGCATTGGGAGACCGACTTCACGGTGACGCCGTCGCCGCATCACCCGATCGGTGCCAAGGGTGTCGGCGAGAGCCCGAATGTCGGTGGCGTGCCGGCCTTCTCCAACGCCGTCAACGACGCCTTCTCGTTCCTAGGCTCGACCCATATCCAGATGCCGCACGACTACTGGCGCAACTGGAAGGCGGCGAAGAATTTGGGAGTGTTCGCGGCGTGATGATCCACTCCCCTCCCTCCACGCGCATCGCGCGTGGCGGGGAGGGGGCGGGGGTGGGGGGTGGCGCGGCGTTCACTGAAGCAGCGGCTCCTGCCGATAGACCCCCCACCCCCGACCCCTCCCCGCCGCTTCGCGGGAGGAGGGGAGAAGATGCAGCGCAGAGGAAAATCGCTCCGGCCATGAATAATCGTGATGAGATCGCCCAGGCACTCGCCGGTTGCGGCTACATCGCCGACGGCGAGCTTGCGACCGCGATCTCGCTGATGCAATTGCTGCGCCGTCCGCTGTTGCTCGAGGGCGAAGCGGGCGTCGGCAAGACCGAGGTGGCGAAAGCACTCGCATCGGTGCACGCCACCGAATTGATCCGGCTGCAATGCTATGAGGGGCTCGATCAATCGGCCGCGCTTTATGAATGGAATTACCAGCGGCAATTGCTCTCGATCCAGGCGCATCGCGGCGAGGACGCGGATGCGATCGAGGATCAGATTTTTTCGGAAAAATACCTGCTTGAAAGGCCGTTGCTGGCCGCGATCCGGCGCGACACGCCGCCGGTGCTGCTGATCGACGAAATCGATCGCGCCGACGACGAATTCGAGGCGTTCCTGCTCGAACTGTTGTCCGATTTCCAGGTCTCGATCCCCGAACTCGGCACGATCGCCGCCATCACCATCCCGCATGTGGTCCTGACCTCGAACGGCACCCGCGAACTATCCGACGCGCTGCGCCGCCGCTGTCTCTATCATTATGTCGATTATCCCGACGTCGATCGCGAGGCCCGCATCATCATGGCGCGGATCGATGGCGCGTCAGCCTCGTTGTCGCTGCAGATCGCGCGCATGGTCGAAGGCATCCGCAAAGAGGAACTACGCAAGGTGCCGGGCGTGGCCGAGACGCTGGACTGGGCCGCGGCCCTGGTCGGGACCGGCGTACGCGACCTGTTGGAGACGCCCGAGGCGGTGCACGAGACGCTGATGTGCCTGCTCAAGACCCACGAGGACAAGTCGCGCGTCACGCGCGAGGTCACGATGCGGCTATTGGGGAAGGTCGCATGAGCTGTTGCGGCACCAGTCCCGGCTTTGAGGAGATCGACGAGGTCTCGCGCCTCGTCGCCACAAAACTCGCCGCGTTTCTCAAAACCTTGCGCGAGGCCGGTTTTGCCGTCGGCCTGCAGGAGGGCCGGGACGCGGTTGCCCTGATGGCGGCCGGTTATGCCGAAAAGCCCGGGCTGTTGCGCGTCGCGCTCAAGCATCTGTTCTCGGCGCGCAAATCCGATTGGGACCGGTTCGATGGGCTGTTCGATGCGTTCTGGCTGGGAAAGCGCGTGCGATCGCGGTCGATGACCTCAGGCTCGGCGAAGGCCGCCAACTCTCCCTCGTTGAAGAGCCTGCAGGACCACAAATCGGAGTTGGCCGCCGGCGATGGGGCCACCGATCAAATTCCATCTGATGGCGAAGATGCTCCCGAGCATCGCGCCGGCGAGGGCCGCAAGGAAGGCGCCTCGCGCGCCGACAATCTTGCGGAAATTGATTTCCGCAAGATGGCCGACCCCGCGCAGATCGAGCAGGCCCACGAGGTGGCGGCGCGGCTCGCCCGGACCATGCGCACGCGATTGACGCGGCGCGATCTGGCGCGGCGGCGTGGCTACCGGCTCGATCTCCGGCGAACGATTCACGGCAACATCAGCCATGGCGGCGTGCCGATTGCGCTCGTCAAGCGGCAGCGCAAGGAAAAGCCGCTGCGGCTCGTGATACTGCTCGACGCCTCCGGCTCGATGAGCATGTATACCGGCGTATTTTTGCGCTTCATCCACGGCGTGCTCGATGAATTTCGCGAAGCCGAAGCGTTTTTGTTTCACACCCGGCTCGCTTACGTCTCCGACGCCATGAAGGAGAAAGATGCCGGCCGCGCGCTCGATCGTCTGTCGATCATGGCGCAAGGCGCCGGCGGCGGCACCAGGATCGGCGAATCCCTGGCCACCTTCAACCGCTGGCACGCCGCGCGCGTGCTGCATTCGCGCTCTTGCGTGATGATCGTGTCCGACGGTTACGAGACCGGCGACGCCAAGCTGCTCGGCCGCGAAATGGCGGCCTTGGCCCGACGCTGCCGCCGCATCGTCTGGCTCAATCCGATGATGGCGTGGGAGGGCTACGCGCCGGAAGCCGCCGGCATCAAGGCCGCGCTGCCGCATATCGATCTCTATGCGCCTGCCAACACCCTGAAAAGCCTGACCGAGCTCGAACCCTATCTGGCAAAGCTGTGAGCATGATCCGGAAAAGTGGAAACCGGTTTTCCCTCGCGACAAACGCGAAGCGTTTGCGCGGAGATCATGCTCAAACAAAAAGTGGAGCGGGAAGGCGATTCGAAGAAACGTCATCCCGCTCTAGTAAGGGAGCGACGCCCATGACCAAGCATGTCGAAGTGATGGATCTGGTGGCGCAGCTCAAGGCCGCCGAGGAAGCCTTTGTGCTCGCCACCGTGGTGCGGACGGTGTCGGTGACCGCGGCCAAGGCCGGCGCCAAAGCGATCATCCGCCCGGACGGCACCATCGTGGCGGGCTGGATCGGCGGCGGCTGCGCCCGCGGCGCGGTGCTCAAGGCCGCGCGCGACGCGCTCGCCGATGGCGAGCCGCGCATGGTCTCGGTGCAGCCGGAAAATCTCTTGGCCGAACTCGGCGTCAAGCCCGGCGAGAACCGCGACGGCGTGCGCTTCGCGACCAATATGTGCCCGAGCAAGGGCACCATGGACGTGTTCGTCGAGCCGGTGCTGCCGCATCCCTCGCTGGTCGTGCTCGGCGGCAGCCCGGTGGCGCTGTCGCTGGTGACGCAGGCCCGCGCGCTCGGCTATCACGTCACCATCGCGGCGCCATCCGCCGACCTGGCGGGCACGCCCGACGCCGACCTGCTGATCGACGGTTTTGCGCTCGGAAAACTCAACGCGGCAAAACGCTTCGTCGTGGTCTCGACGCAAGGGCGGGGCGACGAAGCCGCGCTGCGGACGGCGGTTGCGACCGAGGCCGCCTACCACGCCTTCGTCGGCAGCCGCCGTAAGATGGCGGCGCTGCGCGCAAAACTGATGGCCGAAGGCGTCGACGTCGCCGCCATCGACCGCATCAAGGCGCCCGCCGGCCTCGAGCTCGGCGCCATCACGCCGGAGGAAATCGCGATGTCGATTCTGGCGGAGATCACGGTGGAGCGAAGGCGCGGGCAGCGCGGGAAGGGGAGCGGCGCTGGAAAGTAACCGCTGTTGTTCGCGCGACCCGATGGCTCGCAATGTGGTTAGGTCGGCAAAGCGGACTACTCGCGATCAATAGCACCGCGTGATGTTGACGGTGTGCTCGCCGCTGCTGCTCCCACCGGGAACCGTGACGGTCTGCGCGGCGCAGCTCGGCACATAGGGTCGTTCGGAAGGTGTGACGATCGGCGGATATCGATGGGCCCAATCCCAGGGGATATCGGAGGCCTGCGTGTTACGGATATCGCCGGGGATCGGTTGCGTCAGATCCACCAAGGGTTCGCCGTTCGATGGCCCGAAGAAATCGCCGGGCCAGACGATCGCACCATGGTTTCTCCGGTGATGCCGGAACGATCGGGCTGGCGAATGGGAAATCGAATGCGTCGAAGCCAGCACTCCGCGAGGAGCTGACCCGGCGAATGTGTCGCTTGCGCCAAGCAGAAGCGCAACTGCGCTGAGAGACGCGATCATCGCGCCATCAATTCTATACGTCATGATACGCACCAATTCGTTGGTTACTGAGCAGCTCTCGGGCGACGCTAGGCCGGGCCGCCTGGGTCCGCAAACGTATCATTAATTATTAGTTAAGGCGTAATCTTAACAGGGAACCGTCTTGCGTCACTTGCGCCTAAAGCGGAATTTCTTGAAGAAAATCAGCCCTGGTTTTGCCCGTTCAGCCGTGAGGCGAAGGAAATTTCCGCTTTTGCCCGTCGGGCTAATCGCGCATGTCCGCCATGCGCAAATTGCCCGTCGCGTTAATCTGCCGCAGTCGGCGCGCCTCGCGACACAAACCCGACACGCCGCACATTGACGCCGTCCCGTGCCCGATAAGAGGGGCGCTTCGCGATCGTCACGAACGTTGGACGCGGGATGCAATGGACGCAGGCGACATCAGCTGACGAGTGATGTGGTCCGCGGACGGCGAAATCGTGTGGTCCTGACACCCCGACGCTGGTGTCAAGTTTGCAGGTGGTGACCTGCCGGCGACGGTGGCAAACAAGCCCGGCGCACCGGGGAGAGCGCGCTATAAGCCGTAAACCATTGCGCGGGGAATGCCGGGTGAAACCGGTGTGACCGTGGTGACTACGCTCGTATGCTCATTTTATTTTGCATGCGAGGCTGCGGGTGCATCGTGCGCCCGGCATTCCCTGCGCCCTCTGTTTTTCAGAGGACAGGACTTCGAAGCAAAACTCGCGCGGATGATGCGGCGAGATCGCGAAGCTGTATCCCGACGTCATTGCGAGCCAACGGGTCGCGCGAACGCGCGCCCGATGACAGGCTCCGCGAAGCAATCCATTCTTCCTTTGTGCGGCGAAATGGATTGCTTCGCTGCGCTCGCAATGACGTGGAGGGAGCAGTCCGTGGGGTGGGCAAAGCCAACGGTTCGCGCGACCCGTTGTCTCGCAATGACGCGGCAAATGCTAATCGAACAAACTCGACACCGATTCTTCCGAGGCAGTGCGGCCGATCGCCTCGGCGATCAGGGAAGCGATCGACAAGGTGCGGATGTTGGCGGAGCTGCGCATCGCTTCGGTCGGCTCGATCGAGTCGGTGATGACGAGTTCCTTCAGCCGGGAGGACGTGATACGGGCGGCGGCGCCGCCGGACAACACGCCGTGGGTGATGTAGGCGTAGACGTCCTTGGCGCCGTTGGCGAGCAGCGCGTCGGCGGCGTTCACCAGCGTGCCGCCGGAATCCACGATGTCGTCGACCAGGATGCAGGTATATCCGGCGGCATCGCCGATCACGTTCATGACCTCGGATTCGCCGGCGCGTTCGCGGCGTTTGTCGATGATGGCGAGCGGCGTGTTGATGCGTTTGGCGAGGCCGCGCGCGCGCACCACGCCGCCGACGTCGGGCGACACCACCATGACATTGGTGAGGTCGAAGCGTTCGCGGATGTCGCGCACCATCACCGGCGAGGCGTAGAGATTATCGGTCGGAATATCGAAAAAGCCCTGGATCTGCCCGGCATGCAGGTCGAGCGTCATGACGCGGTCGACGCCGGCTCGGGTAATCAGGTTCGCCACCAGCTTGGCCGAAATCGGCGTGCGCGAACCGGATTTGCGATCCTGCCGGGCATAGCCGAAATAAGGAATCACCGCGGTGATGCGGCGCGCCGACGACCGGCGCAGCGCGTCGGTGATGATCAGGAGTTCCATCAGATGGTCGTTGGCGGGAAACGACGTCGACTGGATGATGAAGGCGTCGGAGCCGCGGACGTTTTCCTGGATTTCGACGAAGATTTCCATGTCGGCGAAGCGCCGGACCACGGCCTTGGTGAGTGGCAAATGCAGCCAGTCGGCGATCTCCCGCGCCAGCACGGGATTGGAATTGCCGGCAACGAGCTTGATGGAGCCGTTCTTGGCCGACATCGAGGCTTCTCCCCGCGCTTTGCTGGAGACAATGTTCAGCATATCGCAATACCCACGAAATAGCGCGTTTCAATGGGCGAGGTGATATCAAGCGGTAGGCCCGGCTGGCAACCCATGGCGGCGGTTTTCCCGGGCAAAAATGGCGGTTTGTCGGGCGATTTGGCTAATGGCCGGTATAGCCAAGCGCGCTGACGCGCATTTCGCCGGAAGCCGGCGAAGTCTGATCGGCGCTCGCCACCGCGGGCCCGCGCCTGGCTGGGGTTGGAGCGGGCTGAGGCGCATCCACCGGCGCCGTCCCATTGATCATGCTCGCCAGACCGCTCAATCCGGCTTGCGCGATTTTCCGCAGCACCAGGTCGTCGGCGGCAGCCCAGGGGTCGCGCCCGGCCTTGCCGGCCTGCTCCTCGCCGGAAAGGCGCAGCGCGCGCTGCTGGTTTTGGTCATAGACATCCCAGACCCAGGCGATGCTGGTCCTGCCGCGGCTGACCTGGGCGGCGAGATAACTCCGCACCCGGTAAGAGGCGGTGCCCTCGCGGGAGACGATCGAGAGATTGCGAAGCTTGGATTCGCTGTCCAATACGCCGACCATCCGGTCGAACACCGGCTGCGGCGGGCCGTCGATCGATTCGAAGGCGACGGTCGGACCGCTTGCGGCGCTCGCCATGGCAAACGACCCGCCGACCGCGCCGCCGCCGGCGCAACCGCCGAGCCCGCAGGCGATCGCAAGCAGCAGTGCGGCCATCGCGGCGCGCGTCGCCGTGCGGCCGGTCCGTAATCCCGTTGTTGACGCGTCCCTCATTACGCCCAGAGCGATATCGTTAAAATGTGTTAAGGTCTAGGGCAACAAGGCATCACATGACATGGGGAGGCAACGCAGGCGGCCGGTGTGGATAAATTCTGTTTCGGTTGAAGCACTTCAGCCGAAACTCGGTCAGCTTTCCAGAACAATGGCATGAACGTGGCGGCCGTAATCCGGCTCGTGGCGATGCACCGAGCGGCGGTAGCTGAAAAAGCGCTCGTCGGCATAAGTATCGACGCCGCTGTCGTCGATCATCAGCACCCCGGCATTTTCGAGCCGCGTGCGGACGAAGCCGGCGAGATCAAACATCGCGTGGCCCTCGCGCGCGGCGGGAACAAAGAACCGGGCATTCTCCGCGTCGGCGTCGACAAACCGCGCGACGAATTCGCTGCCGACTTCGTAAGAGGGCTGGCGGATCAGGGGGCCGATCGCGGCGACGATGCCCGCGCGCTCGGCGCCGAGCGTTTCCATCGCCTCGACAGTGGATTCGACGATGCCGGTCAGCGCGCCCTTCCAGCCGGCATGCGCCGCCCCGATCACGCGCGCGTTGGGATCGACCAACAGAATCGGTCCGCAGTCGGCCGCGGTGACGCCGATGGCGAGACCCGCGGTGCGGGTGACGAGGGCGTCGGCGCGCGGGCGCGAGGAGTTCGCCCACGGCGCAGACGCCACCACGGCGTCGGGCGAGTGAACCTGGAACAGGGTGACCAAATGCGCCGGCGAAACGCCGAGCTGTTCCGCCATCCGGCGACGATTTTCCGCGACCTTCGCCGGCTCGTCGTTCGAGCCGATGCCGCCATTGAGGGTGCCGTAAATGCCATCGGAGACGCCGCCTTCGCGGCTGAAGAAAGCGTGGCGCAGGCCGGGAATGGCCGACAGCAGCGGCGATTCGAGCTTCATGGCGTCTCGGCCTTGGCGTCCTGCTTCTCGTCGGCAAACCCCGCGAGCGAAGTGAGGTTGGGCTCCGAGATCGCCAGCACCTTGAACATCGATCCCATGCCGCCGCGGCCGCCGCCGACCAGCCGTTGCAGCGCGCCGGAAATGTCTTCGGATATTTCGTGGGCGGCCTTCGCCATCAAGGTCATCGCGCGGGTCTCGATGCCGAGCCGCCGGAGAAAATCGCCCTGCGGCACCGGGCCATGGACGCGCACGCCAAGATCCTCGGCAGCGCGCACCAGTGCCTGAAAGTCGACATGCGCGGTCACGTCGGCCTGTCCGGGATTCTTCAGCGGGTCGGTGAAACTGTGGCAAGCGATGGCTTGAAACGTATCGCCGGCGTCGCTGCGCAGGTGGCCGTAATCGATAATCAGGGCCGCGCCATCCTGGTCGCGCACCCGGCTCGCGATTTTCATGATCTCGGCGTCCGGCCGCCACTCGAACACCGCGCCAACCGGCGCGGCGCGCACCAGTGACGGCAGCAGGACCTCGAAACGCGGGATCGGCTCGGCGGCGGCGGCGAATACCAGTTCGCCGGTGCTGTCGATCTCGACGGTGCGCTCGTGCCAGCCGGTTTCGCGCTTCACCGCCTGGTGGATCGGCAGTACGTCGAAATATTCGTTGGCGAAGATGACGGAGGGACCATCCGGGACGTCGTCGAACGTTTCGTGCCAGGCGATGCTACGCGAGCCCGACAGCGTGGCTTTCTGCTTCTCGCGCAGCACGGGATTGATCTCGACGAGATGGATGTTGAGCGCCTGATAGAGCGGCGGCAGCACGCGCAGCGCGCGCAAGGCGTCCGCCATCATGGTGCCGCGGCCGGGTCCGAGTTCGATCAGCCGCAGCAGGGATGGCGAACCGATAGCCTTCCACACCGACGCCGCCCATAGCCCCAGCAACTCGCCGAACATCTGGCTCACCTCGGGCGAGGTGGTGAAATCGCCCTCACGCCCCAGCGGATCGCGGGAAAGGTAATAGCCGTGCTCGGGGTGCATCAGGCACAGCTCCATGTAACGCCACACCGGCATCGGGCCGGACGACTTGATCAGCTTCTTGATCTCCGACTGGAGCGGCGAATATTCGGTCACGACATTCCTTGAACGGGTGGCGCTACCTGCCTCGCGGTCCCACGGCGCCATGCCACCGCTATAATGATTGCTCCTGCAATGATCATCGGCACGGAAAGCAGCATGCCCATGGTCAGCCCGCCCCACAAAAATCCAAGCTGCGGATCGGGCTCCCTGAAGAATTCACTGACGATACGCGCAATACCATAAATAGCGATGAAGCTGCCGAGGATAAGGCCGGGCCGCTTTAAGGCGCCGATCCGAATCATCACCGCGAGAATCGTAAACAAGACGATACCCTCAAGCGTCGCCTCGTAAAGCTGGCTCGGATGGCGCGGCAGCGGCCCGCCATTGGGAAATACCATCGCCCAGGGTACGCTCGAATCCGCCGGTCGGCCCCACAATTCGCTGTTGATGAAATTGGCTATTCGTCCAAGAAACAATCCGATCGGCCCGACCGCGGTGGTGATATCGCCGAGCGACAGGATCGGCAGGTGGTTCTTGAGGCAGAACAGGATCACCGCAGCGACGCAGCCGAGAAAGCCACCGTGAAACGACATGCCGCCCTTCCACAATTCGAAAATATCCGCCGGATGCTGGACGAAGAAAGCGAGATTATAGAACAGCACGTAGCCAGTGCGGCCGCCGACAATGATTCCGATCGTCACCCACAGGATGAAGTCGTCGAGTTGCAGAAGCGTGATCGGCGCTGGGCCGCCCCAGAGCTTCTCGTTCTTGAGCAAGGCGCGGGCATAAAGCCAGCCAAGCACGATGCCGCCGATATAGGCCAGCGCATACCAACGGATCGCGAGCGGTCCGATCGCGATGGCGACGGGGTCGAACACCGGAAAGGCGATGGTGAGGAAGGGCATCGCGCCTTCTTACGGTGAGAGGTTGCGGCGGTAGAGCGAAAGCAGCCGTTCCCAATGCCGCTCGGCCGCGTCACGATCGTAGACCGGCCGCTTCGGGAACGCGAAGCCATGATGGGTGCCGGGATAGATCTCGACCTCGGCAATGGCGCGGTCTTTCGCCATCGCCTGCCTTACTTTCTCGACGGTCTCCATCGGCGCGTAGATATCGGTCTCGGCGCAACCGAAATAGAGCTCGGCGCTGGTTTTTTGCCCGGCGAGATGCGGGCTGTCGGGGTGGTCGGTCGCAAGATGCGTTCCGTAGATCGACGCGGCGGCTTTGACGCGGTCCGGAAAATGCGTCGCCGCGTTGATCGCATATCGTCCGCTCATACAGTAGCCGACGGCGCCGATCCTGTCCGTGCGCGCAGCGGGCTGGCCTTCGGCAAAGGCGAGAAGGGCGCGCGTATCTTCCATGACCAAGGGAATGTTGATCGAGGCCATCAGGTGGAACATGCGCTTGCGCTCGGGCGATTCCGGATCCGGAGGCAAAGGGCCGAGCTCCATGACGCCCGAACGGTAGTAGAGATTCGGCAGCATCACATAATAGCCCGAAGTGCCGAGCCGGCGCGCCATGTCGCGCAATTCCTCGCGTATGGCAGGCGCATCCATGTAAAACAGGATGAGGGGGTGCGGCCCGCCGCGCTCGGGATGGGTGATGAAGGTCGTGGCGTGGCCGTCCCTGGTCGGAATTTCGATCTGCTGGTCGATCATGGGGCGCTAATTCCCGCTTCTCGATTTGTGGTTTCCTGGTCCGATATTCGATACGATTGCAAGGAAACCAGGACATGACAAGGCAACCCGCTGTTTGGGGGACATTCGCGGTCTTGAACAGCGTCGTCCGGATCGCCATTGTCTTATTCTGCCGTCCCATTGCAGCGAAGCGGAGATTTCAGGATGACCCAGACCAGTAATCGGTTTTTCGACGAGATCGGACGCTTGATGAATGATGCCGCTGGCGCTGCCCAAGGCGTCAAGCGCGAGGTCGATACCCTCGTCCGCAATCAGGCCGAAAAAATCCTGCGCGACCTCGATATCGTCAAGCGCGAGGAGTTCGAGGCCGTCAAGGACATGGCGCGGCTGGCGCGCGAGGAGAACGGGGTGCTGAAAGCGCGCATCGCTGCGCTCGAGGCCAAACTTGGCGTGGCGCCTTCCGGGCCGGACGCGGCAGCCTGAGGACGGATGGCTAGGCTGTGTCTGCCCGTTTTGATTTCGGGCAGCCAGCCATCTTCGCAAGCCCGGCGACGACAGACCGGGAGAGAAGCCGCTCGCCCAAGCCTTCAGAAAAATCCCTGCATTTCCTTGTCATTTCGCCGCTTTGGGGCTAGAACGCCGCCACGTCCGCAGCCCCCGCACCCCTGGAGGCTTGCTGCGAGCACCAAACGGGCCGCGATGCGGCCTTTAACTTTTTAGAAAACAAGGACTTAAGACTATGGCGACCGTCAAGGAATTGAAGGCGACCGCGCGTCCGAAGAGCGGCAAGGGGGCCGCCCGGGCAGAGCGTCGCGCCGGCAGAGTGCCCGGAGTGATCTATGGCAACAACCAGCCCCCCGTGACCATCTCGGTCGACGATGCCGACCTGCGCCAGCGCATCCTGGCTGGCCGGTTTCTCACCACGATCTATGACATCGATCTGGAGGGCAAGAAGCACCGCGTGATTCCGCGCGACTTCCATCTCGATCCGGTGCGCGATTTTCCGATCCATGTCGATTTCATGCGGCTCGGCGAAGGCGCGACCATCCGCGTCAGCGTTCCCCTGCATATCCAGAATTCGGAGTCCTCACCCGGCGTGAAGCGCGGCGGCACCGTCAATATCGTGACCCACACCGTCGACCTGGAATGCTCGGTCGACAACATTCCGCAATTCGTCGAAGCCGATGTCAGCGGTCTTGAAATCAGCCATTCGCTGCATCTGTCAGACATCAAATTGCCGGCCGGCGTGAAGTCGCTGTTGCGCGATGACGTGACGCTGGTGACCATCGTGCCGCCGTCCGGCTACGCCGAAGAAATGAAGGCGGCCGCGGCTGCGGCGGCTGCGGCTGCTGGTGTTGCGGCTGTGCCCGGTGCTGCTCCTGCGGCTGGCGCCGCGCCTGTAGCTGGCGCTGCCGCCGTTGCGCCTGCGGCGGGTGCCGCGCCCGCGGCCGGTGCTGCTGCCGGTGCCGGCGCGAAGGCGCCTGCGGCCGGCGCCAAGGCGCCTGCCGGCGGCGGCGACAAGAAGAAGTAGTTGGGCGCGGGATGCCGCGTCATGCGACTTTTTGTTGGCCTCGGCAATCCCGGCGCGAAATACGCGCATAACCGACACAACATCGGCTTCATGGCCGTTGAAGAAATTGCGCGACGTCATGGTTTCGCACCATGGCGCCGCCGCTTTCAGGGCGAGGCCTCGGAAGGCGCGCTCGATCGCGAGAAGGTGGTCCTGCTTCGGCCGGCGACTTTCATGAACGAGTCCGGGCGTGCGGTTCAGGAAGCCGCGAATTTCTTCAAGCTCGGGGCCGGCGAGATCATCGTGTTTCAGGACGAGCTCGAACTGCCTGCCGCAAAAGTCCGCGTCAAGATCGGTGGCGGTATCGCGGGCCATAACGGGTTGCGTTCGGTCTCCGCGCATATCGGCAATGATTATCGCCGCGTGCGGCTGGGGATCGGTCACCCCGGCGTCAAGGAACTGGTGCACGGCTACGTGCTGTCGGACTTCGCCAAGAGCGACCGGCCGTGGGTCGAGGCGTTGTGCGCGGCGATTGCCGACAATGCCGGTCTGCTCGCGAGCGGTAAGGATTCGACGTTCCAGAACAAGGTGCATCTGGCGATGCAGGCCAAGGGATTTTTCGACAAGGATAGTGACGGCGCGGCGTGACGCACGGCCGATCACGATACGGACTTTTCAGGACAAATCATGGGATTCAAATGCGGTATCGTAGGCCTGCCCAATGTCGGCAAGTCCACGCTATTCAATGCGCTGACCGAGACGGCGGCGGCGCAGGCGGCGAATTATCCGTTCTGCACCATCGAACCGAACGTCGGCGAGGTTGCAGTGCCCGATCCCCGGCTCGACAAATTGGCGGCGATTGCCAAGTCCGCGCAGATCATTCCGACGCGGCTGACCTTCGTCGATATCGCAGGGCTCGTGCGCGGCGCCTCGAAGGGCGAGGGCCTTGGCAACCAGTTTCTCGCCACCATCCGCGAGGTCGACGCGGTTGCCCATGTGGTGCGCTGCTTTGAGGATTCCGACATCACCCATGTCGAAGGCAAGATCGCGCCTTTGGCCGACATCGACACCATCGAGACCGAGCTGATGCTCGCCGACCTCGATAGCCTTGAGAAGCGCGTCGATAACCTGACCAAGAAGGCCAAGGGCAACGACAAGGATGCGAAGGAGCAACTCGACCTCGTCAACCGCGCGCTGGTGCTGCTGCGCGAGGGCAAGCCGGCGCGGTTTCTCGAGCGCAAGCCGGAGGAAGAGCGTACTTTCGGCATGCTCGGCCTGCTGACGTCCAAGCCGGTGTTGTACGTCTGCAATGTTGAGGAAGCCTCCGCCGCCAAGGGCAACAGGTTTTCAGAAATGGTCGCCGAGCGCGCCAAACAGGAAGGCGCGGTTGCGGTGACGATCTCGGCCAAGATCGAATCGGAGATCGCGACGCTGTCGCGCGAGGAGCGCGTCGAATTTCTCGAAACGCTCGGGCTCGAGGAGGCCGGCCTCGACCGGCTGATTCGCGCCGGCTACCAACTGTTGGACCTCATCACCTATTTCACCGTTGGCCCGAAGGAGGCCCGCGCCTGGACCATCCACCGCGGCACCAAGGCGCCGGCGGCTGCAGGCGTCATCCACACCGATTTCGAGAAGGGCTTTATTCGCGCCGAAACTATTGCCTACGCCGACTACGTCGCGCTGGGTGGCGAGGCCGGGGCTCGCGATGTCGGCAAGTTGCGGCTGGAGGGCAAGGAATACGTCGTCGCCGACGGTGACGTCATGCATTTCAGGTTCAATAATTAGTCTGCCCTGCGGCCCTCGTCATTGCGAGCGAAGCAAGCCATAGCGGCTTCGTCGCGGAGCCGGCGCCCATTCGCGCGACCCGTCGGCCAAACGCGATGACGTGGCAGCGTGCAATTGATGTCCTAGAGCATGATGTTTTTTGTCGGAATCGGGATTCCCAAAT
>Ga0193751_1000052_pt1 | contig 102021 bp, 102 predicted proteins | sample L1c2metaG_FD_143050 | JGI IMG/M metagenome (GOLD analysis project Ga0193751, IMG submission 143050) | Soil microbial communities from a riparian zone of the East river system, Colorado, United States - L1c2 | ecosystem: Environmental > Terrestrial > Soil > Riparian zone | place: USA: East... | reverse complement strand
CTTGATGGCGTTCTTCTCAGCCGGATTCGGCCAAAAAACTGCCAGTTTGCGGCTCCGCCTCAGTCAGCCAATATAACCCTGAGGTTCTTGCCCAGTCTGTCCGCTCAACCCATCCTACGTGCCGTTTCCCTGATTGCGGGAGGAAAAACATGCTGACGCTTTATTTCGCGCCCGGCGCCTGCTCGATGGCCGCGCACATCGTGCTGGAGGAGAGCGGGGAGAAATATCAGCCGCAGCAGGTCGATCTCGCCGGGGGGAGCAGCGCACCGAGGCCTATCTGAAGATTCATCCGCTCGGGCGCGTGCCGGCGCTCCGTCTCGACAACGGCGAACCGCTGAGCGAGAACACGGCCATCCTGCCCTATCTCGGCAAGCGGTTCGGGATGTGGCCGGGCGATCCGACTGCGGAGGCCAAGGCGCTCTCGCTGATCGGCTTCTTTGCCGCGGCCGTGCATCCGGCGTTCGCCCATGTGAGCCGGCCCGAGCGCTACGCGCCCGACCCGGCGGTGCACCCGATGCTCAAGGAAACCGGGCTCAAGACCTTCCACGGCTATATGAAGCAGATCGACGGCATGCTGGCGGGCCGCGAGTGGCTGTCCGACCGCTACTCGGTCCTCGACCCCTACGCGTTCGTTTTCTATGCATGGGGCGTGCGCCGCGAGCTGCCGATGGGCGAGCTCAAGAACTACACGGCCTTCAAGGACCGCATGCTCGCGCGCCCCGCGGTCCGGCGGGTGGTCGAGCAGGAGAAGGTCAAGGTCTGAGCGGCAGGACGGGCAATACCCGATACGTCGGATTTTCCGATTGGCCGGGTACGCCCGGATAGCAGAAATCCGACGTTCGCGTCCTGCATCGCGCTTTCGTTGACCATGGCGATCGGCGTTCCATAGCCTTCCAACACGACTGCGCTCAGACGATCGCTAAGCGGCGAGAAAACGCCGCCGAACTATGCGCATCCCCACAACACCGCGGCGGGCGTTCGGTAATTTTCGCCAGTTTTTTGTTTCAGGCGCGCCGCCATTGCTGCGCCGCGAAACACGACAGCTTGACAAGGGACGATTGCGGCGCTCAACTTTAGAGCGCGACGGCAAATTTTAGATACCGGATCAGGCGGCACGATCCGCCCGGGGCGTCGCGTGGGGAAGCGGCGGCGCTGCGCCGGACGCGATGGAGACAAGATCATGGGCGAAAAGTCCCTGCTGCGTGCGGGCACCATGGGCGCGCTCGGGTTCGTCGCGCTTCTCGGCGGATCTTTGTCGTCGCAGGCCCAAACCCCTTCCGAGGTCTCGCCCATCAACCCGCCGATTGTAAATTGCAATTCCAACAACCTGAACAACCCGGACTCCGGCCTCGTCACCAGCGTGGTCCCGTGCGCTCCGAATTTCGTCAACGTGACCGGACTGGACAGTCTCCAGCACAATTTCGATTTTTATTCCTGGTTGACCTTTGTCGCCCTGAACTGGCCGGCGGAAGGCTCGGCGCCGATCGGTAAGGGCCCGCGCCCCGGCGGCGACGCGCGAACCAAATGGGAAGACGTAACGGATTTTCGCCAGCTCTCCGATGTGATGCTGCCCAATGGACAAAGGCCGACATGGGGCGCGCGCGTCGTTCCGGCCGAATGCCGCAGCAAGGACGGCCCGGGCAAGATGGTCATTCACCTCATAGAAGAAGCATTCGACCAGCCGTTCAGGAGCGGGCCGCTGATCGACCAGAACGGCAATTACGCCCTGTTCGACATCCTGATGAACAAGCCGATGTTCGACTACATCGTGGACAACACCCTGTACAGCAGGGCGGGCCAGCGGCTTTTCACGCAAGGCCGGTTCGACGGCAGCCCCGATGCGCCGTCGCAAAGTCCGGGCGTTCCACCCACCCCGCCGCTCGGCATCGTCAATTTCCCCAAGGGCAGCCAGCCAGCTGATGGGAACCCCGGGACAATGGGTGCACTCATGCTCAAGGTTTCGTGGAAGGTGCTGAGCAATGGCGAGGACCCGGCCAGGTTCCACACCGTCGACGGGTTGGTCTACACGGCGCCGAAAAACGGGAAGCCGGGGAGTTGTGTCGAGAAGAAGCTGGGGCTGGTCGGATTTCACGCGGCGCACAAGACGAACGATGCTCCGCAGTGGATTTGGACGACCTTCGAGCACGTCGCCAACGCGCCGGAGCAGCAAGACGTCGAAAACAACAAGGTCGCCGGCCGCAAGTTCAATTTCTACGACCCTGCATGCGGCGACGGCAAATGCCCGGTCAACCAAACGCCGCCGCAGCCATGGGACCCGCAGGTGGAACCGTTCCCGAACGGATACAAGAGCCAGGTCGTGCGAATTCCCTTGCCGCCCGAGGTGAGCGCCGGAGCGCGCGCGCTGAACGACAGGTTCCACGGCCTGGACGGGGTCAAGGGCACCGTCTGGCAGAACTACATGCTGGTCAGCACCCAATGGCCGACCGATGCCGCGAACAAGGTCGATCCGACCGGCGTGCCCGCTCCGACTTATCTCGCCAACACGACGCTGGAAACCTATAGCCAGGGCGACACGCCGCTTTCCTCGTCGAGCTGCATGGCGTGCCACAACAACGCGACGACTCATCACGTTCCGGCGGTGGCATCGGACTTCACCTTCACGCTTGAGAAGGCGCAGTGAGCGCCCGACGAGTCAGGAGAGAATCATGACGGTCATCACCCGACGAACCGTGCTCGCCGGCGCCGCGGCAACGGCCGTCGGCGCGGCGAATGTTCCGGCGCCGGCTCGCGCCGACGATCAGGCGGATATGGACGCATTCCTCGACATTTCCTTCGCCCTGACCGGCATTGCCAAGGACAAATTGGCGCCGTTCCTCGACCCGGTCGACATCAGGCAGGTCTATTTCGACCAGGCGCGGCACAATCCCAAATTCAACGATCTGCTGAAGATCTGGAGGGGTCCGCCGCAGGCTACGAACGCAAGTGTCTTTTTCGATCAACCGGATGCGGAAATCCGCTATCTGGCGCGAAACATTATCATCGCGTGGTATCTGGGCGCGTGGTGCGACCCCGCCGACCTGGCCGCAAACCCGCCTCCCGATCCGCTTCCTTACACGATCCTTTCGCCGGCCGCGTACACGCAAGGCTGGGCTTGGCGCGTCGCGCAGGCGCATCCGATGGGCTACAGCGAATTGCGCTTCGGTTACTGGTCGAACCAGCCGTTCGCCCTCTCCCTCCTGATAGGAGGAGTTTGATGTGCGCCGACAGGACGTTCGACGTCGTCATCGTCGGCTCCGGCATCGCCGGCGCCTTGATCGCGAAAAAGCTGGGCCTTGCCGGAAGGAAGGTCCTGATCCTCGAAGCCGGCGCGAAAATGCCGCCGGACATCAACGGCTACATGCAGCGGTTCTACTCATCGAACGCGAAGGTGCCGGAGAGTCCCTATACGCCCGAGCTTTTCACCGAAGGCAAATTGACCAATCCCGGTACGGTGAATGCCGGCCGGCCGACGGTCCTGACCTTGAAGCCGCACGACGAGAATAAGTTCCAATTCGGCGACTGGAAGGATCCAAATCAAGCCTACCTCATCCAGAAAGACAGCACGCTCCCGTTCGCCAGCACCTATGAGCGCATCAACGGCGGAACCGTGCGCCACGGGCTCGGCACCAGCCTGCGCTTCGTGCCCAAGGACTTCGAGATGCAGACGCGGTATGGCCGGTTCGTCGACTGGCCGCTCCGCTATGACACCGGCCCCGCCGATACCAGATTGCGGGGATGGTACGAAGAAGCCGAAAAGGAGATCGGCGTCTCTGCCGACGTGAAGGACCAGGAATACCTCGGCATCACGTTCGACCACCCGTACCCCATGCCCGCCATTCCGCTGTCGCTGGTCGACACGACGATCGCGGCCGGGATTTCGGGCATGAAGCGCGACGATGCCGAGCTCAAGGTCCGGAGCACCCCGGCCGGCCGCAACTCGCAGCCCTACCAGGATCGTCGCGTGTGCGCGGGCAACACCAATTGCATTCCGATCTGCCCGATCCAGGCGAAGTACGATCCCAGCGTCACGCTGGCCGCGGCGCTGCGCACCGGCAACGTGGAAATTTGGTACCGCACCGTCGCGTGCGACGTTGTGGTCGGCGAAAACAACCGGGTCAGTGAAATCAAGTATCTGCAATACGATGACGACACGGGACCGCGGACAAATGCCGGCTCCGTGTCCGCGAAGGTGTACGTCGTTGCGGCACATGCCATCGAGACCCCGCGGTTGCTGCTGATGTCCATGGACCGCAAGGGCGTGGCCAACAGCACCGGGCTGGTCGGGAAAAACCTGATGGATCACCCGCTCTATCTCGCCTGGGCGCTGATGCCCGAGGGCAAGCCGATCTTTCCCTACCGCGGACCCTTGTCGACGGCCGGTATCGAGGATCTGCGCGACGGCGCGTTCCGCAGGGAGCGGGCGGCTTTCCGCATCGAGATCGGCAACGAAGGCTGGAATTTTCCCATCGGCGATCCCTACACCACGACGCTCGATTTTATCAACGGGCTCAATCGCAGCCGGCTCAACGACGGCCCCAAGCCACAGGCGCTGTTCGGCGCGGACCTGGCGAAGAAGCTGAATGGCGTACTGACCCGCCAGTTCCGGCTCGGCTTCCTGGTCGAGCAGTCTCCCGAAGAGTCGAACCGGGTAACCCTGTCGGCCGAATTCACCGACCGCCTGGGGCTGGCCCGACCGAAGATCGCCTACAATCTGTCCGAATATACCAAGAAAGGAATGGCCGAAGCGAAAGCGGTCGCCAGCGCGATCTTCGAAAGGTTGGGGGCGACGGAGTTCACCAAGGAGAAGAAAGACGACCCGACGCAGTTCGAATGGCCGACCGGGTCGGGGCAGCTCATCAAGTATTACGGCTCCGGTCACATCGTCGGAACGTACCGGATGGGCACCGACAAATCGAATTCGGTGGTGAATGCCGACCAGCGCTCGTGGGACCACGACAATCTGTACCTGGTGGGAAGCGGAACGTTTCCGACCGTGGCGACCGCCAACCCGACGCTGACCCTTGCGGCGCTGACGCTGCGGACGGCTGAAAAGATCGAAAAAGCGCTCAATTGAGCCTAAGACGTGGAGGAAAGAGCGCGATGTCGAACGCTTCAAACGGCGAATGCCGACACGGCGTCCGCGGAATTGCGGCCTGGGGGAAGCCAGCGCTGATTGCGGCCGCCCTTGCCGCCTTCCTCGCAATGCCGGCCGGCGCGCGCGCTGCCGAATGCCCGGCAGCGCCCAATCTGCCGTCGTCCGATGGGTCGCAGCCCGCCAATCTCGGCGTGCTCAAGCTGCAATTGCTCGACTACAAGTGCTTCGGCGCCTATGAACGCGATGTTGCCATCGTTCTTGCGGAAGCGCAGGCCTACGTCGAGAAACGCGCCGACCCGGCCGCGAAGCTCGCGCTCGTCCTGGACATCGACGAAACGTCGCTGTCGAATTGGCCGAACCTCCTGGCCGATGATTTCGGATTTATCTTCGATGGGACCTGCGAGCATCTGCCCAAAGGGCCTTGCGGTTTCGATGCGTGGATCGCGCGTCAGGCGGCCGAGGCGATCCGCCCGACGCTCGACCTTTTCAATGCGGCCAAGGCCAGGAACGTGTCGATATTCTTCATCACCGGCCGCGGCGAAGCGCAGCGGGCGGCGACGATAAACAACCTGAAAGCCGCTGGCTATGATGGTTGGGCGGATCTGATCATGAAACAACCCGGCGACAAGTCGCCGGTCCGGACATTCAAGACGATGAGCCGCAAGCAGATCGAGGACCGGGGCTTCGTCATCATCGCCAATGTCGGGGACCAGGACAGCGATCTCGACGGCGGCCATGCCGAGCGCACGTTCAAGGTGCCGAACCCGTTCTATTTCATCCCGTAGTGTATTTTCGAAAGCATTGCCTGGCGGCGGCGGGCCATCGATAGTGGCCGATCGATGTGGCCGAGGCCATGGCACCGGGTTTCAAGGCCGGGCTCGACATCGACCTGATGATCAAGCCTATCGCCACCGGCAGTGGCGGCTCGACCCAATTCCGCACACGAGGTGAGCCCATGATCCGCGTCCGCAAGATCGCCCATGCCGCTTTCGCGACGCCCGACCTCGACCGGCAGGTCGCCTACTACACCGACATTCTCGGGCTCACGCTCGTCGGCAAGGACAAGGACGCGGCCTATCTGGCGAGCACGCTCGATCATCATTCGGTGGTGCTGCGCACCGGGTTGCAGGCACGCTGCACCCGCATCGCGTTCCAGCTTGCCCCCGACGCCGACCTCGGCGCGTTCGAGCGCCAGGTCGCCGCGCACGGCATCAAAACGACGCGCAAGAAGGACCCGGAGCCGTCGATCCCCGAGCTGGTCAGCTTCGAGGACCCCAGGGGAACGATCATGGAAGTGTTCCGCGAGCACGCGTTCTCCGCTCAGGCCTACCAGGGCAGGGGGATCGTTCCCAACAAGCTCGGGCACGTGGCGTTCCACGTCGCCGGCGTGAAGAAGATCGCCCGGTTCTATTGCGACGTGCTGGGCTTTCGCGAATCCGACTGGATGGCGGATTTTTTCGCGTTCCTGCGCTGCGGCCCCGACCACCACACCATCAACCTGATCGATACCGGCAAGGCCGGGATGCACCACATCGCCTTCGAGCTGCGCGACTGGGCGCACATCCAGACCGCCTGCGATTTCCTCAGCCTCAACGGCTACAGGCTGATCTGGGGCCCCGGCCGCCACGGCATCGGCCATAACCTGTTCGCCTATCATCGCAACCCGGACGGCCAGATCGTCGAGCTGTTCGCCGAGCTCGACACGATGCACGACGAGGAGCTCGGCTATTTCGAGCCACGCCCCTGGCACCGCGACCGGCCGCAGAAGCCGAAGGTATGGCCGCGGGATCCGTCGACCTCGAACCTGTGGGGCGTCGGGCCGCCGGAAGAGATGCGGTGAAGCCGGCTACCCTGTAACCCTGATTGTCGAGTTCATCACGCCGCCCGCAGACGGCACACGGAGGAACGACCCTTGTCCAACGCGCTTGACGACATCCGCCGCGAGCTTGCGCGCGCCAACCGCATCCTCGCCCACGAGGACGTGCTCGACGCCTTCGGCCACGTGAGCGTGCGCCATCCGGGCGACCCGGGCCGCTATCTGCTGTCGCGCTCGCGCGGGCCGGAGCTGGTCGAGCCCGCCGACATTTTGGAGTTCACCCTCGATTCCGCGCCGGTCGTCCCGCCCACGCGGCGGCTTTATTCCGAGCGGGTCATTCACGGCTGCATCTATCAGGCGCGGCCCGACGTGCACGCGGTGGTGCATCACCACGCGCCGTCGATCATGCCGTTCGTGATCGCCGGCGTCGATATCGTGCCGGTGTTTCATCTCGGCGCCACCATGGGCGCCAAGGCGCCGTTCTGGGACAGCCGCGACGAGTTCGGCGACACCTCGCTCCTGGTGATCAAGCCCGAGGAGGGACGCTCGCTCGCGCGCGCGCTCGGCGCGCACGCCATGGTGCTGATGCGCCGGCACGGCGCGACCGTGGCCGGCGCCAGCCTGCACGAGGTGGTGTTCCGCTCGATCTATTCCGCCCGCAACGCCGAGCACCAATGGCGCGCGCATGCGCTCGGCGCGGTCGGCGCCCTGACGGCGGGCGAGGCCGTGCTGGGGGCAAAGCACAATCTCCAGCCCGGGCCGGTCGAGCGGGCGTGGGAATATTGGTCGGGGCGGCTCGACAAGGCGGAAAGCCTGGTGCGTGCCGCCAATGCCGCCGCGCCTGCGGCGAGGAGCCGCGCGACGGCGCCGGCAAAATCCCGCAAGACTGCCGGCCGGGCGGCGCGGCGAAGCAAGCGGAAGGCCAAGCGATGAAGACGCTGCTGCGGATCGCGGTCGCGGTGCCGGCCCTGCTGATGGCGGCGCTCGCCGCGTTGCCGGCATGCGCCGCGGACACGCTGAAAATCGCGGTCGGCCAGATCAACAATTGGGAAAACCAGATGCCGACCCTCGGCCAGGAGGCCGGCATCTTCAAGAAGCACGGCATCGTGCTGGAGAATTTCGGCACCCAGGGCGCCGGCGAGACCCTGCAGGCGGTGATCTCCGGCAGCGCCGACATCGGCATCGGCGTCGGCACGCCGGGCGCCATGCGCGCCTTCGCCAAGGGCGCGCCAGTGCGCGTGCTCAGCGCCGCGTTCGTCGGCACCGGCGATTTGTTCTGGTACGTGCCGGCCAATTCGCCGATCAAGACGCTCGCCGACGCGACCGACGCGACCACCATCGCGTACTCGACCAGCGGCTCGACCTCCAACAACATCGTGCTCGTCTTCGCCAAGGAGCTGGGCGTCAAGGGCAAGCCGACCGCGACCGGCGGCCCGCCGCCGACCTATACCCAGGTCATGTCGGGCCAGGTCGACATCGGCTGGTCGGCGCCGCCGTTCGGGCTCCAGGAGATCCAGGAAGGCAAGATCCGCGTCGTCGCGCGCGGCAGCGATGCGCCCTCGACGCGCAATCAGACGGTCCGCGTGCAGATCGTCAACGCCAACGCGCTCAAGGACAAGAAGGACGCGATCCTGCGCTTCATGCAGGCCTACCGCGAGACCATCGACTGGATGTATGCGAGCCCGGATGCGGTCAAGCTCTACGCGCAGAAGATCGGCAAGCCGGAGAGCCTGATCGAGCTGTCGCGCAGCCAGTTCCATCCCAAGGCGGCGCTCGATCCGGACCGCCTGTCCGACATCGACGGCGTCATGGCCGACGCGGTGGCGCTCAAGTTCCTCGAGGCGCCGCTGACCAAAGAGCAGCTCGCCGAGCTCTTCCAGATTCCGCCGAAGTAGCCTGTAGGCCTTTCAACCGTCATGCCCGGCCTTGTGCCGGGCATCCACGTCTTTGCCTCAGCAAAAAAGCCGTGGATGGCCGGGACAAGCCCGGCCATGACGGCGTTATTTTCTCACGCCGTGCCGTGGTTGGCGCGCTCGATGTCGTCGGCGATGGCGAGGAGCGCCTGGGCGAGGCTGCGCGCGCTGACCGCGGAGAGCGTGATCCAGTCGCTGTCGCAACCATCGTAAGCCCGGTTGTCGATTTCGAGCCGCACCACCGCCTGCCGCGCCGACAGCTGGAAGGCGTGCACGCCCACTTCGTCGCCGTCGTCGGCCCGGATCAATCTCGCCATGGCAGCCTCTTCGTATTGCCGTTCGTCGGCATATTCCGCGTATTTTGATAAAACTCCGTGCGTCGGCGCCGGCTTTATTGATTAAAAATGCACCCTTTGCCGCAACCTCCGCCGGCCGGCCGCCAGAGCATTTTCCGGAAAAGTGGGGCACCGGTTTTGCAGAAAATGCGACAAAATCAAAAACCTAGATCGCTTTCCGATGCAGTCGAATCGGAAAGCGATCGAGCGCGATGGACGACGAAAGGCTTAGCCCGGCCCGCGTTGACTCCGCCTGACCAGCGCCAAATACTGCGCCCGGCACGATACCAATGGCCGGCCGCGAAGCCGGCAACCCAGGGGAGGAGTTAATGCAGACCTCACGCCGGTCGCTTCTCAAGCATTCGGCCGCGACGCTGGCCGCCGCGGGCCTCACCGGCCGGCTGGCGCGCGCCCAGGAGCCGCCGATCCGCATCGGCGTCATCTACGACTTCTCGGGTCCGTTCGCCGCCGCCGGTTCGGTCGCCTGCGCGATCGGCGCCCAGACCGCCATCGACCTGGTCAACGAAAAGGGCGGCGTCGCCGGCAAGTACAAGGTCGAGCCGATCAACGCCGACTCCCAGAGCAAGGCCGATGTGGCGATCAACGAGGTGGAGCGGCTGATCGGCCAGGAGAAGGTCGAGATCGTGCTCGGCGTCTATGCCAGCGCGCACGCCGTTCCCTTGTCGGCCAAGGTCGAGGAGCAGAAGAAGATCCTGTGGATCACCACCGCGATCGCGACCTCGGTGTTCAAGGATCGCAACCTGCGCTACGTGTTCCGCGGGCAAATCCATTCCGACCAGTACGGGGAGGCCGCGGCGAGCTTCCTTGCCGAGAATGCCAAGGCCAAGCTCGGCGCCGAACCGAAGGACGTGAAGCTCGCGATCATCCACGAGGACGGCCCGTATGGCGTCGGCGTGGCCGAGGCGACCGAGCGCTTCTCCAAGGAGCGCGCCCTCCAGGTCATCATGCGCGAGGGCTATTCGTCCTCGGCGCCGGATCTGTCCTCCCTGGTCACCAAGCTCAAGCGGGCGCGCCCCGACATCATCTCGCAGGTCGGCTACAATCCCGACATCACCTTGTTCCTGCGCCAGGCGCGCGAGGCCGGGCTGCGCTTCAAGATGCTGGTCGGCAACGGCGCCGGCTACAGCCAGCTCGACAAGCTGCGCGCGACCTTCGGCAAGGACATCGACAATTTCTGCAACATCGACCCTGTGCCGGCCCAGCTGCTCAAGCCGGAAAGCCTGGCGCCTGGCATGGGCGACCTCATCAAGATCATGGTCGAGCGTTACCGCGCCAAAACCAACGCCACCGACGTGCCGCCGCACGTGTCGATGGGCTTCAACCAGACCTGGATCCTGCTCAACAACGTGCTGCCGGTCGCCAAGGCGAAATACGGCGGCTTCGACGCCGAGGCGGTCCGCAAGGCGGCGCTCGACGTCGACATCCCGCCCGGCGGCACCATCCAGGGCTACGGCGTGAAATTCTACCCGCCCGGCACCCCGCTCGCCGGCCAGAACGAGCGCTCGACCCCGGTGGTCATGCAGTTCGCCGGCGAGCACATCACCGTGGTGTGGCCGAGCAACATCAAGACCCAGGAACCGGTGCTGCCGCTGCCCGCCTCCTCGATCTACGCCTCGAGCTGAGCGTGCTCGCGGTCAAGGATCTGTCCAAGCGCTTCGGCGGATTCCTGGCGGTCAACCAGGTGTCGTTCGACGTGCGCGAGGGCGAGATTCTCGGCCTCATCGGTCCGAACGGATCGGGCAAGAGCACGACCTTCAACCTGATCGCCGGGACGCTGCGCCCGAGCGCCGGCTCGATCCGCTTCAAGGGCGCGGAGATCGCCGGCCTTTCGGCGCACCGCATCTGCCGCAACGGCATCGCCCGCACGTTCCAGATCCCGCGGCCGTTCCGCAAGCTCTCGCTGGTCGAGAACGTGACGCTCGCGGCCTATTACGGCAAGACCGGCGGCGTCGAGCGGGGCGAGGCGCGCCGGCACGCCGAGGAGGCGCTCGACCTGGTCGGCCTGCCGGCCGACCCGGCCACGATGACCGACGGGCTCGGCGCCTCGGCGCTCAAGAAGCTCGAGCTGGCGCGGGCGCTCGCCACCAGGCCGGCCCTGCTGCTCGCCGACGAGAGCCTGGGCGGGCTCGACTCGACGGAGATGGAACGCGCGGCGGATCTGCTCGAGAGCATCCGCAGCCGCATGAAGATCACCATCGTGTGGGTCGAGCACATCATGGGCGTGCTGATGCGGGTGGTCGACCGGGTCATCGTGCTCGATCACGGGGAGAAGATCTTCGAGGGGCTGCCGAAGGACGCGGCGCACGACCCGCGCGTCACCGAAGTCTATCTCGGCAAGCGGCGGACCTGAGATGCTGTCCCTCGCCGCGGTGTCGGCCGGCTACGGCTCGTTCCGCGCCCTGTTCGACGTGTCGCTCGAGGTCGCGGCCGGCGAGGCGGTGGGCGTGATCGGCCCGAACGGCGCCGGCAAGACCACGATGATGCGGGTGATCTCCGGGCTGGTGCCGGTCGCCGCCGGCGACATGACGTTCGACGGCCGCTGGCTCGCCGGCCTGCCGGCGCACCGCATCGTCGAGCGCGGCATCGCCCACGTGCCGGAAAACCGCCGGCTGTTTCCCCGCCTCACCGTCGAGGACAACCTGCGCATCGGCGCCTTCATCCCGCAGGCGCGCCAACGCATCGCCGAGCGCATGGCGTGGGTGTACGACCTGTTCCCGCGCCTCAAGGAGCGGCGCGAGCAGCTCGCCGGCACGCTGTCGGGCGGCGAGCAGCAGATGTGCGCCATCGGCCGCGCCCTGATGTCGGGCCCCAAGCTTCTTCTGATGGACGAGCCGTCGGCCGGCCTCGCGCCGCTCGTGGTCCAGCAGGTGTTCGATCTCGTCCAGCGCATCCGCGCCGAAGGCTTGACCGTGCTGATCGTCGAGCAGAACGTCCAGCAGGTGCTCGACGTCGTCGACCGCGCCTATCTGCTCGAGGTCGGGCGCATCCGGCTCGCCGGCTCGTCCGCCGCGCTCAAGGACAACGATCTCATCCGCCGGTCCTACATGGGGCTTTAGCGTGTTCGACATCTATCTGCTCGAAGCGGTGATCAACGGCCTTCTGCTCGGCGGCGTGCTGGCGCTGCTGGCGCTCGGGCTCAACCTCATCTTCGGCGTCATCGACGTGGTGTGGATCGCCTATGCGGACCTCGTCATGTGCGGCATGTACGCGGTCTACTGGCTGCACGCCTATTACGGCTGGCCGCTGACGGCGGCGTGCGCGGCCGCCATCGTCGGCGTCGCCGGGCTCGGGCTCGTCGTCCACGTGGTGATCATCGCGCCGGTGCTGCGCGCGGCGCCGATCAACCAGCTGCTGGCGACCGGCGGGCTGCTGTTCTTCCTGCAGAGCTTCGCCACCCTCTTGTTCGGCACCGACTTCCGCAACATCGGCGTGCGCCTGCCGGTCATCGAGATGGGCGGCATCTACGTCAGCTTCGCCCGCCTGCTCGCCTTCGGCTTCGCGCTGGTGGGCGCGGTCGCGCTCTACGTCTTCCTCAAGCGCACTTATCTCGGGGTGGCGATCCGCGCCATTTCCCAGGACCGCGACATCATGGGCCTGATGGGAGTCGACCAGCGGCGCATCTATCTCGTCACCTCGGCGATCGGCGGCGCGCTCGCCGGGCTGGGCGGCTGCCTGCTGGTGCTGCAATATGACGTGCATCCCTTCATCGGCAACACGTTCGGCCCGCTCATCTTCATGATCTGCGTGCTGGGCGGGCTCGGCAACATGATCGGCGGCTTCATCGCCTCCTTCATCATCAGCCAGATCATCTCGATCGGCGGTTATTATTATTCGACCGAGCTGGCCTACGTCCTGGCGTTCACCTTGTTCATCGTGCTGATGTTCGTGCGCCCGCGCGGGATCCTCGGACGATGAGCATCCGCCCCGTCATCTTCGTCCTGGCGGCGGCGCTTTTCGTCGCCCTGCCGTTCGTCACGCCCGCCTATTTCCTCCACATCCTGATCCAGATCCTGCTGTGGGGCTTCATCTATACGGCGTGGTCGATGATGGGCCGGTTCGGCTTCGTGTCGCTCGGCCACGGCGCCTTCATGGGGGTCGGCGCCTACGTGCCGGCGCTCCTGTGGAACTACTACGGTGTCACGCCGTGGCTCGGCATGCCGGCCGGCATGGCGCTGTCGGTCCTGCTCGCCCTCGTCATCGGCTATCCGTGCTTCCGCTTCCGGGTGATCGGGCACTATTTCGCCCTCGTCACCCTGGCGCTGAGCGAAGTGGTGCTGCGCTCGGTCACCGCGGCGCGCGACATCACCGGCGGATCGCTCGGCATGACCCAGAAGCTCGCCGGCCATTCCTGGTACGCCCTGCAGTTTCCCGACAAGCGCTATTTCTACGCCATCGCGCTGGTGGCGTGGCTCGGCGGGCTCGCGGTCTGGCGCTGGATCGACCACGACATTTCCCGCGAGGCGCTCGAGGCGATCTCCGAGGACGAGGAGGCGGCCGCGGCGCTCGGCATCGACGTGATGCGCGAGAAGCTGCGGGTCACCGTCATCAGCGCGGCGCTCACCGCGCTCGGCGGCTCGCTGTTCGGCCAGTACCTCGCCTACCTCAATCCGGAGACCGTGTCCGGCATCGCCGTGTCGCTGCAGATCGTGTTCGCGGCGATCGCGGGCGGCATGTACGCGATGCTCGGTCCGACCGTCGGCGCTTTCCTCACCATCGCGCTCAACGAGGGCCTGCGCGTGTCGTTCGGCACCAATTTCATCGGCGCCGCCAACACGATCTACGGCATCCTGCTGGTGCTGTTCATCATCTTCATGCCGCGCGGCATCATGGGCCTGCTCGCGACCCTGCGCCGCGCGCGCCCGCGCGCCGCCGCCGTGCCGGCGGAGTGATGTCGTGGCTTTTCTTCACCTCTCCCCGGAGGGGAGAGGTCGACAATTCGCGAGCTTGCTCGCGAATTGTCGGGTGAGGGGGTTCCTGCCCTATCGATAGGCCGGTAACCCCCTCACCCCGACCCTCTCCCCTTCGGGGAGAGGGAGCAGTCCATCACCCCAGCGCCGCCAGCGCCTTGACGAAGGCGCGCAGGCCGCGGTCGAGCTGCTTGTCGCGGCGCAGCACCAAAGCGAGCTTGCGGCGCAGCCGCGGGGTGAGGGGACGCGCCAGCAGCTTGTCGCCGGCGCGGTCGGCGAGCGCCATCTGCGGCAGCACCGCGCAACCCATGCCGGCCCCCACCAGCTTCTTGATCGCCTCGACGCTGCCGAGCTCCATGATCGGCTTGGGCGAGAGCCCGGCGCGCGTGAACCAGTCGTCGATCACCCGGCGCGCGTGGCCGCCGGTTTCGTAGAGCACGAGCGGCTGGCCGACCAGAAAGGCGGCGGTGATGCGCGCCGGCAGGGCACCGGTGCCAGGCGGGAAGATCGCGACCAATTCGTCCTCGCGCGTCCACATCGCCTGGAAATTGCGGCCCGGTGCCGGCAGGGTCACGAGCGCGACGTCGATCGCGTTGGCCTCGAGCGACGCCAGGATGTCCGGCGTGTTGCCGGTGCTGACCACGATCTCGAGCGCCGGGAACTTCTGCCGCAGCGCCCGCAGCACCGGCGGCAGCAGGTAGATGCAGGCGGTGGCGCCGGTGCCGAGCCGCAGCCGGCCGATGCCGCCGTCGCGGTGGCCGGCGACCGCGTCGAGCGCGCCGGCAATCGCCGCGTCCACCCGCTGGACGTGATCAAGCAAATCGCGGCCGGCCGCGGTCGGATGGGCGCGGCGCCCGATCCGCTCGAACAGCCGCACCCCGAGGCGAGCCTCGAGCTGCTTGATGTGCAGGCTGACGGCGGGCTGCGTCAGGTTGCGCCGGCGCGCGGCGGCGGAAAAGCTGCCGAGCCGTGCCACGTCGGAGAAGGTCTGCAGATGGTCGAGGCTGAGCCGGCGCATCCCCAAATATTCCTTATCGAAAGCATGATATCAATGAGCTTTATTTGGCTAAGGCGCGCGCTAGCCTGCATCCCGCGCAGCCCGCATGCCCCCGCGAAGGCGGGGACATGCGCGTGCTCACACCCTGGATATCCCCCGCTTCGCGGGGTCATCCGGGCTACAACGTTCTCAGCCGAGGTGCGCCGCCCGCATGAGCCTGACGATCCGCGCCGGCGCGCAGCGCGATATCGCCGCCGTGACCGAGATCTACGGTCATCACGTGCTGCACGCGGCCGCGACCTTCGAGGTCGAGCCGCCCGACGCGGCCGAGATGGCGCGGCGATGGCGCAGCGTGGTCGAGGGCGGATATCCCTATCTGGTGGCCGAGCAGGACGGCCGCATCGCCGGCTACGCCTATGCTGGCTCCTACCGGTCGCGGCCCGCCTACCGCTACACCGTGGAGAACTCCGTCTACGTCCGCCCGGGGTGCGAGCGCCGGGGCATCGGGCGCGCGCTCATGCAGGCGCTGCTCGAGCAATGCGAGCGCGGCGATTTTCGCCAGGTGATCGCCGTCATCGGCGACAGCGCCAACGCCGCCTCGATCGGCTTGCACCGGCAGCTCGGGTTTCGCATGGTCGGGACCTTGCAGGCGGCCGGCTTCAAGTTCGGGCGCTCGGTCGACGTCGTCTTGATGCAGCGCCCGCTCGGCGCGGGCGCCGGCACGCTTCCGTCGCGCTGACCTGTGCTATTCTGCGGCCTGCGTCCGCCCAAGGGCTTTCGCCCGCATACGCCATAATAAAGGGACATCGGTCATGGAGACGGTTCGCAATCTCGCGCGCGAGCGGCTCGAACGCGGGGAATTGTCGCTCGGCGTCGGCATCCGGCTCGCCCGCACTGTCGAGGTCGCCAAGGCGATGAAGACCGCCGGCTTCGACTGGCTGTTCATCGATCTCGAGCACGGCTCGCTCACCCTCGACACCGCCTGCCAGATCGCGGTCGGCGCGCTCGACGCCGGGCTCGCCCCGATCGTGCGGGTGCCGTACGGCGAATTCTCCATGGCGACCCGGGCGCTCGACAACGGCGCGCTCGGCATCGTCATCCCGCACATCGATTCCGCCGAGGAAGCCCGCGAGGTGGTCGACAAGCTGAAATATCCGCCCGACGGCCACCGCTCGGTCGCCGGCGGCGTGCCGCAGCTCGACTTCCGCGCGGTGAAGATCGCCGACCTGACCACCTCGCTCAACGCCGCGACCCTGGTGGTCGTCATGCTGGAGACGCCGCGCGCCATCGGCAACGCCAAGGAGATCGCCGCCGTGCCCGGCGTCGACGTGCTGCTGATCGGCACCAACGACCTGTGCGCCGAGATGGGCATCCCGGGCGATTACGGCAACGCGCGCGTGGTCGAGGCCTACGACAAGACGGTCGCGGCGTGCCGGGCGCACGGCAAGTGGGCCGGCATGGGCGGCATCTACGACGAGCAGCTGATGCCGCGCTTTATCGACCGGGGCGTGCGCTTCGTCCTCGCCGGCGCCGACCTGTCGTTCATGATGGCGGCGGCGTCGCGGCGGACCGCGTTCCTGCGCGACCTCAAGCATGGCTGACGGCGTCCTGCAGGTGCTATCATCGCTTCAACTCGGAGGCACGTCATGAGCATCAGCATTCGCCAGATCGGACCCTGCTTCGCCGGCGAGGTCGCCGGCGTCGACCTGACAAGGCCTTTGTCGCGCGACGAGGTCGCCGCCATCGAAGCCGGCATGGACCAATATGCCGTGCTGGTTTTCCACGACCAGGCCATCAGCGACGACCAGCAGATCGCGTTCAGCAACAATTTCGGCCGGATCGAGCCCGCGGTCGGCAGCAACATCACCAAGCCGGAAGAGCGGCGCCTGCGCATCGAGTTCGCCGACGTGTCGAACCTCAAGAAGGGCAATGAGCTGTTCGAGCGCGACGACCGCCGCCGCATGTTCAACCTCGGCAACCGGCTGTGGCACTCGGACAGCTCGTTCCGCGCCACGCCGGCGAAATATTCGCTGCTCTCGGCGCGGGCGATCCCGTCGGCCGGCGGCAACACCGAGTTCGCCGACATGCGCGCGGCCTACGACGCGCTCGAGGCCGAGACCAAGGCGGAGATCGAGGACCTCGTGTGCGAGCACTCGCTGATGTACTCGCGCGGCCTGCTCGGCTTTGCCGAGTTCACGCCGGAAGAGCGGGCCATGTTCACGCCGGTGCGCCAGCGCCTGGTGCGCACCCATCCGGTGTCCGGCCGCAAGTCGCTGTTCCTCGCCTCCCACGCCGGCGCCATCGTCGGCTGGCAGATGCCGGAGGCGCGGGCCTTCCTGCGCGATCTCAACGAGCACGCCACCCAGCGCCAGTTCGTCTATGCGCACAAGTGGCGCCTGCACGACCTCGTGATCTGGGACAACCGGCAGACCATGCACCGGGTGCGGCCGTTCCGCGACACCCAGGAGCCGCGCGACATGCGCCGCACCACCATCATGGGCGACGGCCCGACCGCGCAGCAGGTGGCGGCGTAGCTCCGTAACGACAAACAAACACTGCCGTCACCCTGAGGCGCGGGCGCAGCGAGCCTCGAAGGGTGGAAGCAAGTGCGCTCGCTTCCATCCTTCGAGGCGCGGCTACGCCGCGCGCCTCAGGATGATGATTGTATTTATTTGAGAGTAGGGTGGGTTAGGCGCGCAGCGCCGTAACCCACCGTCTTTTGCTCGAAATATTTGGTGGGTTACGCGCCTTCGGCGCTAACCCACCCTACGCTCAGCTCAATTCACCGCGAAGCAGTAGAGCAGGCCGGCGCCGCCGGTGCTCTTGAGCGCGTCCTGGCCGCAGCCGCGCGTGCCGTGCGACGAGTTCCAGGAATTCATGTGCCGCGTGTCCTTGAGACCGGAGCGGTCGTGGTGACCGACGATGGCCGAGCCGTCGCCGCTCTTGGTCCAGTTGCCGCACGTGGTGTCGCCGCCGGCGGTCGAGAACATGCCCTGCGGGTCCGAGCCGGTCAGGATGTCGTGGGTGTTGACCGGGTCGCCGCGGCCGCTCACCGCCTCGCCCTTCTCGGTCAGCGTCGTCTGCTTGTTGATGTTGTTCGACGCCGAGTGAAGATCGTCGACGCTCTTCGCCACCGTCACGCCCTTGGCGTTCACCCACGGGCCTTTGCCGATGCGGTCGCGCGCGTTGACGCCGGCGGTGCCGCCCGGCTCGGTCGTGCTCAAGTAGGCATGCCAGGTGGTGGCGGTCGCGCCGGCCGCCTTGGCGAGCGCCGCGCAGTGGGCGTCGGCACCGTCGAGGCCGCCGAGATCGGCGCCCTTGCCGGTGCCGGCGCTGGAAACGAAGAACGTCATGCCGGCCTGTTGCGCCTGCCCGGCTGCCAGGCCCAGTCCTATCAATGCGGCGGCGGTCACGAGCGGAAGCGCTGTTCTGAGCGTCATTAAATCCTCCCAATCCGGTTATTTGCATTCGCTACAGGCGTGGCCCCGCACGGCAGGGCCACGCGGTCGCTTTAGCACCTGCATATTGGTGGAACCAGCCGGATTCGGGCGGGCGGGATCACGAACAGGCGAGTGGTTTGTAGCCCGGATGAGCGGAGCGAAATCCGCGGATGCGGTCCCGCATTTCCCCCCGCCTTCGCGGGGGGAAATGCGGGCTACGGTCTCGCCATTCGCTACTTCAATCGCGCATTGACGATCAGATCGAACGTCAGCGCCACCGCGCCCGGCTCGGCGCCCGGCGGCAACTCGGCCGGCTTTGCCACGATCAATTCGCCGTCGCCGAGCTTGCGGTGGCGCGCGATCAGCAAATCCTCGTCGTTGAGCGGCTCGCCGGGAAAATACATTTGCGTGCACAACCGCGCGTAGTCGGTCTGCACGTCGAAGTGGATATGCGGCGGACGCCACCAGCCGGGCGCGGAGGCGGGGTAGGCGGCGGGCTTGACGGTCTTGAAGGCGTAGCGGCCGTCGGCGCCGGTGCGGGCGGTGCCGAAGCCTTCGAAGTTCTCGTCGAGCGGCGCCGGATTGGGATCGGCCGGATGATCGTAGCGGCCGTGCATGTTGGTCTGCCACAGCTCCACGTGCGCGCCGGCGATCGGGGCCCCGGTGGTGTCGAGCACGCGGCCGGACAGATAGACGACTTGGCCCTTGGCCTGTTCGCCGTTCGCCGGATTGACGGTGAGGTCGAAGCCGCGGTCGACCGGCTTGACCACCGGATACATGGGGCCGACCTCCTCGTGCGGAGTGCGGCGCAGCTTGGGCTTGGCGACGGCCTGGTGGGACATGGCTTGCGGCTCCGATGCCCTTTACCGCCGAATATCCCGCACCGGTCAAGTCGGCGGCCAAGCGGGGACGGCTTCCAAGGTCGGCTGCCTACGGATTAGGCGGCAGCCTATCTCGTAGGCAAGCAGTCTGCCACAGGCCGCCAACCGCCATGCGGAATTTATGGATTCCGGATGCCGCCTCAAGGCTTTAGGTCCGCCAATGCGGCTTGGCACACCCCTTGCGAAAGGTCCGATGCGCGTCATGGCCCAAGGGTGCGAACGCGCGCGTCAACGCAGAGGGATTTGCGATGCTCAAAACGATCCGTGCGGTCGCCCAGCGACCGAATGCCCGCCGTTGGCTTGCCGCCACGGCGGGGCTTGCTTTGGGGCTTGCCGCGGCCATGCCCGCCCAGGCCCAGGACACCATCAAGGTCGGCATCCTCCACTCGCTCTCCGGCACGATGGCGATCAGCGAGACCACGCTCAAGGACGTCATGCTGATGCTGATCGAGGACCAGAACAAGAAAGGCGGGCTGCTCGGCAAGAAGCTCGAGGCGGTGGTCGTCGATCCCGCCTCCAACTGGCCGCTGTTCGCCGAGAAGGCGCGCGAGCTGATCACCAAGGACAAGGTGGCGGCGGTGTTCGGCTGCTGGACCTCGGTCTCGCGCAAGTCGGTGCTGCCGGTGTTCAAGGAGCTCAACGGCCTTCTGTTCTATCCGGTCCAGTACGAAGGCGAAGAGAGCGAGCGCAACGTGTTCTATACCGGCGCCGCCCCCAACCAGCAGGCGATCCCGGCCGTCGACTACCTGATGTCGAAAGACGGCGGCGAGGCCAAGCGCTGGGTGCTCGCGGGCACCGACTACGTCTATCCGCGCACCACCAACAAGATCCTCGAAGCCTACCTCAAGTCCAAGGGGGTGAAGGACGAGGACATCATGATCAACTACACGCCGTTCGGGCATTCCGACTTCCAGACCATCGTGGCGGACATCAAGAAGTTCGGCACGGCGGGCAAGAAGACGGCGGTCGTGTCGACGATCAACGGCGACGCCAACGTGCCGTTCTACAAGGAGCTGGGCAACCAGGGCATCAAGGCGACCGACATTCCGGTGGTGGCGTTCTCGGTCGGCGAGGAGGAGCTGGCGGGCCTCGACACCAAGCCGCTGCTCGGCCATCTCGCCGCGTGGAACTATTTCGAGTCGATCAACACCCCGATCAACAAGGAGTTCATCGACAAGTGGCACGCCTTCACCAAGAACCCGAAGCGCGTGACCAATGACCCGATGGAAGCGCACGTGATCGGCTTTGCCATGTGGGTCGAGGCGGTGAAGAAGGCCGGTTCGACCGATCCCGACAAGGTCATCGAAGCCATCGTCGGCATCAAGGTGCCCAACCTCACCGGCGGCACCTCGGAAATGCTGGCCAACCACCACATCACCAAGCCGGTCTACATCGGCGAGGTGCGGGCGGACGGCCAGTTCGACGTGGTGTGGAAAACCCAGGGACTGGTTCCCGGCGACGCCTGGTCGAAGTATCTTCCCGAGTCGAAGGACTTGATCGGCGACTGGAAGTCGCTCAAGTGCGGGAACTACAACACGGTCACCAAGAAGTGCGGTAGCGGGGCCTGACCCGTTTCGCGGCACTGGGGAGACCGTGCATGAGCGGAGGCGGCGGCTGCGCCGCCTCCCCGTCAAACTGGTGCCGGGACCGGGACAGATGCGAGCCCTCTACGGACGCTTGCGTGTGATCGCCGTTGCCTTCGGCCTGCTTCTTGCGGCCGGGGCAGCGGCGAACGCCCAAGGCAACGCCCAAGCCAACGCCCAAGGCTTCGAGGGTGCGCTGTCCGGATTCGCGGCCGATTCCTTCAGCGACACCGAAACGGCGATCGGCGCGGTGGCGCGCAGCGGCGACCCGCGCGCCGCGCTGGTGATCGAGGCGCTGCAGAACGCACGCCTGCTGTTCGACCCCGACACCAAGAAGATCTACGTCAAGGACAAGGACGACCGGATCGTCGACGCGGCGACCGGGCAGGCGGTTGCCGGCGCCGCGCCGGCGAATTTGCAGCCGGTGCGGCTCAACAACCGGCTGCGCCGCGCGGTGGAGGCCGCGCTCGGCGGCCTCGGCCTGTTCGCGGCCGATGCGGGAAAGCGCTTCGACGCGGCGCAGGCGGTGTTCAAGTCGCGCGAGGAAGCGGTGCTGCCGGTGCTCGACGCGGCCCTGGCCAAGGAAACCGACCCGCGGGTGAAAAGGACGCTGGCCGAGGCGCGCGCCGCCGTGCTGCTCAACATGAGCGGCGCATCGGAGGTCGACAAGCTCGCGGCGATCCCGGTGATCCAGGCGCGCGGCGACCAGGATTCCGTGGCCCTGCTGGCCGGGCTGCCGGCCGACACGCCGCCGGCGGTGACGAAGGCCGCCAAGGACGCCATCGCGGCGATCCAGAGCGGCCTGGCATTTTGGAACGCCCTGCAGAACGCCTGGTACGGGCTCTCGCTCGGCTCGGTGCTGCTGCTCGCCGCTATCGGGCTTGCCATCACGTTCGGGGTGATGGGCGTCATCAACATGGCGCACGGCGAAATGGTGATGCTCGGCGCCTATACGACCTTCGTGGTGCAGGAGACCATCCGGGCGTACAATCCCGGACTGTTCGACTATTCCGTCGTGATCGCCGTGCCGCTGGCGTTCGCGGTGTCGGGCGGCGTCGGCATGCTGATCGAGCGCGGCATCATCCGCTTTCTCTACGGGCGCCCGCTCGAGACCCTGCTCGCCACCTGGGGCCTGTCGCTGATCCTGCAGCAGGCGGTGCGCACCGCGTTCGGCCCGACCAACCGCGACGTCGGCGCGCCGTCGTGGATGAGCGGCGCCTTCGACGTCGGCCAGATCAACATCACTTACAATCGCCTGTGGATCATCTGCTTCACCCTGGCGGTGTTCGTCGGGCTGCTCGGGCTGCTGCGGTTCACCCGGTTCGGGCTGGAGATGCGCGCCGTCACCCAGAACCGCCCGATGGCGGCCTCCATGGGCATCCGCACCGGCCGCATCGACGCGCTCACCTTCGGGGTCGGGTCCGGCATCGCCGGCATTGCCGGGGTGGCGCTGTCGCAGATCGACAACGTCAGCCCCAATCTCGGCCAGGGCTACATCATCGATTCCTTCATGGTCGTGGTGTTCGGCGGCGTCGGCAATCTGTGGGGCACCCTGCTCGGCGCATTCTCCCTCGGCATCGCCAACAAGTTCCTCGAGCCCTATGCGGGCGCCGTGCTCGGCAAGATCGCGATCCTCGTCCTCATCATCCTGTTCATCCAGAAGCGCCCGCGCGGCCTGTTCGCGCTCAAGGGCAGGGCGGTCGAAGCATGACCGGCTCGCCGCTCATCCGCGCGCTCGACCGCGTTGGCGTGGCATTCCTGGTCCTGCTCGGCGTCATCGCGGTCGGCGTCCCGCTGCTCAGCCTCGCGGTGCCGCCGGGCTCCGCCTGGCACATGCCGATCTATCTGGTGTCGCTGTTCGGCAAATACGTCTGCTACGCGATCCTGGCGCTGGCGATCGACCTGATCTGGGGCTATTGCGGCATCCTCTCGCTCGGCCACGGGGCGTTCTTCGCCCTCGGCGGCTACGCCATGGGCATGTACCTGATGCGCCAGATCGGCACCCGCGGCGTCTATGCCAATCCGATCCTGCCCGACTTCATGGTGTTCCTGAACTGGAAGGAGCTGCCGCTCTACTGGTACGGCTTCCAGCATTTCGCCTACGCGGCCCTGATGGTGGTGCTGGTGCCGGGCGCGCTCGCCTTCGTGTTCGGCTGGTTCGCGTTTCGCAGCCGGGTGACCGGCGTCTATCTGTCGATCATCACCCAGGCGCTCACCTTCGCGCTGATGCTCGGCTTCTTCCGCAACAATTTCGGCTTCGGCGGCAACAACGGCCTGACCGACTTCAAGGACATCCTCGGCTTCAACGTGCAGGCGGCGGAGACCCGCGCGGCCCTGTTCGCCGCATCCGTCCTCGCGCTGGCGATCGGCTTCTACATCTGCCGGGCGATCGTGACCTCGAAGTTCGGCAAGGTGCTGATCGCCATCCGCGACGCGGAAAACCGCGCGCGCTTTCTCGGCTACCGGGTGGAATCCTACAAGCTCTTCGTCTTCACCCTGTCCGCCTGCATGGCCGGCGTCGCCGGCGCGCTGTACGTGCCGCAGGTGGGCATCATCAATCCGAGCGAGTTCGCGCCCGGCAATTCCATCGAGGCGGTGATCTGGGTCGCGGTCGGCGGTCGCGGCACGCTGATCGGCGCCGCGCTCGGCGCGGTCCTCGTCAACTACGCCAAGACCACCTTCACCAGCGGCAGCCTCGCGCCCTATTGGCTGTTCGGCGTGCTCACCCTCGGGACGCTCGCGGCCGTGGCGATCACCCGGCGCGCGGTCCTGCTCGGCGCCGCCGTCGGGCTGGCGCTCGCGGTGCTGGTCTGGATCGTTCCGACGACCCTGGTCGCGTCGGCGGCGCCGTTCCTGCTTCCCTACTTCAGCCCGTTCGCCGTCGCCGCCGTGCTGTGCCTCGTCTGGCTCGGCAGCGGCGCGGCGCCGCTTCCACTCGGCATCGGCCTCGGCGCCCTGCTGTTCGCCTTCTGCATCACGCCGTTCGCGGGAATCGCGCTAGCGCCCTACTGGTTGTTCGCCCTCGGCGGCCTGTTCGTTCTGGTGACGCTGCTGATGCCGGACGGCGTCGTGGGCGCGATCGGCCGGTGGTGGCACGCCTCGCGTCGCCCATCCGACCCGAAGGCTGCGACGGACGCCGGCCTGGCCGAGCCGCGGCCGGCCGAGTAAGGGATCGCCATGCCGCCCCGCACCACCTCGGCGCTGCTCTACCTCGACGGCGTGACCGTGTCGTTCGACGGCTTCCGCGCGCTCAACAACCTGTCGCTCGCGGTCGAGCCGGGCGAAATGCGCGCGGTCATCGGCCCGAACGGCGCCGGCAAGACCACCATGATGGACGTGATCACCGGCAAGACGCGGCCCGACGGCGGCGACGTCTACCTCGACGGCGTGCACGACCTCACCGGCCTCGACGAGACCGAAATCGCCGAGCTCGGCATCGGCCGCAAGTTCCAGAAGCCGACCGTGTTCGAAAGCCACACGGTCGAGGACAACCTGCTGCTGGCGCTCAAGAGCGACCGCCGCGCGCGCAAGACCCTGCTGTGGCGCGAAAGCGCGGAGGTGAGCGGGCGCATCGACCGCCTGCTCGACACCATCCGGCTGTCCGCCGTGCGCCACCGGCTCGCCGGCGGCCTCGCGCACGGGCAGAAGCAATGGCTCGAGATCGGCATGCTGCTCGCCCAGGAGCCCAAGCTCCTCCTGGTCGACGAGCCGGTCGCCGGCATGACCGACGCGGAGACGCGCCAGACCGTCGAGCTGCTCAAGGAGATCAACCGCGACCGCACCGTCGTGGTGGTCGAGCACGACATGACGTTCGTGCGCGACCTCGCCGTCAAGGTCACGGTGCTGCACGAGGGGGCGGTGATCGCCGAGGGCGGCATCGATCAGGTCTCGGCGAACCAGCGGGTGATCGAAGTGTACTTGGGGAGATGATTGTGCGGGCTGAAGCGGCGAATCGCGAATGGCGAATAGCGAATAGCAGGAAGAAGCCGCAGCGCGTGCGTTTTTTCTATTCGCTATTCGCTACTCGCTATTCGCTATTCGCTATTCGCTAATCCGTGTGAACGACATGCTCGATGTGCAATCCATCGACCTGCACTACGGCGCCGCCCAGGCGTTGCGCGCGGTTTCGCTCACCGCCGAGCCCGGCAAGGTGACCTGCGTGCTCGGCCGCAACGGCGTCGGCAAGACCAGCCTGCTCGACGCGCTCGCCGGCCAGCATCCGGTCACCCGCGGCACGGTCACTCTCGACGGCGCCGACATCACGACGCTCGCGCCCTACGAGCGGGCGCGCCGCGGCGTCGCCTATGTGCCCCAGGGCCGCGAGATCTTTCCCTTGCTCACCGTGCGGGAAAACCTGGAGACCGGATTCGCCCCGCTGCCGCGCGACAAGCGCGTCATCCCGGACGACGTGTTCTCGCTGTTCCCGGTGCTCGGCGACATGCTGCGGCGTCGCGGCGGGGATCTCTCCGGCGGCCAGCAGCAGCAGCTCGCCATCGGCCGCGCGCTGGTCATGCAGCCGCGGCTGCTGCTGCTCGACGAGCCGACCGAGGGCATCCAGCCCTCGATCATCAAGGACATCGGCCGCGCCATCGCCTATCTGCGCAATCTCGGCCAGGTCGCGATCGTGCTCGTCGAGCAGTATCTCGACTTCGCCCGCGAACTCGGCGACCATTTCGCCGTCATGGACCGCGGTGCCATCGTCTGCGCGTGCACCCGGGCCGACATGGACGAGGCGGCCCTGAAGCGGGCGCTGGCGATATGAGGCTGATGCCGATGGCGGTCGGGGAGGAGCGCGCGCGCATCTTCGCGGCGAACCGCGCGGTCGGCCGCATTGCGCTTACCGCCGAAGCCGGGCGCGGGATCACCCGCCGCACCCGCGTGCACGAGGCGGGCTCGCTGCGGGTGCGGTTTCCCGGCGCCCGCGCACGCGAGCTTCAGGCCGTGCTCATCAACACCGCGGGCGGCATCGTCGGCGGCGACCGCTTCGATCTCGACATCGCGGCGGGCGCCCAGGCCCGGCTCACCGTGACCAGCGCCGCCGCCGAGAAGGTCTACCGCTCGCTCGGACCGGACGCGCACATCCGCATCAGGCTTGCGGCCGGCGCGGGCGCCTCGCTTGCCTGGCTGCCGCAGGAGACGATCCTGTTCGACGGCGCGCGGCTCGACCGCACGATCGACATCGACCTCGCCGCGGACGCGCGCCTCATTTTCGCCGAGGCGCTGGTGCTGGGCCGCACCGGCATGGGCGAGGCGGTCGCGCACGGCTTCATCGCCGACCGCTGGCGGGTGCGCCGCGGCGGTGCGCTCGTCTACGCCGAGACCGTGCGGCTCGACGGCGCCATCGCCGCGAAGCTCGGGGAGGCCGCCGCCGCCAACGGCGCCGCGGCGCTCGCAACCGTGCTGATCGTGCCGGGCAGCGCGGAAACTACCGAGACATTGCGGGCGCTTGGCTCCCAATTTCGCGGCGAGGTCGGCTCATCAGCCTGGAACGGCATCGCGGTGGTGCGATTGTGCGCGGCCGATGGCGCGGCGTTACGGTGCGACCTCACTACGTTGCTCGCGGCCTTGCGCGGCGGCAAGCTACCGCATTGCTGGTTCCACTAGACGAGGCGCGCATGAACCTCACCCCGCGGGAAAAGGACAAGCTGCTGATCGCCATGGCCGCCATGGTGGCGCGGCGGCGGCTCGAGCGCGGCGTCAAGCTCAACCACCCCGAGGCCGTGGCGCTGATCTCGGACTATATCCTCGAAGGCGCGCGCGACGGGCGCAGCGTCGCCGAGCTGATGGAGGCGGGTGCCCACGTGATCTCGCGCCGGCAGGTCATGGACGGCATCGCCGAGATGATCCATGACATCCAGGTCGAGGCGACCTTTCCCGACGGCACCAAGCTGGTGACCGTGCACGAACCGATCCGATGAACGCGCCGGTGTCCCTGGTCATGCAGGCGGCCGATTTCGCCGCCCGCCGGCACGCTGGCCAGCGGCGCAAGGGCGCGGCCGCCGAGCCCTACGTCAACCATCTGGTCGAGGTCGCGACGCTGCTGGCCGAGGCGACCGGCGGCGACGACGCCATTCTGGTGGCGGCGGCGCTGCTGCACGACACCCTCGAGGACACCGCGACCGAATACGAGGAGCTCGCCGCCCGCTTCGGGCCGCAGATCGCCGCGCTGGTCGCCGAGCTCACCGACGACAAGAGCCTGCCGAAGGCCGAGCGCAAGCGCCGGCAGATCGAGCATGCGCCGGCGGCGAGCCCGCGCGCCAAGCTGCTCAAGATCGCCGACAAGACCAGCAACGTGCGCGCGCTCGCCGTGTCGCCGCCGGCGAACTGGGACCTGGCGCGGGTCGCCGACTATATCGATTGGGCCGAGAAGGTCGTGGCCGGCTGCCGCGGGCTCAACGCCACGCTCGAGCGCGGGTTCGACGCCGCGGTGACCGACGCGCGCGCCGCCGTCGCCAGGAGCGCCGCGTAGGGGTTGCGAGGACTCCCTCTCCCCGGAGGGGAGAGGGCATAGGCGGCCCGAGGGCCGGCGTTCTTAGTGTCGAAGAACGCCGACGCGAAGCGTCGGCTATGGTGAGGGGGTTCCTAACTTATCGATAGGGCAGGAACCCCCTCACCCGACAATCCGCGAGCAAGCTCGCGTATTGTCGACCTCTCCCCTCCGGGGAGAGGTGAAGAAAGAGGAGCGCGTGATGATACCGGGAGAACTCTTCATCAAGGACGGCGAGATCACGCTCAACGCCGGCCGCAAGACCGTGACGCTCACGGTCACCAACAGCGGCGACCGGCCGATCCAGGTCGGCTCGCACTATCATTTCTTCGAGACCAACCCGGCGCTCAAGTTCGAGCGCAGACAAGCGCGCGGCATGCGGCTCGACATCGCGGCCGGCACGGCCGTGCGGTTCGAGCCCGGCCAGTCCCGCGAGGTGACGCTCGTCGCGCTCGCCGGCAAGCGCACGGTCTACGGCTTCCGCGGCGACGTGATGGGCAAGCTGTAAGGGGGATAAGATGCCGGTCAAGATGCAGCGCGCCGCCTATGCGGACATGTTCGGTCCCACCACCGGCGACCGCGTGCGGCTCGCCGACACCGACATTATCATCGAAGTCGAGAAGGACTTCACCACCTACGGCGAGGAGGTGAAGTTCGGCGGCGGCAAGGTGATCCGCGACGGCATGGGCCAGAGCCAGATCACCAACCGCCAGGGCGCGGTCGACACGGTGATCACCAATGCGCTGATCCTCGACCACTGGGGCATCGTCAAGGCGGACGTCGGCATCAAGGACGGCAAGGTGCACGCGATCGGCAAGGCCGGCAATCCGGACATCCAGCCCAACGTCACCATCGTGATCGGGCCGGGCACCGAGGTGATCGCCGGGGAGGGCAAGATCCTCACCGCCGGCGGATTCGACACCCACATCCATTTCATCTGCCCGCAGCAGGTCGACGAGGCGCTGATGTCGGGCGTGACCTCGCTGCTCGGCGGCGGCACCGGCCCGGCGGCCGGCACCAACGCCACCACCTGCACGCCGGGGCCGTGGCACCTCGCGCGCATGATCCAGGCGGCCGACGCGTTCCCGGTCAACCTCGGCTTCGCCGGCAAGGGCAACGCGGCGCGCCCGGCGGCGCTCGAGGAGATGATCAAGGCCGGCGCCTGCGCGCTCAAGCTGCACGAGGACTGGGGGACGACGCCGGCCGCGATCGACAATTGCCTCGCGGTCGCCGACGACTACGACATCCAGGTGATGATCCACACCGACACGCTCAACGAGTCGGGCTTCGTCGAGGACACCATCAAGGCGTTCAAGGGCCGCACCATCCACGCCTTCCACACCGAGGGCGCGGGCGGCGGCCACGCGCCGGACATCATCAAGATCGCCGGGCTCGCCAACGTGCTGCCGTCGTCGACCAACCCGACGCGGCCGTTCACCAAGAACACCATCGACGAGCATCTCGACATGCTCATGGTGTGCCATCACCTCGACCCGTCGATCCCCGAGGACCTTGCGTTCGCCGAGAGCCGCATCCGCAAGGAGACGATCGCGGCGGAAGACATCCTGCACGACATCGGCGCGCTCTCCATGATGTCGTCGGACAGCCAGGCCATGGGCCGGCTCGGCGAGGTGATCATCCGCACCTGGCAGACCGCCGACAAGATGAAGCGCCAGCGCGGCCGGCTGAAGGAGGAGAAGGGCGACAACGACAACGCCCGCGCCAAGCGCTACGTCGCCAAGTACACGATCAACCCGGCGATCGCCCACGGCGTCTCGAGGCTGATCGGCTCGGTCGAGCAGGGCAAGCTCGCCGATCTGGTGCTGTGGTCGCCGGCGTTCTTCGGCGTCAAGCCCGACATGGTCATCAAGGGCGGCTCGATCGTCGCCGCCCAGATGGGCGACCCCAACGCGTCGATCCCGACCCCGCAGCCGGTGCACTACCGGCCGATGTTCGGCGCGTTCGGCCGCGCCCGCACCGCAAGCTCCGTGGTGTTCGCCTCCAAGGCGGCGGTCAGGGCCGGGCTCGGCCGCCGGCTCGGGATCGAGAAGGAGCTGGTCGCGGTGCAGAACACGCGCAAGCTGTCCAAGAAGAGCATGGTGCACAACGGCTTGACGCCGAAGATCGAGGTCGACGCCGAGACCTACGAGGTGCGCGCCGACGGCGAGCTGCTCACCTGCGCGCCCGCCGAGGTGCTACCCATGGCGCAGCGGTATTTCCTGTTCTGATGCGGGCCGCAACCCGCACTGGTTGTATTTCGCGAGCCATGCCGCCCGGTGCCCGGGGATGGCGCCGCGGCGGAGCGGCAAAAAGCCGATTCTCCCGGCCACGGTCTTCCGCTAGCATCCATCCCTATCGGACGGCGCGGGAGGGCACCGAAGTGCCGGGCCGGCCGAGGCACCTGGGAGCGTCGACATCATGAACGAACAGCAATTGCGGCACCTGATCGCGCTGGTGAAGGGCGGAAGAATGTCCCGGCGCGCCTTCGTGCGCCGCATGGTGGGACTGGGGCTGACGGCGCCGCTGGCGAGCCAGATGCTGGCCTATTCCGGCGTGGCGCGGGCGGAGACCAAGTTCGAGTACAAGCCGACCAAGCGCGGCGGCGGGGGCGCCCTCAAGCTCCTGTATTGGCAGGCTCCGACCCTGCTCAACCCGCATTTCGCCGTCGGCACCAAGGACCAGGAGGCCGCGCGCATCTTCTACGAGCCGCTCGCCGGCTGGGACGCCGACGGGACCCTGATGCCGATCCTGGCCGCCGAGATTCCCGACCTCGAGAACGACGGGCTCACCCGCGACGGCAAGTCGGTGACCTGGAAGCTCAAGCCGAACGTGCGCTGGCACGACGGCCGTCCGTTCACCGCCGACGACGTGGTTTTCAACTGGGAATACGCCGCCGATCCGGCGACCGCCGCCGTGACCACCGCCAGCTACAAGGACATCAAGGTCGAGAAGATCGATCCGCTGACGGTGCGCATCCTGTTCCAGAAGCCGACGCCGCACTGGGCCGACGCCTTCATCGGCACCCGCGGCATGATCATCCCGAAGCACCTGTTCGAGGCCTTCAAGGGCGACAAATCGCGCGACGCGCCCAGCAATCTCACGCCGGTCGGCACCGGCCCCTACCGCTTCGTCTCCTTCACGCCGGGCGACCTGGTGCGGGGGGAGCTCAATCCCGACTACTACGTCCCCAACCGGCCGCATTTCGACACGATCGAGATGAAGGGCGGCGGCGACGCCGTCTCGGCCGCCCGCGCCGTGCTGCAGACCGGCGAATACGACTATGCCTGGAACATCCAGGTCGAGGACGAAATCCTGCAGCGGCTGGAGAAGGGCGGCAGGGGCAGTGTCGTGCTCGACCCGGGCGGCGCGATCGAGCACATCCAGCTCAACACCACCGACCCATGGACCGAGGTCGACGGCGAGCGATCGAGCGTCAAGACCAAGCACCCGCTGCTGTCCGATCCCGCGGTGCGCCAGGCGCTCGCGCTGCTGGTCGACCGCGCGGCCGTGCAGCAGTACATCTACGGGCGCACCGGCATCGCCACCGGCAACTTCCTCAACAATCCCGAGAAGTATCGATCGAAGAACACCAAGTGGGAGTTCAACATCGACAAGGCCAACGCGCTGCTCGACGCGGGCGGCTGGAAGCGCGGGCCTGACGGCATCCGGGCCAAGGACGGCAAGCGGCTCAAGCTCGTGTACCAGACGTCGATCAACGCGCCGCGGCAGAAGAACCAGGCGGTCGTCAAGCAGGCGTGCCAGAAGGCCGGCATCGAGGTGGAGCTCAAGTCGATCACCGCGTCGGTGTTCTTCTCCTCCGACGTGGCCAACCCCGACACCTATACGAAGTTCTATTGCGACGTGCAGATGTACAACACGACCATGACCGAGCCGGACCCCGGATTCTTCATGAACCAGTTCGTCTCGTGGGAAGCCGGGTCCAAGGAAAACAAGTGGCAAGGCCGCAACATCACCCGCTGGCGGAACGACGAGTACGACAATGCGTTTCGCGCCGCCGAGAGCGAGCTCGACCCGGTCAAGCGCGCGGCCTTGTTCATCCGCATGAACGACCTTGTGTGCAACGACCACGCGGTCATCCCGATCGTCAACCGGCCGAAGGCCGAAGCCGTATCCAACAAGCTGCACATTTCCGGCTCCGGCTGGGACAACGACTTGTGGAACCTGAAGGACTGGTACCGGGACGCGTGAGGGGGCATTGCATTAGGGCGACGAACGCATGGGCCGGTACCTCGCCAGGCGCCTGCTGATCGCGCTCCCCAGCCTGATCGGCATCAGCATCGTGCTGTTCACGATCCTCGCGCTGGCGCCCGGCGATCCGTTCGGGGAGCTCGCCACCAATCCCAACGTGCCGCCCTCGGTCCGGGCCGCGTTGCGCGCTAAGTTCGGGCTCGACGATCCGATCGCGATCCGCTACCTGCGCTGGTTCGCCGCCATGCTGCACGGCGACTGGGGCTTCTCGTTCGCCAGCCGCGTCGACGTCGACAAGCTCATCCTGCAGCGCCTGCCGACCACGCTGTTCGTGGTCGGCTCGTCGCAGGTGCTGGCGCTGCTGATCGCGCTGCCGGTCGGCATCTACGCGGCGGCGCGGCCGTATTCGCTGTTCGACCAGATCGCCAACACGTTCGCCTTCGTCGGCTTCTCCCTGCCCACGTTCTTCACCGGCATCCTGTTCATCCTGGTTTTCAGCATCTACCTCGATTGGTTGCCGTTCGTGTATCAGACGGACATCAGCGCCACCGGCTGGCGCTGGTACTGGGAGCACGCGCGGCAGGCCGTGATGCCGGTGGCGGTCCTCGGCCTGTTCCAGGGCGCATCGTGGACGCGCTTCGTGCGTTCCGCCGTCCTCGACGTGATCCGGCTCGACTACGTCACCACCGCCCGCGCCAAGGGATTGCCCGAGCGCACGGTGGTGATGAAGCACGTCGTGCGCAACGCGCTGATCCCGGTCGTGACCCTCGTCGCCTTGCAGATGCCGGCCGTGTTCGGCGGGGCCATCATCACCGAGCAGATCTTCCGCATCCCCGGCATCGGATCGCTGCTCATCACCTCGATCCTCGCCAACGACACGCCGGTGATCATGGCGGTGACCTTCGTGTTCGCCTGCCTGGTCATCCTGTTCAACCTGCTGGCCGACCTCGTCTATGGCTGGCTCGACCCACGCATTGCCTACCGATAGGGCCCCGATGGACGCGACGGTCACGCGCAAGCGGGTGGTGCCGGGGCTCGAGACCTGGCGGCGGTTCCGCCGTCATCGTCTGGCGGTCGTCAGCATGGCGATCCTGGCATTGATCATTCTCGCGGTCGTGCTCGGGCCGCTGCTGTGGCAGGTGCCGATCGACGGTATCGATTTCGGCGCCCAGCTCGCCCCTCCGTCATGGCAGCACCCGCTCGGCACCGACGATCTCGGCCAGGATCTGTTCGCTCGGATATTGTACGGCGGGCGCATATCGCTGGCGGTCGGGCTCGCCGCCATGCTGTTCGCCGTCGTCGTCGGCACCACCGTCGGGGCAGTCGCCGGCATTTCGCGCGGCGGCGTCGACGCGGCCCTCATGTGGCTCGCCGACCTGTTCCTGTCGTTGCCGCAATTGCCGCTGCTGCTGCTCATCATCTATCTGTTCCGCGACACGCTGAAGGAGATCGCCGGGCCGGAGCTGGGCGTCTTCGTCCTCATCGTCACGGTGATCGGCTGCTTTCGCTGGATGCCGGTGGCGCGGCTGGTGCGCGCGCAGTTCTTTTCCCTGCGCGAGAAGGAGTTCGTCGAGGCGGCGCGCGCGCTCGGCGCGTCGACGACGCGCCAGGTGGTGCACCACATCCTGCCCAACGCGCTCGGACCGGTGATCGTCGCCGGCACGATCGACGTCGCCGCCGCGATCATCGCCGAATCGACCCTGTCGTTCCTCGGCCTCGGCTTTCCGCCCGACATCCCGACCTGGGGCCGCCTGCTCTACGACGCCAAGGACAACCTCGACGTTGCGCCGCACTGGGCGCTGTTTCCCGGCGCCGCTATCTTCCTCACCGTGCTCACCATCAACTTCATCGGCGACGGCCTGCGCGACGCGCTCGATCCGCGCAAGGTGATGTAATCGCCATGGGCGCGCGCCTGCTCGAAATCCGCGGACTGAAGACGTACTTCGCCACCGACGAAGGCATGGTGCACGCGGTCGACGGCGTCGACCTCACGATCGACCGCGGCGAGACCCTGGGGGTGGTGGGGGAATCCGGCTGCGGCAAGACCGTCACCGCGCTCTCGGTGCTCAAGCTGATCGCCATGCCGCCGGGGCGCATCGCCGGCGGCCAGATTCTCTGGCGCGGCCGCGATCTCGTGCCGCTCGGGCCGGACGACATGCGCGGCATCCGCAGCAAGGAGATCGCCATCGTCTTCCAGGAGCCGATGACCTCGCTCAATCCGGTGTACACGGTCGGCGAGCAGATCGCCGAAGTCGTCCGGCTGCACGAGGGCGTGGGCAAGCGCGCGGCGCTCGACCGGGCGGTGGAGATGCTCCGCCTCGTGCACATTCCCAATGCCGAGCGCCGGGCGGGGGATTATCCGCACCAGTTCTCCGGCGGCATGCGCCAGCGCGTCATGATCGCCATGGCGCTCTCGTGCAATCCGGCGCTGCTGATCGCCGACGAGCCCACCACCGCCCTCGACGTGACCATCCAGGCGCAGATCCTCGACCTGCTGGCGGAGATGAAGTCGCGCCTCGGCATGGCGATCATGCTGATCACCCACGCCATGGGGGTGGTGGCCGAGACGGCGCAGCGGGTGGCGGTGATGTACGCCGGCAAGGTGATCGAGGAGGCGCCGGTCGGCGCGCTGTTCGCCGACCCCAAGCATCCCTATACGCAAGGCCTGATCCGCTCGATCCCGCGCATCGACACGGCGGCCACCCGCAAGCCCCGCCTCGAGGCGATCGCCGGCGTCGTGCCGAGCCTGCTGGAGCCGGCGCCGGGCTGCCGCTTCGCGCCGCGCTGCCGGTTCGCCAGCGCCGTCTGCCGCGAAGCGACGCCGCCGTTGCGCGAGGTCGCGCCGGGCCACAAGGTCGCGTGCGTTCTCTATGGACCGACGAGATGACCGAGCCGCTGCTGCGCGTGAAGAACCTGGTGAAGCATTTCGTCGTCAAGGGCGGCGTGCTTTCGCGCGAGGTCGAGCGGGTGCACGCGGTCAACGAGGTGAGCTTCGAGCTCAACGCCGGCGATACGCTGGGGCTGGTGGGAGAATCCGGCTGCGGCAAGTCGACCACCGGGCGCTGCATCCTGCGGCTGATCGAGCCGACCTCGGGCGAGGTGTGGTTTGCCGGCACCAACGTCACCGCGCTCGACAAGCGGGCGCTACGCGCCCTGTGCCGCGACATGCAGATCATCTTCCAGGACCCCTACGCCTCGCTCAACCCGCGCATGACGGTCGGCGCCATCATCGGCGAGGCCCTGATCATCCACCAGTTGACGAAGACCCGGCAGGAGTTCGAGGACCGTATCGTTTCGCTGCTGGAGACGGTCGGGCTGAGCGCCGATCACATGCGGCGCTATCCGCACGAGTTCTCCGGCGGCCAGCGCCAGCGCATCGGCATCGCGCGCGCGCTCGCGGTGTCGCCCAAGCTGATCGTGTGCGACGAGCCGGTGTCCGCGCTCGACGTCTCCATCCAGGCGCAGGTCATCAACCTGCTCGAGGACCTGCAGCAGCAGTTCGGGCTGACCTACATCTTCATCGCCCACGACCTCTCGGTAGTCGAGCACATCAGCACCCGGGTCGCGGTCATGTATCTCGGCAAGATCGTCGAGATCGCGACCGCGCACGACCTCTACACCGCCCCGCTGCATCCCTACACCGAGGCGCTGATGTCGGCGGTGCCGATCCCCGACCCGACGGTCGAGCGCCGACGCATCGTGCTGCAGGGCGACGTGCCGAGCCCGATCCGGCCGCCCACCGGCTGCCACTTCCATACCCGCTGCCCGATCCGCCAGTTGCCGTTGTGCGCCGAGGAGGCACCGCCGCTCGAGCAGAAGCGCAACGGCCACTGGGTGGCTTGTCACTTCCGCAGCTGAGCTGGCGGGAGCGTCTGCGTGACAAGGGAACCTTGCCATAATTGACAAGGAGACAAGTGAAGTTTACCAAATTCCTATGCTCACGGTCATTCGCGAAGCGGCCGGCAAGGTCGGCGGGGTTCCCAAGCTGGCGCGCAGGCTCGGGGTATCGCGCCAAGCGATCTATCAATGGACCGAGGTGCCGGTCGAGCGCGCGGCGGATCTCGAGCGGGTCACCGGCATTCCGCGCAGCCGGTTCCGGCCGGACGTGTTCGAGGGCGGAGCAAGGGCTGACGCGGATGCCGCGGGCGCCTATGAGCGCGACTATCATGCCTGGCTGACCCGGCAGGCGTCGTTGCTTGCCGAGCGGTGCTTCGCCGAACTCGATCTCGACAACCTGATCGACGAGATTCAAGACTTGGCGCGCTCCGAGAAACGCGAGATCGAAAACCGCCTCAACGTACTGCTCGTGCACCTGCTGAAGTGGAGGCACCAGCCGACCCAGCGGTCAGGCGGGTGGGCGTCGACGATCATCGAGCAGCGCGCGCGCCTGCTGAAACGCTTGCAGGAGAGCCCGAGCCTGCGCGGCTATCCGGGCGAAGTGCTCGACGAGGAATACGCCATTGCCCGCGACAAGGCGGCGGCGGAAACCGGGCTGCGCGCCGCGACATTTCCCAAGACCTGCCCTTATACTATCGACCACGTGCTCGATCCCGATTTCCTGCCGTAACCAGACGTGGCGATCAGGCGCCGTTTTGATTGGAGGTTCTGCTCATCGCACGGCCGTTACGGGATATTCGCCACCAGCCGCGCCGCTTGTTCGATCACCGCCGCCTGATGGGGTTGCAGCCTCTGCGCGGGCTTGTCGATGTGCGAACCAAACGGATCGTCGGCCCGCGGTCTTGATGCCCGACAGCTCCTCCATGACGGCAAGCCCGCAAAACGGCGTATAGAAATTCGCGTAGCCACCCTCATGGATCATGAGCAGCCGCTTGCCGCACAGACGGTCGGCTGCGCCGACGAGAGCCCGGGTCATGCGCCGGAACGTCTCTGCGACCGTCATCTGCCGGCCCAGTGGATCGAATATGCAGCTGTCGAAGCCGGATGGCACGATGATCATCTGCGGCTTGAATTTCTGCAGCGCGGGGAGAACGACCCGGTCGATGACCGCGAGATAGGCATCATGCCCCGATCCCGGCGGAAGCGGCACGTTGATGTTGGCGCCTCGCCCCTCGTCCTCGCCGATCTCACCAAGATTGCCGGTATCCGCCGGATAGTTGCCTTGCTCGTGGATCGAGATGGTGAGCACGTGCGGATCGCGGAAGAAAATGCTCTGGGTGCCATTGCCATGATGCACATCCCAATCGACGGTGGCGATGCGTTGCAGGCCATGCGTCCAGCGCAAGTGCGCGATGGTGATGGCGACATTGGCGAGAAAACAGAAGCCGCGCGCGCGATCGCGCTCGGCATGATGGCCGGGCGGACGGACGAGCGCGTAGGCATTGATGACGTCACCGCGGACGATGGCGTCGGCGGCCGCAATGCATCCACCCGCGGCGAGCTGCGCAATCGGCCACGTGTCGGGCCCCAGCGGTGCCTTCTCCCCGGCGTCGCCGAACCCGATTGCGGACAGGGCCTTGAGTCGCTCGATATAGGCGGCGTCGTGGATGCGCAAAATCTGCTGCTCGGTCGCCGCCCGCGGCTTGATCGAATGCAATTCGTCGACCAGGCCGGTGACTTCGAGCAGATTGCGAATGCGCCGTTTGCTCGAGGGCTCCTCGAGATGGAATAACCCGGGCTCGAGGTAGCCACCCGCCGGAGCTACTCCGGCAGCGATGCCGGTCGTGTGCCACATGTAGCGTTCGTGCCAGACAAAACCGGTCTTCGCACCCATAATGATCGGTTCTCTCGTGCGCGAATAACTATTCGAACGCGTCAATGCTTGCCCACGTCGAGCTCGAGAGCCAGCAACTCGTCGAACCTTTGGCGGCGGCGGATCAATCGGTATTCACCGCGGTCCAGCAGGACCTCGGGCGCAAGCGTCCGGCTGTTGTAGTTGGAGGACATGCTCGCGCAGTAAGCGCCGCAGTCATGAAAGACGACCAAGTCGCCGATCTCCGGCTCCGGGAGACTCTGCGTCACGATGATGCCGCCCGCGTCCTGCGTGAACACGTCGCCTGCCTCGCAAAGCGGGCCGGCCACGACGGTCGCACGGACGTTGCCGTGTTCCGCGGTTGCGGCCCTTTCGATCAGCCGTATGGTGTGATGGCTGCCATACATGGCCGGGCGAACCAGATCGTTGAACCCGGCGTCGACGAGGACGAAATTATTTTGGCCGACGCCCTTCTTGGCGCGCACCTCAGCCAGCAGGTACCCCGAATTTCCCACCAAGTATCGGCCCGGCTCTATTTCGAGGGAAACAGGGTGCCCCAAATGGAGCTCTATCTCCCGCTGGGCCGCGTTCCAAAGCCGATGATAGTGCTTGACGTCGAACTCCGCATCGTCGTCCCGGTAGGGAACCGGAAGGCCGCCGCCGGCCGATATGGCCTGAATATCGATTGGGCATTTTCTTGCGGCCGCCACCATCGCGTCGCAGACGCGGTTCAATTGATTGAAATCGGCCCCGGAGCCAATGTGCATGTGCAGCCCGACGAGCCGCAGGCTGTATTTTTCGATCGCGTCATAGCATTCCTGAATGGCCTCGTGCCAAATGCCGTGCTTGCTGTTCTCGCCCCCCGTGTTCGTCTTGCGGCTGAACCCGCTGCCGAAGCCCGGATTTATCCGCAACCACACGCGATGGCCGGGACTCGCGGAGCCCAGCTGCGAAAGCATCTGCGGCGAGCCGGCGTTGACCGGAATGTCGAGCTCGACGACCCGCGCCAGCGCGCTCCGGTCGAGGATGTCCGACGCATAGACGATGCCGGCGGGCTCGCCTTGTCCGTGATAACCGGCGGCGATGGCGCGCTCGATCTCGCCGAGCGAGACGGCATCGACGAGAACTCCCTGCGCTCGCATGAGCGACAGGATATGAACGTTGGAATTGGCTTTTTGCGCGTACCTTATCGTTCTGAACGACCCGAGCTCGCGAACGCGCCGTCGAATGACCTCCGCGTCGTAGACCCAGCAGGGACTGCCGTACCGCGTGAATATTTCCTGGAATACCTGATCCGGAATGTTGCTGGTCGTCAGCATCGATCGACCTTTCCGAGGGTTTGGCTTCCCGTGCGGGCATATCCTATGCATGCATAGATTGGTACAGCCCGTACAAATTGAATGCGAGGGCAAGCGACGTCAGCAGCGCCTCCGCGCGCCGCCTCCGCACCGGTGGCTTGCTTATCGCGCCGCGAACTGATCCCGCAGGAGGGGGTCCAACGTCCCGATCATCTCGTCGATTTCCCCCTTGGCGAGCGTCAGCGACGGCATGAAACGCAGCGCATCGGGGCGTGGCGCATTCAACAGCAGCCCGCGCTCGAAAGCCGCAGCGGCAATGTCCGATGCCACGGGTCGAACGAGATCGAGCGCGAGCAGGAGGCCTCGCCCGCGGACCTCGCCGAGGCCGTAGCGCGTCGACAAGCTGTTCAGCCGCTCAGCCAAATATCGCCCCACGCTCGTCACGTTTTCCAGAAAAGCCGGCTGCGATACCTCGTTGACGACCGCCAGGCCCGCCGCGCAAACGAGGGGGTTGCCGTTGAACGTGCCCCCCTGGTCGCCGTGCTCGAAGCAGCTCGCCTGCTTGCTCGCGAGCACTGCGGCAATCGGGACGCCGCCGCCGAGGCCCTTGCCGAGCGATAGGATGTCGGGGGCAAAACCCACATGCTCGTAGTGGAACATCTTCCCGGTCCGGCCAATACCGGTCTGAATTTCGTCGAAGATCAGCAGCAGGCCGCGGTCGCGGGTGAGCTTGCGCAGGTTTCGCAAGAAGTCATCGGTGGCGGGAATAACGCCGGCCTCGCCTTGTATCGGCTCCAACATCACGGCGACTGTCTTTGGCCCGATCAACGCCTCGACTGAGCCGAGGTCGTTGACGGCGGCCTTGGGAAAACCGGGGACCTTCGGCTCGAACAGGGGCTCGAACGCCTTCTTTCCGGAAGCCGACATGGTCGCCAGCGTGCGGCCGTGGAACGCGTTGGCGAAGGTTATGATCTCGTATGCGCCTTGGCGATGCAGGGCGCCGAACTTGCGCGCAAGCTTGATCGCGCCCTCGTTCGCCTCGCCTCCGGAATTGGTGAAGAAAACCTGGTGCAGCCCGGTCAGCTCCACCAGGCGCTGTGCGAGCAATGCACTGACATCATTGAAGTAAGCCGGACTTGGCGTAATCAAGGTTCGCGCCTGCTTGGCGATGGCGTCGCTGATGACTTCCGGGCAATGGCCGAGGCAATTGACCGCCCATCCCTGCACGAAATCCAGGTAGCGGTTGCCGGCCTGGTCCCACAAATACGACCCCTCGCCGCGGACGAACACGCAGGGCGGCCGCTGCGTTATGTTCATGAGAGCTTGCGTCGGAAGCTTCTGGTGGACGTTCATGCGATGCTCCTGTGGCGGCTCGTGGCGGGCCTCGTCATGGCGTTGACTTGCCCGCGGGTTCGATGCAAGGCCTCGGACAAAGCCTCACGCGGTGTCTAACTTCGTCGTATCCTCGCTGAACTGACGTGCGGTCCAAAGGTACAGCGCGCAAAAAAGCGCAAGCGAGGCGCCGGACGCCGTGGTGACGCCTAGAACCGCAGCCGCGGCTCCCCACAGCCAGCTTCCGAACGCCCAACCAAGATAGGCGAAAGTGAAATAGTACGATAGGGCGCGTCCCTTCATGCTGGCGGCGGAGGCGGTCTGAGTGAGGAAGACCGCCGTCGAGTATAGCGTTGTCCATGCGATTCCGAACCCGAACAGCGCGCCCGCGACCAGGTACAGCGGCGCGTGGACGGACAGCGCCGCCGGTGCAAGGCAACCCAAAACGACCGCATAGGCCAGCACCTTGCCGGGCGGAGCCATCCTGTTCAGCCTGGAGCGGAGCGCGGCTCCCAAAATCGCTCCCCCTCCGATGAACGAAAGCACGGACCCGAATGTGGAGGCGTTGTTGATCTTATTGACCGCGAACATGACCGGGACGAGCACCCAAATCCCCTGCGCCAGGGCACCGAATGCAAACGTCAGGAAGTAGACCCGGCGCAGAACGGCCTGACGGAGGCAATAGCGCGCGCCCTCCTTCAGGGCGGGCAGGAACCCGGCATCTCCCGCGGCGGGCGGCGTTCTCCCGTCGACAACCGCGAACGCAACCGCAATTGTCGGCAGCGAGAGCAAGAACGTGACCGCAAATCCCAGCCGGATGCCGCCGACGCTGATCAAGAGTCCGGCAAGGGCCGGCCCGAAACAGCGGCCGAGATTGAGATTGAGGCTGTCGAGCGCGATCGCTTCGAGCAGGTGCTCCTTGGGGACGAGTGCGCCGAATGACGCCTGCAACGCCGGCTGTCGCAGCGCGGCCGCGCAACCGAGTCCCAGGGTCAGGACGACCAGGATGGCATCCGTCACCATGCCCCGCGCGAACGCCGCAACGATGCAGCCGGATGCGAGGCAGAACAGCGATCCGGCCAAGAGGTAGACCTTCCTCCAGCCGAATCGATCACACAGAACCCCCGAAACGATCGCAAGCAGGACGCCAGGTGCATTCATGCAGAGCGGGATGAGCGCGATGTGTCCGGCCGTCTGGCCCGTCGAAATCATCCACCAAGTCGCGGATACGATGTGCATCCATGCGGCGAGATTGAACATCAACGAGCTGCACCAGACTGCGAAAAAAGCTCCGTGCGCGAGCGGGGCAAGGGTCTTCGGAAGTTGCCGCTGTGCCGAAGTACCGAGCCTCGAGCCCGTCATTGACGCACTCCTCGCCAAGGGTCCTATCGACCGACCACGGAATACTGCGCCAGCCTGACGGTGGCGCCTGCGCCCAACTTGCTCGGCGTGCCGACCGCGGCGCACACCCGGCCTATGGCAGCCTCCGATCTTGCCTTCACGTCGTGACCCATCTGTTCGAGCTCGCCGATGACCGGTTGCCCGATGGAGCGTTCAACCAGGAGCAGACCGGGCTTCGCTTGCCGCGGGTGCACCGAGCTTGCGAAGTGTTCCGAAGCGAACGCCGGCGCCTCGATCGGCGCGGCGAGGCTTCGTCGATCGTTCAGCAGGCGCAGGAAGAATTGCAGCAGCAGCTGATCCGAATGATCGGCCCCGCGGCAGCCGAAGACATAGGTGTGCCCCTCGGGCGAATGCGCCATCGTCGGCGTCAGGGTGGTCCTGGGTCGCGTGCCGGGCTCGAGGGCCGACGCAACGCCCTCTTGCAACCAAAACATTTGCGCGCGCGTGGAGAGGCTGAAGCCCAATCCAGGTACGATGGGCGATTCCTGCGCCCAGCCGCCCGAGGTGGTCACCGCCGAAACATTGCGCCATCTGTCGATGACGTTCACGTGGCACGTGTCTTTCTGGTGGGCCTCGGGAACCGGCTTGCGATCGGTGGCGACGCTGGCGAATGTCGGCATCCGAACCTCTCGATTATCGACCCGGCCCGGTCGTTGGCAGTATGACGCAACAGAGCCGACCAGCGCCTGGCGTTCCCGATTGTAGTCGTCGCTCAGCAGGCGGTCGACCGGAACGTCGATCCGATTCGGATCTCCATACCAAGCTTCGCGATCGGCGAAGGCGAGCTTGAGCGCCTCGATGACCTTGTGAACCCATTGCGCGCTGGATGGCTCACTGCCCGCCAAATCCATCTGCCTCAGGATGGCAAGTGCCTGCAGGAAAACGGGACCCTGTGTCCACGCGCCGGGCTTGAATATTCGGAACCCGCGATAGGAATACGCCAGCGCAGGCTCGATTGCCGCGTGCCAGTCGCACAGGTCCTCGCCGGCGAGCAGCCCCACGTTCTCCCGGCCATTTGCGTCGACATCCACGTGACGCCGGGCGAAGCCGTCGATCGCCTCCGCGACGAACCCGGTGTAAAATATCTTCCGCGCCGCCTCGATCTGCGTTTCTCGATCCGTTGACGTGGCTTCGACGTCCGCCAGAAGCCGCTGAAGAAACGCCGCGAGCGGCTTGTTGGCAATGATCTCTCCGCTTGCCGGAGTTTCGCCTTGGCGGATGAATATTTCGGCGGTCGCCGGCCACTTGCGCATCAGCTCCACGTTCTTCTTGAACAGCAGCGAGGCGCCCCTCGTGACCGGAAATCCCGTCGTGGCGTAGAAAATCGCCGCCCCGATCACGTCCCTGATACGCATCGTTCCGTAATCACGAAGTATCAGCATCCAAGCGTCGAATGCTCCCGGAACGACTGCTGCCAGCAACCCGATTCCAGGCACTTCGTCGAAGCCCTGCGTCTTATACCGCGCAATCGTCGCTCGCGCCGGTGCACATCCTTGCCCGCAAACGACGACCGGGTCGCTCTCGTTCGCGCCCAGCAGGAGCCCGACGAGCTCCCCGCCGAAGCCGCTCATATCGGGATCGACCACGTGGAAGGTGAAGCCGGCGGCGACCACTGCATCGAAAGCGTTGCCGCCGCGCTCGAGAATGCCCATCGCGACCTGCGCCGGAATCCAATGCGTCGCCGAGACGACGCCGAAAGTTCCCTGAACCTCGGTCCTGGGATGCGAAAGTGCGTGGTAGTCCATGAGGGCCTCCGCATCAGCGGTTGAGTAGCCGGCTCGTAATTGGCTCGCATGCCGAAGCCGTATCACGCAGGTGAAACCGCCCAGGCCCTGTCCAGCGGCCAAAAGCCGTCGAACCGTTTTGGGTGGTAGACGGTGTGCATCGCGTTTGGCGTGCCTTCCATCGCGTCGACCGTCGCTTCCGCTATGCTCGTGCTCTGCGCAAACCCGCCGGTATTATGCCCGGACGCGACGACCATGATTCCGTTGAGCGCGCTTCTGATCTCGAATACGCCGAGGCTGCTCGGCGTCCACGGCCGGATGCAGTACCGGCGGCCTCTTCGCAAGTCGCCGCTCTCGAGAGCCTGACGATAGGCCGCCGTAAACAATCTCTTGATGTAGTCCTCCATCGACTCGAACAGCGCCTCGAGCTGCGCGAGGTCGATGTTGTCGACGTTGCATCCCACATAACCAAAACCGGAACCGAATATCATGACGTCATCGCCGTTGGACTCCCTGGCCACGATGATGTTTCCGCTGTTCGCCAGATGGCCCTCGCGCGAGATCTTGAGAGAGCGGTGCAGCTTCGGCTCGAGATTGGGAACCTTGATCCAGGCGCCGAGGACGCCATGCACCTTGTTTCCGGACTCGGTTCCGTCAAGCAGCGCCTCGCCATAGGCGCCTGGAGACAGGAAATAGTGATCTGCCTGGACGATCTGCCCGGCAATGCGCAGACCGGCGACCGCGTTGCCGCTGCTCACGACCTTCTCAACCGGGGTATTCCAGTGGAACACGACGCCGATGTCGGCCAGCAGGGCGATGAGCTTGGCGGCGAAATCATGCACGTTGACGGTGAAGCCGGCGACCTCGATGCCGCCGACGATTTCCCCGTTCGCGCAGCCTTCGGCCAGCGCCGGGTATTCCGCGACGATGCGATCGATATCGAGCTCTCGGACGAACGCGTTCACGCTCTTCTGGCGCTTCAACTGCTTTTCGTGATAGGCGCGCGTGGACGCGATGCGCAGCAGACCCGCCTTGAACTCGACGTTATCGAAGAGCTGCGGGCGGGCATCGATCAAATATTTCCACCGTGCAAAACTCTCGTGGCTGAGGTCGAAAATATCATCGTTATACACCTTGGACAGCCAGATCGGCATGCTGAGGAACTCGCTCGCCCACGCGGCGTCCCTTTGCGTATAGCGGCCGGGCTCGCCCATCAGCCAGCCCATCTCCCGGATGTTGCGGTTCATCTGGCCATGCAGGTCGATGCCGGTCGCGAAGGCCTGGTCGTGATAGTTGTCGCACTCGGTGAGGGAAAACATTCTTGCATTTTCGCCACCGTGCGTGCATTCGAGCTTCGTCCAGTCGTTGGTTATGGTGGGATTGCCGCTTCGCTCGAAGACCTCGACCGCAAACCCGCGCTCGCGCAGCCGAAGAGCGGTCATCAGGCCGACGATGCCGGCGCCCACGATCAATGTCTTTCGCTTGCTCTTTCTCGCCAATTTGGGCGGCAGCACCAGCTTCAGGTAGCCCTTTGTCGTCACCTCGCGGGTGTAGCGCTCCTCTGCGGCCGCGAGCGCACTGCCGATCGGGGTGGCTCCGATAACGAAGGAGACGACGATCACGTCCTCGTCGGAAGCCGTCACGACGTCCCGGCTTCCCGGCGCATCGTCGGTGCGCGCGATCAGCAGTATGACGGCCCTGTTTCTGGCGCGTCTCCAGGCAAGCACCGTATCTCGGCTGGGCGCGGCGTCGGTGATCAGTATGTTCACGCCCTCGTCGACGAGAAAGCGCAACAGGCCCTGCTCGTCGTCGTCGAACGCCGCGATCTTGAATTTTATGCTGGTGGGTTGAATCTCATCGAGGTCCTTCTCCGGCAGCGGGACCGTGGCCGCTATTGCCATTGGTTTCCTCCGACTGAACGCACGAACACGCCCGAGCTGGGTCAGCTGTCGACGGACTGCCTGCCGGACTCAAGCACTCGCTGCACCGGACCGATTTCCAGCACCACATACGCCAAGTCGCTGAAGCCGCGGGAGACCAGCCGATCGCTCAAGGAGGCGTACAGAGCCTGGGCCCGATCCGTATCTTGGTGATACAGCCTGCACGCGCCGGCCGCTTGCAGCGCCATGCGCACCGGAGAGGGATTCGCGAGCACCCGCCTCCCGTCCACCCGCGTCAATCCTTCATCGTCCAGGATCGAAAACCCAAGCTCATGTTCGGGCAGCATGGCGCGCGCTAGGTCCAGCACTTGCCACTGGCCGTCGGTGGAATTGCCGACGGAATAGCCGAGCAGGACGGCGCGGGCGCGGGCGCCGAATTTGGTGCGCATGAAAGCGGCGATGGCGGCCAGTGCGGCACCCTGCAAATCAACTCCGGTCTCGCCGCCGTTCGAGGTGAACGGCAAGGTGCGCTGGGTCGGGGCAAGTCCGAACGGCAAGTTGCCCAATATCAGAATGTTGGGCGTGTCGGCGCCATCGACGATGTTGCTGATGCCGCGGCGAATGTCGTTCAGGACGCCGGTCCTGTTGCTGAGCCCGTTGATGACATTATTGAGATGAAAGTAGCTCAGCGCGCGCGGATTGATGTCCATGCCGACGCCGCGGACGTCGCGTCTGAACCAAGCCAGATTGTGGCCGCTGCCCGTGGCCAGGTCGATGACCAAGTCCGCCCGTTCGAGGAGGTTCCTTCTGCAGCAGTATTTTGAAATTGCCGCGCTTTCGTCGGAGAACGGAAACACGCGAATATCGCTGTCCACCCAGACTCCGTCCGTCAGCATCAATGATTCGCCGACCAGGTTGATCTTAACGCGCAGCTGGCCGTCTTTCACCAAGCCGAGCTCTTCCAGAACGCCGGACCCGACGTCGCTTGCCGGGGCGAATGGGCGTAATTCCATCGTGCCGCCGTTGTACCAGGCCTGATATTTGCCGCTGTCGACTATGCGCAGGAGCCGGTCGCGAGCGTCTTCACGCCGCTCACGCGCCTCGATCAGTGCCGACGACGCAAAGAATATCTGATCCGTGCTGATGCATTGTGCGGGCGGATGGGTGTCGGGCATGGCGCGAAACCGTCTTCACATTGCTTTCACGAAGATCGAGCTGAGGAGCGCCGCCCGCATCCAGACCCCGTCGCGGGCCTGCTTGAAATAATGGGATTGCGGAAGGCGATCCAAAGCCCGATCGATATGATCGGCAATCGGCCCCATGTGCATGATCGGAACGATGCGAGTCAGCCTCGCGACGGCATCAGCCGTAATGTAGTAATCGCGCGGCGTCGGCGAGGACTGCTTCGCCGTCGATTTCTTTTCCTCGCCGAATTCCGCATGGAAGTCGGCATGGTGCACGCCGAGCGTCGTGACGATATCCGCATGCTGCAGGACGTCGTCGATCTTGTCGGCGAGCGCGTAGGGCACCCCCCGCTGCCGCAGGATGGTCTCGACGTCGCGCGGAACCGCCGCGCCGGGAGGCTCCAGGACAAGCAGGCGGACCCGAACAGCGAGAGCCCGATGACCAATGAGCGATGGGCTCGCCATCCAAGATGGCCGACGATGCCGATGGTCAGCCCGTCGATCCGGCCGAAGTGCTTGAAAATATGATAGAGGTCTCCGAGCGCTTGCGTCGGGTGCTCGCCGTAGCCGTCGCCGGCATTGATGATCGGCACGGCCGAGACGGAAGCAGCACGAGCGCCTGCGCCCGTTTCCGTATGACGCAGAACCAGCAAGTCCGCCATCTCCGCCGTGAAGCGCACGACGTCTTCCAAGGTCTCCTCATAGAAGCCGACGGCCCTGGTCGTCGTCGGATCGGCGAAGCCGATGACATGGCCGCCGATCCGTAGCATTGCCGACTCGAAGCTCAGCCGCGTTCGCGTGCTTTGCTGGTAAAACATGACGCCCATGCAGCGGCCACGGGCGAAATGCGCATAGGTCGCTGGAGGTGCGCGCTCGATCAGGGACGCACTGCTGCAGCAATGCTCCACCATCGGCCGCGAAAAGTCGCACATCGAAACGATATGCCGCGGCAACGCGGGGCCACCGGCAATGTGCTCCTGCAGGCTCTCGGCAGTCATGGGGGGATGGATATTCATTGTTTGTCCCCGAAGTTGCGCGTTTTGGACGCTTTCCGTCTTGAGCTTACCGAGCGCTATATCCTCCTCGACGCCATCTGATATTGAGCGGCGCTCAATTCGCCTCTTGCGTTGACGAGAGAGCCGGCGCGCGCGCCCCGGCAAGGGTTGCGATCTCGTTTTGGGTCATGCGGAAAATGGTCCAGCCGTCCATCGGGATTGCGCCCAGCGACTTGTAAAATGCGATCGACGGGGCATTCCAATCCAAGACGAACCACTCCAGTCTTGCGCAATCGCGCTGCACGGCCAGCTCGGCCAGCGCTTGCAGCAGCGCCTTGCCGACGCCGTTCCCTCGAGAGCTTGGGCGGACGAAGAGATCCTCGAGATACAATCCCTTCTTGCCCAAGAACGTCGAGTAGTTGTGGAAGAACAGCGCAAAGCCGACCGGCTCGCCGTTGAGCTCGCCAATCAAGACCTCGGCCGCGGGGCGGGACGAGAAGAGGGCTTCGTGGAGCGCCCGGGGTGTCGCAACGAAGGAATCGCCCAGCTTTTCGTAAATGGCCAACTCTCTTACCAGCTCGGCGATGAGATCGAGGTCGAGCGGGGTGGCGAACCGGATACCTACGGATGCGGTCATATCCTCGCCTCCCTTCGTCTAGCGTCGTCAGGAAAACGGGCGTGACGTTTGTGCAGATCGGGGGCGCACGGCGCGACCTGGCGACCATCGGCAACGATGCCGAGGTTGTGGTGCCGCAACGGCAGTCACGACGGCGTGTGGGACGAGTTGGATGGGCTGCGGTTCCGATGATCCGGGGCTCGATCGTCCGGACCGGCAAGGATGCTGGGATTTGAGGGGCGACACGTTCTCCGCAAACGTGGGATCGGAGAGCGTGTTGTCGACATCATCGGTCGCGGGCAAGTTCGCGTTGCGACGGTGCTCTCCCACGCCGACTGCTGTTGACCCGGACACCACACTCGCCTCTCGTGAAAACAACTCGTCCGTGTAGTCAGCGAGTAACCCGTGAGGCAGCCAGAGCGAGCGGCTACACACTGCGAGCGGTAAGGTTGCATTCCGAAGCGGAAAAGTCAATTACGTCCGCCTGGGACAACTGAGCGCGGCCAGATGCGATGCGCTCAGTCGCAGCGCGCCGTCGTGATTGGCGGCCAGCGGAACCGCCCCGTGCTCCACCCGCTTGCGGTGCTCGGTCCCGCTTCGAGCGGACGGTGAAGGTCGCCCGACAACGGATCGTGCGTGAGCTGCTCGCGCACCACCGCGGCGAGAGTCGAGCCGATGCGTGGAGCAGCACGGTCCTTGGTTCGGAGGGCATTTCCCAAGGCCTGTCCATAGACTATAGACCAAGTGCTCGATCCCCGACTTCCTGCCGTCGCGAGTCGGTGCGCGTTTGAAAGGCCGCCATGCTGCGTGCCGCCTCCGTTCTCCGCATGGGCGAGTTCGACGACGCGCACGTCACCGACCGCGTGGCGCTCGATGCCGACGATCGCAACCGACGGCGCGTGGTGCTGACCGGGGAGGGGGGCACCACGTTCCTGCTCGATCTGCCGCAGGCGGCGGCGCTGCGCGACGGCGACGGCCTGGTGCTCGACGGCGGCGCTGTCGTGCGCGTGGTCGGGCTTGCCGAGCCGCTCGCCGAGATCGCGGCCGCGACCGCCCTCGATTTCGTTCGTCTCGCCTGGCATCTCGGCAATCGCCATGCCGACGTGGCGTTCGCGCCCGGCGTGCTGCGGGTGCGGCGCGATCATGTGCTCGAAGCCATGGCGGCCGGACTGGGCGCGACCGTGACGCCGGTCGACGCGGCGTTCGATCCGGAGCCCGGTGCGCCGGCGCACGGGGACGGTGCGGGCGCCCCGGCGTCAGATGCCTCACGCGCGGCACAGGTTCCGGCAGACGACGCGAACCTGCCCGCCGCCGCGCTCTACCGCCTGCAGGCGTGGCTGTCGCCCGCCTATCCGGTCGGCGCGTTCTCGTTCTCGGGCGGGCTCGAATGGGCGGTGGAGGCGGGCGACGTGATCGACGCCGCCTCGCTGCAGCGCTGGATCGCGGTGATCCTTTCGGACGGCGGCGGCTTCTGCGACGCGGTGTTCTTCGCGCAGGCGCACCGCGCGAGCGAACCGGCCGACGCCACGGCGCTCGCCGCGGTCGCGGAACTTGCCGTCGCGTTCGCGCCGTCGAAGGAGCGCCATCTCGAGACCACCGCCCAGGGCGGCGCGTTCCTCATGGCGACCCGCGCGGCCTGGCCGTGCGCCGCGCTCGACCGCCTGGTCGCCGCCTGGCCCGGCCCCTGCGCATATCCGGTCGCGGTCGCGGCGGCGGCGGCCGGGCACGGCATCGCGCTGGCGCCGGCGCTCGCCGCGTTCCTGCACGCATGCGCCGCCAACCTGATCTCCGCCGGGGTGCGCCTGATCCCGCTCGGCCAGACCGACGGCCAGCGCGTGCTCGCCGCGCTCGAGCCGGTCATCGCGGCGACGGCCACGCGGGCGCTGGCGACCCCCCTCGACGCGGTCGGCAGCGCCGCGTTCCGCGCCGACCTCGCGAGCCTGCGCCACGAGACCCAGTACACGCGGCTGTTCCGGAGCTGAAAATGAAGATCACGGCGATTTCGACCATCCTGATTCACATTCCCTACGAAGCGGGCGCCCCGACCAAGCTCGCCGGCCAGAACTGGAGCCGCATGGCGATCCTGCTGGTGCGGGTCGACACCGACGAGGGCGTCCCCGGCTGGGGCGAGGCATTCGGCCACGCGATCGCGCCCGCCACCAAGGCCACCCTCGACACCATGGTGGCGGCGCATTTCATCGGCCGCGACCCGACCGACGTCGAAGGCCTGATGGGCGAGATGTTCCAGCGGCTGCACATATCCGGCCGCAACGGCTCGGTCATTTACGCGCTGTCCGGCATCGACATCGCCCTGTGGGACATCGCCGGCAAGCGCGCCGGCCAGCCGATCCACCGCCTGCTCGGCGCAGACGCGCCGCGCGAGCTGACCGCCTATGCGAGCCTGCTGCGCTACGGCGAGGCCGAGACCGTCGGCCGCATGGCGGCGCAGGCGGCCGGCGAGGGCTATCGCTTCATCAAGCTGCACGAGATCGACGTGCCGCAGGTCAAGGCGGCGCGCGAGGCGATCGGCCCGGACGTCGCGCTGATGTGCGACACCAATTGCCCGTGGAGCGTGGCGCAGGCGAGCGAGATGGCGCACGCGTTCAAGCCGCTCGGTCTTTATTGGCTGGAAGAGCCGGTGTGGCCGCCGGAGGATTACGAAGGCTTGGCGCAGGTGCGCAAAGCGGGTGTCCCGATCGCGGCGGGCGAGAACGCGGCCGGCGCCCACGCGTTTCGCCACATGTTCGCGGCCGGCGCCCTCGACTTTGCCCAGCCCAGCATGACCAAGATCGGCGGCATCGGCGAAATGCGCAAGATCGCCGCGCTCGCCGCGGTCGCGGGCGTGCGCCTCGTTCCCCACTGCGCCTATTTCGGCCCGGGGTTCCTGGCGTCGCTGCACACCTCGTCGGTGCTTGCGCCGACGGCGCCGTTCGAGCGGCTCTACGTCAAGCTGGAAGCAAGCCCGTTCGGGCCCTGGCTCGACGCGGCCGGCGGCAAGGTCAAGGTGCCGGACGGCCCCGGGCTCGGCTGCGATCCCGACATGGCGGTGGTCGAGCGCTACCGCAGCGCGCCGGATCATGTGACCAAATAACGGGGTGAAACGTCATGGACCTGATCATCCGCAACGCGCGCCTGAGCACCCGGCCGGCCGACGCGCTTGTCGACATCGGGGTCGCTGACGGCCGCATCGCCGCGATCGCGCCGGCGCTTGCCGCCGACGGCCGCGAGCACGACGCGGCGGGCGGCATCGTCTGCGCCGGCCTGATCGAGACCCACATCCATCTCGACAAGTCGCGCATCATCGATCGCTGCCCGCCCGAGGAGACGCGCGAGGTCAGCCCGGTCAAGAGCGTGGCGCCGATGAAGCCGAGCTTCACGGTCGAGGACGTGCACGCGCGGGCGGCGCGGACGCTGGAAGAATGCATCCTGCACGGGGCGACGCGCATGCGCACCCAGGTCGAGGTCGATCCCGGCATCGGCATGCGTGGGTTCGAGGCGGTGTCCGCCCTGATCGGCGAGTACAAGTGGGCGATCGACCTCGAGATTTGCGTGTTTCCCCAAGAGGGCCTGACCAACTATCCGGGCACCGACGAGCTTCTCGTCGAAGGGCTCAAGCGGGGCGCGAAATTGATCGGCGGGGCGCCGCGCTACGACAGCGACGGGCCGGCGCAGATTCGCCGCATCTTCGAGCTGGCGCGCGCGTTCGACGTCGACATCGACATGCATCTCGACGTCGGGCCCACCGCCGATCAGATGTTCATCCACCAAGTGTGCGACCTGACGGAACAGTACAAGCGCGGCGGGCGCGTGGTCGCCGGCCACATGGCGAAGCTCTCGACCATGCCGCCCGAGCGCATGAAGGACGTGGCGCGCCGCATGGCCGACGTGGGCGTCGCCGTCACGGTGCTGCCGGCGACCGACCTCTACCTGATGGGGCGCGATCAGGACCACAACGTGCGCCGCGGCATCGCCGACGCCAACCTCCTGGTCGCGCACGGCGTCAACTGCTCGCTCTCGAGCAACAACGTGCTCAATCCGGCGACGCCGTACGGGGACTGCTCGCTCATCCGCATGGCCAATTTGCACGCCAACGTGCTGCAGGTGCGCCACCCGATGCAGTTGCGCGAATGTTTCGCCATGCTCACCGAGCGTTCGGCCCGGCTGCTCAACCTCACGGACTACGGGCTCGCGGTTGGAAACCCGGCGGACGTCGTCGTGTTCGACGCGCAGACGCCCGAACAGGCAATCGCCGAGGTGCGCAATCCCCTCGCCGCCTTCAAGCGCGGCCGGCAGACCATGGAGCGCAGGCCGCCAAGGCTCGTGCGGCCTTCGTAGGGTGGGTTAGCGTCCCCGCGAAGCGGGGGCGCGTAACCCACCGTCTCTCTACCAAATAAAAGAATGGTGGGTTACGCCGCCTTCGGCGGCTAACCCACCCTACACCTACTTCAGCGGCTCGAACGCGGTCTCGCGAATGCGCGTCAGGATGATGAACGTCACCACCGCGGCGGTGATGATGTAGAACGCCGGCGACAGCGGGTTGCCGGTTTCCCTGATCAGCCAGGTGGCGATGAACGGCGCGAATCCGCCGAAGATCGCGACCGCGATGTTGTAGCCGATCGACAGCGCCGTGTAGCGCACACGGGTCGGGAACAGCTCCGCGTAGGCGGCCGGGCAGGCACCCGCATAAAGCGAGAGGAACGCCACCATCAGGAGTTGGGCGACGAATCCCAGGGTGGCACTGCCGGAGGACCCGAGCAGGAAGAACGGGTAGCCGAGCACGGCAAAGCCGATGCACGACACCATCAGCTGCGGCCGGCGGCCGAGCCGGTCCGACAACATCCCGGTGAAGGGAATCAGGGTGACGAAGATGGCGAGGCAGGCCGTCCCGATCAGCTGGGCGGTCGGCTGCGGAATCTTGCCGACGTTGATCAGATAGCCGGTCATGTAGATGAGCGAGATGTAGTAGGCGGCGGTGTTGTGCAGGGTGATGCCGAACGCGGTGAGCGTCTCACGCGGATATTTGGTGAGGGCTTCCTTGAGGGGCGCCTCGGAGACGGCGTGATGCTCCTCGATCTCCGTGAATTTGGGCGTATCGGCCAGCCGCCAGCGCAGGTAGGCGCCCAGCCCCCCGACCAGGATGCCGAGCAGGAACGGCACGCGCCAGCCCCACGACGTGAGCGCCTCGGGCGAGAGCGCGTAGCTCATCACCGTGCCCGACAGCGAGCCGAGCAGGAAGCCGCTGCCGACGCTGAACTGCTGCCACGAGCCGATGAAGCCGCGCCGGCCCTCGGGCGCGTATTCGACGATGTAGGCGGTCGATCCGCCCCATTCGCCGCCGGCGGAAAGGCCCTGGACCAGCCGCGCGACGACCAGCAGGATCGGCGCCATCACGCCCACCTGGTCGTAGGTCGGCAGCAGCCCGATCGCCAGGGTCGAGATCGCCATCAGGAAGATCACGGCGCTGAGCGCCTTGCGCCGGCCGTGGCGGTCGCCGTAGATGCCGAACAGGATCGAGCCGACCGGCCGCATCACGAAGCCGACGCCGAACACCGCGTAGGTCGCGAGGATCGAAGCGATCGGATCGCTCGAGGGAAAGAACAGCTTGGAGATGGTCGAGACGAAATAGCCGTAGACGGCGAAGTCGTACCATTCGAGCGTGTTGCCGATCACCCCGGCGATGACCGCCTCGCGGCTGCGGGTCGCCGGCGCGCCGGGAATGGCTGCTGCTGTCATGGCTGGATACCCCCCTCGCTGATGCGGCCCCATGTTGCGCCAGATCGAGCGCGTCCGACAAGCGGCTCATGGCGGCGAATGATTCAACCAAAGAAAGAAACGGCATTTTGTCGCCCGGATGACCCTCGCGAAAGCGAGGGGATATCCGGGAGCCGCCCCGCATGTCGCTGCGCTCATGCGGGCTACGGCTCCGCTACGCCGACGCCATCGGGTTCTGCGCCGCCGGCAGGTCGTGCAGGTGGCAGGCCGCCAAGTGCCCGGTTTCGGTCGCGCGCAGCTCCGGCTCCTCGCTGCGGCAGCGGTCGAACGCGTAGGGGCAGCGGGTGTGGAAACGGCAGCCCTTGGGCGGATTGATCGGGCTCGGCACGTCGCCCTTGAGGATGATGCGTTCGCGCGCCGCGCCCGGCTCGGGCACCGGCACGGCGGAGAGCAGCGCCTTGGTATAGGGATGCCGCGGCGCGCCGAAGATCGCCCGCTTGGGCGCCACCTCGACGATCTTGCCGAGATACATCACCGCCACCCGGTGGGTCATGTGCTCGACGATGGCGAGGTCGTGGCTGATGAACAGGAGCGCGAGGCCGAGCTCCTGCTGGATGTCCTGCAGCAGGTTGACGATCTGCGCCTTGACCGAGACGTCGAGCGCCGACACCGCCTCGTCGCACACGATCAGGTCCGGCTCGGCGGCGAGCGCGCGGGCAATGCCGATGCGCTGGCGTTGGCCGCCGGAGAACTCGTGTGGCCACCGCTCGCCCGCGTCGCGCGGCAGCCGCACCTTGTCCATCAGCGCCGCGACCCGCGCGTCGATGTCGGCGGACGACTTGGCGAGGCCGAAATTGCGCATCGGCTCGGCCAGGATGTCGCGCACCCGCATGCGCGGGTTGAGGCTCGAGAACGGATCCTGGAACACGACCTGCACGCGCCGGCGCAGCGGCCGCAGCGTCCCGGCCGGCAGATCGTCGATGCGCCGGCCGTCGAGGATCACCTGGCCGGCGGTGATGTCGAACAGGCGCAGGATCGCGCGGCCGACCGTCGACTTGCCGCACCCGCTCTCGCCCACCAGCGCCAGGGTCTCGCCGCGGCGAATCGTGAACGACACGCCGTCGACCGCGTAGACGAACGCGCGCGGACGAAACAGGCCGCCGCCGACCAGGAAATGCTTCTTGAGGTCGTTGACTTCGAGCAGCGGTGCGTTCATGCGGCAACCGCCTCCTTGGTCGCGTAGTGGCAGGCGGCGACGTGGCCGGGCGCCTTGGTCTCGAGCGCCGGCGCCAGCTGCCGGCACAGCTCGGTCGCCAGCGGGCAACGGCTGGCGAACACGCAGCCGGGGATGCGCTCCTTGAGGCTCGGCACCAGGCCGGGAATCTCGGCGAGCTTGGTGTCCTTCCCGGCGAGCGAGGAGCCGAGCTTGGGCACGGCGCCGAGCAGGCCCTGGGTGTAGGGATGGCGGGGGGAGCGGAACAACTGCCTGACCGGCGCCTCTTCGACCTTGCGCCCCGCGTACATCACCATCACCCGCTCGGCGACTTCGGCGACCACGCCGAGGTCGTGGGTGATCAGCACGATCGCGGCGCCGACCTTGCGTTTGAGATCGGCCATCAATGCGAGGATCTGCGCCTGGATCGTCACATCAAGCGCGGTCGTCGGCTCGTCGGCGATCAGCAGCTTGGGATTGCAGGCGAGCGCCATGGCGATCATCACCCGCTGGCGCATGCCGCCGGACATCTGGTGCGGATATTCGCGCACGCGCCGGCGCGGCTCCGGGATGCCGACGAGGGCGAGCATCTCGACCGCGCGCGCCTCGGCGGCGCGTTTGTCGAGGCCCTGGTGCAGGCGCAGGGTCTCGCCCAACTGGCGCCCGACATTGAGCACCGGGTTGAGGCTCGTCATCGGCTCCTGGAAGATCATGCTGATGTCGTTGCCGCGGATCGCCCGCATGGCGCGGTCGGAGAGCTTCAACAGGTCGGTTCCCTGGAAGCGGATCGCGCCGGCGATCTTGCCCGGCGGCTCCGGGATCAGGCGCAGGATCGAATTGGCGGTCACCGACTTGCCGCAGCCGCTTTCGCCGACGATCGCCAGGGTCTCGCCTTGCGCCACCTGGAACGAGACGCCGTCGACCGCGCGGTTGACGCCGTCCGGCGTGCGGAAATGGGTCTGCAGGTTTTCCACCTCGAGCAGCGCCACGGCCTCACAGCTCCTTGGCCATGCGCGGGTCGAGCGCGTCGCGCAGCCCGTCGCCCAAGAGGTTCACCGCCAGCACGGTGACCGAGAGAAAGAGCGCCGGAAAGAAGATGATGAACGGCTTGACCTGCCACAGCGCGCGGCCCTCGGCCATGATGTTGCCCCAGGACGGGATGGTGGGCGGCGTGCCGGCGCCGATGAACGACAGGATCGCCTCGATGATCATGGCGCTGGCGCAGATGTAGGTCGCCTGCACGGTCATCGGCGCGAGCGTGTTGGGCAGGATGTGGCGCAGGATGATCAGGGGCGTGCGCGTGCCGGCGGCGACCGCGGCGTCCACGTAGGGCTGCTCGCGCAGCGACAGCACCACGCCGCGCACCAGGCGCGAGACGCGCGGGATTTCCGCGATGGTGATCGCCATGATCACGTTGCCGACGCTGCCGCGGGTGAGCGCCATCAGGGCGACGGCGAGCAGGATCGGCGGGATCGACATCAGCCCGTCCATCACCCGCATGACGATGCCGTCGGCCCAGCGCACGAAGCCCGACACCAGACCGATGGTCAGCCCGGCGAGCGAGGCGAGGGTGGCGACCGCGAAGCCGACCAGCAGCGATACCCGCGCGCCGTAGACCACGCGCGAATAGATGTCGCGCCCGAGCATGTCGGAGCCGAACCAGAACTCGGGGGAGGGCGCGCGCGTGCGGCGCGCCGGCGCGAGCGCGGTCGGATCGACCGTGCCGAGGAACGGCGCAAACAGCGCCATCAGGATCAGCAGCAGGACGAGCCCGCCGCCGAGCGCCACGGTCGGATGCCGGCGCGCCAGGCCGATGACGCCGCGCCGCAGCTTGACCGGCGGCAATATGTCGGGCAGCGGCGGGGCGACGGCAAGCCCGTCCGGAACGACGATGCTGCTCAGTGCCTCGACGCTCAATAGCGGATCCTCGGATCGAGCACGGTGTAGAGGAGATCGATCAGCAGATTGACCAGCACGTAGACGAAGCTGAACAGCACCACCACGCCCTGGATCACCGGGTAGTCGCGGCGCAGGATGGCGTCGATGGTCAGGCGGCCGAGGCCCGGAATGACGAACACGCTTTCGGTCACCACCGCGCCGCCGATCAACAGCGCAATGCCGATGCCGATCACGGTGACGATCGGCACCGAGGCGTTCTTGAGCGCGTGGATGAACAGGATGCCCGGCTGGCCGATGCCCTTGGCGCGGGCGGTGCGGATGTAGTCCTGCGCCAGCACTTCCAGCATGGCGGCGCGGGTGATGCGCGCGATCAGCGCGATGTAGACGCAGCCGAGCGCGATCGCCGGCAGGATCAGGTTCTGGAACCACGGCCACAGGCCTTCGGAGAGGGGCGTGTAGCCCTGCACCGGCAGCCATTCGAGCTGGAGCGCGAACACGAACGCGAGCAGGTAGCCGACCACGAACACCGGCACGGAGAAGCCGAACACGGCGAACGCCATGATGGCGCGGTCGACGAAGCTGCCGGCGCGCCACGCCGCCACCACGCCGAGCGGCACCGCGACCGCGATGGCGAACACGAGGGTCACGGCCATCAGCGACAGGGTCGGCTCGATCCGCTGGGCGATCATCTTGGTGACCGGCAGGCCGGTGAACATCGAGGTGCCGAGGTTGGCGTGCACGATGTTCCACAGCCAGTCGCCGAACTGCACCAGGAACGGCCGGTCGAGGCCGAGGCTCTGGCGGATGCGCTCGACGTCGGCGGGCGTCGCCTGGTCGCCGGCGATCACCGCCGCCGGATCGCCCGGCGCGATGTACAGCAGGCTGAAGACGAACAGCGCCACCACCGCCATGACCGGGATGGTCGCGAGGATGCGTCGGGTCACATAGGCGAGCATCGGATCGGCCTACGGTGCAGCCCTGCGGGAAGCAGCTTCCCTCGTAGCCCGGATGAGGCCATGAGGGTGTTTACGCCCGTCTTCGCGGGCGATGGCGAAATCCGGGGCCGCGTTCCCGCATTGCGCTTCGCTCCATGCGGGCTACGGCAGACCCTCGTCGTTCACGTCATGCGCTCGCCTTGCTGACGTTCCAGAAGAAGGGCAGCGGCCCCTTGACGATGCCGGACACGTTCTTGCGCCACGCCTGGTAGCCGAGGAAGAAGCCGGTCGGCACGTAGACCACGTGATCGAGCGCCGCCTTGTTGAGGCGGCGGATCGCGGCCTTCTCCTCGTCGAGGTTCTTGGCGTCGAACCAGTTGGTCACCTCGGTCTCGACCGCCTCGCTCTTCGGCCAGCCGAACCAGGCGGTGTCGCCGGTGGCGCGGATGGCGATATAGGGCGCCGGATTGATGCAGTCGGAGCCGGCATGCCAGGTGTGGAACATGTGCCAGCCGCCCTGGCCGGGCGGCGTCTTCACCGCACGGCGCGCGCCCACCGTGCCCCAGTCGGTCGCCACGAAGTCGACGTTGAAACCCATGCGCTTGAGCAGGTCGGCGGTGACGTCGCCCTGCGCCTTGGTGATCGGCTGGTCCTGCGCCACGATGCACGACACCGGCTCGCCGGAATAGCCGCTCTCGGCGAGCAGCCGCTTGGCGGCATCGAGGTTGCGCGGGCCCTTGAGAATCTCGCCGCCCTCCTCGGTGTAGAGCGGCGTCCCCGGGGTGAAGTAGCCCGGCAGCGGCTTCCACAGCTTGTCGTCGTCGCCGACGATCGCGCGCATGTAGTCTTCCTGGCTCATGGCCATGAGCAGCGCGCGCCGCGCCCGCACGTCGTTGAACGGCGGGTAGAGATGGTTCACCCGGAACGAGCCGATGTTGCCGAGCGGATCGGCGATGTCGACCGCAACATTGCGATTGCTCTTGAGCACCGGAACGAGGTCGGAGATCGGGTTCTCCCACCAGTCGACCTCGCCGTTCTGCAGCGCGGCCGACGCGGTGCCTGGATCGGGCATGATCACCCACTCGACGCGGTCGAGCAGCATGACCTTGCCGCCGGCGAGCCACGAGGCCGGCTCCTGGCGCGGCACATAGTCGGCGAATTTCTCGAACGCCGCCTTGGCGCCCGGCACCCATTCGTTGCGCACGAACTTCATCGGCCCGCTGCCGACGTAGTCGGTGATCTGCTTGAACGGGTCGGTCTTGGCGATGCGCTCCGGCATGACGAACGCGCACGGCGTGCCGTTCTTGGCGAGCGCGAACAGCATTTTCGGATAAGGCTTCTTGAGCTTCCAGCGGAACGTGCGGTCGTCGACCGCGGTCAGCTCGTTCTGGATCGCAAGGATCATCTGGCCCATGGAGTCGCGCACCGCCCAGCGGGCGAGGCTCGCGACCGCGTCCTTGGCGAGGACCGGCTCGCCGTCGTGCCACTTGAGGCCGGGGCGCAGGCGGAAGGTCCAGGTGAGGCCGTCGCTCGAGATTTCCTCGGATTCCACCATCTGGCGCTGCGGCGCGAGCTTGTCGTCGACGCCATAGAGCGTGTCCCACACCAGCGCCGAGGCGTTGCGCACCACGTACTGGGTGGTCCAGATCGGGTCGAAATTGGCGAGGTTCGCCTGCGGGACGAAGCGCAGGGTGCGGCCGGCGCCTTGCGCCAGCGCCGGAGCGGCCAGCCGGGCGGACGCCGCCAAGGCGCCGGCCCCGGCCGCGGCCTTGAGCACAGTCCTGCGATTGACGATCTTCATGACCCTTCTCTCCCTGTTGCCGGTAAGGTCGCCTAGGCTCGCGCCATTGTGCCGAATCTTTGGGCCGAACGGCCGCCGCCCGGGCCCACCAAAATAGCCCGACCGCTACCATCTCGCGTCGGGCCAAGCGGAGCAAGTGGCATGCCAGTCGATTTCCTGCCGGGAGGCTACCGCTACATCCCGGGCGTGTTCCAGTATTCGGCCGGCGTCGCCGCATTGCCGGGCCACGCGATCCGTCGCGTCCGGTTTCGCCAGCCGGTTCCTCTCGCCGCGGGATTCGAGCGCATTGCCGCGCACATCGCAGCGGCGGGCCGGCCGCTCGCCGCGTTCTGCGCCTGCGAGTTGCGCTCGCCGGCGCCGTTCACCGAAGACGGCTTCCGCGCGTTCAACGAGATCTACGTGACCACCCTGGCCGAATGGGGCCTGTTCGACGACGGCATCAATCCGGTCGCGCGCAGCAACGTGTGTCCGGCGATCGATCCGCCGCCGGCGCCGTCGTTTCACGCCTTCGCGTTCACCGTCGCGGCACCGCAGGCCGCGCCCAGCTTCGTGATCGCCGGGAGCGGCGAGGCGCCCGAAGGCCGCGGCAGCTACGCCGCGCACATCGTGCGGCGCGGCGAGACCGACGCCGGCGCCATGCGCGAGAAGGCGCGCTTCGTGCTCGGCGAAATGGAGCGGCGGCTCGGGCTGCTCGGCTTGGCCTGGGCCGACACCACGGCGACGCAGGTCTATACGGTGCGCGATCCGTATCCGTTCGTGGCCGACGAGATCGTGCGCCGCGGTGCCGCCGGCGCCGGCCTCACCTGGCATTTCTGCCGGCCGCCGGTGCGCGAGCTTGAATTCGAAATGGATTGCCGCGGGATCGCTATCGAGCAGGTGATTTGAGGACAGCGCTTACGGCACGGCTTGGAACGATGCGGGCGCCGCCCGTGCGGCCGGGGTCGCAGGAGCGGTCGCGACGGCGGGCACCGCCGTCGGTCCCTCGGCGGGGACCGCCGATTGCAGGCTGAAGTTTGCGACCGGCAGCACGGCCACGTCGGTGCCGACGTCCTCGCGCTCGACGATCTCCGGGGCACTGCGTTCGTTCGACGCCCGGACGATGTTCTGCTCGATCAGCCCGCGCATGCGCGTGTCACGGGCGCCGTTCGAGCGTTCCCCCAGGATGACCGCGACGATCCGGCGCGCGCCGCGGCGGGTCGACGAGATCAGGTTATATCCGGACGCCTCGGTGTAGCCGGTCTTGATGCCGTCGACGCCGTCGACCGTGCGCAGGAGCGAATTGTGGTTGCTCATGAAGCGCCCGCGATAGGCGAAGGCCGGCAGCGAGAAATACGGGTAATAGGCGGGAAACCGGCGCTGCACGGCGCGGCCGAGCAGCGCCTGGTCGCGCGCCGTGGTGATCTGCTCCTCGGCCGGCAGGCCGGACGCATTGACATAGACGGTGTTGCTCATGCCGAGCGCCCGCGCCTTGCGGGTCATCATCTGGGCGAAAGCTTCCTCGCTGCCGCCCAGCGCCTCGGCCACCACCACGGCCGCGTCGTTCGCCGACTTGGTGCAGATGCCCTTGATGGCGTCCTCGACCTTGATGGTCTGGCCGGCCCGCAGCCCGAGCTTGGTCGGGTTCTGCACCGCCGCATGCTCGGATATGGGCAGATTGGAATCGAGCTTGAGCTTGCCGGCCTCGAGTTCCCCGAACAGCAGGTACAGAGTCATGACCTTGGTGAGCGAGGCCGGATGACGCGGGGCGTCCGGGTCGGCTTCGTGCAGCACCTGGCCGGAATTGTCGTCGACCACAATGTCCGCGTAGGGCGGATGGTAGCTGGCGCCGTGGATGGGGTGCTTGATGCGCGAGCGGCCGCGCGCGTCGGCGTCCGCGCCGCCGAGCGCCAGAACGGCGAGTGCCGCAAGCCCGACCAGCCCGGCCGAAGCCCAGGCGGAGCGGGACTGCTTTGATGCGGCCGGTCGGAATCGATCAATCTGCGTCATCGGTCGCCGGAATCTACCGAGGTCGATGGGCATTGCAATGGCTGTTGGGCCTTTCGGCGAACTTCGTGCCCGAGTGTTGCCCCCGTGCCGCACCACGGCCGCGTCGTGGACCATGCCCCATATGGAGCGTGGGATTTGCTATCATGGATGCCATGTTGTTCCGGCAATTCGGGCGGTTCGAACGTCCCCGAATTGGGGCCGGACCACGAGGGAAACCCGGCGCCATGCCTAACCTCCACGGCCCGCTTCGCGTCGGCGTCGGTGGCCCGGTCGGCTCGGGCAAGACCGCGCTGATGGATTGCCTGTGCAAGCGGCTGCGCGACCGCTTCGAGATCGCCGCCATCACCAACGACATCTATACCAAGTGGGACGCCGAGTACCTGGTGCGCTCCGGCGCGCTCGCGCCCGAGCGCATCGCCGGGGTGGAGACCGGGGGCTGCCCGCACACGGCGATCCGCGAGGACGCCTCGATCAACCTCGCGGCGGTCGCCGAGATGCGGGCGAAGTTCCCGGACCTCGACCTGGTGCTCATCGAATCCGGCGGTGACAATCTGGCGGCGACGTTCTCGCCGGAGCTTGCCGACCTCACCGTCTACGTCATCGACGTGGCGGCCGGCGACAAGATCCCGTCGAAGGGCGGGCCCGGCATCACCCGCTCCGACCTCCTCGTCATCAACAAGGTCGACCTCGCGCCGCACGTGGGCGCTTCCCTCGAGGTGATGGAGCGCGACGCCCGGCGCATGCGCGGGCAGCGCCCGTTCGTGTTCGCCAACCTGCGCAGCGGCCAGGGCGTGGGAGAGATCGCGCGCTTCATCGAGACCAAAGGCGGCCTGGGGATCGCCTGACCCGCCGGCTCCGGAGCGGTCGCCTTCCGGCCGCGCGAAAAGTCCCGTATGTTGCAGAATTATCACAGCATTTGACGCCTTCCCCCGCTACACTTTGCGCCTTGTCCTGCGGGGATGGCGCGCATGAAGAAGCTGTTGCTTGCAAGCGTCGGCGTGGCCTTATGGGCCGCGGCGCCTGCGTTTGCCGCCGATCTGCCGCCGGCGCCCGCTGTCGTCCCGGTGGTGGCGCCGGTCGTGTGGAGCTGGACCGGATTCTATATCGGCGGCAACGCCGGCTACAGCTGGGGCAACGCCGACGCGAACGGCAACGTCGCGTTAGCGCTGTTCGTCAACGGCGTGCCCTTCAACGGGTTGTTTTTGCAGACGCCGCAATCCGCCGGCGGAACCAACAGCGTCAATGGTTGGCTCTACGGCGGCCAGGCCGGATTCAACTGGCAGACAGGCGCACTGGTGGTCGGGATCGAGGCGGACATCCAGGCGACCGGCCAACGGGGCAGTAATGCCTTCTGCACCAACGGTGCGAACGTGTGCCCGGCCGGTCCGTTCTTGGCCGGGACCGCGCCTTTCATGCTCACCGTCGATCAAAAACTGGCCTGGTTCGGCACCGGGCGTGGACGCATCGGCGCGGGTGGCGACCGTTTCCTGTTCTATGTCACCGGCGGGGCGGCGGTCGGAGAGATCAAGGCCGACTACATGTCAGCCGGTACGCTGTTTTTCGCACCCCCTCGGTTTCCGCCAGCGCCAGCGTCACCAGGGTCGGCTGGGTGGTGGGCGGCGGCGTCGAAGCGCACCTCACCGACAATCTGACCGCGAAACTCGAATATCTCTACATGGACCTCGGCAGCTTCAGTGACACGCTCACTGCGTCGGGGTCACAAGGGACCTCGACCTCGACGGTGACGACCTCGTTCACGTCGCGCTTCACCGACAGCATCGTGCGCGTCGGCCTCAATTACAAATTCGGCTGGGCCGAGCCCGTGGTCGCGCGGTACTGATTTCTAGTTTTTATTCTTGGAGCATGATCTTTTCCGAAAACCGGTGCCCACTTTTCGGGATCATGCTCTACTTCTTCGCGCAGATCAGCACGGCCGGTGGGACAGGCGTGTCGCCGCCCGTGCACCGCACGACGCGTTCGCCGTCCGGCGTCGGGACCGTGTTCGCGCCGCAGAACGCCCCGATGGCGACTTCGCCGGCGGCACAGCCGTCGCGGCAACTATCGGCGGCGCAGTCGAGGCGGCGCACGGCGGCGCCGGGCTCGCCCTTCGCGCCCTGAAGTCCCTGCGGTCCTTGCGGTCCGGCAGGTCCGGCCGCTCCCTGCGGACCGGGGATGCCTTGCGGGCCTTGCCCTCCCGCCTCGCCCTTCGGTCCCTGCGCGCCGCTGTCGCCCTTGGCGCCGGCAGGCCCGGTCGCGCCTTGCGGTCCCTGGGGACCCGCGGCGCCGACCTGTCCCTGCGGCCCTTGCGGTCCTTGCGGTCCTTGCGGTCCTTGCGGACCCGGGGGTGGCTTGCTGCAGCTTGCGAGCGTGACGGCGACAACCAACAGCAAGGCAAATCGAAGCATGACCGACCTCCGGAACGCCCCGACAGGAGCCTCGCCCTCGACCGGCGCGCGGTCAAGGGCGTTGCGATCAGCGGCCGTCAGGCGGCCTTGGCAAATGCGTAGAGCGCTTGCGGATTGTCCACCAGCACGCGCCGGCGCTCGGCCTCGTCCGGTGCCCACGCGGCGAGGAGATCGAACAGCACGGCGTCGTCCGGCTTGTCCTTCTCGGTCGGGTGCGGCCAGTCGGTGCCCCACACCATGCGCTCCGGCGCGGCCTTGAAATAAGTCTGCGCCACCTTGACGGCGTCCGCGTATCCGGGCGGGCCGGCTTTCGTGTCGAGGTAGGCGCCGGTCAGCTTGACCCAGGTGCGCCCCTTGTCGAGCATCTGGCGGATGACGCGGTAGCCCGCATGGTCGGTGCCCGCGGGCTGCGGTAGCCGCCCCATGTGGTCGATGACGACCGTCGACGGCAGCCGTTGCAGCATGTCGGCGGCGGCGGCGATCTGGTCGCCGCGCAGATGCAGCTGCACGTGCCAGCCCAGCTCGTTCACCCGCTTCGACAGCGGCTCGATCATGTCGATGGTGGTCACCGCGGTCGCCGGATCGAACTGGGTGAAGCGGATGCCGCGAATACCGCCGTCGGCCATGCGCTTGAGCTCCGCGTCGGTCACGTCGGGCATCACCACGCCGACCCCGCGCGCCGCCGGGCCGAGCTGCGCGATGGCATCGAGCGTCACCCGGTTGTCGGTCACGTAGACGGCGGGCGTCACGATCACCACGCGCGAAGTGCCGAGCCGCTGCTGCAACAGGCGATAGTCCTTCACGCTGGCGTTGGTCTGCAGCCGCGAGCCCGGCCGGCCGACCGGAAACCGCTCGTCGTAGATGTGCATGTGGCAGTCGCAGGTGTTCGCTGGCGCCTTGACGCTCGGTGCCGCGCTGCCGGCGGAGTTCGGCACCGCCTGCTGGGCCCGGGCTTGCCCCGGCTCGACCGCCGCGGCGGCGAGCGCCGCCAAGCCAGCGCCCTGCAGAAATGTCCGGCGCTCGATGTCGCGGTTCATGCGATCCTCCCTGTCATCCGTCGCCCGATTTGAATCTTTGCCGGCGATCGGCCTACGCGTCCTTCCAGTACGGCCTCGCCCGCAAGCGTTCGAGCCACGCAGCGATGTTGGCGTATGGCCCGAGGTCGACATTGACGAACGACATGATGTCGAGCACCGGGGCGATGGCGAAGTCGACGATGCTGAGCGTGCCCAGCACGTAGTCCTTGCCGGCGAGCTGGCGGTCGAGCACCGGCAGGAAACGATCGAGGCTCGCCTGCGCGTCGGCAATGATGGCGGGGTCGTTGCCGCCCTTGCCGAGGAAGGGCTTCACCCGCCGCTCCCAGATCAGCCGGCTGAACGCCGCTTCCGGGTCGGCGGTCCACCAGAACAGCCATTGATCGATTTGCGCCTGCGCGGCGGCATCGGCCGGCGCCAGCCCGCGCTCGGGCCGTTTGGCCGCGAGATATTTCAGGATCGCCGGGGATTCCCACAGCACGAACCCGTCGTCCTCGATCGTCGGGATTCGGCCGTTGGGATTTTTCGCCAGGTATTCGGGCGAACGCAGCTCGCCCTTCTGGAAATCGAGCGCGACCTTATCGAGCGCGATGCCGAGCTCCGCCGCCAGCAGGCGCACCTTGCGCGCGTGCGGCGATCGCTGGCCGTCGTAGAGCTTGATCGGCATGCGGCATCATACATCGCGGCCGGGGGGCGGGCGCAATCCGGCTTGTCAGCGCGGCGGCCGATCCCGTATCCAATGTCACCCGCTGTTCTCCTTGAAAAGGCATCGCCATGACCGCGCGCTCCGTCCGTGACCGCCTCGAACAAGCCCTGGCGCGCATCGCCGATCCGACCGGCGAGGGCGCACGCGCCTGCCTCACGGTCTATGCCGCCACCGCGAAGGTGGAAGCGGACGCGGCCGACGCGCGGGCGCGCGCCGGCCTGACGTTGGGCGCGCTCGACGGCGCCATCGTCAGCATCAAGGACCTGTTCGACGTGGCGGGCGAGCCGACGCGCGCCGGCTCGAAGATCCTGGCAAACGCGCCGCCCGCCACCGCCGACGCGCCGGTGGTGCGCCGGTTGCGCGCGGCCGGCAGCGTCATCGTCGCCAAGACCAACATGAGCGAGTTCGCGTTCTCCGGCATCGGCGCCAACCCGCACTACGGCACACCCGGCAATCCCGCCGACCGCGCCCGCGTGCCCGGCGGCTCGTCGTCGGGAGCCGCGGTCGCCGCCGCGGACGGCATGTGCGACATCGCGATCGGCACCGACACCGGCGGCTCGACCCGCATTCCCGCGGCGCTGTGCGGCGTCGTCGGCTACAAGCCGAGCCGGCAGCGCATACCGACCGACGGCGCGTTCCCGCTGTCCTACACGCTCGATTCGATCGGCCCGCTGGCGCCGAGCGTCGCCGCTTGCGCCCGCGCCGACGCGGTGATGGCGGGCGAGGAGCCGGCGCCGCGCGAGCCGGCGCCGCTCGCCGGGCTGCGGCTCGGCATTCCCTCGGGGCTGCCGCTCGCCGACTTCGACGCGACGGTGGCGGCGCGGTTCGCGGCGGCGCGCCAGGCGCTCGGCCGCGCCGGCGTGCGGCTCAGCGAGGAGCCGATCGAGAGTTTCCTCGACGCCATGGTGCGCATCAACGCCAAGGGGGGCTTCCCGCCGGCCGAGGCCTACGCCATCCACCGCGAGCGCCTCGCCAGCCACGCCGCCGACTTCGATCCCAACGTGCGCGCCCGCATCGAGCGCGGCGGCACGGTCACGGCCGCCGAATACGTCGCGATGGCGCAGGAACGCGCCGGATTGCTGCGGGGCATCGACGCGCGGCTCGCCGATCTCGACGCCCTCGTGCTGCCGACCACCCCGATCGTCGCCCCGCTGATCGCCGAGGTCGCGACCCGCGAGACGTTCACGGCGAAGAACATGCTGCTGTTGCGCAACACCCTGATCGTCAATTTCTTCGACCTGTGCGCCATATCGCTGCCGCTGCCGCGCGAGGGCGGCCTGCCGGTCGGCCTGATGCTGGTCGCCCGCAACGGGCACGACCACCGCCTGTTCCGCATCGCGGCCGCGGTCGAGCGCCTGTTCGCCGGCTGAAGCCCCCCGCGGAGCGGGAAACGAAGTCGACAAAAATTGTTATCCATCAAGGCGGGGATGCTTGCGGCTGCCTAAAGCAGGACAGCCCATTAACCGGATGGAGGCCGCCATGTCCCGCGTCAGACAGTTGGAGCCGCGCCACGAGACCGTCGGCGCACTCGCCACGCCGACCGATCTGGGGCACGAGGCGGTCCCCGCCGTTTCCGCCGCGATCAACGGTGTCTTGGCCGATGTGTTCGCGCTCTACCTGAAAACCAAGAACTTCCACTGGCACGTGAGCGGCCCGCACTTTCGCGACTACCACCTGCTGCTCGACGAGCAGGCGGAGCAAATCTTCGGGGCGACCGACGAGCTGGCCGAACGGGTGCGCAAGATCGGCGGCACCACGTTGCGTTCGATCGGCCACATCGCCCAATTACAGCGGGTCAAGGACAACGACGCGGAGTTCGTGCCGCCGGCGGCGATGCTGCGGGAATTGCTGAACGACAACCGCGCCCTGGCGGCGAACATGCGCGAGGCGCACGAGATCGCGGCCAAGTACACGGACGTGGCCACGACCAGCCTGCTGGAGAACTACATCGACGAGGCCGAGCGGCGGGCGTGGTTCCTGTTCGAGGCGTCGCGGACCGACCGCTGAGGCTCGCCGTCCGTCACTCGGGAGATACGTCCTTGAGATAGCCGTCCGTGATCAGGACCTGCACCGATCCACCGACTTTGTACTGGACGCCGCCGCCCGCCTGATCGAACCAGGGCACCGATTTGCACGTCTTCACGGCAAGCGGCTTGAGCACCTGGTAGCGGTAGTACGGCGTTTTCGTCTTGTCGTACGGCAACGCACGCTCCTCGTAGGTCGTGCCCTCCGGCGCCAGGAAGCTTCCGGTGGGTCGGCCATACCGATCGATCATCGTGTTTGCTGCGAGCGTCGCGTCGATCGCCGGCTTGAGGCATCCGTCGTCGTACCCGAGAGACGACGGCGGGAAGATATATAGCCCGCAATTGTCGAACCACTTCACGGCCAGATCCGGGCGCGCGTTCAGCGGTCGATTGTCGGGATCGCGCGGGATGCCCCCTTGCAGGCACGGCGAGCCCTGCACGGGCTTCTGCAGGTACGAGATTTCGCTTGCCGCGCGGAGCTGCTGATTGCCGACCAGCTTCCACGCGAGGTAGGCGTTTCCGGTGGTCGCCAGCGCGCCGATGACCAGTGCAATGATGAGGAGGGTGGTCCAGCGTTCTTTGGTTGCGACCGCGCGCTCGCGCAGCCGAAGCTCCGCGTCCCACCGTTGCTGCTCGAAATCGGGTCCAGCTCCCTCCGTTCCCTCGGCCATTGGTCATCTCCAGCACAGGTTGCAAGACAATTCCTTATGCCGCCGGGCCCCGCGGTTGTCGAGTCTGCCTGCTTGCGCGGCCTGTTCCGCGCAACGCATCCGGGAGCTGTCCGCGCGCGTGCGCCCTTCCGCCCACCGCTCCAAGGCCATACGATCGGCGGTAAGCCTGAAGGGAGGAATGCCATGACCGTGCGCACCCCGCTCAGCCGGCGCCGCGTGCTGGCCGGCGCCGCCTCGACCGCCGCGTTGCTCGCCGCCCCGGCCGTGGTGCGCGCGCAGGCGCCGGCGCTCAAGATCGCCGTGCTGCTGCCGCGCTCGGGAATTTATGCTCCGGCCGGGCAGAGCTGCCATCGCGGCGCGCTGATCGCCCCCAAGGTGCTCGCCGACTACGGCCACAAGGTCGAGCTCGTCCACGTGGATTTCGAATCGAACGTCGATCTGGCGCGCACCCAGGCCGAGCGCGTGATCAACGACGGCGCCCATTGCATCGTCGGGGCGTTCGAATCCGGCGCCACCACCGCCATCGCCCAGGTGTGCGAGCCGCGCCAGGTCCCGCTGGTGATCAACATCGGCGCCGCCCCGCAGCTCACCGAGCTCGGCTACAAGTTCCTGGTGCGCAATTTCCCCACCGGCGGCATGCTGGTCGCCAACGGCCTCAAGCTGATCAGGGACCTGCTCGCGGCCACCAACGCCGCGCCGAAGACCGCGGTGTTCCTGCACGCCAACGACACGTTCGGCACGGCGCAGCGCGCGGGCATGGACCGCCTGTTCCCGACCGCGCAGCTGCCGTTCCAGCTGCTCGACTCGATTCCCTACGACCCCAAGGCGCAGGATCTCTCGGTCGAGGTGACCAAGATTCGCGCGCTCAATCCCGACCTGGTGCTGGTGGTGACGCGGGCGGCCGACGCCATCAAGCTGGTGCGCGACATGGTGCGCCAGCGCTATCAGCCCATGGGCCTCGTCTCGCCCGGTTCGCCCGGGCTGTACGACGAGGAGTTCTTCCAGGCGCTCGGGCCGCTCGCCGACTTCCACACCTACAACATCCCGTGGGCGAACCCGAAGACCCAGATGGCGCAGGCGCTGGAGGCGGCATTCACGCCGGCCAACCCGAACTTCCGCTTCGCGGTCGAATGCTTCAACGTCGGCTTCACCTTCGAGGCGCTGCTGATCGCCGCCGACGCCCACAAGCGCGCCGGCACCACCAGCGGCCCGGAGCTGATGAAGGCGATCCGCGAAACCAACATCGTCGAGCACGCCATGATCGGCGGGCCGATCCGGTTTGACGAGAAGGGCCAGAACGTCGGCATTCCGTCGGCGGTGATGCAGAACCGCAACCGCACGCCCACCGTGGTGCTGCCGCAAGCGGTCGCCACCACCGCGCCGGTGTTCCCGATGCCGCCCTGGCAGGGACGACAGTGATCAGTGACCAGTAATCAGTGGGTTTTCCTGATCACTGATCACTGATTACCGGTCACTGTTTCCGGCGTCCCCTTGGGGATGATGCCGCTCGGATTGAGCCGCTTGATCGACCAGTAATTGATCACGTAGTAGCGCGGCTTCACGGTCGCGGCGACGCCCGGCACCTGATAAAGTGCGCGCATGTAGTTCGCCAGGTTGGGGTAGTCGGCGATCCGCTTCTTGTTGCAGCGGAACAGCGAGAAGTAGGCGACGTCGAAGCGCACCAAGGTCGGGAACAGCCGCCAGTCGGCCTCGGTGATCTGGTGGCCGACAAGGTAGCGCTGGCGTGCGAGCCGCGCGTCGAGCTCGTCGAGCGTCGCGAACAGGGCGTCATAGGCGGCCTCGTAGGCGGCCTGCGAACGCGCGAACCCGCAGCGGTAGACGCCGTTGTTGACCGTCCGGTAAACGAGATCGTTGATCCGGTCGATGTCCGCGCGCAGCGGCGGCGGATAAAAGTCGATGCCGTCGCCGGCGATGCCGGCAAACTCCGCATTGAGCATGCGGATGATCTCGGAGGATTCGTTGTTGACCACGCGGCCGATCTTGCGGTCCCACAGGGTCGGCACCGTGACCTTGCCGGTGTAGCGCGGGTCGGACGCGGTGTAGGCCTGGTGCAGATAGTCGAACCCGTTGACCCGGTCGGGCGTGCAGTCGGGAAATTTCGGGTCGTCCGCGAACGTCCAGCCCTGGTCCTTGAGGCCCGGGATCGCGTAGGCGACCGAGATTGCGCCGTCGAGCTGCTTGAGCGCGCGGTAGATCAAGGTGCGGTGCGCCCACGGGCAGCCGTGCGCCACGTAGAGGTGATAGCGCCCCGCCTCCGCCTTGAAGCCCGAGGATCCGTCGGCGCTGACGCGGTCGCGAAACCGGCTGTCGGCCCGCTGGAACGCGCCGTCGCGGCCGGTCTCCTGCGGCAGCTCCTCGTCGCGCCAGACGCCGTCGATCAGCGCGCCCATATGGATTCTCCCTGCGGCCCGTCCGGCACTATAATGACGCGTTTGAGGAAATTGTCGCCTGGGTTCCACCATGTACTGGTCGCTCATTCCCACCGTGGTCGCGCAGGGCGTGCTCACCGGGCTCGTCTACGGGCTGATGGCGCTCGGGCTCTCGGTGATCTTCGGCGTGGTGCGGGTGGTCAACTTCGCCCATGGCGAGTTCACCGTCGTCGCCATGTACGCCGCCTTCGTGCTGTTTGCCGCGCTCGGGCTCGATCCGCTGTTCGCCATGCTGCCGATCGCGGCGGCGTTCTTCGTCATCGGCTACGCGCTGCAGACGGTGCTGATCAATCCGTTCGTCGGCCGCCCCGAGCACGAGCAGTTCATCCTCCTGGTCGGCCTTGCCATCATCATCGTCAACGCGCTGCTGATGATCTTCGGGCCCGATGCGCGGCCGGCCAATCTGTCCTATGCGTTCGACAGCTACCTTGTCGGCCCGCTCATCGTCGACAAGGTGCGCCTCTATGCCGCCGTCGCGGCGCTGGCGGTGGCGAGCGTGCTGTTCGCCTTCTTCCGCTATACAAGCACCGGCACCGCGATCCGCGCCTGCGCCGACAATCTCACCGGCGCCGCGGTGGTCGGGCTCGACGTCAAGCGACTCTATGCGCTCACCTTCGGGCTCGGGCTCGCCTGCGTCGGCGCCGCCGGTGCCCTGATGGTCACCATCGCGGACGCGGCGCCCGGCCTCGCCTCCGCCTATACGCTGCTGGCCTTCACCATCGTGATCATCGGCGGGCTCGGCTCCATGGCGGGCGCGCTGGTCGGCGGCCTTCTCATCGGCGTCTCCGAGGCGCTCGCCGGCTTCCTGGTCGCGCCGGCGATGAAGAGCATGTTCTCCTTCGCGCTCCTCATCGTCGTGCTGGTGGTCCGCCCGCAGGGCCTGATGGGACGGCGCATATGAGGCGGCTGTGGGACGAAACCCCGCCGCGCGGCCGCGTGCTCCTCGCCCTGTTGCTCGCCGTCCTCCTCGCCGCGCCGGCGTTCGCCGACCGCTACGCGCTCACCGTCCTCATCCTCGTGCTCTACTTCGCCTACGTCGGCCAGGCGTGGAACCTGCTGATGGGCTTTGCCGGGCAATTGTCGCTCGGCCACGCGCTTTATGTCGGGCTCGGCGCCTACGTGTCGGCGGTGCTGTGGCTCGAGCTCGGCGTCGGACCGCTGATCGGCGTGGTCGCCGCGGTGGCGGTCGCGGCCGCCTGCGGCCTGGCGATCGGCTGGCTCGGCTGGCGCTTCGGCATCGAGGGCGTCTACTTCGCGCTGCTCACCATCGCGTTCGCCGAGTTCACCCGCATCGGCTTCGACAATATCGGCTTCATCGGCGGCTCCGGCGGCCTGTTCCTGCCGGTCGATGCGCGCGGGGCGGGCGAGTGGTGGAACCTGCGCGGCGGGCCGCTGCTGTTCTATTACGTCGCGCTCGCGCTCGCGGCCGGCGCCGGATTGCTGATGGCGCGGCTGCGCCATTCGCCGCTCGGCTATCGCTGGCTCGCGGTGCGCGAGGATCCCGAGGCGGCGCGCGCGCTCGGCATCGACGTGTTCCGCGCCCGCATGATCGCGATGGCGATCTCCTCGAGCATGACCGCGGTCGGCGGGGTGTTCTACGCCTTCTATAACCGCAACCTGTTCCCGGCCCAGGTGTTCGACATCGGCCGCTCGATCGAGCTGATCCTCGCCCCGGTCATCGGCGGGCTCGGCACCATTTTCGGGCCGATCGTCGGCGCCTTCATCCTCACGCCGCTCGGCGAGGCGCTGATCGCGGTGACCGAATCCCTCGGCCTCAACGCGCCCGGCGCCAAGGCGGTGTTCTACGGCCTGGCCCTGATGACGATCATCTACCTGCGGCCGGACGGCGTGTGGCCGTGGCTTGCCCGCGTGTTGCGCCTGACGGAGCCGCGCCGATGACCGCGCTGCTGTCGCTCGCCGCCGTCACCAAGCGGTTTCGCGGCCTGGTCGCGGTCGACGGCGTGAGCTTTGCGGTCGCGCCGGGCGACGTCTTCGCGGTGATCGGCCCGAACGGCGCCGGCAAGACTACCCTGTTCAACATGATCGCCGGCGTGTTCGCGCCCGACGACGGTCGCATCGAGTTCGTGGGGGAACGGATCGATGGCCGGCGGCCCGACGAGATCGCCCGGCGCGGCATCGGGCGCACGTTTCAGATCGTGCGGCCGTTTCCCGCGCTCAGCGTCGAGGACAACGTCGTCGTCGGCGCGCTCTTGCGCGCGAACGACCTCGACGCGGCGCGCGCCCACGCCCGCGACGTGCTGCAGCGTCTCGACCTCTACGACAAGCGCGCGCGGCCGGCCGCCTCGCTCACCCTGCCGGACCGCAAGCGGCTCGAAGTCGCCCGCGCGCTCGCCACCCGGCCGAAGCTGCTGCTGCTCGACGAGGTGATGGCCGGCCTGCGGCCGACCGAGACCGACCGCATCGTCGCGATCCTGCGCGAGCTCAACCGCGACGGCCTCACCATCCTGCTGATCGAGCACGTGATGCGCGCCGTCATGGCGCTCGCCTCGCGCGTGCTCGTGCTGCATCACGGCGCGACGATCGCCGAAGGCCCGCCCGACGCGGTGGTGCGCGAGCCGGCGGTCATCCATTCCTATCTCGGCGCCGAGGCGATCTAGATGCTCGCCGTCGAGGACCTCGACGTGTTCTACGGCGACGCCCAGGCGCTCGACGGCGTGTCGCTCGCCGTCGCGGAGGGCGCGATCGTCGCCATCGTCGGCGCCAACGGCGCCGGCAAGACCTCGCTGATCCGCGCGATCGCCGGGCAGCACCAGCCGGCGCGCGGCCGCGTGCGCTTTCGCGGCGCCGACATCGCCGGCTGGCCGTCGCACCGCGTGTGCAATCTCGGCATCGGCCAGGTCGCCGAAGGCCGCCAGGTTTTTCCCACGTTGAGCGTCGCCGAGAACCTCGACATGGGCGCCATGCTGCCGCGGGCGCGGCCGCGGCGCGCCCGGAACCGCGAGCGCGTGTTCGCCCTGTTCCCGGTGCTCGCCGAGCGCCTGGCGCAGCCGGCCGGCACGCTCTCGGGCGGCGAGCAGCAGATGCTCGCCATCGGCCGCTGCCTGATGGGCGCGCCCGACCTCGTCATGTTCGACGAGCCCTCGCTCGGGCTGGCGCCGACCGTGGTGCAGGCAGTGCTCGCCACCATCCGCGACCTCAACCGCGAGGGCCTCACCTGCGTGCTGGTCGAGCAGAACGTCGCGGTCTCGCTCAAGCTCGCAAGCCGCGCCTATGTGCTGGAGAACGGCCGCATCACCCTCGCCGGCACCGGCGCCGAGTTGCTGGCCGACGATCGCGTGCGGCAGGCGTATTTGGGGATGTGAGAGGTGCCCGCGTTACGCGGCCTTGCGCCGCATCAGGGCGGCGAGTCCGGCGAGGCGCGCGGTGAGGGGCGCGTGTGGGAACGCGTTGCGCAGCACCGTGAGGGCTTCGCTGTCGGACTGGGGCGCGGCGAGCAGCCGGTCGGCCATGGCGCGCGCCAGCTCCGCCTCGCTGCGACCGGTGGCGGCGGCCGGCGCCAGCGCCACGTCGCCGAACGGCACCGGCTCGTCGATGACCTTCACGTGCGAGGATGTCCAAAGCATCGGGCAGTCTCCGTGGCGTCTATGGCCGGTGAACCGGCGCTTGCGCGTCGGCCGATAACGCCCGGCCCCTGTTGAAGTTCCGGCCGGCTGCCAACGGTGCTAGGTTCACGGCCACGTCCACCGGGCCGCACCGGCCTCCCTCGCACGTCACGCCAATCGGGTCGGCCCATGTATGCATCCGCCAACACCCCACCGGCGCGCGTCGGGCCGCTGCACGGCGTGCGCATCGTCGATATGGCGACGGTGATGATGGGGCCCTACGCCACCCAAATCCTCGCCGACTACGGCGCCGACGTGATCAAGGTCGAGCCGCCGGAAGGCGACATCATGCGGTTTGCCCAGCCCATGCGCAGCCCGGGCATGGGGGCGATGTCGCTGCACGCCAACCGCAACAAGCGCAGCATCGCCCTCGACGTGAAGAAGGAAGCCGGCCGCCGCGCGCTGCTGCGGCTGTGCGCGAACGCCGACGTGTTCTTCACCAACAACCGGCCCGCCTCCATGCGCCGCCTCGGGCTCGCCGACGAGGATATCCGCGCGGTCAACCCGCGCCTCGTGCGCGTGAGCCTCGTCGGCTACGGCGAGGGCGGCCCCTATGCGGGGCGGCCGGCCTATGACGACCTGATCCAGGGCATCTCCGGCGTGCCCGGCCTGTTCGCGCAGGTGAGCGGGCAGGAGCCGCGCTACGTGCCGCTGACCATGGCCGACCGCATCGTCGGGCTCAACGCGGTGCATGTGGTTCTCGCCGCGATCATCGACCGCGACCGGACGGGGGAGGGGCAGGCGGTCGAGCTGGCGATGTTCGAGACCTTGGCGCAGTTCGTGCTCGGCGATCACATGGGCGGGCGCACGTTTGAGCCGCCGCTGTGCGAACCCGGTTACAGCCGCTTGCTCGCCGCCGACCGTCGCCCCTATCAAACGAGCGACGGATATATTTGCGTGCTGGTCTATACCGACAAGCAATGGGAGGCGTTTGTGCGCGCCAGCGGCTGCGCCGATCTCGCGGGCGATCCGCGCCTGAAGGACTACGCAACCCGCGCCCGGAACTACGGGCCGATCTACGCCATGTTGGCGGACATCATCCGCACGCGCCCGACCGCCGAGTGGATGCGGCTGCTGCAGGCGGCCGACATTCCCTGCGTGCCCATGCACGATCTCGACGGGCTGATCGACGACGAGCATCTCAAGGCCGTGGGCTTCTTCGTTGACATGGAGCACCCGAGCGAAGGGACGATCCGCCTGACCGGGATCCCCAGCCGTTGGAGCCGGTCGTCATTGCGGGTCACGCGCCATCCGCCGCGCATCGGCGAGCACAGCGTCGAGGTGCTGCGCGAAGCGGGATTTTCCACCGGGGACATCGCGCAACTCATTGCCGAGGGCGCGGTCATCGACGGGGGCGGCGGTGCGACGAGGTTGCCGCCCGATCCGGCTTGACAGTTGCGTGACGCAGGCAAAGATTAGACTCGTGCGAACAAGAAGCGGAGGTCGGCATGCTACCACCGACGCAGACTGCCGCGATCATCGTCGACGCACTCATTCGGGCTTCGGCGTAGCGGCTCGCGCGCGAATGGCCTCGTCGGGAGCGGCCCCGCGGGCCGCATCAGTGAGGCATGGCCCCATCTGGCCCTCCCGGCGAAGGTTTTTTGTTTTCTCATCCTGAGATTCGATTTGCGCCTTCCTCATGGTGAGGAGCGTCGCGAAGCGAGGCGTCTCGAACCATGGCCACAGACTCGGTTGCTGCCATCCTTCGAGACGCGCCCTGCGGGCGCTGCTCGGGATGAGGCCGGTGACGGTTTGGTACAAAAATACTCACCCCAGCAAATCGTTGAACTCCGGGTGCTTGCCCAGGTAGGCGGAGACGAACGGGCATTTGCTCACGACCTTGAGGCCCTCGGCGCGGGCGAGCTCGAGCGCGCCGCGTATCAGGGTCGAGCCGACCCCGCGGCCGCCGAGCGCCGGCGGCACCTCCGTATGGGTGAATGTGATCAACCCGGGCGAGGGGTGGTAATAAGAGACGGCCGTGTGGCCGTCGACGTCGAGCTCGAAGCGATGCAGGGCCGTGTTGTTGTGGACGTCGTTCGCCATGGTCAGCTCGCTTTTGCGGCCCCGCCGTTGAGCGCGCGCCACACGCGCTCGGGCGTTGCCGGCATGTCGATGTGGCGCACGCCCGCGGCCGCGAGCGCGTCGACGACGGCGTTGGCGACCGCCGGCATCGCGCCGACCGAGCCCGCTTCGCCGGCGCCCTTGACCCCGAGCGGGTTGGTCGCGGTCGGCACCGGGTTGCTGTCGGTCGCGATCGCGCAAAGGTCGCCGGCGCGCGGCATCGCGTAATCCATAAACGAGCCGGTGAGCAATTGGCCGGTCTCGTCCCAGCGAATGTCCTCCAGCAAGATCTGCCCGGCCCCCTGGGCGACCCCGCCATGGATCTGTCCGTGCAGCAGCAGCGGGTTGAGCACGGTGCCGACGTCGTCGACCACGCTGTAGCGCACGATCTCGACCTTGCCGGTATCGGGGTCGATCTCGACCTCGCACACGTGGCAGCCGTTGGGGAAATTCGCGACCGGCGCGTCGTACACCGCGGTGGCGACGAGCCCGGCCTCCATGCCGGCGGGCAGCCGCGCCGGATTGATGGCGTCCTTGGCCACGTCCTTGATCGTCATGGTGCGGTTGGTCGCCGGCGCCGAGAACACCCCGTCGGCGAACTTCACGTCGCTGACGTCGACGCCCAGGCGGTGGGCGGCGATGCGCGTGGCCTTGTCCTCGATCTTGCCGACCGCGACGTGGAAGGCCGAGCCGCCGAGGGTCGCCGAGCGCGAGCCGCCGGTGCCCTCGCCGAAGAACAGCTGGTCGGAGTCGCCCTGCATGTACTGCACCTCGGCCGGATCGAGCCCGAGCCGGTCGCACACGATCTGCTTGTAGATGGTCTCGTGCCCCTGGCCGTGGCTGACGCTGCCGGAGAACAAGGTGACGGCGCCGGAGCGGTCGAACCGGACCTCGGCGCCTTCCAGGCTCGGTGCCGCCGCCCGCTCGATGGTGTTCGACAGGCCGATGCCGCGCAGCTTGCCGCGTCCGTGCGCGTCCGCCCGGCGCGCCGCGAAGCCGGCATAGTCGGCGAGCTTGAGCGCCATATCCATGGTCTTCTCGAACTCGCCGCTGTCGTAGGTGAAGGTGAGGCCGGTCTTGAACGGCATGGCGTCGGGCGCGATGCAGTTCCGGCGGCGCAAGTCCGCCGGGTCGATGCCCATCTCGTCGGCGGCGAGATCGACCATGCGCTCGATGATGTACGCGGCTTCCGGGCGGCCGTTGCCGCGATAAGGCCGCACCGGATTGGTGTTGGTGAACACCGCGGTGATGTCGGCGTGGATCGCCGGCGTGCGGTAGACCCCGGCGAGCGTGCCGGCGTTGAAGATGCAGGCCTGCATGCCGACCTGCAGATAGGCGCCGGCGGCGGCGAGCGTCTTCACGCGCAGGCCGAGGAAAGTGCCGTCGCGGTCGAGCGCCAGCTCGGCCTCGGTGACATTGTCACGCCCCTGCGGGTCGCTGAGGAAGGCTTCCGAGCGCGTGCTCATCCATTTGACCGGCCGGCCGATCGATTTGGCGGCCAGCAAGGTCAGCACCGCCTCGTTGAACACCGGCGACTTCATGCCGAAGCTGCCGCCGATGTCGCCGGCGACGACGCGCAGCTTGCTCTCCGGCACTTTGAGCAGGCGCGCGACCTCGGCGCGGATCGGGTGCGCGCGCTGCAGCGGGGAATAGAGCGTGTAGCGGCCGTCCGTGGTGTTGTAGTCGCCGATCGCGCCGCGCGGCTCCATGCTGGCGGCGGTGATGCGGTTGATGACGAAGCGGTGGCGCACCACGCGCGCCGCGCGCGCGAAGGCGGCGTCGGTTGCCGCCTTGTCGCCGAACTGCGCGACGAAGCAGATGTTGTCGGCGCAATCGTCCCATACCCGCGGCGCGCCCGGCGCCGGCGCATCGCCGGTCGAGGTGACCGCCGGCAGTGGCTCGTAGTCGACGTCGATCAATTCGGCGGCGTCCACGGCCTGGCGATAATTCTCCGCCACCACGAAGGCGACGTAGTCGCCGACGTAGCGCACGCGCTCGGTGACCAGGGCCGGGTAGCGCGGCCGGTACATGGGCGAGCCGTCGCGCCGCTTGAGGCCGTCCGGCACCGGCAGGTCGCCGAGGCCCGATGCCGCCCAATCGCCGCCGGTGAGCACCGCGAGCACGCCGGGCGCGGCCTTGGCCCGGGCCATGTCGATCGCTCGGATGCGCGCATGCGCGTGCGGCGAGCGCAGCACGTAGCCGAACGCCATGCCGGGCAGCACCACGTCGTCGATATAGCGCCCGCCGCCCTGGATCAGGCGCGGATCCTCGAACCGGGGCACCCCTTGCCCGATAGCGAATTCACCCATGCGAAACCTCGTCGGACGTAGGATGGGTTGAGCGAAGCGATACCCATCGCCTGAAGAAGCGATACCCACCGTCTGAACAAGATGCAATCGATGGAGGGCTTGACGCATGCCCTCAATAACGATGGGTTTCGCTGCGCTCAACCCATCCTACGGCCAATCCATGCCCGCCCCGCCCGTCCACGACCTCTTCGCCATCCGCTACGCCACCCGCGACGGCCGTCGCAGCGACCATTTCATCGGCGGCGATCCGCACGACGGGCCGATGCCGATGGATTATTTCGTGTGGGCCGCGGTGTCGCCGGCGGGCGCCTTCGTGATCGACACCGGCTTCACCGCCGCGACGGCGCAACGGCGCGGCCGCACGTTCTTGCGCTGCCCGATCGAATTGCTGCGCCTCGTCGGCGTCGATCCCGACACGGTCGGCCACGTGATCCTCACCCACATGCACTACGACCACGTCGGCAACTTCCATCGCTTTGCCCGCGCCCGCTTCCATTTGCAGGAGCCGGAGATGCGCTACGCCACCGGGCGCTACATGACGCACGCGCGCCTGCGGCATTCCTTCGAAGTCGAGGACGTGACCGGCATGGTGCGGCTCACCTATGCGGACCGGGTCGCCTTCCACGACGGGCCGGCCGAGCTTGCGCCCGGCATCACCATTCACCCGGCGCCCGGCCATTCCATGGGCCTGCAGTTCGTGCGCGTGCATACGCGCCGCGGCTGGGTGGTGGTCGCGTCCGACGTGACGCATTTCTACGAAAACATGGAGAGCGGGCGGCCGTTCGCCACGGCGGTCAACGTCGGCGACATGCTCGAGGCGTTCGGCACGCTCGTCGCCCATGCGCCGGCGCGCGACCACATCGTGCCCGGCCACGATCCGCTGGTGATGGCCCGCTACCCCGCCCCGTCGCCGGACCTCGCCGGCATCGTGGTGCGGCTCGACGTGCCGCGGCGGGCTTGAGCCCGGGGGGCGACCGTCAGCGCCCCTTGGGCGGCTCGGAAAAGTCGAGCGGCGGGGGGATATCGGGCATCGGCAATTCCAATTGGGTCGGCGGCGCCACGGCCGTGTCCCCCTCGATCCAGTACGTCACCGAGGCCGGCCAGAAAATGACGATGGCGACGAGGATGACCATCGTCCCGATCCACGGAATCGCCCCCCAGTAGATGTCCGACGTCTTGATCGATTTCGGCGCGATCCCGCGCAGATAGAACAGGGCGAAGCCGAACGGCGGATGCATGAAGCTGGTCTGGATGTTGGCGCAGATCAGCACCCCGAACCAGACGAGATCGATATTGAGCTTGGTGGCCGCCGGCGCCAGCAACGGGATGATGATGAAGGCGATCTCGAAGAAATCGAGGAAGAACGCGATCACGAATATGAAGGCGTTGACGAAGATCAGGAAGCCGACGGCCCCGCCGGGCAGGGTGGTGAGCAGGTCCTCGATCCACACCTTGCCGCCCACGCCCTGAAACACCAGGCTGAAGGTGCGGGCGCCGATCAGGATGTACACCACCATCGCGGTAATGCGCATGGTGGTCGCCATCCCCTGGTAGAGCAGCGGCCAGGTGAGCGTGCGGTTGAAGGCGGCCAGCGCGATGGCGCCGACCGCGCCCATGGCGCCCGCCTCGGTCGGGGTGGCGAGCCCCATGAAAATCGTCCCCAGCACGAGAAAGATCAGCCCGAGCGAGGGGATGATGCCGCGCAGGCATTTTGCCCACAGCGCCCAGCCATGCAGGGTGCGCGCCTCGACCGGCAGCGCCGGAACGTCCTTCGGCCAGAAGATGCTGACGATGAGCACCCAGATGCAGAACAAGGCGACCTGGATGATGCTCGGCCCGATGGCGCCGGCATACATGTCGCCGACCGAGCGGCCGAGCTGGTCGGCGAGCACGACCAGCACCAGCGAGGGGGGAATGAGCTGCGTGATCGTTCCCGAGGCGGCAATGACCCCCATCGTGTGCCGCACCGAGTAGCCGTACTTCAGCATCGGCGTCATCGAAATGACGCCCATGGCGATGACCGAGGCGGCCACCGTCCCGGTGATCGCGCCGAGAATGGCGCCGACGAAAATCACCGCGTAGGACAGGCCGCCGCGCACCGGGCCGAACAGCTGTCCGATCGAATCGAGCAAATCCTCGGCGAGGCCGCAGCGCTCGAGGATCGCGCCCATGAAGGTGAAGAACGGAATGGCGAGCAGCAGGTCGTTGGAAACGATGCCGAACAGCTGATAGGTCAGGTTGCCGAGAAAATCGGGACGGATGAGGCCGAACTCTATCCCGATGAAGCCGAAGAACAGGCCGGTCGCCGCCAGCGAGAACGCCGCCGGGTAGCCGATCAGCATGAACAGGACCATCCCCCCGAACATCAGGGGCGCCAGGTTATCCCGGATGACGTTCATTGGAGGGGCTTTTCGTATTTGAATTCGATATCGATCACGTGCTCGAGCGCGGCCACCCGCTTGATGATCTCGGAGACGCCCTGCAGCGCCATCAGCGCGAAGCCGACCGGGAGAACGAGCTTCACCGGCCAGCGGATCAGGCCGCCGGCATTCGAGGACTCCTCGTTGAACCTCCAGGAGTCGACGAACCACGGCCAGGTGAAATAGATCAGGATCACGCAGATCGGCATGAGAAACAGCACGCCGCCGATGATGTCGATCCAGATGCGCGTTCGCTCCGATACCATTCCGTAGACCAGGTCGACGCGCACGTGCTCGTTCATCTTGAGCGTGTAGGGGCCGCCGAGCAGCACCATGCCGGCGAACATGTACCATTGGACTTCGAGCCAGCCGTTCGAGCTCTCGCTGAACAGATAACGGCTGCCCGCATTGCCGGCACTGATCACGCAGGCCAGCAGCACCAGCCAATTGGCAACGAGACTGAATTTTTCATTGAGCCAGTCGATCGCGCCGCTCAACTTGAGGAGAACGTGCAAACGGTATCCCCCGATGGGCAGAGCGGCAGCACGGGGCGGCATCTCGTGTCGCCCGAAGAACGGCCAGCCCCCGCCGGTTGTCCCGACCTGTCGAGCCTAGGTAATTCATACCCGCGGGCCGGGTCAATGTGCAATCGAAGGCCCGCCCCGCAGCCGTGCAGCCGCGGCGGTCAGAAATAGCGCCACCACACGTAGGCGTGGCAGATGGCGATCGAGACCAGCATCATGGGGAAGGCATAAAGGGTGTAGGTCGAAAAGCGGAACGCAATGCCGTTGCGCTCGGCGAGGCCGGCGACGGTCAGGTTCGCCGAGGCGCCGATCAGCGTGCCGTTGCCGCCCAGGCAGGCCCCGAGCGACAGGCACCACCACAGCGGCACGATGCTGTCCGTCCCGCCATAGGCCGGCGCCATGCTCTTGATCAGCGGGATCATGGTGGCGACGAACGGGATGTTGTCGACGATCGCCGAGAGCAACGCCGACGCCCACAGGATGGCGTAGCCGGCGCTCGCCATGCTGCCGCCGGTCGCGGCCACCAGCCGGTCGGCGAGGACCTGCAGCAGCCCGCCGGTCTCGACCCCGTGCACGACGATGAACAGGCCGAGGAAGAAGAAGATGGTGATCCACTCGACGTCGCTGAAGGTCTTGTGGACGTTCTCCGACTGCCGCTCGTTATGATGTTGCCAGTTGTCGAGGAACATCAGGATGGCGGCGCCGGTCATCGCGATGGTGGCGAGCGAGAGGTTGAGCCGTTGGGCGAAGATGAATGCGGCGATCACGACGGCGAGCACCGCGGTCGCCTGCCGCAGCAGCACCGGGTCGATGACCGCTTCGCCGGCGCGCATCGCCATCACCCGGGCGCGGCGCTCCGACGTCGACTGCATCGCCTTGCCCCACAGCAGGTGGATCATCAGCGCCTGCGCCGCCATGACGACGATGATGACCGGCATCAGATGGACGACGAAGGCGTTGAAATCCAGGCCGGCGAGCGAGCCGATCAGGATGTTGGGCGGATCGCCGATCAGGGTCGCGGTGCCGCCGATGTTGGAGGCGAACACCTCGGCGAACAGGAACGGGTAGGGCGGCACCGCGAGCTCTTCGGCGATGACCAGGGTCACCGGCGCGATCAGCAGCGCGGTGGTGACGTTGTTGAGCACGGCGGAAACGACGGCGGTGGTGAGCTGCAGCAGCAGCAGGATGCCGGCCGGGTTGGCCTTGGCGCGCTGCGCCGACCAGATGGCCGCGTACTGGAACATGCCGGAGCGGCGCGCGATCGACACCAGGATCATCATCCCGGTGAGCAGGCCGAGCGTGTTCCAGTCGACCCCGCGCAAGGCCTCGGCCTGGTCGAGCGCGCCGACCAGGATCGTGAGCGACGCGCCGAGCAGCGCGACGATCGACCGGTTGAGCTTGTCCCAAATGATGGCCGCGTAGGTGGCGAGCAGGATCGCCGTCGACACCAGCATCGGGTCGAGGCCGAAGACGACATGCGGCACGAAGCTGGAATCGGTCATTCCGAAGAATTCGTCATGACCGGCCCCGGATCAAGTCCGGGTGTCGTCCTTGCGAGCCAACGGGCCCGGCCCGAAGTGGCCGGCCCGATGACAGGCTCCGCGAAGCAATCCAGAGCAGCACGCGAGGCTTCCTGGATTGCTGCGTCGCCCTTCCGGCTCCTCGCAATGACGGACGCTTACCGCGCCAGCGGGTCGGGACGGAGCTGGAACTTCACCACCTTGGGCAAGGTGCCCTTGCCGCCTTCCATGTGGAACGGCGCGCGCGTGCCGGTGGTCGCCCACACGCCCTTGCCCTTCCAGCCGCCGTCGGGATCGTCGATCCGCCCGTCCATCCATTTGGCGTAGAAGCCCATGGGGTAGGGGACGCGCAGGTTGACCCACTTGCCGTCGACCAGCGCCATCAGCGATTCGTTGGCGTTGCCGGTCGCCCACGGCACGTCCTTGCCGAGCCCGGACGTGTCGAACTGGTCGACCCAGGTATAGTAGCTCGCCTCGGCCGATCCGGTCTCGGTCACGCCTTCGTTCTGCGGCCCGGGGAACGGATAGAGCGTCCAGCCCTCCGGGCAGTGCTTGCCGGTCGCCTTGGGGCCGTTGAGCGGGCCCTTGCATTTCGACCGGTCGAAGCTCGCGAGATGCCCGCTCGAGAGCGGGATCCACACGACGCCCTTGCGGTCGATGTCCATGCCGCGCGGGCCGAATCCCGGCGCCGGCGGCTCGTAGACTTCGGCGAGCGCGGTCGCCGGCGGGTTGGGTCCCGGATCGAGCCGGATGGCGTAGCCGGGCGTGCCCAGCACCGAGCCCCACACGGTGCCGTCGCTGGGGTTGGTGGCGACGCCGTAGAACGCCGCGTTGATGCGCTTGTCCTTGGTCGGATCGACCGGCTGGTTGGGCTCGACGTAGCCTTCGTCGCGCTTGCCGTTGCCGTTGGTGTCGAGGATGAGGGCGGTCCAGCCCTGCGACTTCGCCTCGTCGCCGGTCTCCTCGAACATCTTGCGGTTCAGCCAGCCGATGACGCCGGCCTGCGGACCGCCCGCGCTCGTCCACAGGGTATTGTTGGCGTCTTCCGCGAAGATAAGGTGATGGGTCGGGAAGCAGGTGCGGACCAGGGTGATCTTGCCGCTCTTCGGATCGTACATCGCGAGGTGCCGGCCCGACTGCTCGATCGGGGTGAGCTTGGCGGACGGATGATCCGATCCCTTCTTGCAGAAATCCGGATTGGCCGGCGCGCCGACCCGCGAGGCGAACCAGACGCGGGCCTTCTCGTCCATCATCATGCTGTGCATGCTGGCCTGGCTGTCCCAGATCGCCTCGTCGCCCCAGTATTGCGACGTGCCCAGCGGGTTGTCCTTCGACGACGGCGTCTTCGGATCGCGCACCGGCATCTTCACCTGGGTGGCCTTGTTGTTGGCCGGGTCGAGGACCGGGAACAGGTCGGTGCTTTCCTCGGTCGAGCCGAAGATCAGGCCGTTGGCGTTGACCCGCGGGTTGCGCCGGTCGCTCGCGATCTCGTCGTGCATGTAGTTCTTGGGCGCGGCCCAGTCCCACACGGTCAGCACGACGTTGCGCTCGACCCCTTGCGGCCGCTCCGGCTTGGCGAACGGCAGCTCGCCGCCCTCGATCCGGTCGGTCCAATCGGCGAACAGCTTGATCGCCCGCGGGGTGTCGACCCGGCCGATGTTGTTGACCATCTGGGTCATGGCCTGGCCGGACTGGATGCGGCGCATCCATGCGTCTTCCGAGTTCTTGAACTCGCCCAGCGCCGGCGAGATCGTGCGCGTCGCCAGGTTGCCCAGCTGATGACAGGTGTAGCAGCCGTTGGTCTTGATCACGTCCATCCAGTGCAGCTGGCTCGGGACGTTGCCGATCGGGAACTCGCTCTTGCCCGGGATCTTGAGCATCGCGTACCAGTAGATCGCCGGATAATAGTCCGCCGCCGCCTTTGCGCTCGGCGCCGGCACCGCCGCGAGGTTGAGCGTCTTGCCCGGCGCGCTCTGCACCTTGGGCGAATCCACCAGCCCGTAGCCGCGCACCCAGACGCTGTAGTCGGCCTTGGGCAGGTCGGGCACCACGTAGCGCCCCTTCTCGTCGGTCACCACGATCTTGGCGAGCTTGGTCGGCAGTTCGGTCGTCTCCGCGATCACCCACACGCCCGCTTCCGGCCCGTTCGGTCCGCTGACGACGCCGCCCAGGTCGCTGTCGCCGATCCGGATCGCCGGATCGGGGCTCTGCTGCGCGGAGACCCGCGCCGGCGTCGCGGCCAGGACAAGGGCGACCGCGCAGGCCGCCGCGCTGGCGTAAAGGCTCGATTTCATCCGCATGTCACCGCTCCTCTCGTCTCCCTGACGACTTGGGCAAACCTGGAGTTCTGGGCGTCCGTTGGGCATTCTGCGGCCCGGACCGATGGCCCCTTGGCTCCGCTCTCGTCGAGGCTGCAGCGTATTGGAAGATCGGAGGGCCAACCAGCCGGCAATATGGCCGGGCTGAATCGCGCCGGCGGAATACCGGCGCATTTCCGGGCGCATGTCTTTGTTCTCACCCGCGCTGCTGCGCGCGTTGCAGGCGCCGGATCGTCCGGTCGAGCGCGCCGAGGAAATCCGAACGGTCGCGCGGCGTGAACGGCCGCGGTCCCCGCGTCGTCTCGCCCGCCGAACGCAGGTCGTGCATGAGGTTGCGGACGGCCAGCGTCATGCCGATTGCGGCCTCGGTGAACGGCCGGCCGGTGGGAGCGATCGCCTCGGCGCCGGCTTTCACGCATCGGCTCGCGAGCGGGATGTCGGCGGTGATCACGATATCGCTGGGGCCGGCGTGGGCGGCGATCCAATCGTCGGCCGCATCGAGGCTCCCATCGACGGCAACCCGCTCGATCAGCGGATCGTCGGGCACCCGGATGAAGCTGTTGGCAACCACGGTGACCGGCAGCCCGTACCGCGCGGCAACCCGGTAGACCTCGTCCTTCACCGGGCAAGCGTCGGCGTCGATGTAGATGCGGATGGGCTTCGTTTCGGTCATCGTCCTCGCCCGCGCCGCCATGCCGGTTCGCCGTCCCTCATTAGCACATGCCGTTTCCTTCGCGGCGCCGACGGCTCCCTTGGGCTCCCTTGCCGGTTCGCTTGTCACGCCGGGCCGGGAAACCTATGCATGCGCAACGATCATGGGGCGGCACACCGTGGACACTTTGCGCGACATCAAGGTGCTGGCGTTCGACCAGTACGGCACCATCGTCGACATGCAGAGCGGGCTCACCGCGTTCGTCGCGCCGTTCCTGGAAGCCAAGGGCTGGCGCGGCAAGCCCGGCAGCTTCGTCACCTGGTGGCGCCGCACCCATTTCGAGAACTCGATGATCGACGCGCTGTGCGACCGCGGCCACACGCCCTACCGGACGATCGGCGAGCGCGCCGTCGGCTACGTGATGGACCGCTGCGGCATCCCCTACACCGCGCAGGACGCGCGCACGCTGGTTGCCGCGATCGAGCGGCTCGAGCCGTTTCCCGACGTGGTCGCGACGTTGCAGAAGCTGCGCGCCAAGGGCTACCGCCTGGCGATCCTGTCGAACGGCGATCCCGACATGCTCGCCGCCGCCGCGCCGCACATCGGCTTTGCGTTCGATCACGTGATCTCGGTCGCGGCGGCCGGATACTTCAAGCCGCATTGGAAGACCTACGCCAAGGCCGAGGAAATCGTCGGCGAGGAGCGCGGCCGCATTCTGTTCGTCGCCAATCACGCGTTCGATTGCATCGGCGCCAAGGCGTACGGCATGCGCACTGCCTTCATCGACCGGCGCAAGCGGCCGTTCGGCGAGACCCCGCACCGGCCCGACCTCGTCGTCGGCGATTTCGTCGCGCTCGGCGCCGCGCTCGGGTGCTAGGCGAATCAAACCGAATTGCAAAGTACAATCTCCCGCAGTCGTCCGCCGGCGCGCCACGATCCGACTCGCGCGGCTATTCCGCGCTTCACTTACCGGCGCAGGTGTCATAGGATTTTCGCTCGCACGGGACATTTTATGCAGTTGAGCGGAGGCAGTGATATGAAACGGCTTATGATCGTCGCCCTGATGTCGGCGTTCGCCATCGGTTCAGCGTGGGCGCAGGATAGTTGCGTAAGCAAGGCGGTCGACAAGAACGGCAAGGCACTCTCGGGCGCGGCCAAGACCTCCAGCATAAAGCGGTGCTGCGAGGCGGCGGCGGTGGACAAGAACGGCAAGCCGTTGTCGGGCGCCGCAAAAAGCAGCTCTATAAAGAAGTGCGAGGAGGGCGCGTAGACGGCCGCGCCTCCGGACGACGCGCGACGCGATCCTACGCGCCGATACAAGCTGCGTTTCGCGAAGCAGAGCGTGCCTCTGCGCGCCGCCGTGTGGCGTCGCGAGACCCATGGTAGTCAACGATCTGGAATCGGGAGCTGAAGATGAGGACGCTGCTCGGCGCGACCATAGCTGCATTGTTCATCACGTGTGTTGCCGCCCCGCCCGCACTGCTCGCGCAACAGAAAACCGCGAAGGAATGCCGGGACGAATGGCGGGCGAACAAGGAGGCCAACAAGGCGGGCGGCATCACGCAAAAGGATTACGTCGCCAAGTGCCGCGGCGAGGCGGCGCCGCCTGCCGCCGCGGCCGCGCCTGCCGCACCGGCGGCTGCGGGCCGCCAAGCGAAGACGGCGAAGGAATGCCGGGACGAATGGCGGGCGAACAAGGACGCCAACAAGGCGGGCGGCGTCACGCAAAAGGACTACGTCGCCAAATGCCGCGGCGAGACCGCCCAGCCGGCCGCCGCGCCTGCGCCCGCCGCCACCGCACCGGCTGCCGCGCCCGCGCCGGCCGGTGAAGCAAAGACCGCCAAGGCGTGCCGCGACGAGTGGCGCGCCAGCAAGGACGCCAACAAGGCGGCCGGAGTCACGGAAAAGGACTATGTCGCCAAGTGCCGGGCGGGCGTTGCCGCGACACCGCCCGCCGCGGCTCCGTCGGCGCCCGCAGCCAAGACCGCCGCGCCCGCTCCGGCCGCGCCCGCTCCCGCGGCGCCGCCCCCGGCGGCAGCAGCGCCGCCGCCCGCTCCCGCGTCACCCGCCGCGGCCGCGCCGGCGCCGGCGAGGCCCGCTTCGCCTGCGGCGGCCGCGCCCGCCCCGCCCGCCGCCGCTGCTCCGACCGGAGCCAACGAATATCAGACCGAGGCGCAGGCGAAGTCGCGCTGTCCCGCCGACACCGTGGTCTGGGTCAATCTCGACTCGAAGATCTACCATTTCGCCGGGTCGCGAAATTACGGCAAGACCAAAGAGGGCGCGTACATGTGCGAGAAGGATGCCCTGGCCCGGACGTTCCGCGCGGCAAAGAACGAAGACCATCCCTGAGGCAGGCGCGCGGCGCGCAAGGCGACCGCGTGCACGGTCGAACGATTGAACAGGAGGAGGATGCGATGGGTATTTTTGACAATGTTCTCGGCGGAACTCTCAAGGGCGTGCTTGGCCAGGTCGAAGCCGCCGCCGTCCCGGCGTTGATTTCGGGGGTCTTGGCGAAGACCAATCTTGGCGACCTGCAGGGTCTGGTCGCCCAGCTTCAGCAGGGCGGACTGAACACGCAGGTGCAGTCGTGGCTCGGCAGCGGCGCCAACCTGCCGGTCAGTCCCGACCAGCTCCAGGCCGCGCTCGGCAGCGACCAGGTCAAGCAACTGGCCGCGCACTTCGGGGTCAACGTCGATGAGGCGTTGCAGCTTCTGGCCCAGCACCTGCCGACGGCGGTCGACCAGGCGAGCCCGAACGGGGAGCTGCAACCGGCGGCGTGAGCGCCGGACGACGAGCTCTAAAGCGGGATGACGATGCGAAGAAAAGTCATCCTACTTTAGGAGCTGCGAACGCGATCGAGATCTTTCGAAACGATAATTCCGGCGGTCCGCATCTCATTGGCGGGTCGTTTCATATCAAATTGGCAGGCCCGTTGGTCGCTGGCGGAGCATGCCGCTCGTCTCGGCAGAGTGGGCAGGCGATCGGCCTTCGGGCGAGCCTGATCAGCCGCCGCAGCCTTGGCTTGCGGTCCGGTCTTTAGATCCGGCATGCCGGGCACCATGGCGGCAAGACTGCCCGCCAACGTGGCGACCAGGACGGCGGTGATGATCGGTGCGTGCGTAATGGCGAGCGGCGTGCGGATCGATTTGAACATTGGAACCCCCTCCGAGCCCGTGTGGCCCCGTGGTTGCAACGTCCGCTCCGGCTGAAAGTTCCCATATTTTGGCGTTCTTTCCAAAATATTCAAGCCTCGCAATCCCCAAAATACTTGGAAATACGTGAGTGCTTTCAACGAATATAGTAATATTCTCAATATTACGAAGGTAAGGGAAAGTATTATTTCTCGTTAATACGTATTTCCCCGGAACCTTTTCCTGCGGGAAGACTTGATCCATGCAGCCAGGGGGGCTCGTCATGACCATCGGAAAATCCGCACTGAGGTCCGCCAGCGTCCTCGCCGCCGCGAGCGCGGTGTTTTGGATCGGAACGGCGTGGGCGGCGCCGCCGCTTCCGCGAGACGCCGGCAATGGCGCGGCATTCTTTGCATCGGCGATGCAGGATCCGGCGGACGCTGCCGACAGCAATGTTGGGCGCGCTGCCAACCTGCGGCGCCAGCTGGTCGGCTACCCGACCACGGCCGCAGCCGGCACCATCATCGTCGATACCGCGCATACCTACCTCTACTACGTGCTGGGCGACGGCCAGGCGATTCGCTACGGCATCGGTGTCGGGCGCGACGGCTTTACCTGGTCCGGCTCGCAATCGGTCACGCGCATGGCCGAATGGCCGGACTGGACGCCCCCGAAGGAGATGATCGCGCGCCAACCGTACCTGCCGCGCTTCATGGCCGGCGGCGAAGGCAATCCGCTGGGCGCTCGCGCCATCTATCTCGGCAGCACGGTTTATCGAATTCACGGCACCAACGCGCCGGAGTCGATTGGCACCAAGGTTTCCAGCGGCTGCATCCGCCTCACCAACGCCGATGTGGCCGATCTCTACAGCCGCGTGACGGTCGGCACGGAGGTCATCGTGCTTCCCAATCACGGCCAGGTTTTGCGGACCGCGGTCCCGGCGCGCATCGCCCCGCCGCGAACCGCCGAATTGCGCGCGACGGGAATCTACTAGCCGTCTCGGGAAGACTCTTCGATTCGCTTCCGACCGGCCGGAAAAATGGAAGGGAATTTGTCATGGCTAGGGTGAAGAAAGGCACGGCGACGGATCTTTCGGAATCCTCCGATCAGGCGCTGGAAACACTTGTCGATAGACTGGAGAGCATGGTTTCCGAACGGCCCCTGGTCGCGATTGGCATGGCCGCGGGGGCCGGAATCCTGTTGGGCTTTTTGTGGCGTCGATAAGCCGTCGGCGATCCAAGACGGTTCAAGCCGGCGATTCTGCGAGAGAAAGCAAATCTCTCGGGAAGATTGGATAGTTTATCCGCATCCGACAGTACCCTTTGCGCCTGCTGAAATCGAACGATGGCTGGACGCAGTCCGGACAAGTCGGACAGTCAGTCCTTATTCGCAACTCGCTATTGCGCTTTTCGCCATGCATCCCCAATTGCTCAGATAGGGCGAGCTGTCCGCTTGTCCGAGCTGCCGGGCACACTTGAATTGGCATCGCGCGTGGCGTCTCGCCAGGCCGACAGGAGAACGCATGCGCATTGCCCAGATCGCGCCCTTGACCGAGGCAGTTCCGCCGAAGCTCTATGGGGGCACCGAACGGGTGGTGCACTGGCTGACCGAGGAGCTGGTCGCGCTCGGGCACGAGGTGACGCTGTTCGCGAGCGGCGATTCGATCACCTCGGCGACGCTCGAGCCGATGTGGGATCAGGCGCTGCGTCTGGGTGGATCGATCCGGGACCCTAATGCGCTGCACATGCTGATGCTGGAACGTGTCCGCCGGCGGGTGGCGGACTTCGACGTCCTGCATTTCCACCTGGACTACTACCCGTTCTCGCTGTTCTCGCGGCAACCGACGCCGTTCCTGACCACGTTGCACGGCCGCCTCGACCTGCCCGAGCACCAGCCGGTCTTCTCCACATTCAGCGCTGTTCCGGTCGTCTCGATCTCCAACGCGCAGCGGCGCCCGGTTCCCCAGGCGGGCTGGATCCGCACCGTCTACCACGGCGTGCCCGAGGATCTCCTGCGCCCGCAACCCGTGACGCCGAGCTATCTCGCGTTCCTTGGGCGCATCGCGCCGGAGAAGGGCGTCGACCAGGCGATCCGCATCGCCGGCCGGTGCGGCATCCCGATCAAGATCGCCGCCAAGATCGACAAGGCCGACAACGACTATTTCGAGACGAACATCCGCTCCCTGTTCGCGTTGCCGCACGTCGAATATATCGGTGAGATCAGCGACGCCGAGAAGGCGTCGTTCCTGAGCGGGGCGATCGGCATGCTCATGCCGGTCAACTGGCCGGAGCCGTTCGGCCTCGCGATGGTCGAAGCCATGGCGTGCGGGACGCCGGTCATTGCCTATAATCGCGGCTCGGTGCCCGAGGTGGTGGAAGACGGGCTGACCGGCTTCGTGGTCGAGGACGAGCTGAGCGCCATCAATGCGGTGCGCCGCCTGCACTCGCTCTCGCGTGACGCAGTTCGCGTCCGTTTCGAGCAGCGATTCACCGCCCGGCACATGGCAAAGGAATATCTTGCGACCTATCGCAGCCTGATGAGCGGTGCGTTGCCGAAGCCGCGTCTGGTCGCGGTGCAGGACCTGCCCTTGGAAGGCGCCGGATCGGTCTAGGCATTAGCGCGACCGATCGTCGGCGGTTTCCGGGCACACCTGCACCGCCTGCGCTTGATGTGATGACCCGCTGCCCCGCTGAAACGGAGATGGCCGCATGTTTACCGCCAAATACTATCGCACCAAGGCCGCCGAATACGGGGAATTGGCCAAGACGACGAGCGCGCCCGACGAATCCCGGGAATTCCGCAAGCGGGAAAGCAGCTTCACGTCGCTTGCCAACAACGAGGAATGGCTGGCCGACAATTTCGAAAAAACCCTGCACGGGTCGCAGCAGCAGCGGGACGGGGAAGCCCTGGCCGCCACCGAGGAGCAGGTTCTTCGCTGCCTCGGAGCGGCGGTCATCATGCAGTGGAACAGCATCCCCAAGCAGCTGCAGCGGCAACTCTTCGATAACGCCGGCTCGATGGGCGACCTGCTGAAGACCGCCACGCTGAGGGGACAGATCGCCCGCTTCCTGCACAAGCACAAGGACGACGAGGCGGAAACGGCCTCCGGGTCCTGATCGGGACTGCGCCGGCGCTGCTTGGCGAAGGCGGCTTTGTGGCTTTTGCACACTGAAATTTGCAGCCGGCGGGCGCCACGCGGCCCACCGCGTCACCGCGATATCACGACGCCCAGATGACGCATGCCGTCACGTTGAGACAAATGGCTGCGGCCAACGTTATGGCAAATAACATCGGCCACAGTGCATGCTCCGACGCTTGCGGGCGGGAGCGCGCGTGCGCGTGCAGGCATGCGCGATCGGCATGACGCTGCAGCGCGCCGCGGGCATCAGTCGCAAATCGTCGACTTGTCTTCGGACCGCCGTTGCGCCGGCGGCCTAATAGCATCCGACGACGGGGAGCGGGATCGGAAGGCAAGGAGCGACCGGCCCGTACCCGGGTCCATACGCATAGCCGGGCCCGTAGCCGTTCCCGTAAGCATAGGCGGGAGCGTAGCCGCCGTCGTAGCCATCATCGTAGCCGTAGGCGGGAGCAACGGAGCCGTAGGCCGGAGCGCCGTACCCGACGCCGTAGCCGCCGCCATAACCCGCGTAGCCGGCGCGATAACCGCCGCGGACGCCGCGATCGCCGGCGCGGACGCCGCGAACCTGGCCTGCGTTGGCAGCACGGCCGCTATAGGCGCGGCCCATTGTGGCGCGGCCGCCGCCGTTGCCGCGAGCGACGCTCGCGTGGCCTGCGCGTGCGCCGGCTCCCGGGTGACCGGCGTTCTGCGCGGCCGTCGCCTCGGTGGCGATCAACACGCCGCCCATGGCCGCGCTAGCGGCGAGAGCAACCAGGATCTTGAACATGCGACTGTCTCCAGGCGAAAGACCTTGCGATCGAAATGACCCTTAGTATCGCCGTGGATACAACGTTTGGCCTCTGTGAACGTTCCTCGCTGCGCCATCACGTGTCCGGCATGAACCGGCGCACGGCCGCCGTCATTGCGCCGCGTCGGGCAGGGGCCGCTGTCCCGAACGCTGCTCGCACGGCTTCTGCGCCCGCGTGATGTTGTTCGCGGTGTTGATGAGCGAGATATGCGAGAAGGCCTGCGGAAAATTGCCCACCAGGCGCTTGGCGTGGGGGTCATATTGCTCGGACAGCAGGCCGAGATCGTTGCGCAGCGACATGAGCCGCTCGAACAGCCGGCGGGCGTCATCGCGACGGCCGAGCATGACGTACGCATCGGCGAGCCAAAAGCTGCAAGCCAGGAACGCGCCTTCTCCGGGTGGAAGACCGTCATCAGCGGTCCCGCTGTCGTAGCGCAGGACAAAACCGTCGCGCAGCAGTCTTCGCTCGATGGCGGCGATCGTCCCCGTCAGGCGCGGGTCTTCCGGCGGCAGGAACCCGACCGCCGGCATGAGAAGAGCGCTGGCGTCGAGCTCGTCGGAGCCATAGGCCTGAACAAAAGCGCCGAGGTCGCGGTGAAAGCTCTTTTGGCACACCTGCTCGTGAATCTCGGCGCGGATCTTGCGCCAGCGTTCCAGCGGCCCGTCGAGGTCGAACGCCTCCGCGCTCTTGATCCCGCGGTCGAATGCCACCCAGGCCATCACCTTGGAGTGGGTGAAATGCCGGGGTTCACCGCGCACCTCCCAGATGCCTTCGTCGGGGGCGGACCAGACCTCTTCGAGATGATCAAGCAGAGCGCGCTGAAAGTCCCACCCCGCTTCGAGATGCTTCAAGCCGCCCACCCGCCCGTGATGCAACGCGTCCATGACCTCGCCGAACACATCCAGCTGCAGCTGGTGCGCGGCTGCATTGCCGATACGCACCGGCGTCGAGTTCTGGTAGCCGGCCAGCCATGGCACCTCCCACTCGGCGAGGCGTTTCTCGCCGGCGACCCCATACATGATCTGAATCTGCGACGGGCTGCCGGCGGCGGCGCGCAACAGCCAATCGCGCCAGCAGCGCGCCTCCTCGTAATAACCGGCATTCATGAAGGAGAGCAGGGTGAGCGTTGCGTCGCGCAACCAGCAGAAACGGTAGTCCCAGTTGCGCGGGCCGCCGATCCGCTCCGGCAGCGACGTGGTCGGGGCGGCGACGATGCCGCCGGTCGGCGCATAGGTCAGGGCCTTGAGGGTGATGAGCGAGCGGGTGACGCAATCCGCGTACTTGCCGTCGCTCTTGTGGTCGCTCGTCCAGTCTTCCCAAAACGCCTGCGTGCGCCGCAGCGCCTGTTCCGCGTCGATCGGCGTTGGAGTGGGAAGATGCGAGGCGACGTGCATCATGACGAAAGGCACCCTCTGCCCGGCCGCGACGGTGAACTCGCCGACGGTCTTGAGATCCTCGCCGCGAAGCTCCACGGGGGTGCGCAAGACCAGCATGTCGGGACCGGAGATGGCCAGCAGATCGCCATCGTCCGTACGCCGCACCCACGGGACGGAGGAACCGTAGTCGAACCGGATGACCAGCTCGGTGCGCATGCGGACGGTGCCGCGCTTGCCGACAATCAGGCGCACGAGGTGCGAGGCGTGCTCGCGCAAGGGCATGAAGTCGATCAGCACGGCTTCGCCCTCGGCGGTGGCGAGCTCGGTTTCCAGGATCAGCGTGTTCGGCCGGTAGCGCCGGGTCACCCGCGCGTTTTCGGCCAATGGCGCGATCCGCCATCGGCCGTTGTCGGGGCTGCCGAGAAGGGCGGCAAAGCACGCGCCGGAATCGAATCGCGGCCAGCACAGCCAGTCGATCGAGCCGTTCCGGCACACGAGCGCCGCCGTCTCGCAGTCGCCGATCAGCGCGTAATCCTCGATGCTGGCGGTCATCGATGGCGTACCTTCGGCGGCGCCGGCGCGCGCAGCTCAATCCCCTCGGATCGCTTCCATGCCAAATCGGATTCGCCGCGTCCATCAACTTGCTCGTGAACGGTTCCGCCATCGGTTCGCGCGGCCAATTTCATGCCGACGGCAGCCGATGACGGGGCGCACGCAGCGTCCCTGTCGAACGCAACCGACGCCATCGCGATTTCAGGACGAGTTTGCGCCCAGGCCTTTTGCATCGGGCGCGTTCAGCCGGCGTTTGCCAGGCCGGGCACGAGAGGCGAGCAGCATCCGTATTGAACTGCTTGAATCAACCGACGAAAGTCAGGCCCACGGTCAAGCCTTCGCCAACCTTACCAGCGGCTGCCCCAACGGCGTCCCCATCCGCCTCCCCATCCGCGTCCCCATCCGCCTCCCCAACGGCCGCCGCCGTGAACGAGGCGGAGAACCAACAGGAGCAGCAGCGCGCCGATCGTGGCGTTGACGATCGCAGCGACAATGCCCACGCCGATGTGGATGTTGAGTTGCGGCAGCAGCCAGTCGCCGATGAAGGCTCCTATGATTCCGATGATGAGGTCGCCGATGATCCCATACCCGGTGCCTTGCACGATCTGGCCGGCCAGCCATCCCGCGATGAGGCCGACCAGCAGGATGACGAGGAGACTTTCACCCGACATGACACCCTCGCGCAATCGCGACGGAATGGGACGCCCGTTGACCACGTCCGCCAACGTGCCGGGCTGTTTCTGGACAGCAAAGGCGGCTTGTCGGCCGTCCAGCGTCCCCCATCATCGCGCAAACGGCCGCGCGCGGTCTGTATAGAATTGATCACTCGATCGATGAAATAGCCGGTGCGGCATTTTTTCCGCGCCGGGGCCGTTCGATCCCGCCCGGCCGCGGATTCGTCAGCAGCCGCGCAGGCTTGGGCTAGCCTCCGCGCGGCGCCGGTCCTCTCCTTTCCTGCGAGAGGTGGTCAATATTATACAGACCGCATTGCGGCATGAGTCCTAACCTCCCCCTGTCCGGGATTCGCCGAGGCATTGGGCGCCCAAGAATGCGCCCCCCGCGGGTGGACAGATCGACGGCACGTATGATCGGAGCCGTCGTGGGGAGGTTTTATGGAACCTGGCAGTTTCCGGACGCAATTCGCCGACGGCGAGGACGCGTGCGCGCTCGCCCAGGCCATCGTCGACACCGTCCGCGAGCCCGTCCTGGTGCTCGACAAGGCCCTGCGCGTGCGCGCCGCAAGCCGCTCCTTTTATTCGGTCTTCAAGGTGAGCCCCGCGGACACCCAAGGCAGGCTTCTTTACGAGTTGGGCGACGGCCAATGGGATATTCCGAAGCTTCGCGTGCTGTTGGAAAAAGTCCTGCCCGAGCATGGCGTGATGGAGGACTATGAAGTCGAGCATGAGTTTCCCGGCGCCGGACTCCGCACGATGAGCTTGAACGCGCGGGAGATGTTCTATGCGGGAGGCGCCGACCCGATCATTCTGCTCGGCATGCAGGACGTCACCCGGCAGAACGCCTTGGAACGCGAAAAGGAGGTGCTGCTGCGGCAGAAGGATGTCCTGCTCGAGGAAATGCAGCACCGCGTCGTCAACAGCCTGCAGATCATCGCCAGCATAATTCTGATAAAAGCGCGGACGGTGACGTCGGAAGAGACGCGGCTGCATCTGCAGGACACGCATTCCCGCGTCATGTCAATTGCGGTTTTGCAGGAGCATCTCCGTGCACCAGGGATCGGCGGGTCGATCGAGCTGGTGCCTTATCTCGCCAAGCTGTGCGACGCCCTCGCAACCTCGATGATCGGCGACACCCGGCCAATCGTTCTGAAAGTCTGCGGCGACGGCGGAAGCGCGATGTCCCGCGAGGCGGAGTGCCTCGGCCTGATCGTCACGGAGCTTGTGATGAATGCCCTCAAGCACGGGTTTCCCGACGACAGGCAAGATGGCCGGATAACCGTCGGATATGCTGTCGCCGGGACGGATTGGAAGCTGTCGGTCGCCGACAATGGGATTGGCAGGCCGGACGGCGTCTTTGCTCAGGCAAAAACCGGGCTGGGCACGAGCATCATCAAGGCGCTCGCGCAGCAACTCGGGGCCCAGGTGGAAACCTTGGCCGGCCCGCAAGGAACGACCGTGTCGGTCACGCGCGCGACGTTTGCGGTGAAGACCCAAGCCGCATAAAGGGCGGGCGCGCAAGGCGCATCGTCCCAGGTCACCATGAAGATCAAGGCGATATTCGAGATTGAATTTGAAGCCGAGGGCGGCTTTGCGAGCGCCCACCATCTGTTGCAGCGGGCGCTGACCCGCGCCGAACGAGGACTGAAGGAAATTGTCGAGGATTCGAAGTCCGCGACCGTTGTCCGCACCGGAATCAAGCGAAACTCAACGAAGATCGCGGTGAAAAGCAAAATTATCGAGTGAGAGCTCACCGCGCCCCCGATTGACCCTGGAGCATGATCCCCGCTTGGTGAGAAGGGGGTTCCGGCCTGGATTAAAGGCCTCGGCGAACGGAACGGGACGCGGGGGGGCCGAGACGAACCGACCCGCCCGCCGAGGTTTTGACGCGTTACGCCAAAAACGCCGATCAACAACTACTTCCGGACTTTGCTTCTGGCCGGACCTCACTTCTTAATTGATCCAAGGATGGGCCCATTGCTGAAGCGGGTCTGTGCAAAATTGATCACCCGGCGCCGAAAGAATGCAGGCAAAACAAGGATCATCCTGATTGATCCATGCCCGCCTCTCGCCTATGGCGGACGGTCCGCAGCAACTCGGTGCCCAGGTGGAAACCTTGGCCGGCCCGCAAGGAACGACCGTGTCGGTCACGCGCGCGACATTTGCGGTGAAAACCCAAGCCGCGTGAAGGTTCAAAAGTCGGCGATCAGCAGATCGTACGAGCCCTTGCGGCCGCGCGCATAGACCTTGGCCGCCGCCGTCAGGATCGAGTCTCGATTGCGGTCGAAGGCCGCCAGCAGGCTGGGTTCGTTGGACCGCAGGTCGGGTTGAAGCCATTTCAGCAAATCCACGCCGACGAAAAACGAGCTCTCCATGGCGCTGTCGTGCCCCCAGAACCGCACGGCGCCTCGGGTCGGGTCATAGAAGCGGCTGGGATTTGGAAAGCTCAACGCCATTGTCGATCCCCGTGCGGTTTCGTCCGGAGCGCCGGTGTTCTTTCGATACGCCTGCACCATTCTTTCGCGGAGCCTGCCTTCCTATGTGGGGCGCAAGGTCGCGGCTTGCAAGCAGACGCGCCGCGGCGCGGCTCGGCCGCCGAATCGTCATCCTGGCGCCGCAAGGGTTTCCGGCATCGTAACTGCAGGCCGATATCCAAACGGCCGGCCAAGAATAAGACCGCCGTCTTCATGGCAAGTGGTCAATCTTATACAGACTTCCGTCGACCGATGTCTGCATATGGCAGGGCCGATTTGCCGCAAGACGACCGGATCGCGATTCGACCGGAGCCGACGGAACCTTGCACGCCGAGAGAAAGCGCTTTTTCTCGCAATCGAATCCAAGGCTCCGGAGATCGAATTTCTGAGACATCCTCGAAAGGAAAACGCCATGCGAAAGGCCCTGATCCTTTTGGCGACTGCCGCGCTGGCAGCCGGTCCCGCGTTGACCGCTCCCGCCGTCGCCCGCGACCGCGGGGAGCGCGCCGATCTGTCGGCGAACCAGATTGCCAATGAAGCCGACGCGCGCACGGCCCGCATGAAGGTCGACCTGCGCCTTACGCCGGAGCAGGAGAAAAATTGGGCCGGCTTCGAAAGCGCCATGCGCGACATGGGCAAGAAGCAGGCCGATCGCCAGATCGCCCTGCGGGAGGAACGCGCGCAGCGCAGCGGTTCCGTCGACGTTATCGACCAAATGCGCAAGCAGGCCGATGCGCGGATCGAGCGCTCCAACGATTGGAAGACGCTCGCCGACGCCGCCCAGCCGCTCTATGCCAGCCTCGACGATCAGCAGAAGCGGCGCTTTGCCGAGGATTTGTTTCGCGTTGACCGCGGGCGGAACGCCAATTGAACGAATAAATCCGATGCGGAAAAACGACCTGCGGGCGGCCGCATGGGCCGCTCGGCATTTCCGTTGACTCCGTGTTCCTGTGGCCCGCCTTGCCAGAACGGAAGTGCCGGGGCCGGTTGAGGGAGAACTTTCATGCGTTTGCTCATCGTCGCCTGCCTTGCTCTCGCGGGCGCGCTCGCTTGCTCGATTCCAGCGGCGGCCGCGGTCACGTGCGAGGACGTGCGCGCCCTGTCGAAGGCGGACCAGGAATACTGGTCGCAGGTCCTGGGCCTCACCCAGGCGCAACGGCACCAGATTCGGGTCGAATGCTATGGGCATGCCCGCGGGCGGCGTTCGGCGGCGAGGCTGCCGCGCGCCGGGCATGGGATCTGACCGGGCGATCGTGGCGGGCCGGCCGCGACGGCGTCCCGTCAATGAAGGGCCACCTCTATGCTTTCTCCATGACCGCAGGCGCACACGTAGGTGCGTGTTTCGGTTCCCTCGGGGGCGGGGACCGCCGTCGTGATTCGCATGATCTGCGCGCACTCTGCGCAACACAAAGTCCACGGATCGGTATGGCCTGCCTTGTCCGGCACCCGACGCTGCATGGGCATGTTGATCTCCCTCTCGCGCGAAAGAGCAAGGTCGCCGGTGGACAGGCTAGGTCCGGCCGCCGCGGCGCGTCTGTACAAAATTGCTCATCCGCAATCCGGGGAACGGCGTTGCAACGCGTTTTCTCGGGGAACCGGGCGAACCGGCCGCGGCCGGGCGCATGAACGCCTTGTCGGATTGGCCGCGCAACCGGCTGTTGCTTGCCCTGCCGTCCCGCAGTCTGAAGCGGCTTGAGCCGGAGCTTGAGCGCATTCCCTGCCGTCGCGGGCAGATCCTGATGAACGCCGATAGTTCGCTCGACCACGTATTCTTCCCGGATAGCGGTGTGGTCTCGGTGGTGGCGGTCTACGCCGACGGCAGCATCATCGAGATGGCAACGATCGGCAGGGAGGGGTGCACCGGGGTGCAGGCCGTCTTCGGCGCCAAGAGCTCCTCCGTCCAGCTTCTCGTCCAAATCCCGGGGAGCGCGGCGAGAATGTCGCGCCCGGCGTTCATGCGGGCCATGGAGTCGATGCCGTCCTTCCGCGCCATCATGAACGCTTACGTCCAGGCCTTTCTCGAGCAGGTCCTCGTGTCGGTGGCGTGCAACGGTGCGCACAGCCTCAAGCAGCGGCTGGCGCGCTGGCTGCTCATGATGCGTGACCGCAGCGACGGCGCGGCACTGCCGATCACCCAGGGCCTGCTCGCCGAGATGCTGGGCGTCCACAGGCCGACCGTCACCAATGCGGCCCGGGAGCTGGAACATGCCGGCTTGATTGCGCGCGGCCGGCGGCAAGTCACCATACTGGATCGGCAGGGCCTGATGGAGGCATCCTGCGAATGCTATCAGCTGGTCCGCACGCGCGTCGCTTTTCACCTTCCGAAAACTTACACGTAAAGCCAGGGTTCCCCGAATGGGCAATGTACATTGCCGAGCCGAATCGGTAATGTACATTACTGACAATACGCGCCTAAATGGGGCATAATTGGCAGACCGGCAGGGGCTGACGGTGGTGTCCTCTGGCAAGGTCGTGTCCTTGCTGTCGAGGAGGAGACCGTCATCGGAAGGTGCGCGGGAGCGGTTGCCGTGCGCAAGGGCGACCCTCGGGATTGATCCGACGCAAGGATTTCGGGGTCGGCGGCCGGGTCGAGCGGAGCGGCAACAAGGGAATCATCGTGTGCCCGATGTCGCCGGCGTGAAGCCTCGTACGATCTACGCGCGTGAGGATGCGCCTCGCGCCAAGGAGGGCCCGCCATGAAGCGCCCGCGAAAGCTGCCGTTCGATCCCAAGGCGTTTCTCTTGAAGGTAAACGGCGGGCGAACCATCGCCGACTATCGTAAGGATCAAATCGTCTACCGGCAGGGCGATCCGGCGGATTTCGTTTTCTTCATTCAGAGCGGCAAGGTCAAGAAGACCGTCGTCTCCGAGCAGGGGAAGGAAGCCGTGGTCGCGCTCCTGGGAGCCGGCGATTTCTTCGGCGAGGGATGCCTGGCCGGAGAGGTGCGGCGTCTGGCAACGGTTTCCGGCATGACGAAATGCGTGATCGCGCGAATATCGAAGGCAGACATCACCCGCGTGATCCACCAAGAGCCGGCGTTCGCCGAGTTGTTCATCGCGCACCTTCTGGCTCGCAACAGCCGCGTCGAGGAGGATCTGGTCGATCAACTGTTCAATTCGAGCGAGAAACGCTTGGCACGGGTTCTTCTGCTGCTGGCGAATTTCGGCAAGGAAGGTATACCGGATCCGGTCATAGCGAAGATCAGCCAGGAGACCCTGGCGGAGATGATCGGCACGACGCGCTCGCGCGTCAGCTTTTTCATGAACAGATTCCGGCAATTGGGCCTTATCGATTACAACGGCCGCATTGAAGTCCACAGATCGCTCTTGAACGTGGTCCTGCGCGATCAACCGCAGATCAGGGCTTGAACGCGAGCTCGGTTGGTCTAATGCAGGCGCTGATGCCGGGTTGTTGTCCGGACAAGCCTGCCCGGCCGCAAATGTGCTGGCGGCCTGCCTCGTAACGATGCGGCGGCACGGTGCCGGACGAGGCGTCTAGCGCTCTGTGGCTCTTCGCCACATGACGGTTGCGGGGCCGTTTCATTTTTCGCCGACCGCACCGATGGATCAGGTGCACAGGGGACCGTCATGGCCCAAGGGCAGAAACGCAGCGCCGAACCGAAGTTGGCGGCATGACAGGCACTCATCCGGCTGCGCTCACGCACGATCCCATCGAGGCGAAGCTCAGCCCGGCGGACGACCGTGTGCTCCTGAACAACTGGTTGCCGCCCCAGATTGGCGTCGTGCCCAGGATCAGGATTGGCCGGCGTTGGATAAACGTGCTGTGGGCCCTGCCGATCG